>Ga0308397_1001751_pt1 | contig 11714 bp, 9 predicted proteins | sample Hotspr20SampleT8_FD_202356 | JGI IMG/M metagenome (GOLD analysis project Ga0308397, IMG submission 202356) | Hot spring phototrophic mat microbial communities from Mushroom Spring, Yellowstone National Park, Wyoming, United States - 20051001_T8 ...
CGCAAGCCGTCCCCGTTGTAGCCGGCAGTGAGGATGTTCCCATAAGCGGTCATCCGGTTCTCGGGGTCAAACGACAGGTTCACGCCCTTATACAGCACCGGGTTGCCGTCACGCGTACACTAGTACTCTAGGCGTTGCTGTCGGTTGGCAAACCAGTGAAGTATAGATAACGCGCTCTCGATATGAATCGGGAACCACCCTTGGCTATTTAGCCAATTACGGATATACTCTATGAATAGACTGGCGTCAATAATTTCCTTAACTTCGCCCTGTAAAAGTCGTCTTCTCACCTTGTTCAGATTGAGCCGTACAACATCACGAATAAAGTGATCGGCATTTGCTTTGTCTCGTCTTAATAGAACCGAGCTAGGGACTAATCGCTGCGCTGCTCTTCTCAACACGTACTTTGTCGTGCTGCCCCGTAGCCTGATATTGGGCGGAGCTTTTGCTACCCATTCGACGATCCGTCTATCTAATAATGGACAACGAACTATCACATTATATTGCATTCCTATATCCTGAAATATGCGATAACCCACCCGAGTCCATTCAGAGTGAATCGCTTCCAAAAGCACCTGAATGTTACCATTTCTGCTGAAGAACGGAACACTTACAAATTCTTCACATAATGACTGAGCGGTCGCGGGATCGATTTTTATCCATTTTGGCAGATTTAATGCATTAGAGGTGGTTGTTATTTTGCTTACGGCAATCCGCACGTGGCCATCTAAATCCTTCACGTCTGGGAAGCCTGTGAACATCTCATCCCCGCCATGTCCGCAGATGACCGAGCGGACACCTAGTTTCTGCATGACCTCAAACAGATCCCTGTACGGTCCAACCAAGAGTGGATTTCGTGGCTCGGGGAATCTCCACTCAACCCAGCTGGATGACGCATTCGCCCATGTCACGTACCATGGTATACCCAAGTAGCGCACGACGTCGTCACGGTATGCGGCATCGGTGTCATACTCTAAGGCACCGTGTCCTATAGAGAATGCCGTCATCTGGCATACTTGCCCCAATTCACGTAATACGCGACAGGCTAGAGACGTAACGGACGAAGAATCGATACCACCGCTTAGCAAAGAGGCAGAGGCAACAGGTGGGTATAGGACATGGTCTGCAATAACCGTGTATAACAAATCGCGGAGAGAATCGACATAGGCCTTTACACTTGCAAGGTGTGTGACTTCCCAATCGCTGGGCGGCCAGTACCTGTGCACCGCAACGCCGTTTTCCGAGCACGTAACTTTGCACCCATACTGCGGCCTCTTCAATGCGCTGTATGGCGTCTGCTCTGTGGACAAGGGTCCTATGATGAGATAAGCTCTCAAGAATCGGTCATTGATCTCCTTCGGTATCGCAGGGTGCCTTAAAAGCAGCTTGACGGAGTTTGATAGTATTAGAGACCCACCAGCAGAGGCGTAGAACAATTCACCTAATCCAACGCGGTCTACCCAAGCTTTCAACATCTGTCTACGAGTATCCCAGTAAACGATGGTAAACTGTCCGCATAATTGTTCAATGAAAGCATCCGGGACTTTTTCTCGCTGAGAACCCGCATCTGCCATCTGTTCCGCGAGCGTAACAGCTGGGTCTCCGGCACGCGACAGACGGAACAATTCTCCGCAAACCAGAACCCCAACCTCCCCACGCACGACTAGGGGGCCGGTACTTGCTACGGCAATGCTGCGATTGGAAAAAGAATGGATGTGAGTCTGCGTATCCAAACACTTAAGGAGTACCTCCTTGTGCTGACGAGACAGTGTTCCCGCTGGGCTGAACTCTGCAATGAACTGCATATTCTCCTCCTCCCCGCAGTCAGAATCCGTGCCAAGATGTCTGAGCCTGATACATTTGGTAATAAAGCCCCTTTGTTCTCAAGAGTGACTGGTGTGTTCCCGTTTCGGCAACCTTCCCGCGATCAAGCACGATAACGCGGTCAGCGAGGCTGGCTGCGTGCAACCGGTGTGAGATGAGTAGTATCGTGCGTTCACTATTATTGTCAAGGAACAGACTATACAATGCAAACTCGCTTGTGGGATCAAGGGAGGCAGCTGGTTCGTCCAGAACAACGAAGTCCGCATCGGCGAATATTGCGCGAGCGATTCCCACCCTCTGCCACTGCCCCTCCGACAGTTCGCAGCCATTCTCGTCATATTCTTTTCCTAGAAGCGTGTCATACTGGTTAGGCAAGTTGATCACGAACTCATGAGCATGCGCCTGCTGAGCTGCCGATAGTATAGCAGACGTGTCTGACATGCGTTCTACACAGCCGAACCCGATGTTCTCACGCACACTGACCGCGTATCTTTGAAAGTCCTGAAACACCGCTGCACATCTGGGACGCCACCAGCATGATGGTTCGTCCAAGCGTTTTCCCCATACATACACAACACCTTGAGAGGGAAAATATAACCCAAGCAGAACTTTTGCTAACGTAGTCTTGCCCGAACCGTTCGGCCCAACTAATGCTACCTTCTCACCTTTAGCCAACACAACGTTTATACCTGTTAACGCAGGAGCCTTCGTGTTGGGATACATAAAGGACACATTCTCTGCCCGGATAAAACAGGACCCTCTCTCTTCCCAAAACCCGCAGCTTCCTTTGCCAACAGAAGCAGAACATGATTGCCCTGCGGTAGCAGGCGTATTCAGCCTCTTTGGCTTGGCTGCGCCGCTCAGGTAGGCTTCAGCATCCATGAAGTATCGCAGGTCATGATTAAGCTGCGTCCATGACATCAGCACGTCGGATAACGTGTCCAGCAGACGACGAACTGCCTCGAGGTAAGATGCGTATAACCCTACCGATATCACGCCAGAAGCACATTGATGCGTTAAAAATGCTAGGGTGCCAGTGACTGTTAGCAGATAAGGTATATTCAGGACACTTTGACGTCCAAAGTGGGCTTTTTGCAGTGAAGCATGAAGTTGTAGTAAAGACGCATACAATTTCAACAAACAGCTAAGTATGAAATCAGCAGCTGCATACACCTTGAATTCAGATTGCGCATTGCGGTCCAGCAAGAGTGCTTCGAAATATTGCTTTCGGCGTTCTATAGGTGTCAGATGTCTTTCATGCCAGTAATATTCGCGAAAGTAAATTGTCCGTGCCCAGACTGCAGGTACGGTACCAATCGGTATAATTACGGAAAGCCAGATGTTCTCCCTTGCGAGATAGATAATTAAACCAGCTAAAGCGACGACGTTGGTCGGAATCGAGATACACATTTCTAAAACCGTGCGCAAACGGAATCGCAGGCTGTCCGTCAAGAACTGTACCTCGTTCTGGTGTTGGGGCGTCTCAAAACGTTCGAGGGGGATTTCGTATGCTTTGGACATCAATTCGGCAATCACCGACGCTTGTAGTTTACCATCAGCCTGTGCGCCCCAATAGTATCCCCACCACGTTACTATTGTATTGGCGAAGCCAATACACGCCAAAAGCCCAATCCAGCCGATAGGGTACCATGATGTTCCCTGACCACGAACAACGCCAACTATGGCATCCACAAACTGTCCGAAAGCCCATGCTGCCACGACTGGCAATATGCCTCCTAACAGCGAGGGCGCAGCGATGAAAAGAACCCAGCTGCCGCCTAAGCGCCAAATCAGGCGTATGGCAACCCGTAAGCGGTGGAGGTACTCTCGTAAAGAACCCACTTGTTGACCCCTGTCTCTCTGCTATCTCGGTCTATCCTGTTCTGCACCGCCGCTCGTGTTCGGCATATAGCTGAGCGTACATGCCGTTCCTGGCGAGTAGTTCGCGGTGGGAACCCTGCTCGACGATGGCCCCTTGGTGCAAGACGATGATACGGTCTGCAAGCGCCGCGGGAGCTATCCGGTGTGAAATCAGGATGATTGTTTTATTGGGGTATGCCCACTGTTGAAAGTAGCGGTAGACCTCGAACTCCTCGAAAGCATCCTGCCAAGAGGTCGGTTCATCCAAGATAAGGATATCCGCTTCAGGCCGGCATAGAGCTCGCGCTAGCGCTACGCGCTGCCACTCTCCCATGGAAAGGTCACGTCCTCCGTCAAACTCTCGTCCCAGAACGGTGTCCATTCCGCCCGGCAGCATTTTAGCCAGTTCATCCAGTCCCGTTCGTTGGAGAACCTTCTGTAACAGAGTCTGCGTCGAAGCAGCTTCGTTGTCACTTAACAGGATATTTTGACGCAGGGTAAGTGCATAGCGCACGAAGTCTTGAAACACCACGGCAACTTTACTGCGCCATGCATCTGCCGGTAGTCGGGAAATGTCTTGACCATCCACGGTGATCCGTCCTTCGGTAGGTTGATACAAGCCGGCAACCAGCTTGATGAGAGTGGTTTTGCCGGACCCGTTTTCCCCAATGAGAGCAATGCGCTCGCCTGGGCGGATCACAAGGTTAATGTCCCGCAGAGCGTAGGTATCGCTACGCGGATATCGGAAGAATACGTTATCAAAGCGCAGTTCCTTATGAAAAGTGAGTTTTGATGTGCCGTTCTGTTGTTTTTCCTCCTCATGATTGAGAAGGTCGGAGTACGAAGACAGGTTCGTTATCTGCTCACCAAGTGACACAAAGTGCCAAATAAGTGCCGAGACGCTCGTCCGATACTCTCCGATGGCAACTGCCAGCGCGACCAAAGTTCCAATGCTGATTCGATGTTGCACGGCAGAAACAGTGAGCAAGGTTAACGCCGCGATGTAAGGAAGAGACAAGAAGAGCATCGTGGGAAGAATTAGATACTGAATTACATTTTTCTCACATCGCGCCTGTTCGCGTAGCCGCTCTGCAGAAAGCGCCGCCCAGCGCATCTCGACGTGTTTACCTAATCGGTACAGACGCAACTCTGCGCCTGCGTAAGCGTCAAATCCCAACCCCATCCAGTACAATCGTTTTCTTTCCAGACGGGTGTACCCGTAAGCGGCTTCACCTAACCGACGGGTTACGTGCAGCGTGGTCCAGCCAGTAGGCAATGTGGCAAGAAGCAAAATCACCGCAACGAGAGGCGAGGCATTCCACAACATGACGAGGATGAGCAGGTTTCCCCCGATATTACCAAGGAGGTTTTTCAGCAGGGAGGACCAAATGAGATACACTCCGTCAGTAGCAGCCAAAGCCCGATACATCATGTCGAGTTTTTGCGAATCCTCGAAAGCACTCAACGGCATCCGCGAAACCTTCTGCCAGAGCGCTGTGGACATCTCGCCCTTTTGCCGTTCGCGCATCGAAACATCCAGCCAGGGCTCCAGCGAACCCATGAGTTGCATGGCGGCAAAAGTAAACAGCAATAACCACAAAGGAACCATCCAATGACCTGGCGACAGCCCGTTTGCGCTGCCAGCAACGAGAACATCTACCAGACGCTGTGTTGCAGTAATCTGGATGTACGGTAATGCTGCCATAACACCGCCGAACACTGCAGAAATGATAATCAGATGTCTCACTCCCGCAGATGTTCGCCACAACATAACTAAACCTTTTCGGGATTTGCGTAGTGTGCTCGTGATCATCGTCGTATCAACACACCAAGTCTTACCAGCTTCCGTAAAAAACATCGGAGGTCTTTCTTGACCTGCTCGGCTTCTATGTCCTCGAAGTGCATCTCCAATGTGCGGAGCATTTGTGGGAACTGCTGCTCATGTATGATTGCTTCAAAAAATACGGTGCCAATCTCATCCAGCCCATAATACTCGCCCGTGTTAGAGTCAAAGACCACCATACGATTATCGCTGGTTCTTGCAAAGTAGACTCCGTCCCTCAGACGATACCCTGGTTTTGGTGACCTCACCTTAATCCACCTCCCCGACACCAATGACCCCCGTGTTCAGCAGAAGGCGACATGCTTCCAGTATCTGTTGCGCAGGCAGTTTAGTATCAACACCTAACTGCCGAACAGGGACTGCATTAGGACTACCTGATATACGCTGAATTATGCTCCCAGCCGCCTTCCAAGCGGGTGTGCCTAGCCCTACCTTATCCCTAATTCCCACCAGATATTCGGACAATTCCTCGCGGGGTGCCAGGCCGTATACCCTACTATCAAGGAATAATTCGACCTGTTCAGCAGACATCTGACAATACGCTCCGGCTATCAAACGGTATAAAGATCCAAAATGCTTGCGCATCTGTTCGACACTCTCAGAATCCGCGCGCATGTGGAACCTATTACACGCCAGAAGATGTAGGTTGTAACGTACGACATCTGGCAAGAAACGCATTACTACTGGCTCATTTGCGTTACCTTGAGACCTTCGCACAATCTGTTCGCAAAGCCTCTCTAACCGGCGACTAAACTTGTCTAGCGAATATTGGCTACGTACCATGGCGCCCGCTCTGTATTGCACTTGTGTTAACAACTTACTATCGCCCAAGAGATTGACTATGTGCCGAACTGCATCTCGCCAAAATACACGCACTCCCCCTTCGGTTAGCACAGTTCTCACCGTAAAGCCTGTTTCCCCTTCTAATACAGTATCCTTTAATCCACCCCATGCAGAAGCCACCACCGGCAAGCCACATGCCATCGCCTCAACAGGTGCGAAACCAAAATTCTCGTCAGGATGCGTTGTCATCGTAACGAATATGTCCGCGGTTGAGTATAGCTTCCTTAATTCGTACGTAGGCAGCACACCCATCCATCGCACTGCATGAGTGATCCCTACCTCATCCGATAAAGTGCGCAAGTTTTGGAAATAACCTCGCTCAGAGGTCGGACCGCACAAACAGAGTACGACATCCTCGCTAGTATGCCTTCGAACTGAGTGCAGCACATGTAGGAGAAGATGCACGTTCTTCGTGGGAATAATTCTACCAGCGTAAACCAGCACCTTTTGCTTCTCCCCCAGTCCAAAAAGCGACCTGGCGTACGCACCACGGCTACTCTCGCCAACGTTCCAGAACTGTGTATCGATTGCAAACGGAACCACGCGTAGATGTAGACGCGGCGGCTGTACTAACCGTTTGTAAATCTCGGCGTCAGCATTACACGAAACAATAATAGCATCTGCGCTACGGAAAGCACCCGCTTGTATAACATAATACCCAGCACCGAGCGCCAACTCGCCCATATCCAGGCTGATCACAGGTGTCTTAAGGTCTAGAGACCGCCTAAGTTGAACAGGGACATCCAATACCAAGTCACAGGTTGTCATTCTCCTTCTCAGCAGATTTTGGAGCTTCTTTGAAGCCTTATCGGTCTGATAATGCGCTAACGGTGAAGCGCATGGCAAAACTATCCCTTCCAGTCGTCGGGACCTGCTCACTCCTTCATATACGCACGCAGCTACAGAAGGAACCCCCATTGCTTGAGATTGGACGGAGGTTGCTATGCCCAACCCAATACGTAGCATATATCCACCCCGCCTTTCCCTTAAAAGGTGGAGCGACTGTGACAGCCGCTCCACCCCCTGGGACGCCTCACTGTCCTGGTCCTATTGGCGCTGCCGCCATGTAGCGCCCGGATGGCTGGGTGTCAACCCGGCCTTGGGACTTGCCTGAGTACACGCGCTGCCCGCCTGACTCGACCACTCCCTGTCCCTTGACCGCCGAAACCACGGCAGTGAGGCGAGTAATCTTGGGGCTGGTGTAGCGCATCCCTTTTCACCTCCCTCTTATCTGTTTGGGTCCTGAACCGTTGATGACGTTGACGCTTGTGTGCGCAGTCGGCTTGATTGATGCAGCTTTATGCGCGACAAAACATCGGGTGTGTAAGTTCTGTGACCTGCACTCGTTACCTCACAAAACAAGCGGTTAAGGTTGGTGGAAACGTCCTTCTGGAGGCTCAGGCTAACGAGGGCATAAGGCACGGCGAAGGGACCTCTACCCCCCCCCCGTTGCTGGGAGAGTGGAGAAGCACATGAACACGATTGCTATGGCGATTGATGCTTTCATGATCACTCTCCCACGATACGGTTTGTTCTATTATAACACAAGATTTGTAACACTGCAAGCCTTTTTGCGGGGTGCGCGCGAAAAAATCGTGCAGGGTTCGCCCGCGCGAGGCCTACCCCTCCACCACCCCCACGGCGTCGCGGATGGTGTATGTGCCGTCCAGAGTAATCTCCATTCCGCGTGCCCGCAGTAGTTTGGCGTCGCGCCGCGCCAGCAATACCCGCGAGAAGCCCAGACGTGCTGCCTCGCGCACACGCTGTTCGGTGTGAATTACCGAACGTACCTCGCCCGCCAGTCTCACCTCGCCGAACACTACCATGTCAGGTGGCAATGGTTTATCCTTGAGACTTAGGAGTTAGGCAGTTGCGATGAACACGCAGCAGGTCATACTTTTCATCAAATACAGAGACAATTTTCTGTCATGCCAAGGCAATCGAAGCATCTCAGAACCTCAAAAGAGATTCTTCGCTCCGGTCAGAATGACAGAAGATGTCGTTTTATATCGCAAACTTACGGACAGTCTTTCAACTGCATAGCTCCTTTTCATAAAATTTTTGCTACCATCGCCAGACAGAGATATTTGTTTCGCAGATCCTGCCTCCCCCTAAAGGGGAAACCTGCCCACGCCACGAACAGAGACTCGTTGCCTGAACTCTGATGGAAACAGGAGCAAGCCATGAACACCGAAGCATTCCGAAAACCCGACAGCATCTTGCGTCCTGCGCCTTTCTGGGCGATTAACGACAGGCTCGACCCGAACGAGGTCGCCCGACAGATGGCGGATATGATTCGCGTCGGATTGTCGGGTGGCTTTTTCCACTCGCGACACGGTCTCATCACCGACTATCTGGGCGAGGAGTGGTTTGCCTCTATGCGCGCCGCCCTGCAGGCAGCGAAGGAGCACGACGGCTACCTGTGGCTGTATGACGAGGACCTCTGGCCCAGCGGCAACGCGGGTGGGCAGGTCGCGGGCATGAAGGACGAATACCGCGCCGCCACGCTAAACGCCATCCTCGTCGCGCCCGACGAGCCAGAACCCACCCTGCACGAAGACCAGGCACTGCGCGCCTGCTACGCCATCAAAAAGCGCGACCGCCTGACCCTGCTGGAAGCCGAGCAGGTGCCGCTAGACAGGCTGGAATCGGCGCGCCCGTACGAGAGGCTGTTCCTGGTGCGTACCTATCAGCCCAAAACCGGCTGGTGGGGCGGCGAGTCCTACGCCAACCTGCTGCATCCTGAAGCCATGCGCGAGTTCATCCGCCTCACCCACGAACGTTACTACCGCGAGCTGGGCGAAGAGTTCGGCAAGCGCATCCCCGGTATCTTCACCGACGAACCGCAGGTGCCCTCCGCCTCCAACGGCTTCGCGTGGTACGAGGGACTGCCGGAACGCTATCGCGAATGGACGGGGCGCGACTTCTGGCGAGACCTGCCCTATATGTTCTTCGACGGCGCGGAGGCGCGCAAAATCCGTCTGCTGATGCACCGCACCATCCTGCGCCAATTTCTGGAGGCGTACAGCAAGCCCATCTACGAATGGTGCGAACAACACGGACTGGAACACACCGGGCACTATAACGCCGAGGATACCTTCCACGGGCAGATTGTCTGCCATTACGGCGGGATTATGGCGCACTATCGCTATCAACAGGCGCCCGGCATCGACCACCTCTGTCGCGTGGCGCACAACCACCTGTTCACCGTCAAACAGGTCTCCTCAGCCGCCCGGCAGCTGGGCAGGAAGCGCGTGCTGACCGAAATCTTTGGCGTCAGCCGCCACACCAACACCTTCGAGGACTTCAAGTGGCTGGGTGACTACGACCTGGTGCTGGGAGCCAACTTCTTCTGCCCCCACCTCACGTGGTACTCTGGAAAGGGGCGGCGCAAGCGCGACTACCCACCCAACTGGAACTACCAGCAGACCTACTGGGACGAGCTGAAACCCCTCAACGATTACTTCACCCGCGTGGCATACGCCTTGACGCGCGGCAAGGCGTCGGTGGACATCCTGCTGCTGCACTCCATCGAAAGCGCAACCGCCGCCCGACGATTCGGAGTGGAGGTGCAGGGACAGGTGCAGGAAAACGCACGGCGCACCCCGCTGGACGTTCCCACTGCCGACCTGCGTGCGGCAGACGAACTGGACGCGCTGATGCGCAAGACGCTGGACGCCATCCTCAACGCCGGCTATGACTGCGACCTCGGCGACGAAGGCTACATCGAGGACATGGGGCGTGTGGAAGGCGACCGCTTCATCATCGGTGAGATGGGCTATCAGATAGTTGTGGTACCGCCCGCCACGACGTGGAGACCGAAGAGCTACGAGCTGCTGAAACAGTTTGCACACAACGGTGGCAAGGTCATCCTGCTGGGTGAACTGCCGACCGAGCTGGACTGCGAGCCTGCCCGCGAGAAGTGGCTGGAGCTCGCCAACCATCCCAACGTGCGCTCCCTGCCCTGCGCCGTGGAAGCCATCCAGAACGCCATCGACGAGATTGCCCCGGGCGAGTTCACCCTGAAGGGGGCAGACGGCAAGGCAGTTCCTTTGACCTACCTGCAGCACCGCATCGACGGGGAGGAACACATCTTCTTCATCGTCAACTCCGACCGCAACGCGGGCAGGGACTACGTGCTGACGCTCAAAGGCGCGGCGGGCAAGCCATTACTGAAGTGGGATGCCGTGCAGGCGACCTGCCAGCGAGCCGATGTGCGCCAAGTCGGCAACGACCTGCGCTACGAGTTCAGCCTGCCGCCGTGCGGGTCGCTGCTGTTGACGGTAGGCGCGGATGTGCCCAACGCACAGGTGGAGGAACGTCTGCCCGACCTGAGACAGGGCGAGGTCATCCCCCTCCCTCAGGAGTTCGACTTCACCCGCACCGACTGGAACGTGCTGGTGATGGATCGAATGAGCGTCTCGTTCGACGACGGCAAGACCTTCGGGCTAGAGGATTACGAATGGCGCGTGCGCCATGCGCTGGCACAGCGGTTCGGCACGGAGGAGACCCTGCAGTGGCAGCCCTGGGTGGCGATTCGCAAACGGCTGTTCGAGGGCAAGGGTGGCGACATCGTGCTGCGCTACCGCTTCCTCAGCGACCTCGAGCAGCCGAAGAGCTATGTGGTCATCGAAGACCTCTACAAGGGCAGACTGACCGTGAACGGACACCCCATCCGCTGGGACAGACCGGAAGACCTCGGCTGGTACTGGGATAAAGGGTTCCAGATGGCGGAGATTACCTCGTTGGTGCAGCGAGGCGAGAATATCGTGGACTTCGCCGTGCATTATGACTTCCTTACGGAGGTGGAAGCTGCCTACGTGGTGGGCGATTTCGGCGTGGCAATGGTCGACCCCTTCCGCGCCAAACTGGTGGAGGAGCCGAAACGCCTGAAGGTCGGCTCGTGGAGCAGGCAGGGCTATCCTTTCTACACAGGCCGGATGGTGTATCGAGCGGAGTTCGCCGCGCCAACTGGCAAACGGTTGTTCCTACGCCTGATGCGTCCGTCGGGCACGCTGTTTAAGGTGCGCCTCAACGGCAAGGAAGCAGGCAGCATCCTGTGGCGACCGTACCTGTTGGAGCTCACCCCGCTGGTACAGCCCGATCAGAACCGGCTGGAGATCGAGGTGGTCTCCTCGCTGCAGAATGCGTGGGGACCGCTGCACGAGAAGAACGGTGACGATAACCTTTGGGCGGGACCCAACGCCTTCCAGGAGGAATGGTTCCTGCGCGAGGAGCTGAACAGCTTCAACTACGGTCTGCTGGGAGGCGCGGAGCTGGTGGCAATTTGACCTCACCCCCGACCCCTCTCCTGCAAGGAGAGGGGTGTTTTGGCTCCCCCTTC
>Ga0308397_1001752_pt1 | contig 11706 bp, 5 predicted proteins | sample Hotspr20SampleT8_FD_202356 | JGI IMG/M metagenome (GOLD analysis project Ga0308397, IMG submission 202356) | Hot spring phototrophic mat microbial communities from Mushroom Spring, Yellowstone National Park, Wyoming, United States - 20051001_T8 ...
GAGTTCCCCATCGACGCCGTGGACATCCCCGTCGAGCGCGGAGAGTTCCCCATCGACGCCGTGGACATCCCCGTCGAGCGCGGAGAGTTCCCCATCGACGCCGTGGACATCCCCGTCGAGCGCGGAGAGTTCCCCATCGACGCCGTGGACATCCCCGTCGAGCGCGGGGAGTTCCCGTTGCGAGAATATGCTTGCCCCCTCCCCAGCCCTCCCCGCGAGCGGGGAGGGAGTCGCGGCTCCTCCCCCGTTCACGGGGGAGGTTGGGAGGGGGGCGGGATTCTCCGTCCACTTGGCGCATGCCCTACCCCTCCTCGGCACGGACGAAGGCGCAACGGTCTGGCATGGCGTGCTGGGGTCGCTGGGCTTTGCCGAGCCTGCGCGGGCGTACCGTGCGCTGAGTGCGAGCCTCGCCGACGCGCCCCCCGACGAGCGACGCGCGTTCGAAGCGATACTGCCCGCGCTGCTGACCGCCTGCGCCCGCACGCCCGACCCCGACCGCGCCCTGACAGGACTGCAACGCCTCGCCGACGCCTTCCCCAGCCGCGCGGGGCTGTACCTCGCCTTCGCCGAATCGCCCGAAGTGCTGCACCGGCTGGCGGAGTTGGCACAGTCGCCCGCCCTGCTGAACCGCCTGCTGGCACATCTGGAACTGCTGGAGATGCTGTTCGGCGAAGAGATTGTCGCCCGCGGCGCAAAGAGCCTGCAAGAGCATCGCGACGCGCTTGCCCAGCGACTGGAGCGGTGTCGCAGCGCGAGCGCACGCTTGGCGAGCCTGTCGGCGTACATGCGGCGCGAGTGGCTGCGCATCGGCGCACGCGACCTCTGGAGCGAGACGACCCCCCTGCAGACCGCCCGCGACCTCGCCGCGTTGGCGCGCGCCGTACTGCCCGCCCTGTGGGAGCAGGTCGCGCCCGCTCAGACGCTGTGGCTGGTGGGCTTCGGCAGTCTCGGCGCGGGCGAACTGGGCTACCAGAGCGACTGGGACCTCGCCTTCGCCTGCCCCGACGACGCCGACCTGCCGACGCTGGAGCGGCACGCGCAGGCGTTCCTTGCGCACTGCCAGCGGCTGACCGAGCAGGGGGTCTTCCCGCCCGTGGACACGCAGTTGCGCCCTGAGGGCAAGGCAGGCGCGCTGGTGCGCACCGTGTCGGGCTGGCGAGCGTACTATGCGCAAGCCGCCGCGCCGTGGGAGCGACTGGCAGCGGTTCGGGCGGATGTGCTGAATGCGGACGCCGACGCGCCGATTGTTGCCGTGCTGAACGAGTACCGCTTCGGCGACGCGCCCACCCCCGACGAACGCGACGAGATGCGCCGACTCATCCTGCGTGCGCTGACCGAGCGCGTGCCCAGCAGTGCGCTGCACACCCATCTGAAACTCGGCTACGCGGGGCAGAACGCGATTGAGTTCCTGACGCACTGGCTGGTCGTGCAGCACGCGACGCTGGACGACCACCCGCCCAGCACGGGCACACTAACGCAGTTGGAGTGGCTGTGGCGGCGGGGCATCTTGGAGACGGCGGATTACGACGCCTTGCGTGAGGCATGGCGAATGCTGTATCAGGTGCGCAATCGGCTGGCGCTGCTGTTTGACCCTGCGCCTGAGGTGTTGCCCGACGACTCGCGCCTTGCGCTGCTTGCCCGCAGCCTGAACTACGATTCGCCCGACGCCCTGCGCCGCGTGCTGACCGAGCATCAACGCGCCGTGGAGGCGATCACACGGCGGTGGTGGTGAATCGTGTCAGGTTAATCACCACCCCCTCCTTAAGGTTCCCCCTGCTCGCAGGGGGAACCAAACCCATGCGCGGTTCCCCTCGCGAAGCGGGGGGAACCTGCAGGAGGGGGGTACATCAATCTCACACCCCCGCCAACTCCTCTTCCAACTCCGCCAGATCCATAAAGTAGCGCGGGGCGTCGCCCTTGAGTTTGCCCGCCAACAGTTTCTGTAGCGATAGGCGCAGGTCGCTCGGCTTAATCTCGCGCAGCACGACCTCGAAAAAGCCCATCACGATGAGCGCTTCGGCAGCGGCGGGGTCAATCCCACGCGAACGCAGATAGAACACCTCGTCGGGCTGGATGGGACCAATCGTCGCGCCGTGCGTGCAGCGCACCTCGTTCGCGCCAATCTCCAAGTTCGGGATGCTGTACGCCTGCGCTGCGTCACTTAGCAGCAGGTTGCGGTTCGCCTGATAAGCGTCCGTGTGCTGCGCCTTCGGATGCACCCGTATCATGCCCGAAAAGACCGACACCGCCTCGTCGTACAGCGCGCCCTTGTAGAGCAGGTCGCTCATCGTGTTGCCGACGCGGTGGTCTTGCAGGGTGCGGAAGTCCAGATGCTGTGCGCCGTCGCCGAAGAACAGCCCCAGCGGGCGCGCCTCCGCGCCTGGCTCGGTCATCAGGTGCTGCAGCACCGTGCGCCCCAGCCGCGCGCCCAGCCCGACATTCAGCGACAGCACGCGGCTGTCCCGACGCTGCTCGTAGTCGGCGCTGCTGATGAACAGGCTCTCGCGCCCCATGCGCTGCACAATCGCGTGGCGCAGGTCGCTGTTGGGCTTGTTGAACACCTCCACCGCGCCCAGCACGAACACCGCCGCGCCTTCGGGCGAGAAAAACGACTGCACGATGTTCGCCGCGCTGCCCTGCTCGCAGACAATCATCGTGTGCGGGCAGTGCAGCCCCGGCGTCTCGAACCAGTGGATAATCTCTATCACGCCGTCCACCTGCACATTCGGCGGCAGGTAGACATACAGCCCGCTGTCCCACGCGGCAGCGTGCAGTAGGGTGAGTTTGTCGCCAGGGATGGGCGCAAGCCGCCCCAGGTCCGCCTCCATCTGTTCGGGGTTGGTCAGCAGCACTTCGTACAGGTCGCGCACCTGCACGCCCTGCGCCCGCAGTTCGTCGGGGATGTGCGCCTCGAAGCCGAACCCCGCGCGGTGGTAGACCCGTATCGTGGGACGCTCGGTCAGAAACGCGGGCAGTTGTGCTGGGGGATTACCGACGGGGGCGTCGTCCCAGCCGATCGCCGCGTAGTCCTCCAAGTGGAGCGTCGTGATGTCGGTGTAGCGCCAATCTTCCTGCTTCGGGCTGGGCAGGGGCAAGCTCAGAAACCGCTCCCACGCCTCCAGCCGCCGCTGAATATGCCATTCTGGCTCGCCGCGCTGCCGCGCAACTTGCTCAATTCGCTCTCGACTCAAACCCTGCGGGACATCCTTGAGAACCTCGTGTGTCATTCGTCAGCCTCCTGATATTTAGCGTGGCTAAATTATGGCACATCGGACGCCCCTGTGTCAAGCCATATAGGGTGGATGCGCCCTGCAAGCCAAAAAACGCTCACGAGCCGATAGAGGGCGCGTTTAGCGGTTGGTATCACCACCCACTGAACAGGAAACCCCACCTGTGCGTCGAACCCAGTTGCTATGTTTAGGCGAGTTCTATCCTTCGGAGTAGCGTTCCTTCTTAGCGTTAGTGTCTTTGCGTTTGGCGACTCAGCAGGCGTCCGTGCGGATTTGTTCAAGAACCTGCGCCCGCGCAACATCGGACCCGCGAATATGGGCGGGCGTATCACCGATATCGAGGGTATTCCAGGCAATCCGGGAACGGTCTATGTCGCGACGGGCACAGGCGGGCTGTGGAAGACCACCAACTGGGGTATCCGATGGACGCCCCTGTTCGACGAGCAAGAGACGACTTCCATCGGCGATATTGCACTCGACCCGCAGAACCCCGATGTGATTTGGGTGGGCACAGGCGAGGCGAACACGCGCAACAGCGTCTCCATCGGCTGCGGCGTCTACAAGTCCACCGACGGCGGCAAGACTTGGCAGTATCTGGGGCTGCGCGAGACGCGCCAGATTAGCCGCATTATCGTCCACCCGCGCGACCCGAATACCGTGTGGGTCGCCGCGATTGGTTCGCCGTTCGGTCCCAACCCCGAACGCGGGGTGTTTATGACCACCGACGGCGGCAAAACTTGGCAGAAGGTGCTGTATATCGATGAGCATCACGGCGCGTCCGACCTCGATATTGACCCCGTGAACCCGAATATTCTGTATGCGGGGATGTGGCGGTTCGAGCGCAAGCCATGGACGCACACCAGCGGCAGCGAGCAGGGCGGCGTGTTCAAGTCCACCGACGGCGGACGCACATGGCGCAAACTCACCAACGGACTGCCGCAACTGATGGGGCGCATCGGCGTCAAGGTCGCCCCTAGCAACCCCAACATCGTCTATGTGATTGCCGAGTCGAACGACGGCACGCTGTTCCGCTCCACTGACCGCGGCGAGACCTTCCAGCGCATCTCCAGCGAGACCAGCATCGTCTCGCGCGGGTTCTACTATACGGATATGCGCGTGTGCCCCAGCGACCCGAACCGCCTCTACTTTTTGGCGACGCAGTTGCGCGCCTCCATCGACGGCGGGCGCACCACCTACCAGATGGCACAGACCGTGCATGTCGATCACCATGCGCTGTGGATTGACCCCACGAACCCGAATGTGCTGTGGAACGGCAACGACGGCGGGCTTGCCTTCTCGCTGAATCGCGGCGAAGACTGGGATGTGGTCGCCAATATCCCGCTGGCGCAGTTCTATCAGATACACTGCAGCGCGGAGGCGCCCTTCTATCAGGTCGCAGGCGGGCTGCAGGACAACGGCAGCTGGATGGGCTGGGCGCGCAACAAGGAAGGCGGCATCGTCAACGAACACTGGCGCATGGTCAGCTTCGGCGACGGCTTCTACTGTGTGATTCACCCGCACGACCCGAACATGGTAATTAGCGAGTCGCAGGGGGGCAACATCCTGCGCACGAACTTGGCGACGGGCGTGCAGGAGAACATCAGCCCGCAGGCGCGCCGCAGCGACGGCGGTCCCGCCAGCGAACTCAAGTATCGCTTCAACTGGAACACGCCTATCATCCCCTCGCCCCACGACCCCGACACCGTGTATGTCGGCGGGAATGTGGTCTTCAAGTCCACCAACTTCGGAACCACTTGGTCAGTGATTAGCCCCGACCTGACCACCAACGACCCCGAAAAGCAGAAAGACGCGGGCGGTCCCGTGTGGGTGGAGAACACCACCGCCGAGTATCACTGTACGATTATCAGCCTTGCCGAATCGCCTGTGCAGAAGGGGCGACTGTGGGTCGGCACGGACGACGGACGCTTGTGGACAAGCCCCGACGACGGCAAGACTTGGATCGAGCTGACCCGAAATGTGCCGAACCTGCCGCCGAACTCGCCCGTGTCGCATGTGGAACCCTCCCGCGCGGATGCCAACACCGCCTATGTCGCGTTTGACCGCCATATGCTGAACGACTTCAAGCCCTACCTCTACAAGACGACCGACGGCGGCAAAACTTGGCAGCCGCTGACCAACGGGCTGCCTGACGAGGCGTATGTGTTCGTGGTGCGCGAAGACCCGCGCAACCTGAACCTGCTGTACGCGGGCACGGAGCGCGGGCTGTTCGTCTCGTTCGACGGCGGGCAGAACTGGCAGCGCATGCCGAACCTGCCGCCTGTGCCCGTCCACGATATTATGGTGCATGGGCTGATGAACGACCTCGTGATTGGCACGCACGGGCGCAGCGTCTATGTGCTGGACGACATCACGCCGCTGCAGGAAGCCTCGCCTGCAGTGCTGGAGAAGCCTGCGCATCTGTTCAGTCCCCCTGTGGCGTGGCGGTATTCCAGCCGTATGACGCGCTACGGGCGCGGCGACCGACCGCTGGTCGCGCCGAACCCGCCCTACGGCGCGATGATTACCTTCCACCTCAAGGAGAAGCCCAAAGAGGGGCGCGTGCGCATCCAGATTCTCGACTCGCAGGGCAACCTGCTGCGCGAGCTGACGCGCGTGCCGCAGGAGCCAGGCGTCCACCGCGTGGTGTGGGACTTGCGCACGCGCGGCGAAGCCGTCGAAACCGACGACGAGAGCCAGACGCCCCCGCCCAACACGGGACCGCTGGGACCGCAGGTGCTGCCTGGTACCTACCGCGTGAAACTCATCGCGGGCGAGTTCGAGATGGAGCAGCCACTGACCGTGAAGGTGGAGCCTGCACTGGAGCCGTACCTGACAGGCATCAAGGCAGGACACCAGTTCGCGCTGGAGACGCTGGACATGATTCGGCAACTCAACCGCGCGATGCAGGTGCTGACCAGCGTCGAGGCGCAACTGACGAACCTACGCCAAGTCGCCCGCCAGCAGAACTACAAACTGCCCGACGCGCTGGACAAGGCGATTGGCGACCACCTCAAGCAAATCGGCGAGCTGAAGGCGAAGGTGGACAACCCGAACACGGGGCTGGCATATGCCCGCAGCGCGCGCCTGCGCGGCAGGCTGAACAGCGTCTACGGACAGATGAGCAGCAACACGGGATCGACCCTCGCGCAGGTCGCCTACTTCAACGAGGTCAAGGCGGAGTTCGAAGAGGTACACAGCGCGATTCGCGCCTACCTCACGCAGACCGCCCCGCAGCTGAGCGAGCAGCTGAAAACCAACGGGCTGCCCGCGCTGCTGATTGGGGAGTTGTGAGCCTAATCGTGCGGTCAGAGTTCACGATTGCCCCCCTCCGTAGGTTCCCCCTGCTCGCAGGGGGAACCTCCAGGGGGGTCGTCAACTGCCGTTTTTTGTGAACTTTGACTTGGCGGTTGGTATTAGCGGGGGGCGACCTCCTCCTCCTCGCGTTCGGCAGGTTCCACTGCTGCCGTCTCCACAGGCGCGGCGCCGCGCCGCCAAATCAGTTTGCCCAGCCAGCGCGTGAAGTCGTCCATCACTGTGTAGGTACACGGGATGACGAGCAGCGTCAGCAGCGTACTCACGGTCAGCCCGCCAATCAGCACGATGCCGAGCGGCGCGCGGAACTCCGAGCCGCGCCCGACCGCCAACGCAATCGGAATCATCGCTAGCACCAGCGACAGCGTGGTCATCAGAATCGGACGCAAGCGCGTCTCGCCCGACTCCAGCAACGCCTCGTCGCGCGGCAAGCCCCGCTGACGCAGCGTGTTCGTGTAGTCCACCAGCAGGATGGCGTTTTTGCCCACAATCCCCACCAGCGCGATAATCCCGATCATCGAGATGATGTTCAGCTCCGAGCGGAACACGATTAGCCCCAGCAGCGCGCCCACCAGCGCCTGCGGCTGGCTGAACATGATGATGAACGGGTAGAGCCAGTTCTCGAACAGCGCGACCATCAGCAGGTAGACGAGGATGAGTGCGAGGAGCAGGGCTTGTGCCATGTAGACGCCCTCGCGCGCCATCACCTCGTTCTCGCCGAACCACGAGGCGCGCACGCCGGGCGGGATGGCGTTCGCCTCCGCCAGCTTCGCGTCGATGACCTGGCGCATGTTGCCTGGCGTGAAGCCTGGCAGCAGGTTCGCCGTGACGGTAATGCGTCGCTGGCGGTCGGTGCGCTCGATCTTCGTGGGTCCCTCGCCCAGCGAGACGCTTGCCACATCGCGCAGGTACACAGGCGCGCCCTGCACATAGCCGACCACGAGGTCGTTCAGGTCGCTGAGTCGCTGGCGCTGTTCGGGGCGCAGTCGTACGCGGATGTCGTACTCCTGCCCCGCCTCGCGGAACTTCGCGCTGGTGTCGCCCTCGTAGGCGGTGCGCAGCGCGGCGGCGATCTCGGCAAGGCTGATGCCCAGCGAGGTCGCCTTCTCGCGATCGACGCGCACCTGCATCTCGGGCTTGCCTGCCGACCACGACAGGTCGGGGTCTTTGATGCCTGGGATTTGCGCAATCAGGTTGCGCACATTGGTCGCGGTTTCCAGCAGCGTCTCGGTGTCCTTGCCGACGAGCGCGATTTGGATGGGCGCGCCGAAGCCGCCGCCGCGAAAGCCCGACACAGTATTAATCGTTATTTGCGCGCCGGGGATTTCGCCCACCTTCTGGCGCAGTTCGGCGGCGATTTCGATGTCGCGTCGCGTGCGCAACTGCTCATCGTGCTTGACCCAGAACAGCAGGCTGTCCAGCAGCGCCTTCTTCTCGTGCAAGGTGATTTGCATCGCGGCGAAGCGAGGACCTGTGTCGCCTGCGCCGAAGAAGCTCGACCCAAGCCGCCCCAAGCGCGTGGAGACATACTTCACTTCGGGGATGGAGAGCGCGGCTTGCTCGATTCGCTGCGCCACACGGTCGGTCTGCTCCAGCGCGGCGTCAGGCGGCAGCTCGATGGACACCTGTATCAGCCCTTGGTCTTGCGAGGGCGCGAAGCGGAACGGCAGCAGCGGGCTGCCGCTAATCGCCGAGCCAATCACCAGTGCGAAGACCGCCACCAGCGCGCCGTTCGCCGTTAGAATCACCAGCCAGCGATGGCGCAGCGACCACGCCAGCGTGCGCCGATACGACCGCTTGAGCGCGTTCAGCCGATTGTCGAACCACTTGAAAAAGCCGCGCGGCTCCTCGACTGCCTCGCCCCGACGATAGAGCCTGCTTGCCAGCATCGGCGTCAGGGTGAACGACACAATCAGCGAGAACAGCACCGTCACAGCGACGGTCAACCCGAACGAGCGGAAGAACTGCCCCGTGACGCCGCCCATAAACGCAATCGGCAGAAAGACCACCACATCGACGAAGGTGATGGTGATGGCTGCCAGCCCAATCTCGGTGCGCCCGTTGTACGCCGCCTCCATCGGCTCCTCGCCCATCGACAGGTGGCGGTAGATGTTCTCGATGACCACAATCGCATCGTCCACCAGCACGCCCACCGCCAGCGAGAGTGCGAGCATCGTCATAAAGTTGATGGTGAACCCGAAGAAATACATCGCGATAAACGCCGCGAAGAAACAGGTCGGGATCGCCAGCGAGACGATGAGCGCGCCGCGCACATTGTACAGGAACAGGTAGATAATCACCACCACGAGGAAAATCGCGATGCCGAGCGCGAGGCGCAAGTCCGCCAGGCTCTCCTTGACGGCGTCCGCCTCATCCTGCGTGACGGTGAACTGGAGGTCGGGGTACTCGCTCTGGATGCGGGCAATCTGCTGGCGCACGCCTTCCGAGACCTCGATAGCGTTGCCATCGCTGGTCTTTTGGATGACCAGCGTGACATCTTCCTTGCCGTTGACGCGGGTCAGCTCCGTGCGTTCCACCACGCCGTCGCGCACCGTCGCGACATCCTTGAGGCGGATGATGCTCCCGCGCGCCATCGGGTTGCGGTTGTTGGGCAGGTAGATCTCCAGTTCGCGCAGTTCGTCCACCGACTGGAACTCGCCCAGCAGGCGCACATTATAGTCGCGCTCGCCTTCCGTGATGCGCCCTGCGGGCACATTCAGGTTCGCGCCCTGCAGCGTGCGCACAATCGCGTTGATCGACAGCCCGTAGGCGTTCAGTCGCTGCTTGTCGACCAGCACTTGGATTTCGCGCTTCTCGCCGCCGCCAATCGCAACGCCCGCCACACCAGGCACGCTGGAGAGGCGGTCTTTGATGAAGTTTTTCGCCAAGTCGCGCAGCTCATATGCGGGGCGGTTGCCCGTCAGCGAGATATACATCGTCGGCTGCGACTGCGTGTCGAGTTTGGCGATGGTGGGTCGCTCCGCACCTTCGGGCAGCTGGCTCAAAATCGTGTTCAGCTTCGCCTGCACATCGATATAGGCTTGCGAGATGTCCGTGCCGATGTTGAACTCCAGCGTCACCTGCGACAGGCTGAACTGCGACACGGAGCTAATCTGGCGTAGTCCTTCCGCGCCCGCAACAGCGTCTTCTATCGGCTTGGAGATGAGCGTCTCCACCTCTTCGGGCGACGCGCCAGGGTACGCCGTGACGATGGTAATCACGGGGAAGTCCACCTTCGGCTGCAGTTCGACCTGCATGCGCCCCAGCGCATAGTAGCCCAGCACGAGAATGGCGACCACGAACACCATGATGGTGACGGGTCGGTTCAGAGCCAATCGGGTCATCCACATGGTTTTGCCTCCTTATGGTTCCAGCACGCGCACGGGTTGCCCGTCGCTGAGCAGGTCTTGTCCGCGCGTGACGATGGTTTCGCCTGCTTGCACGCCTTCGGCGTAGATGGAGTCGGTGTTGGTCGCGACGACCTTGAGCGTGCGCTGCTTGGCGACGCCGTTCTCGACGACGAAGACGCGCGTGACGCCGCCTTTCTCCAGCAGGGCGAGCTTGGGCGTGAGCGGCACATTTTTGTATTCACGGATGAGAATCTCGCCCCGCGCAAACAGCCCCGTCTTGAGGGGGAGGTCGCTGGGGTTGGCGAGGCTGACGCGAATGCGCAGGTTGCGTGCTTGGTCGGCGACGGCGGGGTTAATCGCCTCGATGCGGGCGTTGAAGGCGCGGTTCGGGAAAGCGTCCACGCGCACCGTGACGGGCATGCCGACGCGCACCTCGCGCAGCAGCACTTCGGGTAACGTGCCCTCAAAATAGAGCCGATCGAGCGACACGATTCGCGCCACGGGCGTGCCCGCGCCTGCCACCACGCCGACATCCACGAAACGCTGGGCAATCACGCCATCAAAGGGCGCGCGGATGACCGTATCGGCGCGTTGCTGGCGCAGTAGCGCGAGGTTCGCTTGCGCTTGCTGCAGCGCGGCGCGCGCCGCTTCCACTCGGCGCACCGCGAGTTCGTCCTGTGCCTTGCCGAGGGTCGCTTGGCGGTACGCTTCCTCCGCTTGGCGCACGGCTTGCTCGGCGGCTTCAATCTCCTCTTGGCGCGGTCCCTCGCGCACGAGGCTCAGCGCCTCCTCCGCTTGACGCAGTTGCGCCTGCGCCGCCTCGAACGCCGTGCGCGCCGAGTCGAGCTGCTGCTTGGGGATGGCGCCTTGCTGATAGAGTTGCTGGGCGCGTTCGAAGTTCGCGCGGGCGAGTTCGAAGTTCGCGCGCGCCGAGGCGACCGCTTGCTCGGCTTGCTGGCGCTCCTGCGGGCGTGCGCCCGTTTGCAGGGCGCGCAGGCGCGCCCGCGCCGACTCCAGCGCGGCTTTGGCGGCTCGAATTTGCGCGTCGGTCTGCTCAGGCTGCGTGCGGGCAGCGATCTCCGCTTGGCGCAGGTTCGACTCCGCCGCGCGCACCGCCGCCTCCGCCTGCCGAATCTGCAACTTCAGGTCGGTCGGGTCTTGCACAGCGATGACATCGCCCTTGCGCACGCGCTGCCCTTCCAGCACGCGCACTTCGATAATCTTGCCGCCGAGTTTGGTCGCGACAGTTGTGTCGTTGTAGGCTTGCAGTTCGCCCGTGACCGCGGCGGTCTCACTGAGGTTGCCTGTGCGGATGGTTTGCACGGCGACCGTGACGGCGGCGGCTTCGCTGGCTTGCGCTTGCGGGGCAGGCGCGCCACCGCCTCCACCGCGCCCACAGCCTGCCAGTAGTGTCGTCGTCAGTGCAACGGTGCTCACAATCCCATACAGTTTCCGTTTCCGAAGGTTCGTTTTCATAGCTGCCCTCCTGCATTACAGGCGTGTGTATTGCTCATCGATCGCGCCAATCGCGCGCAGCAGCGCGGCGTAGGCGTCGAGGTAGTCAAACTGTGCGTTGACGAGGTTGGTTTGCGCTTGGGTGAAGGCGAGTTCGGCGTCGCTGATTTCCAGTTGGGGCGAGACGCCCGCTTCGAAGCGCACGCGCGCCAGGCGCAACGCCTCCGTCGCCTGCTCCAGCCCTTTTCGGGCGACCTCGAGCCGTTTTTGGGCGTCTTGCAGGTTCAGGTAGGCTTGGCGCACCTCCAGCGCGATGCCTTCCTGCGCCTGTTTGAGGCGCAGCTGGGCGATTTCGAGGT
>Ga0308397_1001769_pt1 | contig 11620 bp, 10 predicted proteins | sample Hotspr20SampleT8_FD_202356 | JGI IMG/M metagenome (GOLD analysis project Ga0308397, IMG submission 202356) | Hot spring phototrophic mat microbial communities from Mushroom Spring, Yellowstone National Park, Wyoming, United States - 20051001_T8 ...
CCTTTGCCGCTCATCATGGCGTATCCCTTCTAAACCCCCGCCCTCATGGGACGGGGGGGCTTGTGCATGGTCTATTTTCTTTGTGTTCTTATGTACTCTGTAATGCGCCGATCCGCTTCCGCTACAATTTCGGGAATGGTTCCTTGACCCGCGAAGGCTTTCTGGATGGCGTCTTGGATGATTTTGTTGATCTCTTCTGGATTTGCCGCTTCTGAACGAGCGGTGGTCATTACATCAAGAAATACCTTGTGCTTCGGATCTTCCCAAAACGCTCGGTGGGCCTGGGTATCTCGAATGCTTTTCTGAGGAGCTAAACAGGTTCTTCCCTGAGTTGTCCATCGTACTCCGCGATTCGGATCTGAAAAAATCCAGGTGATGAACTCGCCTGCCTGCTTGATGTGAGGGGATTTGCTGTTGATCGCGAAACCCCATCCCCCGTAGACTGTAAGCGGTTTATCGTTTGCCGTGGGAGTTGGCAGGGGAGCGATTCCCATTTTTGTTTCGTAGAATTCCTTGAAGTTGCGTCGGTACGAGCCTATTTTCCAGGGGCCGGCAACCTCCATAGCGGCTAAACCGTTTGCCAAGGATTCCACGATGGCGGTAGTGGGGGTAGCTTTTGCCTGGGCAAGCCTTCTCCAGAGCTCCAACGCTTTCTCTGCTCCCGGACCTTTAAAGCGAGATTCTTTGATATCGGGATCGGCAAAATCGGCTCCCGCCATCCATACGAAGGGTGAAAAGATAAAGTTCTGATAGGCATTGGGGGCGGGGGCCAGATAGATCCCGTAGGTTTGAGGAGTAGTGAGTTTTACGGCTGTCTCATACAGCTCGTCCCAGGTTTTCGGGGGTTGTAAGCCCGCTTTTGCAAACATTTCCTTATTATAGAATAGCACAACAGGATCCATTTCGAACGGATAGGTCATGATTTTCCCTTTGTAGGTTACCGCTTCCAGTACTTGGGGAAGAAAATCAGCCTTCATTTGTGGACTCATGAACTCGTCCACCGGATATACAAGTCCCCCTTCCACATATTTTCTGTAATCCCCTCTACTTAGAAGAAACAAATCAGGGCCTCTTCCCCCCACGAGGGCTGCGGCTAGGACTTCCCCCATGTAGCGGTCGAAGGGTATTTGTTCCATCTTGATCTGCACAGAGGGTTTTGTGTTATTCCATTCATCGATGAATCCCTGGAACACATTCCATCTGCCGTCCGGGTTCGCATACACCCATAAGGTTAGCTGAATGGGTTGGGCCGCTTTCTGCTCTTTAGCTCCTCCCGCCCACAAGAACGGTGTAACCAGTAGAATCACACACACTAGAGCATTGATTAGTAGCCTGTTTCTCGTTATCATACACATACCTCCTGTTTATGAAATTCTAAGGAATTAAATACGGTAACTTTTTAAGATTTGTATCAGTACCTTGCGATTTCACCTCCCTTCATTCAAATAATTTCAAGGGTATCCATGGAGGGAAACGCGGGAAACGGCTCAGTGGGTAGAGTTTGATACCAGTAGGCCACCGAGGCAATGTCATCTTGTCTTGCGAGGTATCGTTTCTTGTCCCGCCTCCATCCAAGGTCCTGCACTTCGACCCTTAGGTCCCTCTCGAACCGAATGGGGTCGGTTAAGTGCCATCGATACATGGAGAATCTCTGCTGGCTGTTGTATAGGGAATCCGGTGCAATGATTTGGGGCAATCCAGAGTAGGGAGTTGTGAAGGCCTGATATTGATGCGTTTCTTTATTTTCAAAGTTGTATGCCCCCCCGAAATAATCCTCTGTCCCCGTGCCGCAGATGGTGGGGAAATTTGTATCCCCGTCGATATAGAACTTTACTTCTCCCTCGCCCCACCATCCGTTATCATGCACAGCCCAAGCTAGGTAGGTACCCACATACTGTCCTTTCCCTTTGACACCGTCTAATATTGTGTAGGGAGTTTTATAGGGTACGGGATTTACCCTTCGGAATTGGGCATGAAAATAGGCAATGTGTTCGGGAAGTTGTTCAAGAGCATAGGTTATTTGATAGTAGAGTTTTACAGGTGTATCATCCAAGTTTGTAAGAGTGATTCGGCAATGCTTTTGGAATGGCATTTCCCAATAGGAGTTCAGTCCACTTCCAGGGTTTACGCAGATCGCTAGACTGGATACTTGCGCGTATTTGCCCCATCCGCAGGCAAAAAAGTCCCCCACGGGACATTCCACCGATGGATTGCTTTGATGATCCCAATAGATACGAAGAATGCTGAAGCGCCAGATCCCTGTAATGGTTAACCACATGTGCTGAAGGATCCCCGGTCCATCGATGTTTGCAAGGATAGCTGTTTCGTGTGGCTGAATGTAAATGAAAGGATTGATTTTCCACCCCACCCCCAATTCAGTAGCTTTCTCCACTGCCGTTCCCTCTGTGGCTGCGCCGCCTTTCCCTTTTTCCCCGGTAGGGTTTTCAGGCGTGATGGATCTGCTAGAGGAGTTCTTCAATTTCCAGAGGTATCCAAACAAAGAGGAACTGTCTAGTAACATCTTCATCCCCCCTATCGGTATTTAATAAATGGTACACCATGGATAACCATCACGATATAAACATATCATCCAAATTCTATTGCGTCAATCTGAATCCTTACGTATGATAAAAGGATGAAGCGTGTGTTAGCCAGTGATCAACACGCATACATGCAGGTGGCGGGTATCCTACGTAACCAAATCTATTACGGGGAAATTCAGGACAGGTTGCCTAGTTCTCGAGAAATTGCGGAAGCCTTTGGTTTAAACTTCAAAACAGCCAATAAAGCGTTGGATATTCTGGTGCAAGAAGGATTGGTAAAAAGAGTCAAAGGAAAGGGAACCTTTTTAGCCAATCCCAATACAACATCCAAAACAGGGTATCATATTGGGCTCATTCTCTCGGATATTATCAATCCGAACTTTGCCTTGCTGGCAGAAGCGATTCAGCGGGTGGGGCACGAAAGAGGCTTTTCTATCGTGATCAACACAACCGGCGGGAAGATTGAGAATCTAAAAACCTTGATCGACTTTTACCTCCGTAAGGGTATTCAGGCCATCATTCTGCAGGGGGGGTCGGTTAGAGATCCAGAATCCATCGATTATGTGAAGCAGATTACCCTCCCTATCATCGGAGATCACACCCATCTCCCCCATATCGATGATGTGTGGATCGATGTCCGAGCAGGCGCGCAGCTAGCGGTTTCCCACTTGATTGAAAAAGGGGGACCCCCTATCGGGTATGTGTCCGGTTCCAGCGAGGAGATTCATCGCACGGGTCGGTTCCAGGGATATAGGGATGCATTACTCAGTGTGGGAGTGGTTCCTGACTTCCGCTACATCCGTTGTGCACCACCCACTTTTGCGGGGGGATATGCGGCCGTAATGGATTTGATACGCACCAAGAGTTGTCCCAAAGCAGTGTTTTTCTATAACCTGATAATGGCGCTTGGAGGTATCAGCGCATTTCTATCGGAGGGAATACGGGTTCCTGAAGATGTTCGGGTCGCCGGATGTGATGATAGTGTTTCAGTGAAAGATATGATCGTTCCCACTACAACGGTGGCATTTTCCTATGAAGAAGAGGCAAGACAGATCCTTTTCTTAATCGAGCGAAGACTGACGAACCCGAGCGCACCACCATGGAATATCCGAATTGCTCCTCGCTTGATTGTTAGAAGGTCAAGTGAAATTGTGGAACCGAAACAATGATGCAGGGTCCTCCTAAAAAATTCGCCTTTTTCGAATCCTTCTGGAAGGGTGAAGGCCCCTTTCCGCTTCTTTTCGCAAAGCCTCACCTGGCAAAGAGAAGAACTACATTCTTTACAACCTGGAGGAACAGCATAGGGATCCCGTGAAGCTCCTGGAAGAGGCCGTGAAGGCCGCGGAGCCGGCCCTTTTGGGGATCGACGACGGGATTCCCGCCTTTCGCACCGATCTGGGAACCACCCTCTTCCCCAGTTCCTTGGGCTTACGGGTAGCAGTACAGAAGGAAGTGCATCCCTGGCTTCGGGATCACTTGAGCCTGGACCAGTACATTGCGCTGAGGGATGTGACTTCCGGAATCCGTGAGGGGGTGGGGGAGATCGGTCATGCGGTCAAAGCCTATCGGTTGTTTTTACACAGGAAAGCAACAGGATCCATCCCTCAGGAGATTCTTCCCTATGTACCGGACAATCAGGGGATCTTCGATCTTTCCCATATTATCGTGGGAACGGAAATTTTCACCGCGCTGATCGATACGCCCGAGAAGGTTCATCAGGCACAATCCCAAAGTCTCAAACTTTACCTGTCAGGGACACAGCTATTCAAGGCCCTTTTGGCTGAGTCGGAAACCTCCATGTTTCATGCCCACGGGATGATCAGCGGAGTGTGGTTTCCCCATACGGGGGCCCGCATTTCCGAGGATTCCTGTTCCCTCATATCGGATGCGATGATCGAAGAGTTCTGCCTTCCCTATATCCGGGAAGCACTGAAACCTTTCGGCCGGGGGTTCCTCCATTTCTGCGGCCGCCACGAGGGATTCCTGTCCACCGTATGCAAGGAACCCCTGATTTCCACCCTCAATTTAGAGAATCCCGAACTGTACGACCTGGAAGAAGTATTCCGCCTCTGCGGAGCTACGGACACCGTGTACTTCGGCCATCTCGACCCTGAACCGGATGAATCGATGGAAACTTTTCTGGAGAGGATCGCCGGGATTGCCCTGCGGCATAAAGCCAGGCTGATCCTGGTGGCCCCTCCGGTCGAGGGAGTAGACCGGAAGCGGTCTTTAGTGAACCTATGGCATCGGTTGACGAAACCGGTTTGAATTTTTATGGAGGGTCTCCGATTGACACCCCTTAGCAAGCCCCTGGCCCGTACTCTCCCCGATGGATTACGGGGTATCGTCACAGTCCTCAATACACCCTTCACCGATGATGATCGGATCGATCTACAGTCCCTCGAGCAAAACGTAATCCGGGCGATCGATGCGGGGGTGGCCGGATTCCTGGTACCAGCCCTCGCGGGGGAAGGGGGGCAGCTTGATCGGGAAGAAAGGGTAGCGATTGCACGGACTGTGCTGGAAACGGTACATGGATACGCATCCTTGCGGCCAAAACAGATCCCCAGGCCAGTCCGCGACGAGAATGAGGGGCGCGCGGTACAAGGGACTACAGACCTCGAAAGGGAAATTCGACAGGCTCCCGTCGGTCGATTCCATAGCCCCTGGGTGATTGGAGGTGCCACTGCCCAGGATGGAAGGGAACGGATAGCGGTAGCGGAGGCGTTGTTGGACCTGGGGTGTGACGGGATTCTGGCCTGGATTCCCTACACCACCGATGATCAGTACGAACAGGAGGTACGGGAACTGGCATCCTTGAAACCTCCCTTCCTGATGCTTCAGGACTGGGATCCTTCCGGGCCAGGGTTACCCATCGAGCTGATACGCCGCCTGTTCGAAGAGGTGGAAGAGTTCAAGGCATTGAAGATCGAGACCATGCTGGCCGGCCCCAAGTACACGGCAGTTCTAAAGGCAACACGGGGGAGGCTCCATGTTTCGGGTGGATGGGCAGTGACTCAGATGATCGAAGCCCTGGATCGGGGAGTACATGCTTTCATGCCCACCGGAATGCATGAAATCTATTGCGAGATTTTCCGCCGGTATGCCACGGGTAACCGGAAAGGAGCCACGGATCTATTCCGGAAAATCCTTCCGGTTCTAGCCTTCTCCAACCAACACCTAGACATTTCGATCCTATTCTTCAAGCGCCTTCTGTGGAGGGAAGGTACCTATGCTACTCCACGATGCCGGAAACTTCAGTACCAGTGGGACGAGTATCAGGAACGGATTGCCGATGAGTTGATTCAGTTGGCAATGGAGTTACGGGTCGAAGAATTACACCCATAGGGGAGTATCCCAAATTTCGAGTTTCGTACCGATTCTCTTGGAGCAGGCGGTTTGATAGATCCACTTGGCTACGGCGATGTCCTCGATGGCCATGCCTACGGAATTGAAGTAGATGATTTCGTGATCCCCTTCGCGGCCCGGCTTTTTATAAGCTACCAGTTCACCAAGTTCTGCATAGATGGCCGAATCGTCGATTTTCCCCTCTTCGAACATCAAGGCCAACGTCTGGGTTTTTCGATGTTTGATCTGATACCAGTCGTCCACCACTATTTTATGCGCCTTACGAACAATCCCGTAATCGGTCTCGTATCCACCTACGTGAGAGTAGAATATCCCAGGCTTGAGCCACTCGGAAAGGACTACAGGTTCTCGAGCGGTAGTAGCGCTGACCACTATATCTGCCTTTCGTACTGCGTCTTCTGCGCTAGGGGCTATTTCAATCGGCAAATGTACAATTTGTTCTACTTCCAGGGCAAAACTCCTGCTTCGTTCCTCCTTTATGTCGTACAGAAAGACCCTCTCTAAGGCAGGAAGAACTTCTTTCAAGGCCATCAGTTGGGTGCGGTTCTGAGTACCTGCTCCGATCAGAGCCGCGACCCGAGCGTCTTTACGGGCGCAGTATTTGGCGGCAACTCCCGTTACCCCGCCAGTACGCATGGCACTGATGAGAGTCCCGTCCATTAAGGCATAGGGGAACATAGTTTCTGGGTCGTTGAGGATGATGAGAGCCGATGCACGAGGCAGGTTGAACTGGAAAGGATTTTGGGGGGCACTCCCTATCCATTTAATTCCTGCTGTATTGAAGGTTCCCCCGATAAAACCAGGCATGGCATTGATTCGGCCTCGAGTTTCTTCGGAGTGTGCATCTCCCCATCGAAGGGCTACTTTAGCAGGTAAGATATCCTGCTTTTGGTAGTGTAGAAGGAAAACTTGTTCCAGGATATCGATAACTCCTTTCATCTGCAGTACTCCGCAGGAAATAACGTCTTTTTGGCTTAAATACAACAGTTCCAGATTTTTCATGTTGCATCTCCTTCCCTCACAAACTTTTTCACCTCTTCCACGGAACGCCCGGCCAACCCCAACCGTTCCAGAGTTCTTCCTTCCTTGCGATAATCCTTCCCGTGCATAATGTTGGCCAGAGTGATCACAGCGTCCATTGTGGGAGTCTCGACTCCTACCAGTCTGGCGAGTTCTGCCAAAGGCACCAAGCTCATGGGCACATCTTCAGAAATGTACCGGCTATCTAGAGAAGGGGGAGCTAGAATTCCTCGATATACCTTATTGGATTGAATGGCAGTGTAGAGATCCTTCCCCTCAACTCCATATACATTCATTAACCAGGACAGAGCGGATTTCGTGATAATCCCCAACCTTTCAGCCACTTCCATCCGCTCTGCATCTAGGGCTTCCAAAACCTTCGCCACCGAAGGACTGATCCCCTCTCTATAATGTTGAAAATTGCCTTTAGTAGTTTCGATCCATCCGGCATTCAGAATAGTAGGGGCAGGATGAAAAATGGCTCCAATGTTCAGGAGACTTGTCTCCAATACACTGGATACAGCTTTGAATTGGGGGAAAAGTGTACAAAGCGTTCGCCCTACTCTATTGGTTTCTACAGCAGGCAGAACGGCAAAGTCAACCTCATGTTTTATACCGTATAAACTAACCTTCATAGGACCGGTTTTCCTACATGCGTAGAGTAGCGTTTGGGCTTCGGCAATGGGGGGACAGTTCTTTTTCTTTGAAGAGGAGACCACATGACGGAACTCTAAAGCCCCTCCCGTTCTTCCAGGATGTAAGACCACCGGAACCTGGGGATCCAGTAGGGAAGAGAGCTGTTCTGCCAATTCCCTGTGGGCATAGGCAGGGGTGACGATCATTACAATTTCCGTCCCCTTTATTGCTTCTGGTAAACTCGTTGTCACTTTCATTAGGGTCACTGTGTGAGTTCCCAGTATGCCTTCCAAAGTAATCCTTTTTGTATCCATGAAAGCTGACACGGCTTCTTCGTACTTATCGTAGAGGCATACTGCATGTCCCAGAAGGGTTAGATGTGCGGCCATGGTTAGGCCGCCATTTCCCGCTCCAAGCACCGCTATATTCATGGGAGATCCTTTTTAAGATACTGATAGATAAGAACGCTCAGTATAATGGAAATTCCGATCACATCACTCGTAAGGCCTGGCTTGATCAAGACGATAGCGGATAGAAACAGAACAACCCGTAAAACCATGTTCAAGGGGCGGATCAAGAATCCCTGGAGGCTCCAGGAAAGAGCTGCAACACCAATGATAGAGGAAAGAACTACGGTAATCGTATCTAGTAGGGGGGTATCTAAAAGGAGTAAGGCAGGAGAAAAGGCAAAGATAAAGGGCATCAGAAAGGCAGTGCTGGTAAGTTTGAGACCGGTCAGGGCGGTTTTGATAGGATCGGCTTTTGCAATAGCCGCGGCAAGGTACGAGCTCAATGCTACAGGCGGTGTGACCGCAGCGAAACAGCCATAGTAAAAAATGAAGAGGTGTGCTGCCACCACAGGGATCCCCATTTTGACCAACGCAGGGGCTACCATGGTACCCAAGATAATATAGAGAGCCGTGGTAGGCATACCCATACTCATGATTAACGATGCCACCATCGTCAGGAACAATGCGGGCACTAGCATTCCTCCTGAAAGGGTAATAATGAGGTCGGCGAACTTCAACCCAAGTCCCGTTAACGTAACAGTCCCTACGATGACTCCCGCTACCGCGCAGGCAGCTATGATGCTCAGAGCACTTCTAGCGCCCTTATCAAGAGCTTCGATAAAACGAGCAGTATTCAATCTGGTCTCTTTCTTGAACATGCTGACTACAATTACGATCATCACAGCTAAAAAGGAGGCTTTTATGGGGGTATATCCTATGATCAATAGGTAGATGATACTGAAGGGAGCCAGCAAGAGAAATGCACCGCTTTTCAGGGTTGAGAGAAATCTAGGTAGTTTTTCTTTTTCTAGTCCAGCCAACCCTTGTTTCGCCGCCTCCAGATCCACCATGAAGAATACAGCGATATAGTACAGAACGGCAGGAAGAGCTGCATGTAGGATCAATTTCCCATAGGGGATTCCCGTCATTTCAGCCATGATGAATGCCGCAGCTCCCATGATAGGAGGCATGATTTGTCCTCCGGAGGATGCGGCAGCTTCTACTCCCCCCGCGAACTCCCGTTTATATCCCACACTCTTCATCAAAGGAATGGTAAAGGTACCTGTTCCTGCCACATTGGCGAATGAACTGCCGGAAATCATTCCCATCAGCCCGCTAGCCACTACTGCCGCTTTTGCCGGACCTCCCCTGTATTTCCCTGTTAAGGAAAAGGCCAGATCTATAAAAGCCTGCGCTCCTCCCGTGACCCCTAAAAACGAACCTAATAGAACGAACACGAATACATAGGTAGCGGTAACGTAAATGGCTACCCCATAGATCCCCTCTCCCGTCAAATACATATGTTCTACGATTCGCTCGAAACTATATCCACGATGACCCAAAGCACCCGGTAGGTACTGTCCGAACATGGCGTAGGCCAGGAAAGCCAGCCCCACAATTACCAGTGGCCACCCCATGGTTCTCCGGGTGGCTTCGAACACGAGGAAAAGGGTGATGGCTCCCATAATGATATCAAGAGGGATCGGACTACCTGCCCGATAGATCAGGTCCCAATAGAAAATCACTATGTAGGCCCCTCCCGCAGCGGAGAAAATCGCCAATAAGCCGTCGTACCAGGGGAATTTGTTCTTCTGAGATGAACTCAAGGGATACACTAAAAAAGTCAGCACCAGGGCGAATGCGAGGTGTATGGCTTTGTGTTGGGGTTGGGGCAACATGTACACACCCGAAGACCACAGATGGAATACAGACATTAACGCTGCAATGACTGTAGTGATTATTTTTAACGTTCCTGTTTGATTTCGGGTAAGTTCGAACTGTTCCTGCAGTTGTTTGAGTTTCTCCTCAGGGGAAAGTTCGGCTTTTTGTTTTTTCTTGAAAAACATTAGTATCTCCTTCTAGAAGAGCATACATCGTAGGCTTTCTCGTCACGCGGAAAATCAGCAATTCTCCATCCTCCACGAACAGTTTCAAGGGAATGAACTCATTGCCCAACTCCAAAGCAGGAGAGTTGAGGTGACTCACCCTGAATCGGAGGTCCCCAATAGTTTTATTCTCCTGTGATAACTCCATAAACCCGTTTTGGAAAACCACCTTTCCCTGTTCCGTGGAGGGCATCCCCCATCCTAAATCCTGAAGACGGGTTTTAATCACGGCCAATGAATTGTTTTTCATCACTTTATAGTATTCGTACACGGGGGTCAATTGTACGGAATGGTGAATCAAGGTAGTAAACTCGAACCCCTCTGGTATTCTGGATCGGTATAGGGTTTTCCGTTGGGATTCGTTGTAAATGGTTAGCACCTGCACGTGTGTAAAAAACAATATCGAGGTGACAAAGAAGATAATTCCTATGAGTGAAAACACAAGACGAAGGGTAAAAGAACACCTCCCTTTTAGGGGAGGTGTTCTTCGATCAGCTGAACCTTGGGGCACAGTTACTTGATCACCCCTTTTTCTTTATAGAATTTTTCAGCTCCTGGATGTAGCGGTACCGACATCCCTTGCAATGCATTTTCTAGGGAAATGTTCTTTGCCTGGGCATGGGAGGCTTGAATTTCTACTAAATGGCCAAAGATCCCGGCGGTAATTTTATACACCGTATCAATACTCAGGTCCTCTCGAACGATCAACAGCGCAGGACTGGCTACGCTGATTACATCTTTATCCAATCCTCTATAGGTGCCCGCAGGGATCTTCACCTGCATCAGATACGGAGAGTCTTTCGCAACTTTCTGGAAGGCTTCCTGCTCCACGTTCAATAATGTAATGTCTAAACTTGTTGCAGCATCTACCACCGCGGAGGTTGGGATCCCCGCTCCCACAATGGCACAGTCCACCAAGCGGTCTTTTAACGCTGTAACCCCTTCGGCAAAGGAGAGGAACTGGGGTTTGATATCATTATAGGTAATTCCCAAGGCTTCGAGGAGTAGCTTTGCCGTACGTTCTGTACCGCTGCCTGGAGCACCCACAACCACTTTCTTCCCTTTTAGATCTGAAAGGCTTTTCAGCCCCGATGCTTTCAGGACTACAAACTGGAAGGTTTCCGGGTATAAAGCGGTAATCCCGCGGATATTTTTGATAGGCTTATCAAAAGGGGCTTCACCCTGATACGCACCCAGAGCGGTATTGGCTGCGGAGAGGATCATGTCTACCTTTTTATCCATGATCATCTTAAGATTAGCTACAGAGGCCCCTGTTGACTCCGCGGTTACTTCCACACCCCCTACATACTTGGTAATCACATTGGCGATAGCGGCTCCAATTGGATAGTAAGTTCCTGCAGTGCCACCCGTGGCCAAGGACAACTTTTGGAGCGGCTCGGCAATGCTTTTTCCCGAAGGTTTCTGTTCGCTCTTGCCTCCGGAGAAAGCTCCGACTGCCACAATACAAAGTAAAAGCGGTATTAGACCGGCGTGACGAATAATTCTAGTGTTCATGTTCATCTCCTCCTCCTCCTCCTCCTCCTCCTATAAAAAGTCAACCTCAAGCTTGTACAGACTCATAGATTAAATCCCCGATAACATCGGGTTTACGCAACCGATATAGTAGCCACATCCAGTTCTACTGCGGCTCCTATAA
>Ga0308397_1001770_pt1 | contig 11616 bp, 15 predicted proteins | sample Hotspr20SampleT8_FD_202356 | JGI IMG/M metagenome (GOLD analysis project Ga0308397, IMG submission 202356) | Hot spring phototrophic mat microbial communities from Mushroom Spring, Yellowstone National Park, Wyoming, United States - 20051001_T8 ...
TGTTGAGATGAAACACCAGGAAGGCTCAGGAGCGACGACGTGCAGGTATCGGGATCTGGGACACGGGTGGGGCAGGGAGCGGAGGTCGGGATTTCAGCAATTTCGGCTCGTTGAAGAGCACTGAAAGCTCAGAAGCAGACGGGCGACGTGGCGCATCACCCACGATTTCAGCAATTTCGGCTCGTTGAAGAGCACTGAAAGTTCGGCAAGACACCGGTTGTACCGGCGTCGGCAGGTTAATTTCAGCAATTTCGGCTCGTTGAAGAGCACTGAAAGTCTTCATTACCGATGGCGAATGCACCATCTCGAAGCATTTCAGCAATTTCGGCTCGTTGAAGAGCACTGAAAGCGCTGGGGATCAAGGTGCGCGAAGACTTTCGCCGGAATTTCAGCAATTTCGGCTCGTTGAAGAGCACTGAAAGGTTTGGAGCAGACGGGCGACGTGACGCATCACCCACATTTCAGCAATTTCGGCTCGTTGAAGAGCACTGAAAGGACGATTTCGTGACTGCGCTGCGGTGAAAGGAACACAATTTCAGCAATTTCGGCTCGTTGAAGAGCACTGAAAGCGGCTTAGAAGAGGGAGGAAGGAGTATATGTCTATCAATTTCAGCAATTTCGGCTCGTTGAAGAGCACTGAAAGTCTGTGCGGTATGATAGAGACACAATAATCAATCATCATTTCAGCAATTTCGGCTCGTTGAAGAGCACTGAAAGAGCGACTGGCTGCGCTCATTCGCGGGATTGAGATTGAATTTCAGCAATTTCGGCTCGTTGAAGAGCACTGAAAGGCGAGGAACTTGGGTGGTTCGAGGACGTAATTGACATTTCAGCAATTTCGGCTCGTTGAAGAGCACTGAAAGGAAGATGGCTTGCAATGCCCGCAGTGCGTCTCGCTCCATTTCAGCAATTTCGGCTCGTTGAAGAGCACTGAAAGGCAGTACGACGCCCGTCTGCGCGTGTTTCAGTGCTATTTCAGCAATTTCGGCTCGTTGAAGAGCACTGAAAGTCGGTGAAGAGAATAGCAGCATAGACGGGGATTGTCAAATTTCAGCAATTTCGGCTCGTTGAAGAGCACTGAAAGTTCGCACAAACACCTCCTTCACCGTCACAACACCCGCTCATTTCAGCAATTTCGGCTCGTTGAAGAGCACTGAAAGGCGGGATCGCTCTCATTGAGAACGATCATCAGCAGCATTTCAGCAATTTCGGCTCGTTGAAGAGCACTGAAAGCGATGTCGTATAGCGCAGTCACCGACATCATTGAGTATTTCAGCAATTTCGGCTCGTTGAAGAGCACTGAAAGGTCAACGTTGCGAGCATCCGAGCGACCGGGGCGCGCGGGCAATTTCAGCAATTTCGGCTCGTTGAAGAGCACTGAAAGTTCTCCCAGTCGCCGTAGCGATGCTCGGCGACGACATTTCAGCAATTTCGGCTCGTTGAAGAGCACTGAAAGGCGCGCGTCTCGATCTGCCGCAATTCGTCGAGGACTATTTCAGCAATTTCGGCTCGTTGAAGAGCACTGAAAGCGTCCGCCAGTTCGTTCCAGCGGGTTACGTCAACGCATTTCAGCAATTTCGGCTCGTTGAAGAGCACTGAAAGACGTCGCTGCCGACGAACTGGACGCGGGTGTTGTGAATTTCAGCAATTTCGGCTCGTTGAAGAGCACTGAAAGGGAGCCGGAACTTGAGGACGTTTTTGTTTTCGAGTTCGAATTTCAGCAATTTCGGCTCGTTGAAGAGCACTGAAAGTCGACCGCGCGCTGGTTGCGCACGCGGCGCGGGGTGTATTTCAGCAATTTCGGCTCGTTGAAGAGCACTGAAAGGTTGCAGCTACTCCTACATATAGACGCTCATTTGATGTATTTCAGCAATTTCGGCTCGTTGAAGAGCACTGAAAGCAACGCCGCCCTCGCGCGGCGCGCAGAGACGGAAGGATTTCAGCAATTTCGGCTCGTTGAAGAGCACTGAAAGCGTGGTGTTGGTGAGCTGACGATGCAGTACGTGATATTTCAGCAATTTCGGCTCGTTGAAGAGCACTGAAAGCGACCGCCACGCGGCGCGGGCGCTGCTGCGGCGGGATTTCAGCAATTTCGGCTCGTTGAAGAGCACTGAAAGTCGGGAAGCGCGAACCGGTCGAACTCACATTGACGTTATTTCAGCAATTTCGGCTCGTTGAAGAGCACTGAAAGTTCTCTAACGTCGTATTCTCGATGCTTCCGCAACACCCCATTTCAGCAATTTCGGCTCGTTGAAGAGCACTGAAAGTCGTCGAGCGCGCGGGGTTCAGCGTCGCGTTCAGCATTTCAGCAATTTCGGCTCGTTGAAGAGCACTGAAAGTCAGCCCGTTCGTCGAGATCGCAGCGGGTGCGTAGTAATTTCAGCAATTTCGGCTCGTTGAAGAGCACTGAAAGTTCTTACGTCGAGACCGGCGGCAACTGCTTCCCGCGATTTCAGCAATTTCGGCTCGTTGAAGAGCACTGAAAGCAAGCGCGCGGTTGATTGGGCGCGCGGGGTGCGCGGATTTCAGCAATTTCGGCTCGTTGAAGAGCACTGAAAGACCCGGAGGGTTTCGTCTCCAATGTGAGTTGGTACATTTCAGCAATTTCGGCTCGTTGAAGAGCACTGAAAGGCAACCGCTGTCGCAACAAATTGCGTCGGTTGGGTAATCGATTTCAGCAATTTCGGCTCGTTGAAGAGCACTGAAAGTCCGGCGTCGCGAACTGCACCAAAAAGACGCGCGATGTATTTCAGCAATTTCGGCTCGTTGAAGAGCACTGAAAGGCGCGAGGAATGCGAAGACGCCGGCAATCGGGTCAAATTTCAGCAATTTCGGCTCGTTGAAGAGCACTGAAAGGATCACCGACCCGAAGCGCGGGCTGGTCGGGTTCACAATTTCAGCAATTTCGGCTCGTTGAAGAGCACTGAAAGCTACCCGCCGCTCGTCCATCCCCGGCGCGGCGTTGAATTTCAGCAATTTCGGCTCGTTGAAGAGCACTGAAAGGACAGAACGACACAATCATTTGCGCGTAAGGTGCGATTTCAGCAATTTCGGCTCGTTGAAGAGCACTGAAAGGACGCGCTGGAGGGCGCGGCGGCGGTGATGGCGAAGGATTTCAGCAATTTCGGCTCGTTGAAGAGCACTGAAAGAGCGGTCGCGGTTCGAGCAGTGGTTGCGGCAACTGGTGAATTTCAGCAATTTCGGCTCGTTGAAGAGCACTGAAAGGACGCGCTGGAGGGCGCGGCGGCGGTGATGGCGAAGGATTTCAGCAATTTCGGCTCGTTGAAGAGCACTGAAAGGCGCTTGCGGCATACCGTACACGTACCGCGCATACATTTCAGCAATTTCGGCTCGTTGAAGAGCACTGAAAGCATCGCGCACCGACGCCCAGCGCCCGCGATGCACCCATTTCAGCAATTTCGGCTCGTTGAAGAGCACTGAAAGCGACATCTTTCAGCGCGTACTCGACCTGCGCCGGGTTCATTTCAGCAATTTCGGCTCGTTGAAGAGCACTGAAAGTCGTCCTCCCGCGCGTCTTCACGCGGGCTTCTTCGATTTCAGCAATTTCGGCTCGTTGAAGAGCACTGAAAGAGTCGTCGAGCGCCGCCAGCAGCGCGTCCGTCTCGATTTCAGCAATTTCGGCTCGTTGAAGAGCACTGAAAGGGATTGTGCAACAGGCGCTCACTGCGCAGATCGGCATTATTTCAGCAATTTCGGCTCGTTGAAGAGCACTGAAAGACGGCGACTCCGGCGTTGTCGCCGACGGTGTCACGATTTCAGCAATTTCGGCTCGTTGAAGAGCACTGAAAGTCGCGTCGCTGTGGAAGGGCGGTGGCCAGTGGATTGAATTTCAGCAATTTCGGCTCGTTGAAGAGCACTGAAAGTTTGGATCTACAACAAACCCAATCGCACCTGTCAAAATTTCAGCAATTTCGGCTCGTTGAAGAGCACTGAAAGAGCGGAGAAGCGTTTGTCGGGGGGTCGAGCGACCAATTTCAGCAATTTCGGCTCGTTGAAGAGCACTGAAAGCCTGCGCGTCGCTGCGCAGTTTGTGGCGCGTCCAGCATTTCAGCAATTTCGGCTCGTTGAAGAGCACTGAAAGACGTCGGGATTGTCAAGCGACGCGCCGCGTCGACGAATTTCAGCAATTTCGGCTCGTTGAAGAGCACTGAAAGGGTTGATGTCAAAAGGCGGGAGAGCGACGGATCGCATTTCAGCAATTTCGGCTCGTTGAAGAGCACTGAAAGGGCGGGGATCATGATGGCGAAACGGGAGTGGGGGTGGAGCATTTCAGCAATTTCGGCTCGTTGAAGAGCACTGAAAGATCGGCTACGGCGCGCTGGAGATGACCGATGAGGGGATTTCAGCAATTTCGGCTCGTTGAAGAGCACTGAAAGTTTCCGTTGATGCGCTGCGACCAGCGCCTGGTGCCGATTTCAGCAATTTCGGCTCGTTGAAGAGCACTGAAAGGCCAACCGCAGCGCTGTTCTCGTATCGAGACCGGCAGCGAATTTCAGCAATTTCGGCTCGTTGAAGAGCACTGAAAGTTGCCGGACGCGCTGGAGGGCGCGGCGGTGGTGCTGATTTCAGCAATTTCGGCTCGTTGAAGAGCACTGAAAGGCAGCAGCATCAGCAGCATCAGCAGCACCAGCACCATTTCAGCAATTTCGGCTCGTTGAAGAGCACTGAAAGCTCGCGCGCTTCCGACGCGCCGGAAGCGGACAAGGATGATTTCAGCAATTTCGGCTCGTTGAAGAGCACTGAAAGTTGCAGCGCTATACGGCGTGTCTATGATGTCGGACGAATTTCAGCAATTTCGGCTCGTTGAAGAGCACTGAAAGCAGGTCGGGGCGTGATTCGTATGTGGGGATGGAAAAGATTTCAGCAATTTCGGCTCGTTGAAGAGCACTGAAAGTTGTTGAGCGCGCGGGGTTCAGCGTTGCGTTCAGCATTTCAGCAATTTCGGCTCGTTGAAGAGCACTGAAAGATAGGAGCAAGCGGGCGACGTGACGCATCACCCACATTTCAGCAATTTCGGCTCGTTGAAGAGCACTGAAACTAGAAGTAAAGGAAGGCGACCGTCTTTGCGACCTGGATTTCAGCAATTTCGGCTCGTTGAAGAGCACTGAAACATGCGTCGGTTGGCGGTCGTCTTCCCGCGCGTCTTCAATTTCAGCAATTTCGGCTCGTTGAAGAGCACTGAAACCTACACGAACGTTGAAGATGCGTGCGTGAACTTCAAATTTCAGCAATTTCGGCTCGTTGAAGAGCACTGAAACTCCCGAACCGCGCGAGCCGCGTGAGGCTATCGATCTCGATTTCAGCAATTTCGGCTCGTTGAAGAGCACTGAAACGCGTCAGATCGAGACGCTGCGGGTAGAGCAGCAGCATTTCAGCAATTTCGGCTCGTTGAAGAGCACTGAAACGCTTGGTTCCTTTCCAAATTACGAACGGTGCCATAGATTTCAGCAATTTCGGCTCGTTGAAGAGCACTGAAACTCGCCCCGACGCGCGGGGAACCGGCGGGCTGGCTGGCATTTCAGCAATTTCGGCTCGTTGAAGAGCACTGAAACTCGTTACTGAGTGGTTGATTACTGTGACTATACTATATTTCAGCAATTTCGGCTCGTTGAAGAGCACTGAAACTTGCTGGTCGGACTCGCCACGGGTAGGGCAGTTTCGATTTCAGCAATTTCGGCTCGTTGAAGAGCACTGAAACTCAGCCGGTCAACCGGTCGGTCGGTCAACCGGTCGGATTTCAGCAATTTCGGCTCGTTGAAGAGCACTGAAACAAATTCAAAAAAAAGGGTCGCTGTCGTGATAGTTTCATTTCAGCAATTTCGGCTCGTTGAAGAGCACTGAAACTGAGGGTCAGCGCCTCGTTTTTCCAGCCGCAGACGGAATTTCAGCAATTTCGGCTCGTTGAAGAGCACTGAAACCGCGCTGCAAACAATCCAGCGTCGCCCACCGGTCGCATTTCAGCAATTTCGGCTCGTTGAAGAGCACTGAAACTTCGAGCAATCCGCCAGGCGCGCCGACGGTTCGACCGATTTCAGCAATTTCGGCTCGTTGAAGAGCACTGAAACTCAGTGCTAAGGAGTGGGCGTCGCGGTCGAAATTGGATTTCAGCAATTTCGGCTCGTTGAAGAGCACTGAAACCGCGCCGCATCGCTCAGCGCGTCGTTCCAGTGCCGATTGATTTCAGCAATTTCGGCTCGTTGAAGAGCACTGAAACTTCTGAGATGTCGTATTCTCGATGTTTCCGCAACAATTTCAGCAATTTCGGCTCGTTGAAGAGCACTGAAACTTGCCGTTTTGAATGAGTTCTTTGAACATCGTCGGTATTTCAGCAATTTCGGCTCGTTGAAGAGCACTGAAACGCGAACGCTTGAGGGCGTGCGCAGCACATCGAATACATTTCAGCAATTTCGGCTCGTTGAAGAGCACTGAAACGGCAATTTGTTTATATCTATACGGATAGTAACAAAATTTCAGCAATTTCGGCTCGTTGAAGAGCACTGAAACATCTGCCGCAGCGCACCGACGGCGACTTGCTCCAACATTTCAGCAATTTCGGCTCGTTGAAGAGCACTGAAACTGCTCGATCAACGCCGTTGACAGCGCCCCGTCATCTATTTCAGCAATTTCGGCTCGTTGAAGAGCACTGAAACTTTCCAAACTATTCCGTACGGAACGATCTACGGCGCGATTTCAGCAATTTCGGCTCGTTGAAGAGCACTGAAACAGTGTACAGCAGCAGCCGTCACAACGCCGGACTTTCATTTCAGCAATTTCGGCTCGTTGAAGAGCACTGAAACGTCTCGCTGGAGCGTTGGGCGAACGCGAGGGATCGGGATTTCAGCAATTTCGGCTCGTTGAAGAGCACTGAAACCTCGATCCCCAGCGTAGCCTCAACGTCGCCTTCGCGATTTCAGCAATTTCGGCTCGTTGAAGAGCACTGAAACGAACGGTAACGGGAACGGCGGCGTTGCGTGTGTTTGATTTCAGCAATTTCGGCTCGTTGAAGAGCACTGAAACCGCCGGACGGGAGGTGCAGCGACGCGGGAAACGATTGATTTCAGCAATTTCGGCTCGTTGAAGAGCACTGAAACGCTGATTGTGTTGGCGACGGACATCATCGACGTTGTTGATTTCAGCAATTTCGGCTCGTTGAAGAGCACTGAAACCGTAGTCGCTCGGAAAGAGCAGCGACATATTCGGAAAATTTCAGCAATTTCGGCTCGTTGAAGAGCACTGAAACCGCGCAGGCACTACTATACGCTTGCGCTAGCCGTGATTTCAGCAATTTCGGCTCGTTGAAGAGCACTGAAACTGGGACGGGCTGAAGAGGCGGATAGGGCTTCAGAACGATTTCAGCAATTTCGGCTCGTTGAAGAGCACTGAAACACATACGCCTCACCGCTAGGGCGGCTCAGTTCCACGATTTCAGCAATTTCGGCTCGTTGAAGAGCACTGAAACCCGCAGTGCGGACTAAACCAGATGCACTCTCGATCCATTTCAGCAATTTCGGCTCGTTGAAGAGCACTGAAACATACATCCACGCGGCGAGACGGATCGTTGCGTGCACATTTCAGCAATTTCGGCTCGTTGAAGAGCACTGAAACCTACTATTCTCTTCCTCCCACACACTGCCTAGTTCAATTTCAGCAATTTCGGCTCGTTGAAGAGCACTGAAACCGGAAGCCGCGGGTTGTCAAGCCCCGATTTTGCGCAATTTCAGCAATTTCGGCTCGTTGAAGAGCACTGAAACCGCACAATGCTACGAAACGTCTATCGGTTAGTCATCATTTCAGCAATTTCGGCTCGTTGAAGAGCACTGAAACTCGCGCGGTTCGCGTGGAACCTCGTCAAAACGCTGAATTTCAGCAATTTCGGCTCGTTGAAGAGCACTGAAACAATTGCGCGTGCGGGTTGCGACGCCGCGCGTTCCGAAAATTTCAGCAATTTCGGCTCGTTGAAGAGCACTGAAACGGGACGGGTTGAAGGGGTTGGTTTGGCTTCAGCAAATTTCAGCAATTTCGGCTCGTTGAAGAGCACTGAAACCGCGTGTAGCAACGACAATCCACAGTCTTGACAAGATTTCAGCAATTTCGGCTCGTTGAAGAGCACTGAAACGACGGCTATGTGTTCGTCAATGCCGATTACGCTGCGATTTCAGCAATTTCGGCTCGTTGAAGAGCACTGAAACAGACGAGTCAACAGCACCTGGAACAACCCCACTGCACCATTTCAGCAATTTCGGCTCGTTGAAGAGCACTGAAACGGTAGATTCCGGTCTAAACCCGAAATCGCCGTTTAGATTTCAGCAATTTCGGCTCGTTGAAGAGCACTGAAACGGTGCGACGCAACGACGCCAGGCGCGGGCGGAATAACATTTCAGCAATTTCGGCTCGTTGAAGAGCACTGAAACGCGACGGAAATAAAGCACGTTGATGACGTCGTCACATTTCAGCAATTTCGGCTCGTTGAAGAGCACTGAAACGGACCACCAGAGCGAGCCGGATTGCACCTCGATCCAATTTCAGCAATTTCGGCTCGTTGAAGAGCACTGAAACCGCGCCGGCGCATGTACCAGACCGCCGCGCCGACAAATTTCAGCAATTTCGGCTCGTTGAAGAGCACTGAAACGGCTGCGGCGGTTGTATGATTTTGTTGATCCCGCGTATTTCAGCAATTTCGGCTCGTTGAAGAGCACTGAAACCCGCGCCAGAGCGACGCGAGCGCGGCCGCCTCGCGATTTCAGCAATTTCGGCTCGTTGAAGAGCACTGAAACTTTGTCGTTGTGACACTATACGTGAGGAAGGATATATTTCAGCAATTTCGGCTCGTTGAAGAGCACTGAAACTTTTCGCCGATATTCGTTATTTTTATGGCTTTATACAATTTCAGCAATTTCGGCTCGTTGAAGAGCACTGAAACATCGCGCAACTTAGTACTTGTACGTGTCATCATCAATTTCAGCAATTTCGGCTCGTTGAAGAGCACTGAAACGCCCAACAGGGGCGGGGGCGGCGCGCAGGAACCCTGCATTTCAGCAATTTCGGCTCGTTGAAGAGCACTGAAACTCAATGCGGGTTTGTTCAAACCCGCGCGCGTTCGACGTTTCAGCAATTTCGGCTCGTTGAAGAGCACTGAAACCTGAATAATCTGAGTAAGTTTGCTATTGACGGTCACGATTTCAGCAATTTCGGCTCGTTGAAGAGCACTGAAACGTTTACACGGTTACGTACACGTTCTTGGACGAGACCGGATTTCAGCAATTTCGGCTCGTTGAAGAGCACTGAAACTGAACAATTCCGTTGAGGATAGAGCGAATATTGCAGAATTTCAGCAATTTCGGCTCGTTGAAGAGCACTGAAACATAGTCCTGATTCTGTACGCTCAATGGCGCTATCACTTTCAGCAATTTCGGCTCGTTGAAGAGCACTGAAACGACGATTTCGTGACTGTGCTGCGGTGAGGAAGGAGTTTCAGCAATTTCGGCTCGTTGAAGAGCACTGAAACTCCGCACCAGCCGCGCGACGACCGGCGCGGTCAACTTTCAGCAATTTCGGCTCGTTGAAGAGCACTGAAACGTCGAGGCGCTGGTTGCGCTGTCGGTCGAGATCCAAGTTTCAGCAATTTCGGCTCGTTGAAGAGCACTGAAACCGCAATCGTCTCGATGTTGCGGCGCATTGCGGGATATTTCAGCAATTTCGGCTCGTTGAAGAGCACTGAAACGGCGAACGCGGGGTGTTTGTGGTGCGTCACAACAACATTTCAGCAATTTCGGCTCGTTGAAGAGCACTGAAACTCATAGGAAACCGCGTGACCGCGACCGCGCGGAGCACATTTCAGCAATTTCGGCTCGTTGAAGAGCACTGAAACATCCAGCACCTCAGCCGCGTCCTTCTCCGGCAGCGCATTTCAGCAATTTCGGCTCGTTGAAGAGCACTGAAACCTTTCGTAAAGAACTCGCGTTCGAGGTCGGTCGCGTCGATTTCAGCAATTTCGGCTCGTTGAAGAGCACTGAAACCTAGGTTCCGCACCAACCCCGCCTCGTCTACCACAATATTTCAGCAATTTCGGCTCGTTGAAGAGCACTGAAACTTAGCGGGTGAATGTGCGCCAGAAACCCGCGTCCGATTTCAGCAATTTCGGCTCGTTGAAGAGCACTGAAACCTTTATCGGCGTCGGCGCGGGTGTTGGTTGCTATCGATTTCAGCAATTTCGGCTCGTTGAAGAGCACTGAAACATAAGCCGCACGCCGCCGACGAGCGCGCTGCTCTCATTTCAGCAATTTCGGCTCGTTGAAGAGCACTGAAACATAAGCCGCACGCCGCCGACGAGCGCGCTGCTCTCATTTCAGCAATTTCGGCTCGTTGAAGAGCACTGAAACGTTCGGTGTACGCTGCGGGCAGCGGCGCGAGGTCGATTTCAGCAATTTCGGCTCGTTGAAGAGCACTGAAACTTGACTGAACCGCGCTCCACGCCGTCTGCGCCGACGGCATTTCAGCAATTTCGGCTCGTTGAAGAGCACTGAAACCCCGACGCATACACGCTAACGCTTGGAACGTTTACCATTTCAGCAATTTCGGCTCGTTGAAGAGCACTGAAACCAGCGCGCGGCGATCGTCGCCTGCTGCGACGCGCTATTTCAGCAATTTCGGCTCGTTGAAGAGCACTGAAACGCAGCGCCAACTCTGCGGCGTTCGTGCGCAACATCAGATTTCAGCAATTTCGGCTCGTTGAAGAGCACTGAAACCTCATCAAACTCGCGGCGGCGCCATGCCTCATCACCATTTCAGCAATTTCGGCTCGTTGAAGAGCACTGAAACGGACAATTGGACCGCGCAATGGAGTCCGTACGACTAATTTCAGCAATTTCGGCTCGTTGAAGAGCACTGAAACATGCCATATCGACTCGAACAATTGATGAACGTCGAACATTTCAGCAATTTCGGCTCGTTGAAGAGCACTGAAACTCCAACTGCGCGAAATGGTGTACCCCGTAATTTGTATTTCAGCAATTTCGGCTCGTTGAAGAGCACTGAAACCTGCCGATTGCGCTGCCGCCGGTACGCATCGATGATAGATTTCAGCAATTTCGGCTCGTTGAAGAGCACTGAAACATACCACAACCCGGAGCATCGCTTACAATTTCGCCATTTCAGCAATTTCGGCTCGTTGAAGAGCACTGAAACTCTCGGTCAAACTGTGCACTGGTATGATGTGCCGCAATTTCAGCAATTTCGGCTCGTTGAAGAGCACTGAAACGTCGTTGGTTGCTCAGATACTGGCGCTGGTAGGTGAATTTCAGCAATTTCGGCTCGTTGAAGAGCACTGAAACGCGTCGAGCGCGGCTTCGATCTGCGCCGCGCGCGGCATTTCAGCAATTTCGGCTCGTTGAAGAGCACTGAAACGCAGGTCGCTTACGCCTCGACGATCCCCGCCTTGCTGATTTCAGCAATTTCGACTCGTTGAAGAGTACTGAAACACGAGGGGATGCGCGTCCGGCGCGCACGCGATGACCATTTCAGCAATTTCGACTCGTTGAAGAGTACTGAAACGCAGGTCGCTTACGCCTCGACGATCCCCGCCTTGCTGATTTCAGC
>Ga0308397_1001779_pt1 | contig 11572 bp, 10 predicted proteins | sample Hotspr20SampleT8_FD_202356 | JGI IMG/M metagenome (GOLD analysis project Ga0308397, IMG submission 202356) | Hot spring phototrophic mat microbial communities from Mushroom Spring, Yellowstone National Park, Wyoming, United States - 20051001_T8 ...
CAGGTCAGGGGACGGCTGCAAGTAATTGCAGTTCTATACAGTTTGGGTGACCTGGCCTGGAACTGTAATATACTTATTGCTATGATAGATTGGCTTTTAAAGAAGATCGTTGGCACTAAAAACGAAAGGGAAGTAAAGCGCCTAAGAAAGTTTGTGGAGAAGATCAACCAGAAGGAAAAGGAACTAGACGAGCTTTCCAACAGGGAGCTTGTCTCCCTCTCAAGGGACCTTTTTTACAAAGTGTCCCAGAATGAGGAGTTAAAGGACCAGATCACCAAAGGGAGGATAACCGAAGAGGTGCTCCTTGCCTTTGCCTTGGTGAGGGAGGCGGGAAAGAGGACCCTCGGGCTAAGGTTCTTTGATGTGCAACTTTTGGGTGGGCTTGTCCTTCATGAGGGCAAGATCGCAGAGATGAAGACGGGAGAAGGAAAGACCTTGGTGGCAACCTCCTCCGCCTACGCCAATGCATTAACGGACAGAGGCGTCCATGTGGTGACGGTTAACGACTACTTGGCAAGAAGGGATGCCCAGTGGATGGGTCCCATATACAAGTTTTTGGGCTTAGAAGTAGGCGTAATAAACTCAGATTACAGCTCCTACCGGGTGGAGTGGGTGGATGAAGAGTTAGTTCAAAGAGCGATAGAGGAGGACTGGAGGGTTTGGTCCAAGGGCTACTTTGAAGAACTTTTGCCCTCTGAAATGGTAAACGTGTCCGCCAAAAAAGCCTTCTTTACAAAACTGGAGCCCTGCGACAGGAGGTCAGCCTATCAAGCCCACATAACCTACGGCACCAACAACGAATTTGGCTTTGATTATTTGCGGGATAACATGGCTTTTAGCCTTGAGGAGATCGTCCAAGTAAAAGGCCATCACTACGCCATAGTGGACGAGGTGGATTCCATCCTCATAGATGAGGCAAGGGTGCCCCTCATCATCTCCGGTCCCTCCCAGATGGACACCTCCGTCTATTACAAGTCGGACCAAGCGGTAAGACAGCTACAGAGAGACGAAGACTACGTGGTGGATGAAAAGAACAGAACGGTTCAACTCAAAGAGGAGGGCATAAGAAAGCTTGAGGAATTCTTGGGTATTGAAAACCTCTATGACCTTAAACATATAGACCTTCTGCACGCTATAAACCAAGCCATCAGGGCACACGAGCTTTTCAAAGGAGATGTGCATTACATAGTTAGGGATGGAGAGGTTTTGATAGTGGATGAATTCACCGGAAGGGTCCTTCCGGGTAGGAGGTGGTCCGACGGACTCCATCAAGCCATAGAGGTAAAAGAAGGCGTCCCCGTTCAGCAGGAAAACCAGACCTTAGCAAGCATAACCTTTCAAAATTACTTTAGGCTCTATCAAAAGTTGGCGGGTATGACGGGCACCGCAGAAACGGAAGCCTTAGAGTTCAAAGAGATCTACGGGCTTGATGTGATCGTGGTTCCCACCCACAAGCCTATGCGTAGAAAAGACATGCCAGATATGGTCTTTAAGACAAAAAATGAAAAGTGGTCTGCGGTGGTTCAGCAGATAGAAGAAGAGCACAAGAAGGGAAGACCTATCCTTGTGGGCACCATTTCCATAGAGGACTCGGAGCATCTTTCCAAGCTCCTTGAGAAGAGAAAAATTCCTCACAATGTGCTGAACGCCAAACATCACGAAAAGGAGGCGGAGATCATAGCCCAGGCGGGAAGGTTGGGGGCGGTTACCATCTCCACCAACATGGCAGGAAGGGGAACGGACATACTTCTGGGCGGAAATCCCGAATACTTGGCAAAGGAGATCCTTAGGAAAAAGGGTAAGACACCCGAGAACGCCACCCAAGAGGAGTGGAAGCAAGCCTTAGAGGAAGCTTACAGGATAACGGAAGAGGAGAAGAAGAAGGTTATAGAACTGGGTGGGCTTTTGGTCATCGGCACAGAAAGGCACGAATCGAGAAGGATTGACAACCAGCTGAGGGGTAGGGCGGGAAGACAAGGGGACCCCGGTGAATCCCGCTTTATCCTTTCCCTTGAGGACGACCTGCTCAGGCTCTTTGGTGGAGACAGGGTAAAAAAGATGATGGAGTTTCTCAAAATTCCCGAGGGGGAACCCATAGAAAGCAGGATGGTAACAAAGGCAATCCAGAACGCACAAAAGAGGATAGAAGCCCAGAACTTTCAGATAAGGAAACGTCTTTTGGAATACGACAACGTGGCAAACATCCAAAGGCAAGCCATATACAGCATGCGAAGGGATCTAGTAGAAGGCAAGGACTTGGAAGAATACCTAAAGGAATGGACAGAGGACCTCTTGAACCAAAAGGTCGCAGAGCTTTTACCAGAGGAAGAACCAGAGCTTTGGAACCTAAAACCTCTACAGGACTATATGCGGGAGCTAACAGGAAGGGATATAGACATTCCCAAGGTCAGGGATAAGGAGGAGCTCTTGGAAGTGCTCGTTTCGGAGGTTTTAAAAATCTTGGAGGAGAAAAAAGGGCAGTGGGGAGAAGCCCTCTTTAAGGAAATTCTCAAAACCATTGCCCTCTCTAACCTGGACCACCTTTGGAGGGAACACCTTCACATCCTTGACAGGCTCAGAGAGGGTATATACCTAAGGGGCTACGCCGCAAGAGACCCGCTCATAGAATACAAAAAGGAAGCCTTCTTGCTCTTTGAGAACATGCTCTTTACCCTAAAGGAAAGGGTTCTGCAGGATCTGATTAAAGTTCAGATCGCCTCCCAAGAGGAGGTGGAAGAGCAGGTAAGAAAGGAAGAGGAGGAGAGAGAAAGGCTCTTAAAGTCTGCAGTCTTTAGTGGTGCGGAGGGTAAAGCGGACAAACCCAAGAGAAAGACCCTAAAGGAGAGGCTCAAAGAGAAAAGGAAGGGGGTCTGAGAGCAAGAGGTCCCCTATATCTTGATGAAGGCGCACTATTTGAAAGACCTTTTCCTTTGGCACATTGCCCTCCCTTACGATCTTTATGGCTTTGTCGCTGACAAACTTTACAATGGTGGAGGGCTTGCCCTCAAGCTTTGCCCCTCTTACATAAAGGTCTATTTTATCTCCAAAGTAATTCATAGCCTCCTTTACATCCCTTGCGGGGGGCATGCCTTCCGGGTTTGCACTGGGTGCTACCAGAGGTCCGCCGAACTTTTTCATAAGCTTTGTTATAAAGGTGCCCTGGATTGGAACCCGCAGTGCCAGGCTTTTTCTCCACCGAGTTAGGTAGGTGGGTATGGTGGTCCTCTTTTGGAAAATAACCGTTAAACCCAAGCTGAGGAGCGCAAAGCCAAGCCCTAGCATACGTATGTCAAAGTTCAGGGCATCCTCCACCTCAGGAATTAGCACTATAAAGGGTCTGCCGGAGAGTCTTCTTAACTCGTAAAGCCTTTCCACCGCCTTTCTGTTATCCGCATCCGCCAAAAGCCCGTAGATGGTATCGGTGGGCGCACAGACAATGCCACCTTCCTTCAATACCTGGACTACTTTGTCTATCTCCTTTGTGCTTACCACTTGCATACAGATATTATAAGCTTTAATATTTTCCCTTATGAAGTTCTACATAAAGACCTTTGGCTGTCAGATGAACTTTAACGACTCGGAGAGGATAAAGGGTATTTTAAAGAGCCTGGGCTACGAGCAGGCACAGGACTACGAAGAGGCAGACATTATCCTTTTGAACACCTGCACCATCCGAGAAAAGCCCGACCAAAAAGTTTATTCTCATTTGGGAGAATACAGGAAGATAAAGGAAAAGAACCCTAAGGCTATTATAGGCGTGTGTGGATGCTTAGCCCAACGGATGGGTGCAGAGCTTGTCAATAAGGCACCGGTGGTAGACCTGATGTTCTCTTCTTTTAACATCCATCAACTGCCCCAACTTATCCAGCAAGCACAGGCGGGCTACAAAGCCATAGCCATCCTTGAGGAACCTCCAGAGGACGAGGACAAGCTTTGGGATTACCCAACGGTCAGAGATAACCAACACTGCGCCTACGTAACGGTTATGAAAGGATGCGACAAAAACTGCACTTATTGCGTGGTGCCACAGACCCGCGGAAGACAAAGGTCAAGGAGCCTGCAGAGCATTTTCTCTGAAGTCAAAGCACTGGTGGAGGATGGAGTAAAAGAGGTCCATCTACTGGGGCAGAATGTGACCGCATGGGGACAAGACATTGGCATGCACTTTGCAGACCTTCTTTACGAAGTGGCTAAGGTGGAAGGCGTCCAAAGGGTAAGATTTACAACAGGACATCCCAAAGATATGGACGAGAGGATTGCCAAGGCGGTGGGAGAGATACCGACAGTTTGCCCCCATGTGCATCTTCCCTTCCAAGCTGGTTCCAATAGGATCTTAGCCCTAATGGACAGGGGCTACACAAAGGAGGAGTATTTGGGAAAAATCCAAATGCTGAGGGAGTATAAAAAGGGTATAACCTTCTCCACAGACGTTATCGTGGGCTTTCCCACTGAAACAGAGGAAGACTTTGAGCACACCCTTGACCTTCTGGAAAAGGTGCGTTTTGAACAGGTATTTTCCTTTAAGTTCTCTCCAAGACCGGACACGCCCGCCTACTTCATGGAAGGACAGGTGCCAGACGACGTAAAAACCCAAAGAATGACAAGGATGTTGAACCTACAAAAGAAAATTCTCTCCGAGATCGCCAAAGAATACGAGGGCACTCTTCAGGAGGTGCTTTTGGAAAGCTACGAGGACGGAAAATTGGTGGGCAGAACTCTAACCAATAGGTGGGCTACCCTTCAAGGTCCGGAGGAACTCTTGGGCAAAACTGCGTTGGTGAGGGTTGAAAGGGCAAACCCCTACAGTATGGAATGCTCCTTGGTTTCAGTCCTTTCTTAGAATTTCCACCACGCTCAGCTTGCTTGCCCTGTAAGAGGGAGCAAGGCTCGCCATAAGGGATATGAAGAGGGCTACAAAAAAGGTAATTGCCAGGTCTGTGGGTTCTATGGCACAGGGAATGTGGTCCATCAAATACACATCCGCAGGCACCCTTATTAGCTTGTACTGATTTATCAGAAATTGCCCCACCAAAGCTAAAGTTATACCAAAGAGGGCACCACCCAAGCCCAATATAATACCTTGCAACAGAAACGTCAGCATAATATCCTTTCTCTTAAAGCCGTAAGTTCTCAAGACCGCTATGTCCCTTACCTTGTCCCTTACCTTTAGAAATAGCAAGCTTGTGATGTTAAAAGAGGATAGGGTGGTCATAAGCAAAAGCACAAAAAAGATGGCAACCTTTTCCAACTGCAGGGCGTTAAAGAGCTGTTGGTTTAGGTCTATCCAAGAGCGCACAATGGCAGAAAAGCCAAAGATATTCTCTACTTTCTTTTTTACCTCCTGAGCCTGGTATGGGTCTTTTAGGTATATTTCATAGCCCTTCATCTGCCAGCTGTCTCCAAAGAACTTTTCTGCCTCCTCTACCGGCATTGCCACCGTAAAATAGTCCTGATGCATGGCACCCGTCTTTATAAACCCCACCACCTTGAACTGCCCCACCTTTGGCACAAAGCCCAATGGAGTTCTAACACCAAGGGGAGAGACTAAGGCGACATCCTGACCCTTCTCTATGCCAAGAATGTCCGCAAGTCCCTCTCCCACAAGAACGCCATTTCCCTTTAAATCTCTTAACCCTTTAACACTGACCGCATGCACCCTTCCCTCCTTTGAAATAACTCCACTGTAAAGGACCACATATTCCACCTTTTTTATCTCGGGCAGTTTTCTGAATTCGTCCTCCTTTATAACAAAGTCATCGTTGAGGAGACTAACTATAACATGAGGCGTAGTAGCCAAAATTTTTTCCTTTAGAGCCTTCTGAAAACCCGAGAAGGCACCCATTGTAAGAAGCACTGCACTTACACTTAGGGATATTCCCACAAAGGCTATTAGAGATATTATCAGAGTAGAACCTCTTACGCTTAGAAGATACCTAAGAGAGAGCTTGATCAAGAGGTTCATAGAGTTCTAAGTTTATCCAGTATTTCCCTCTGGCGCTTCATTATGTAGCTTCTGATTTTTCTCAGGTCCGCAGGCTTAAGCTCAATCTTGAACCCAAGCCTAAAGTATATGTCCTCCTCTTTACTCAATATGTTTTTTAGCTCTCCAATGGCAGAGATGCTACCTTCTTCAGGCAGTTCTATTACTATAGAAAAGGTTTTGCGGTAAGGCTCTTCTTCGGCAGAGTCTAGCATAGAGAAAAGTTTAGCAACATCTTCCTTTGATAGCATTACACCCACACCACTTTCGCTTACATCCATTGCCTTAGCAGAAACTATGTACTCTTCTCCCGCGCAAAAGGAAACATACACAGGCTTGCTTTCTGAAGGTTCAACCCTTACAAACTCCCTCATAACCACTGGTGGGGGCGGGCTCACCGTATTAACATAAAGAACCAGCTCGTCCCTAATGTTGCTGAATATATCACACTCAAGATACAACTCACCCAGCTTTATATACACCTTCTCCTTACTAAATGCTCGTCTGAACTTGCAGTCCGAAAAGTCAAAGCTGACGAACCGATCAGGCACCGAAACCCATCTTACCTTCTGCTTGATCCTTACAGGCACTCCTTGCCAAGTGGTAATAATCTCATACGGTTCTCCCACCTTTATACTTTTCAGTAGTTCAGCTGTATTCATATGCAAAAATTATAAGCCGACTATGATATAATACACACGATGGGCTATTCACTGTTAAACTACCTCAGCTTGATCACCATAGGCATAAGCGGCCTTTCCATATTGGCTGGGCTGTTCTTCATCAAAAAGGGTAAGAGAGAAGCCCACAAATTTTTCATGATCAACGCTTCCATTTTTGCTTTGGTATTTGTCTTACTCTATGTGTTGAAAAGCATCCTTTACCCTCCACAGCCTTACACAGGACCCTACAGAGGGCTCTTCCTCTTTATACTCTGGACGCATACTGTTTTAGCCATAGTGAATTTCCCTCTTGCGGTTATTACCCTAAGGTATGCCTTTAAAAACATGTTTGAAAAGCACAGAAAAATAGCACCAATAACCGCCTTTGTTTGGCTTTATGTTGCCATAACTGGCTGGCTTATATACTTCTTCATGCAGTGGCTCAATAAGAACGCCTAAGTTCTGAAACCTTACCCAAAACTCTCCTCACATAATCCCAGTTGTCCGCCTTTAAACCGTTGTAGGCTTTGATTGCCATAACCCAGTTGCCAAACCTTTTGTAATTTTCGTAAAGGATCCTTGCACCAACCTCTATGTTTAACTCTGGGTCGTAAAGCTGTTCCGGGTCTGTGATCCCATACTCCTTCATCAAACTTAAGTTATGCTGGTAATTGACTTGCATCAGTCCCCTGTCCTCGGTGCCGTCCTTATTCTTGTTGTAAGCCCTTGGGTTGAACCCGCTCTCCACACTTATTATAGCCGTGAGTATTTCCTTGGGTATTCCATACTTTAATGAAGCCTTTTCCACCAAGGCAGGAACGTTCGGTGTGTTTTTGCCAGAGGATACCTCCTCCAGAACCTTCTCAAAGCTTTCCCTTTCCCTTTGTATATGCCCTGCCCTTGTGGTCTTTAAGGGTAGATCACCCCACTCTATTCTCATGACCCTTTCCCTTACAATCACTGCAAACGCCAAATATTTCAAGGCGGTGATTTATGGGTGTAAAGTTGTATTCTTCGCAAACTTTTTCCTGCAGTTGTTCTATCTCTTCCTTGTTGAACTCTATGATTTTGCCACATTCAACGCATATTAGGTGCTCGTGATGTTGCTTTCCTACCACAAACTCATAGATTGTCCTGTTGTTTAGCTTTATTACCTCCCTTATAGCCCCAAACTCCTGTAGTAATCGGATCGTCCTGTATATGGTGGATCGTGATGCCACGTTTTTGTTTTGGAAGGAGATCCATCGGACCAAGTCCTCTATCTCAAAATGTGCGCCGTAGTTGGCGATCATATCAATTATCTCAAAACGCCCTTTTGTGATCTTCCCCCCTTTGTTTTTCACAAACCTCTCAAAGTCCCTCTTTAGGCTCTCCAATTCCCCTTGCATGCACTTAAATATATATCAAATGAGTTTCATTTTCAATAAATACAAACCCATTGACACACAAGAGTTTTAAAGCTAAAATCTAAGCGTGATGAATGTAAAAAGTGCAAAGAAGCTGTTAGCTAATTTTCTCCAAAGCCTTCAGAGTGAGCCAAGCTCCTGTGAGGGTGCCAATGGAAGGAATCCCAAGCAGGGAGAGACTAAAAAAGTCTCTCAATCCGCTTGGCAAGTTCTGAAGGTAGCCCTCCTCTTTCCTATCCTTGGAAAGGTCTTGCCAAGAGACCTTTCTCCTTTGAAGCCCATACTGGTGGAAAGGGCGTGGGAAAGGTAGAGGGAGGGTTAGCTCCTTTATCCGCTGAAGGGGTGTCCCGATGAGGGATTCTTTATTACAGCCTCCATTAGAGAATTTATTGGTTGACCTAAAACCGGAATTTAACTCGGATAATAAAAGGCTTTATTCAGACGAACACGGAGCAAGGATATTAGCGGAAGGTGAAATATCACTGTAAATGGTTAGGAAAGTTCAAGAAATCCTTGAATTTCTTGTGGAAGAAGAAGACCGTTTGGACAGATTTTTGGTAAGGTCTTATCCGGACTTTTCAAGGAGCTATCTGCAAAGGCTAATAGAGGAGGGGTATGTTTTGGTGGAGAACCAAGTTATCACGAAACCCTCAAAGAGGCTAAAGCCGGGGGAAAAAGTTTTACTTTTGGTGCCAGAGCCCGAGCCCCTGGAGATCCCTCCCGAAAACATTCCCATAGGGATAGTCTATGAAGATGCCCATCTTTTGGTGGTTGTTAAGCCCTGTGGCATGGTGGTGCATCCTTCACCCGGTTATACTACTGGAACCCTTGTGAATGCCCTTCTCTATCATGTGAAAGACCTCTCCTCCGTTGGTGGTGTAGAAAGACCGGGGATAGTCCATAGGTTGGACAAGGATACCATGGGGCTTATGGTGGTGGCAAAGGGTGACCAGGTGCACAGAAGTTTGGCGGAGAACTTCAAAGAAAGAAAAGTCTTTAAGCTTTACAGGGCAATAGTTCAAGGGATAGTAAGCTGGGAACACAAAGTGGTGGAGAGTAGCATAGGAAGGCATCCCATAGACAGAAAAAAATTTGCGATAGTAGAGGGCGGAAAGTATGCCAAGAGTGAGTTTTTCGTAAAGGAAAGGTTTCCCAAACACAATGCCACCCTTCTTGAGGTTAGGCTCCACACGGGAAGAACTCACCAAATTAGGGTGCATGTTTCTGCCCTTGGGCATCCCATACTGGGAGACAGAACTTACGGTTTTAAACCGGCGAGCGTCTCAAGGGAAATCCTTGAGTTGATGGGAAACTGCCATATGCTTTTGAGCTACAAGCTTGGCTTTTTCCATCCGGTAGATAAGAAATGGCTTGAGTTTGAGGTGGAGGATGTGGAGCCTTTCAGTAAAGTGCTCAACTACTTAGGAGCTTCATAAAGAGTGCCCTAAGGCGGTTTATACTACCCTCTCCACCCAGTTCAGTTCTGAGCCTTGCAAAAGCTTCCTTTTGACTTTGAGTGTCTATATTGAGGGCTACCGAAACAAGCTCTTGCCATGGTCTTTGAACCATCTCTGGGATTACACCCTCCTTTAGTATTAAGTTGGTTAGGGCAATGTGGGGAACCTTTACCAGCCTCTTACCCACCCAATAGGTAATAGGATTAACCCGATAAAAAACCACATGGGGAACTTCCAAAAGGCTAAGCTCCAGCTCCGCGGTTCCGCTTGCCACAAGCCCAAACCTGGCATAAAAGGAAAGGTTGTAGTTTGGTCTTTCTAAGTCTAAGGGGGTAAAAACCTTCACGGGCAGACCTTTAAAAAGCTGTCCCAATTTCCTCCTAAAGGGTTCAAAGGTGGGAATGACTGCGGGCAGTTTGGTTTTTTCATAAAGGACTTCGTAGGTCCTTTTAATGTATTCACCGTGATTTTTTACCTCACTCCAACGACTGCCAGGCAAGATCACCAAATAATCTTCCCATTCTACCAGGCTCTTTACCTTTTCTTCTGGCAGCGTGGGTTTGGCTAAATCGGTGAGGGGATGTCCCACAAACAGGGCTTCCTTTCCGTATTTTTTGTAAAACTCCACCTCAAAGGGTAGGATCACTACAAGGTGGTCTGTGAGCTTTGAGATCACCTCCGCCCTACTTTCCCTCCAAGCCCAAACTTGGGGGGATATAAAGTATATGACCTTCTTTACTTTGTCCCTTATCCTTTTTAGGAGGGGAATGTTAAAGGCGGGTGCGTCGCAGAGGATAAAGGCATCCATATCCCTTGCAAGGCTCTCTATCTTGGAGTAAAGCCTTAAAACCTTTGGAATTTTTGGAATAGCTTCCCATATGCCCACCACGGAGATGTTTTCATACCTTGCTATGCCCTTAAAACCGAGGGCTTCTAAATTCTCATCGGTTAAGCCAAAAAATTCCACCGAGCCAAAGTCTTTGAATATAGCCTGCAGGTAGTTGCCGGCAGACCTTTCCACCACAGAAACAAAGACCTTCATTTAGCTTTTAAAAAGATTTTAAAACTGCCCTCCGGCTCCTTTTCCACTCTGCCCATCACACTGTCCATCTCCACAAAAAAGGCGTAGCTTAGCTCCACCCTTCCAGAACTTCTAACGCTAACATAACGCTCTGCGGTGTAATTTTGCGTTGAATTTCTAAAGGTTGCCTTCAGATAGGCACCATCGTGGTGCTCCATAACTTCCACAAAGGAAACTTCCATGTAATTGTTGTCTTCTACACACTCTTTCCAAAGGGAAGAGAGCAGGCTACCAGAGAGGCTAACGCTCACGCCAAAGTCTAGGTCTTCCTCTTCCACTTCCTTTAAAAGGTTCTGCAAATCCTCCTCAAGAAACTTTCCTAACCTTTGGACCTTCTCAAAGGCCTGCCCTCGGTAGCTCTCCTCTATGGGCATAGACCTATTATACTAAAGCCTTCTTTGGAGGTGGTGGCAGGAATGGTTCAAGTCCCTGCTCCTGTGCCCATCTTTGAGCCATGTCATATGCTGCCCTTGCGGTGTTCAAGTTCTTTTGTATGAGCTCTAATTTCTTTTTGAACTTTCTTTCCAAGGCAGAGTCCAAGGACGCAGTCCCACCCGACGCCACGAACTTTTTGAGGAACCTGGACCTTATACCTTCCTCTATGGATTCCACACCCACTCCACCTATGGCACCAAAGAGGGCTCCGAGCATAGCCATGTTGCTGGAAAGCTCTGTGCCCGCTATGTCTATGGCAAACTTGGTGGCGTTGAAGTTCAAAACCTTTACCTGCAAGCCCTCCAGATATTCCTTGTCCTCTTCGGTGAGAAGGTCTTCTTCTGAATTTATGATGATCAGACCGTTCCTTTTTATGCCAGAGTAAAAGGGCATGGTGTAGGATTTACCCATGTTGATCACCTGTGGGTGAAAGACCATGATCACGTCTGGATAGACCACCTCTCCTCTGTCAAAGATGGGCTCTATGCCAATACGGGCGTAGCTCTCGGCGGGTGCCATCCTCTTTTCTGCACCAAAGAAGGGGTTTGAGA
>Ga0308397_1001789_pt1 | contig 11521 bp, 8 predicted proteins | sample Hotspr20SampleT8_FD_202356 | JGI IMG/M metagenome (GOLD analysis project Ga0308397, IMG submission 202356) | Hot spring phototrophic mat microbial communities from Mushroom Spring, Yellowstone National Park, Wyoming, United States - 20051001_T8 ...
TTCACCTGGACGCTCCCGGGGGTAGTGTTCGTTTTGGAGGGATCAACCCCTGGCAGCCATCGTCCGTCCTGATTCACCAAGGCGCTCAGGTGTATGTCCGTGCTCGCCAACTTCAGGTGGACGGCGTTGTCCGGGATCCCCAAACTCGTCTGCTGATGGACTGGACCCCGCCCGCTCGCCTGCAACTCCATGCCGTTGAGCAGGGTGCTCAGGTTCTTTACCGCCGCACCGTGGAAGGTGACAACGCTCGGATCGAGGCCCACGCCACCATCGTCGATCCTTCCGCAACTTTTCGGGCGACCGAGAACTGAACAATCCTTCCTCCATCGGCCTGGCTTCGCAAGCGGCGGCTCAGATGTCTTAGTTCTCCTCCGAACCACCCGAACGGCTCAGAGCGTGACCCGTCACCCGGGGCCAATACACTCGGAACACGCTGCCCGAACCTGGCTGGCTTTCGACGCGAATGAAGCCTCCCGCTCGTTCTACCAACCGCCGTACAATTGCCAGCCCCAATCCTCGATCCATTCCGTTGGTCTTGGTCGTGAAGCCGGGCTCGAAAACTCGGGGCAAATGCTCCGGGGCAATGCCCACTCCGCTGTCACGTACCTCCAGGCATACGTAACATCCCGCGGGTCCCTGACCCCTACTGCTATGCTCTACACGGACCTGGATTGTGATGGTCCCCCCCTTGGGCATCGCCTCACGGGCATTGAGCACCAGATTCATCACCACCCGTTCCAGATGGCTCGGATCGATCCAGATCCAATCCTGGTCCGGTGCCGCCTGAAACTCGATCGGATAATGTTTGCCCACACCGGTCTGGAGCAAGGGCAGCAAACGCTTGAGTACTTCGCTCAGCGATACTGGACGGGGCTGTCCCGTGGGCTCCCGTCCAAACTCCAGCAGTTGACGGATCAATTGCGCTCCACGTTCCCCTGCCTCCAGAATCTGCTCTGCACGCTGGATGACCTCCGCGGGCACGTCATTCCTTTGGGTGATCAGGGCAGCATTTCCCATGATCACGGTCAATAAATTGCGGAAGTCATGTGCCACACCGGCTGCCAGGCGGCCTACCAGGCTGTAACGGTCCCCCTCGGGCAACACCTCAGCACGATTCCAGACCATCGCCTGGATCAACTGTCCTTGCGCCAGCTTGAGGCGAAATCCAGCTGCATCCGCGACTGACATCGCGAAGTCCCTGTCTTCCGTGGACCATTCCCGCGGTGGACCGACATGCTCATGACACACCACCCCTATCACCTCTTCTCCCCAATGGATGGGAGCATCCAGCATTGAGGTGATGCCCAACGGTACCAGATAGATGTCCCGCAACTCGATGGCCCGCGGATCAGTTTGGACATGTTCGCACGGCAGGACCCGTCGCTCTCGTATCGCCGAGAGGTAGATGGGAAATTCCGCTGTAGGCAGACAGGGACCTGCACTATGTTCCCGGCGTGAACGCTCGAACAAATTGACACATCGCAACTGCTGGCGATCCTCACTCATCAGCCAGATACTGACCCGCTCCACCTCCAGAGTATCCGCGGCAATCTCACAGATCCGCTGGAAAACCTCCACAAGCGATAGCGAGGGATCATCGACCAGTCGGCCGACTGTTAGCCGGGCGGACTCGGTAACCCGTAAGGTAGGGAGTGAGGATGTTTGATCTGTTCCGCTTTCCCTCCCTTGGGAGGACGGGGCACCAGACGAGATACTCCCCGCATCACCCACCTGGGAACTTTCCGCCTCCGGATCGAAATCTGCTGTTTCCACACCCCTGGACATGACGCATTCCTCCGTGCAGTGCGTAAGATTCCGATGTTCAGCATCCGTTCTGCACGAAGCCATCCTGACTGTGCCTGCTTCCAGGTTACCACAACGATCGTGATTGTTCACTCAGAAAGTGATCGTTCACTCAGAAAAATAATGGAGCTAAAGGGGTATATCAGATCCTGCTGATTGCGGGGTGTTCGGTCTGAGCCTTGGGTTCGGGACGTGTCTGAGCCGGGATTGCCGGTATGTCTGAGTTGAGGGAAACGCGTGGTCCCTGTTCGGGATTCTATTCTATGCCCCCGTTACCCCCGTTGGGGGATGTTGGACTGAGGCGTTACAACCGGAGCAATCCGTTCAGCCTGTCCTCGCAAGGGTGGGGTTGAACTAGAAGGACAGGGTGATCCCGAAGTCACTGGGGGCACGGAAACGATCAAGGGGAACGGATAGCGCGGACGTCCCGTGGGTCGATGGTCGGCCTCGGACGGAACGAAAATTCCCTACCTTTCCCAAAGCTCGCCGAAGGAGCAAGATTGCAGCAGCCACTAGCTTTTACCAAACATGTGAAAGTTTGGTGGTTGCTGTGGTCGAAACAGACTCTAGAGATCGCGGCTATGAGAGCAGAGTCGGTAGTTGCTGCCGTTTGGCGTAGTTTTGCAGATTACGACAGTCACGGGAAATGGTCTCACTGCGATCGCTCAGAGGTGCGGCAGCGAGGGAAAGAACCTCGAAACCCGCAGATGTGGTCGAGTGCAGGCGGACGGTTGTCTGGATAAGCTCGGACACCCATCTGAGGGCGTAGGATGGTAGGGGTGATGGTAGGACAGTGGCATGATCGCTGTCTTAGCCGCATCCGCACTGGAAGCCAACGGAGTGCTTCACGATGAAAAAGGTCTTCACCACCGGACAAGTAGCCAAGATTTGCAAAGTGGCTCCTCGGACCGTCTCGAAATGGTTCGACTCCGGGCGCCTCAAAGGATATCGCATACCCGGCAGTCAAGATCGGCGTATTCCCCGAGAGAACCTGATCCGGTTCCTCAAAGAGCACGGCATGCCTTTGGGGGAATTGGAAGAGGAAGAATGGCACAAAATCCTGCTCATCGGCACGGAGAGCCTGTTCAACCATCGTATTCGGGAACTGTTGCCGGAAAGCGAAGACTACCGCTTCGAGATTGCCAACAGTGGTTTTGAAGCGGGAATCCTCGCGGGCAGCTTCCATCCCGACACGATCATCATCGACCTGGCTTTGGGACGCAGCGAGGCGATACAAATCGTCAGCAACCTGCGCAAGGACGATGCTTACGCCACCACTTTGATCATCGGCCTGGCGAGCGAAGACGAGGCGGAACCGGAGCAACTCCTCCAGTACGGCTTCAACGATGTTTTCAAGAAACCTTTCGACATCGCCCTGTTGTCGGAGAAAATCAAGAGCGTTGCCGAGGCCAAGCGCGAGGATTGAATCTCGTCTGCCGTCGTAAGCTGGTTCACCTCTGCCCAACCTTGGCCGGGATTGTACTGGGGAGGTCCTCCGAGATCACCCCACAGTACAATAACGGCCTTATGGCTTTTTGGGACCCACGCGAAGGGTCCGCCGGGTTGAGAACAGCCGCAGCGGTAATGCTGGCCCACATTGATGGTCGGCCCTAACCGGCAGACACAGGAGTAATCCTGGCCCAGACTCATGGCCGCCTTGACCGGTAGGCACAGGAGTAATGCTAGCCCAGACCGGTGGTCACCTTGGACCTTCGGGGGGAGGAAAGCGGTCGCCAGGCGAGGAGGAGAAGAGGATGAATCGGCGTGCATTTTTATCCTTGGCGGCAGTGAGTCCGCTGGCGCATTGGCTTCCGGCCTTTGGTGTGCAACGGGAAACGGGAGCACGGCAGCTACGGGCAGACATAGCCATCATCGGCGGCGGTGTCGGGGGAATTGCCTGTGCCTTGGCCGCAGCCCGACGCGGCTTGCGGGTCCTGCTGACGGAGGAGTACGACTGGATCGGCGGTCAACTTACTGCCCAGGCAGTTCCCCCCGATGAGCATCCTTGGATCGAGGAGCACGGCAGCACGCGGACCTACCGTCTTTTCCGATCCAAAGTTCGAGATTTTTACCGCCGGCATTACCCGCTGGGGGAAGCAGCCCAAAAGGATGCCCGCTTGAATCCCGGGCAGGGGAACGTCTCTCGGCTCTGCCATGAACCGCGGGTGGCTTTGGCCGTGCTTCTGGAAATGCTGGCCCCCCATCTGGCCGCCGGACGCATTACCCTGCTGCAGCCGTTCCGACCCCGAGAGGTGGACAGGGACGGCGACCGCGTCCGGGCTGTGATAGGCATGACCCGCTGGAGCGACCGCCTGGTGCTGGAAGCTCCCTACATCATCGACGCTACGGAGACCGGCGAATTGCTCCCGCTGGCCCGGATGGAATACGTTACCGGAGCCGAGTCCCGTCGGGAAACCAAGGAGCCCCATGCCCCCGCTGAGGCCCAACCGCAGAATCACCAGGCCTGCACTGTCTGCTTTGCCATGGATTATCAGCCTGGGCAGGATCACCGCATCGAGGAACCTCCGCAATACCGTTTCTGGCGAGAGTATATTCCGCAATTGACTCCCCGCTGGCCGGGTCGGCTCCTGTCCTGGGACATGTCCGATCCGCGCACGCTCAAGCCTCGGGCTGTCACTTTTGATCCCACGGGAGCACAAGCCAAGGACCGCCTCAACCTCTGGACCTATCGGCGGATCCTCTATGCTGGCCATTTTACCCCCGAAAGCGGTATCCGCGATGTGTGTCTGGTCAACTGGCCGCAGAACGATTACTGGTTGGGCAACCTCTACGATCTGCCCCCTGAAGAAGCCCAACGTCATGGGCTGGCCGCCTGCCAGTTGAGTCTGTCCCTGCTCTACTGGATGCAGACGGAAGCCCCCCGACCCGACGGCGGTCACGGTTGGAAAGGACTGCGTCTGCGCAGCGACATCACCGGCACGGAGCACGGCCTGGCTATGGCTCCCTACATCCGGGAAAGTCGCCGCATCCGGGCGGTCTTCACGGTTACCGAAAACCATGTCGGGGTCGAAGCCCGTGCTCAATTGCTTGGCAAAAAACCGGGGGAATTCACCGCGGAAAAGTTCCCCGATACGGTCGGGACCGGCTCCTATCGCATCGATCTGCACCCCTCCACCGGTGGCAACAATTACATCGACATCAGTTCCCTGCCGTTCCAGATTCCCTTGGGTGCTCTGATCCCAGTGCGGGTGGAGAATCTGCTTCCTGCCTGCAAGAATATCGGGACCACGCACATCACCAATGGCTGCTATCGCCTGCATCCCGTGGAATGGTCGATTGGGGAAGCGGTCGGAGAACTGGTCGCCTTCTGCCTGGCTCGCAAACGCCTGCCGCGGCAGGTCCGCAAAGATCCGCAACTCCTCCAGGATTTCCAGAAACAACTCGCCGATGCCGGAGTCGATTTGGATTGGCCCGAAGCGATTGCCAAAACCCCTCGCTGAATCCCACCCGGCTCTTGGAACCTGCCCCAGGCCACTCCATCCATTCGTTGCATTTCGGGCTCGTTGCATTTCGGGATGGCAGAGCTGTCGGGATGGTAGAACCACTTGGGATTGCAGAGCAGACGGCAGAGATGGTAGGACAATGGCCGGTCTCGGGGGGTCAGACGATGAAGTGCATCGTGACCGGAGCGGCAGGATTCATCGGTTCTCACTTATGCGAACGCTTGCTGGCCGATGGCCATGAGGTGATCGGGATCGACTGCTTTACGGATTACTATCCCCGGATGATCAAGGAGCAGAATCTTGCCAGGCTGCGCCAGCAGCGGGGTTTTACCTTGCAGGAATGGGACCTGTCCACGGAGGTACCGACGGCGCTGGTGGAGGGTGCCCAATGGATTTTCCACCTGGCTGCCATGCCGGGTCTGGTCCGAAGCTGGCAGGACTTCGACAGCTACAATCGCCACAATGTGACCGCAACCCAGCGGCTGCTGGAAACGGTGCGTAAGCTCTCGAGCCTGCACCGCTTCATCTATGCGAGCACTTCGTCCGTCTATGGAACCTATGCCTCCGGCGATGAAAGTGTGCCGACGCGTCCGAGTTCCCCTTACGGTCTGACGAAGCTGGCCGGTGAGCATCTGTGCCGGGTGTACAGCGAAGTCTTTGGTTTGCCGATTGTCGTGCTCCGCTACTTCAGCGTGTACGGTCCGCGCCAGCGGCCGGACATGGGATACTACCAGTTTGTGGAAGCGTTGCTCACTGGTCGACCGATCCGCTTGACGGGCGACGGCTGGCATGTGCGTGGCAATACCTTTGTAGCCGACTGCGTAGAAGCCACGGTGCGGGCGGCTGAAGCGTTACCCGGGGAAACCTTCAACGTCGGCGGCGGGGAACTGGTTACGATCCGAGAGGTGATCCGCCTGCTGGAGCAATTGACCGGCCGACGGGCTTGCCTGGAGTATCTGCCCCCCCGACCCGGAGATCAACGCGCTACCGGAGCCGATGCGAGCAAACTCACCCGTCACACCGGCTGGACCCCACGTACCCCCTTGGTCGAAGGGCTGGCTCAACAGGTGGCCTGGCAACGCGCCTTGCTCGAACAAGGAGCAGTACCGCTGCGCAAAGCCGGCTGAACCTCACTTTGCCGCTCCATCTCCTTGGCCCGGATTTCTCTTGTACCCGTTCCCCTCGACGAAATGGGACGAAGCTCAACTAGGGAGCCAGCCTTGGATGCGGATCTTACTCCAGCAAACAGCATCGTGTGGCATCAGGAAACGGAATCGTGTGGGATATGGCTCACAATATGGCTCACAAAACCTCTCAGGGTCTTTCGGGAATCCGCGCATGGACAGCTATGGGTTCCTCCTCATTGAACAGAGCACTGATCGATTCGTTGCCATGGATACGGTGAATGGCATTGGCAATCAGAGCCGCCACGGAAATGATGCGGATGTTCGGAAGTTGTTTTTCCGGGGGCAGCGGGATGCTATCGGTGATGAAGATCTGGTCGATAGCTGCGTGGCGGAGATTATCGATGGCCGGACCGCAGAGGACACCATGGGTGGCACAGACATAGACACGCCTGGCTCCGGCTTCGCGGGCAATCCGAGTGGCTCCGACGATCGTCCCCGCTGTCGCGATCATGTCGTCATACATGACCACCGTTTGACCCTCGAGCGACGCACCGATCAGGTGCTGATGCTTCACCTCAGTAGCACTGGTACGACGTTTGTCCACCACCGCCAGTTTCCCCCCCACGTACCGCTGGAAGTCGAGGGCCTTTTTGATGCTCCCTTCGTCAGGGCTGAGCACGACCAACTCGTCCGGGGGGATACCCAGTTGTCGGATACTCCGGGCCAGTTCCTTGGCGGCATACAGATGATCGACGGGAATATCGAAAAAGCCTTGGATTTGTGCGGCATGCAGGTCCAAAGCCAACACCCGGTCCGCGCCTGCTTTGGTAATCAAATTGGCGACGAGCTTGGCCGAGATCGGCACCCGCCCTTTGTCCTTGCGGTCCTGACGGGCATAACCGTAATAAGGCAGGACAGCAGTGATCCGAGCGGGGGACGCCCGTTTGAAGGCGTCCAGCATGATCAGCAGTTCCATCAAGTTTTCATTGACCGGCGTGCAGGTCGGCTGCACCAGAAAAACATCCCGACCCCGCACATCTTCTTCGATGCGCACACTGGTCTCACCATCGGGGAAATTCCCCAGACTGATCCGTCCTAGCGGACAGCCCAAATGGCGAGCGATATTCTCCGCCAACGCCGGATTGGCTCGACCACTGAAAATCTTCAGCTTGTGATTATTCCCATTGCTGTACACCGCCGATCCTTCCGGCCGGTTGAAGGAATGGTATTGCATATGCCATTATGCCAACTGGTAACCCGATTGCCAACAAGATTCTTCACAAAATCTTTTCACACACCCCTATACTTCGGTTACCATGAGAAGCTGATACGGTTTTTCTCGGGTATTTTTAGAGGAACGAACACTGGGAAGGAAGCGGAAAGGACCGACCTGGTCGGCCGAGGCCGCCGGATCAAGATGTCTCATCCGACCCCGTCGGCAACGCTTCTCCGATAGTGGAAAACAGGTCCGAACGAGCAAGCCCCCCAGGCATGCTTCTGCGACTGGGGAAAACAGGTCCGATCCAGCCACAGCCGAGGAGGATCACGGTGTTGGGGGAAAGCGATCACGAACCGGCTTTGTCTGCCGACGAGCTACGGGATCATCTGGCCTTGGCCCTGGTTCCTGGGTTAGGACCGCGTTTGACCGCAGCTCTGCTGGAACACTTCGGCAGCGCTGCGGCAGCCCGGCGAGCCACGGCGGAACAATTGCGGCAGGTTCCTCACATCGGCTCGAAACTGGCCCAACTCCTGGCCCGTGCTTTGCAACAGGTGGACACGGCGGTGCAGCGTGAAGAGGAGCTCATGGCACAGCATGGCGTCCATGCCGTGATCTGGACCCAGCCGAATTACCCCGCACCTCTGTTGACCATCAGCAACCCTCCGCCGCTCCTGTTTCTGAAGGGGAATTGGGAAGAGCGGGATCGACAAGCGGTAGCTGTGGTAGGAACACGCCATCCCACCGCCGCCGGACTGCGTTGGGCGGAGCAACTGGCCCGTGGCCTGGCCTTGGCTGGTTACACCGTGGTTTCCGGACTGGCCCGTGGCATCGACGGAGCCGCCCACCAGGGAGCACTCGAGGGAGGGGGTCGCACGATCGCCGTCCTGGCTGGGGGCCTGGGACGCATCTACCCCCCCGAACATGAAGACCTGGCTCGCCGGATCGCTCCGGAGCGTGGCTGCCTGATCAGTGAAACCCCTCTGCAAACCCCGCCGCAAGCCGGTATGTTCCCAGCCCGTAATCGCCTCATCAGTGGCTTGAGCCTGGCGGTGGTACTGGTTGAAGCGGGCGAACGCAGTGGTGCCCTCATTACCGCCCGGCATGCCCTGGAACAGGGACGCGAAGTGTTTGCTTTGCCCGGGAACATGGACAGCGGAACCAGCGCGGGCTGTCTGGCCTTGCTCCGCCAAGGAGCACGCTTGATCCGAAGTGTGGACGACTTGCTGGACGACCTACGGGGCTTGCAACCGCCGGTGTCACCCTCCGCCGCATCACCCCCTCCCTCCCGCGGGTCCGGTTCAGAATCCCCGGCCACTACCCCGTCTTTATGGACCAGTACCTCAACACGGCCCGACAGTAAACAGCCGACGCCGCACCCCAACCAGGCCCACCTGGTCGCACCCTCACCCCTGTCTCCAGCAGATGGGCTTCCACCACCGCCCATCGCTACCCCGACCACCCCGACCATATTGTCTCCACCTGTTCCCGAGCTGGAACCCCACCTCTACCCGATCTGGGAACAACTCGGACAACGACGTCATATCGACGAATTGGCTCACCTGCTGGGACGCAGTGTGCCGGAACTCCTATCTCACCTCATCCAACTGGAGTTGCAGCGTCGCATCCGTCGCTTGCCCGGCAACTTCTACGAGCGAATCTGATCGGAACTTCCCCCCTTGAGGACCCTTGTCTTCTTGATGATCGACCGCCGCCCGCCGTGTGATTGTTGCACATCTCCTGTCCCAGTGATCCGCTCAGAGCGAGTTTTCATCTCCCCTCTCCGGTGAGAGGCTTTGAATAAAGGCGAGAGGTGGGCGGGATTGGGGACTGCCCAAAAATTAGGCAGTCGTTGTTTGAGCACAATGTGCCGGACACCTATGCCTAGAGGATGTGCAGAGAGTGGGCATTTATAGGCGGTTGATGTATAATTGAAGATGTAAAAGGGGGCGACAAGAACTCTCTCCCCACGATCCTCTCCCCAGGAGTGATGGGAGAATGACAAAAAATGAGCAAGGGGTAGCCCCATTGCCGGAGATTGTAGGCAATGCCCCCGCGATGCAAGAGGTATATCGCCTGGTTCGCCTGGCCGCTCCTCGTTCGGCCCATGTCCTGCTGGTGGGGGAGACCGGGACAGGCAAGGAGCTGATCGCTCGGGCCATCCACAAACTGAGCCGACGGGCCGATGGTCCTTTCATCCGGGTCAATTGCGGGGCGTTACACGAAAATCTGCTGGAAAGCGAGTTGTTTGGACATGTCAAAGGGGCCTTTACCGGGGCCGTGGAAAACAAAACAGGACGCTTCGAGGCAGCCCACGGCGGAACCATTTTTCTGGATGAAATCAACAGTACTTCCCCGAAATTACAGGTCAAGTTGCTGCGGGTGTTGCAGGAACGGGAATTTGAACGCGTGGGGGAAAGTCGGACCATCCGGGTTGATGTCCGAGTAGTGGCCGCCACCAATGCACCCCTTGAGGAACTGGTCGCCACGGGACAATTCCGTGAGGACCTGTATTACCGCCTCAACGTGATCCCGATTGTTCTGCCTCCTCTACGGGAACGTCGGGAAGATATTCCCCTGTTGGCCCGTCATTTTCTCCGACGGTATGCGGAGCAGCACAAATGTCCGGTACCGGAGCTGACGGCGGAGGTCATGGAATGGCTCCAAGGATACGACTGGCCGGGAAATGTCCGGGAACTGGAAAACACTCTGGAACGCTTGATTGTGCTGTCTGATGGGGGGCCAGTGACGGCGGAAGTTTTGCGACAGGTACGGCATCGTCCGGTAATCCGTCCGGTTCGGCCGGCGGGAGAGTCGTCACGGGAAATGGATGTTCCGACCTTGATCCGCCAGCTGGTACGTCTGGGGTTGCACGCACCACGACCCCCAGGGGTCAAACTGCATGCCTTTCTCGTCGATGGTTTGGAACGTGCTTTGATCGAAGAGGTGATGCGGGAGTGTGGCGGAACCCAGATCAAAGCGGCACAACGTCTGGGAATCAACCGCAATACCCTGCACAAGAAGTGGGAGCAATACAAGGCCCAGGGAGAGACTTCGGAAACCCTCCCCGCTGCAGCAGAAGGAGAAGACCACGCGTAACTGAAGGAGGCTCCGAAACGCACAGGAATAGGGGACTGGAAGCCTCTCAGCCGGACACACCTGCCCCATGAGGGGGGTCTGCTTGCCGGGGTGCTCTCTGCCAGACAACCAGGTGGAATGATACAATGCTAGTGCCTCCCTGCCGGCGCGCACGGCCCGCGGATTTCCTCGAGGCAAGAGTGGTTCCCGATGACGGTGTCGTGGTTGCAAAATGTCACCCATGCCTGTTTTGGCTTGAGCTACTTGCTGGCCTGGCTGCTGGAGTGGCCAGCGTGGTTGCGTCCCTCGTGGAGCCGGCGGTGTCATTGGGCGGCTGTAGGTTTTGGTCTGGTGGGCTTGGTCGCCCATACGCTTTTTCTGCTGGTCCATCACCCCACGCCGGCCGTACCAGACGGCTCCCTGCTACTCCTGGCCTGGGTGCTGGCGCTGTTCTATCTGTACGGCACCGTGCATCGGGCGGGTCGGGCGTGGGCCTTATTCCTCCTGCCACTGATCATCGCTCTGGTGGGGTTGTCCCTGATCCTGGGTCGGCTCGAACCGACAACCTGGCCGGCGCAAGTCCCCTTGTGGATTAGCGGTCAGCGTTTCTGGGGGGCATTGCATGGAACGTTGATCCTGCTGGCCTCGGTGGGGATCAGTGTCAGTTTTGTGGCGAGTCTGATGTACTTGCTTCAAGCGCGACGCTTGCGGCGTAAGATCGACCCGGGGCGTGTGTTGCCGTTGCTGAGTCTGGAACGTCTGGAGACGCTCAACCGCCGGGCCATTGCCTTAGCCTTCCCATTGCTCAGCGCGGGGTTGTTGCTGGGTCTGGT
>Ga0308397_1001813_pt1 | contig 11424 bp, 12 predicted proteins | sample Hotspr20SampleT8_FD_202356 | JGI IMG/M metagenome (GOLD analysis project Ga0308397, IMG submission 202356) | Hot spring phototrophic mat microbial communities from Mushroom Spring, Yellowstone National Park, Wyoming, United States - 20051001_T8 ...
GGTTTCTTTTAACAAAAAAAACAGAGATTGATGAGAAATTGATTAATCTAAAATTTAAATACTATCCCGGATTGAAATTTAGTTTTCAGAAATTAGTTAAAATAGTTGAAGAATATGATGAAAAAGAACTTAAAAGAGATCTTAATCAATTTTTACCAGAACATTATCGTCACTTTTATAGACAACTAAAAGAAGAAACACTAAATTTGTTGAAATAAAAATGACACAAAATTAAGAATATTTTTAAAAACCCTATGGCAAAAATATTTATTGTTATACCGGCGTATAATGAGGAGAAAGTGATTGGGAAGGTTATTACAGATATTAAAAAAGAAGGATATAAAAATATCATTGTTGTTGATGATGGATCAACTGATAAAACAAAAGAATTAGCAAAAAAGAAAGGGGCGACAGTTTTGCCGCATATTTTGAATTTAGGTCAGGGGGCAGCGATTGAGACAGGACTTGAATATTGTCGAAAAGTTGAGGCAGATATTGTTGTTACCTTTGATGCAGATGGCCAATTTAAAACTTCTGAAATAAAAAAAGTTATTGAACCAATTATTAAGAAAAAAGTTGATGTAGTTTTGGGGAGTCGGTTTTTGGGGAAAACGGTAAATATACCTTTTTTGAAAAAACTGACTCTTAAAGCTGCGGTCATCTTTACTGATATTTTTTCCAATATTAAACTAACCGACACTCACAACGGCTTTCGAGCTTTTTCAAAAAATGCCTTAAATAAAATTTTTATCAATCATTCTGGCATGGCTCATGCTTCTGATATAATAGATCAAATAAAAAGATATAATTTAAAATATCAAGAAGTGCCGGTGACAGTTTTTTATACTGATTACAGTCTTAAAAAAGGTCAGTCAATTTTCAATTCAATAAGAATTTTGTTGGATTTATTATTTGAAAAGTTAAAATAAAAAGATGTTAGCCTCACAGATAATTTTATCAATTATCATTATTTTCTTTATTCTAAAAATTACGATTAATTTTTTTGTCAAAAAAAATATCAGTAGTAAATTTTTTGTCTTTTGGCTTTTTTTGTGGTTTTTAGGACTTTTATTTATCAACTTTACTCCTCTTCTTTCTTTTTTGGCCAAAAAACTGGGTATTGGTCGTGGTGTTGACTTGGCTGTTTATACCTCGATTATCTTGATTTTTTATTTTTTATATCTTATCAATGTTGAAATTTATGAGTTAAAAAAAAGAATTGAAAAATTGGTACGTGAATTAGCATTGAAAAAGAGATAACAAAGATTGTGAGGGAGATGGGAATGAAAGATGTTAAAATTAAAAAATAAAAATATGAAAAATAATAATCCATTAATAAGCATAATAACACCAAGCTATAATCAAGGCCAATTTATTGAAGAGACTATAAGAAGCGTCCAAAATCAAACCTATAAAAATTTTGAACATATTGTTATAGATGGTGGCTCAACTGATAATACTTTAGAAATATTAAAAAAATACACCGGTAAAATAAAATGGATTTCAGAAAAAGATAAAGGCCAATCAGATGCGATAAATAAAGGATTGAAAATGGCTAAGGGTGATATTTTGTGCTATCTAAATTCTGATGATTGTTTTTTTCCTTATACTTTAGAAGAAATAGTCAATTTTTTTAATAGTCACCCCAATGTTTTTTGGGTAACTGGTGATTATATTTTAATAGATAAGAATGGAAATAAAATAAAATCAATAATTCCCCTTTATAAAAAATTATGGAGTCTTTTTCCTTATAGAACTACTTTACTTCTAACCAATTATATCAGTCAACCATCAACTTTTTGGAAAAAAGAAGTTGTAAAAAAAATAGGGTATTTTAATGTTGATTATAAGTACAACATGGATTTTGATTATTGGGCAAGAATTTTTAATGCTGGCTATAGGCTTCATGTTTTAAATAAAAAATTATCTAAGTTTAGGATTCATGAGGATTCAATTAACGGAGCAAGATATAAAGAACAATTTGATCATATGTTATTTTTAATTAAAAAATACTCTAATTCAAGAATTATTTATTACTTTAATAAATTACATTATGGTTTAATAAACATAATTTATAGTTTAAGGAAAATATAAATATATGAAAAAATTTAAAAACACAAAAATTCTTATAACAGGTGGCTTTGGATTTATTGGAAAATCTTTAATTAAAAAGATAGCGTCTTATGTAAAACAAATATTTATTATTGATAATTTATCTTTCTCAAAATTAGATGAAAGTATTTTAAAAATTAAAAATGTTTTATTTATTAAAGGCGATGTTAGAGATAAAAAAGTCTATAAAAAAATTTCGTCAGTTGATTTTGTTTATCATTTAGGAGCACCGTCTTCGATAGTTCTTTTTAATGAAAATCCTAAAGAATGTATAGATATAACAATAAATGGATTTTTGCGAGTTTTAGAATTTTCTTTGGAAAATAAAGTCAAAAAGTTTATCTTTCCTTCAAGCGGTAGTGTATATGGAGCATCTGATTATCCTTTTAACGAAAAAATAGAAAATCCTCATCCAATAAACATTTATGGAAAAACAAAGTTGGCAACGGAATTTATAGCAAAAATATACAAAGATAAAATACCGATGATTGGTTTAAGAATTTTTGCCGGTTTTGGACCTGAAGAAAATCATAAAGATAATTTTGCTTCAATTCCAACCCTTTTTTTGAATGATGTTGTAAAAAATAATAGACCAATTATTTATGGAGATGGTAGACAAAAAAGAGATTTTGTTTGGATAGATGATATTATTGATACGCTTATTTCTGTTTCCTTTAATGATTTGACAGGAGTCTTAAATGTTGGTTCAGGAATATCAATATCTTTTAATGAAGTTTTAAAGCTTATTAATAAAGCCTTCCATAAGCGTATTAAACCAAAATATATTGATAAACCGATTAATTATCTAGAAAATACTAGAAGCAATATCGCATTATTTAAAAAAGTTATTGGAAGAAAACCAGCAGATCCAAGAATTAAAGTTTATGAGTATGCAAGATTATTTGCGTCTAAATCAAAATTCTTAAAGTGAAAAAGATTAATTTTTCAGAAGATGTATTCTTTAAACTGTGCCACTCGCCTATTTCAACCACAACAAAATCATTTTTTTTAACTTCAAATATTTTATCGTTAATTATCACCTTTCCTTTTCCCTCAAGAAAAAAATATAACTCTTCACAATCATCATGTCTATGAGGTGAAAAAGATTCATTTGGTTCAAGCCAGGCGTAATTTACAGTTTGAACTTTTGATTTCAACTCCCCTACCTTTACCAAAGCTTTCCTTTTAATTTCTCCATGAGCTAAAGTAGTTTTAATTGATTTTATATTTGTCTTTTTCATAAGTTCTTATTATAATATAAAAATTATGTCTTTTTATAATATAAGAATTATGTCTTTGAAGTTTTCAATCATTACTCCATCTTTTAATCAAGGCCAATTTATTGAAGAGACTATAAGAAGCGTCCAAAATCAAACCTATAAAAATTTTGAACATATTGTTATAGATGGTGGCTCAACTGATAATACTTTAGAAATATTAAAAAAATACACCGGTAAAATAAAATGGATTTCAGAAAAAGATAAAGGCCAATCAGACGCAATAAATAAAGGATTTAAAATGGCAAAAGGTGATATTTTAACCTGGCTTAATAGCGATGATTACTATCCGCCTTATACTTTAGAAAAAGTAGCTGATTTTTTTTTAAAAAATAAAAATGCTTTTTGGCTTTCGGGTGATTATATTGTCGTTGATAAAAATGGAAAAGAAATTCATTCATTTGTACGTTTATATAAAAAAATTTTAAGGCTAATACCTTATGATAAGACTTTATTTATTGCCAACTTTATTAACCAACCATCAACTTTTTTTAAAAAAGAAGTTATAAATAAGATCGGATTATTGGATATAAATTTAAGATATGAGATGGATTATGAATATTGGTTGAGAATGATAAAAAATGGTTTTAAAAATTATTATATTAATATTCCTCTATCGTATTTTCGTGTTCATTCATCTTCCAAAGGCGGGGCGGAATTTGAAAAACAATTTGATGAAGAGATAAAAGTAGCAAAAAAATACTGCAAAAATAAATTCTTAATTAATTTACACAAATTACACAACAAGATGATCGTTGGAATTTATAAATTGATTAAATAAAAAATTATGAAAGTTAAAAAAATTTATTGGCATTATCCACATTTAAGATATTGGATGGGTGGAAATAAGTTTCTTTATCGAGTCATTTTGGAAATAAATAAATTAAAAAACTATAGAGTTTTTTTAATAACTAATCAAGCAAGTGAGCGATCGCTTAATAATTATAAGTCATCTAAGATAAAGCTATATCTAATAAATAAAATAGCCTGCACTAATGATTTTTATTATTGGTTATTTTTTCCTTTTTTTCTTCTTTACGAATTGATTATAAGCTATTTTAAAACTAAGAAAGCAGATTATTTATTAGCGACTTTATTTCCCTCTAATTTAATTATGGCTTTAATTTTCAAAATAACAAAAAAGCCTTACTTTTTCTATTGTTATGAACCATTTCCTTTTTTTCATAATAAAGAATATATTAATTCTCAAGGTTTTTTCTATAGAAAAGTTTTAAAAACTCTTTCCTTTCTTTATGGTTGGCTTGATATTTGGGCAGTAAAACAGGCAAAAAAAGTTTTTACTCTAAACAAGATTACAAAAAAGTTTACTGATGAGATTTATGGTGTCAATTCGATTGTAACCTATATGGGTGTTGATACTAATTTTTTTAGAAAAATTGAAAAAAATAATTTTTTTGCAAATAAATATAAAGACAAGATAATCATTAGTCATTCAACTGATTATACAGTTTATAAAGGCACCCATTTAGCTATAGAAGTTATAAAAAAATTAGTGAAAAAATATCCTAATGTTATTCTTTTAATAACAAGCACCCAACCGAATTCACCCAATAGAAAAAATATTGAAGATTTAATAAAAAAATATAAATTAGAAAACAACGTAAAACTTCTTGGTTTACTAAAAGAAGAAGAAATACCGCAACTTTATTCAGCTTCATTAGTTTATCTATCCTGTTCTTATGATGATTTTATGGGAACAACCTCAAGTAATTTGCCAGTAAAAGAAGCTTTAGCTTGTGAAACACCAGCAATTAGATCAAAAATAACAACGGAAGATGTGGAAGATGGTATTTTTGGTTTTTTAGTTGATCCCAAAAATATAAAAGAAGTAGCAGAGAAAATTGAATATTTAATTAAAAACCCAAAAAAAGCCAAAGAAATGGGTAAAAAAGGTCGAGAAAAAATTGTAAAATTATACAATTGGAAAAAGGTCGCCCAAATAATTATTAAAAATTTAAACTAATTTCTATGATTAAATTAATCAAATCAACCTTTTATAAAGAAGAAGAAACAAAGAAAAAACTTATCAATTTTATAAGCAAAGCTAAACAGCTTAGTTTTGGTAAAGAGTGTGAAAAGTTTGAAAAAAATTTTTCAAAATATCAAAAGAGAAAATTTTCTGTTTTTTTAAACAGTGGTAGTTCTGCCAATTTAGCCATCATCCAAACTCTTTTAAACTTAGGTTATATTAAAAAAGGTGATTTAGTCGGTTTTTCAGCTTTGACTTGGTCAACTAATGTAATGCCTTTGATTCAACTTGGATTAAATCCTGTTCCGATTGATGTTGAGCTTGATACCTTGAATGTTTCCAGTAAAAAACTTATTGAAATTTTAAATATCCTACCTTTAAAAGCGTTATTTTTAACTAATCTTTTGGGTTTTTGTGATGATATTGATGAAATAAAAAAAATTTGTGAGAAAAATAACATTTTATTGATTGAAGATAACTGTGAATCTATGGGCACTGTTTATAAAGGAAAATTACTTGGTAATTTTGGGATTGCGAGTACTTTTTCATTTTATGTGGGACATCATATGAGTACAATTGAGGGAGGTATGGTTTGTACTGATAATGAAGAAATATCAACAATGACAAGAATAGTAAGAGCTCATGGTTGGGATAGAAATTTATCTTTACAAAAGCAGAAAAAAATAAGGAGGCGTTACAATATTAACTCTTCTTTTTACTCAAGATATACTTTTTATGATTTAGGTTTTAACTTAAGACCAACAGAAATTAATGGATTTTTGGGAAATTTTCAACTTCAGTTTATAAGTGAGATTGTTAAAAAAAGAAATGAAAATTTTTTAAAAATAGCAAAAATTATTTATAAAAATCAAAATTACTATCCATTAAAATACAATCATATTGATTTTGTTTCTAATTTCGCAGTACCCATTGTTTGTAAATCTCAATCAATAAGAGATAAGTTAGTTGAGAAGTGCAAAGATAAAATTGAGATTAGGCCGATTGTTGGTGGTGATATGACCAGGCAACCTTTTTTTTCTAAATACCAAAAGATATTTAGTAAAATTTTGAAAGATTCAAATGCGAGATTAATACATGAACAGGGATTATATTTTGGTAACAATCCTGAACTAACGGAAGAAGAAATTAAACAATTAATTGAAGTTTTTGCTTAAGTATTTTTTATGCCCGAAATTTTAAAACCTAACTATGATGAAGTAAGAGAAAGGATAAGAGATTTTTGGGGAGGTTTTGGAGAGAAAAATTTTAAGATACCAAAAGATTATTGGCGGATAGGAGAGAAAGATTATCAAGAAATTAGAAATTTTACAATCAATCAATCACGAAGGCTTGCTGAAAAGTATCCCTCCTCTTTCCTTAATCCTAATTTAGATGCTGAACAAGGTCTTTTGGCCCATATTGATAGGATGACTGAGCTTTTAGGAAAACTTTGGCATTATGAAGAATTTAGAAATCTTTTTCCAGAAGGCACTTCTTTTTCGTTTTTAAAATTTTTAGCTTTGGTTCATGATTACTCAAGGTTTATTTTTAACGGTCCTTTTCCTTTAGTTTATGTTGATTGGGTAGGAGATGCCTTGGTTGAGAAAAGATTTTTTCCTGGGATTCCTTTTGAAAAATATCTTCACTCAATCCGCTATATAACTGGCGAAGAAAGTCCACCCGATGAAGAAACAACCCCTCTCCCCTATATTTTTAAAGCTTTAGATAGTCTTGGTAAACCAGGTAGAGATTCAGAAAAATTTTTAAGTTATGATTATGATAAATGGCTTCAAAAGCAAATTGAACTTGGAAGATTCCCCATAAGAGTAAGAAAAGATGGAAAGATAGTAGAAATAAGCGCTCAAGATTATAAAGAGAATGATATTGGTATGATTAGGAAGGGGTTGAGGTTGATTGAGGAAATTGTTAGAAATCAAAATTTATTTTGAGTTAATTTTTTGTCTTTTTGAAAAAATAAAAAAAGATAAAAAAATAAAACAAAAACATTAATGTAATAATACCTAAAATCTGGACTAGTTATTAACAAAGAAAATGGTAAAAAATTTGATATTGATGCAAAAATAAACATAATTGATTCTAATTTATTTGTTTTTTTCAAAATTATAATAAATATAATAATTGATAAAAAAAGATAAAAAGCAGGTCTCCATATTAAGATTAAAAAGGAATTATTAAAAGATACTTCATATAATTTATTAAAGAATAAATTTAGTTTTTTTATTTTAGGAGATGTTTTTAGATTACAAAAATTGATACATACTTCTTTAGGTAAACTATGTATTTTTTGTGGGGCACTTCGCAGTTTAAAAACAAATTCATCTTTAAAAGGTATTGGATTAATTATAAAAGATCTATTTTTAATAAAATAAATCAAAAACTCATTTGGGTTATCTTTAAGATAATTTAAAAAATTTTTATTTATTAATTTAATATTTTTGTCTATCATTTTAGAGTTAAATTTATCATTGTAAATAATTTCATCAGGTATATAAGGATAAAATTTTATATCATCAAGAATTGATATAGGAATTATTTTATTTAATGATTCTGAATTAATATTATTATTTTTATAATTTTTTAAGTAATATGGTATTGAAAAAAAATAAATTTGAAATTTTAAATTATCTGATAATAAGTTTTTATTTATATATGAATTAATTTGATATTTTTTTAAAAAATAATTTTTTAGACTAAAAAATATTAAAAAAGAAATAAAAAAATATATCCATATTTTTAAAATAATAAATAAATTTTTTTTGTAATTAATTGATAATTTTAGAATAGAAGTAAATATTAAAAATAATAAAATTGAGTGTATGCCATTATGTCGAGATGATAAAACAATAAAAATTAAAAATAATATTAAAATAGATATTCTTTTATTTATTTTTATTTTTTCATTAAAGTAAAAATAAATAATTAAAACAAAATTAAAAAATGAAATAGTATATAAAACATCTTTCCAAAAAGTTATATTCATAAAAAGAAAAGGAGGATAAAAAGAAATTAAAAATAAAAGAACTATTTCAATTCCTTTATCTAATTTAAATTTATTAAATAAAAAATAAAAAGTTAAAGAAAATAAAATTATTTGAATTATTATAAAAGAATATGGAGCCTTTAAAAAAAAATTTATTAAAGACACTATTAATGTAAACAAAATTGGGTGAGCATCATTTATGTTTTTATAAAAAAAAGATTGATTTAATATATCAAAACTATCAGGAGTAAAGAATCCAGGATAAAAAGATAAGAAAAAAATTATATTTACGGTAAGAATAAAAATTAAATAAAATATTTTTTTATTAAAAATATAATATTTAATCATGATAGATTTTTAATCTCCTTAATAAATTAAACAATCTATAAACATATTTAACTAAAAAACTTAGTTTTATTCTGACAAAGAAAAGAGCGGTTTTTTCTTCCAAAGAGGTCCATGATGAATAAAAATGATGAACGGCGACAGTATTTTTGGTGAATTGGTTATTTTCATAAGTATATGAAAGAGGATAAAAATATTCTCGGGGAAAGATGTAAATTTCTTTATTAATTACTTGAATTTCACTGAAGTTTTTTTTGTATCCTAATTTTTCAAAATAATTAGTTAATATTTTTGGTAAAGTAATGTCCCAGATATTTTTTTTAGAAAAATCCATTTTTTTGTATATGTCAATGATTTTAGATATATGGGGGTTATTTTTATTTTTAACTCCTATAATTGCACCACTTATGTGAATGTTGTCTTCAGATCCTATAAAAAAACTTTTATCAAATAGAAAATCTATGTTTTTAGTTATTTTCATATCAATATCCAGATAAATTCCTCCAAATTTCTTTAATGCAAAAAATCTAGCCACATCAGCAACAAAAGCAAATTTTTTTTCTTTGTATGCTTGGTTGATAAACTTACAAAAATTTATATTAAAATTTTCCTCATTCCATTCGATTATTTTAAAATTTGGTAAATATTTTTCCCAACTTTTTTTTATTTTTTTAAAAAAAAGAGGTTTTTTTCTTTTACTAAACCAACAATAATGAATATATTTAGGGAACATTTTAATTAGTATTAAAAAATTCTAAAATTTTTTTATTATTTATTTTAATGAGTTTATTGAAAAAAATTGAAATTTTTTCTTCAATATATTTTTTGTTTTTGATTACGTTTTCTATTTTTTCTTTTATTTCTAAAATATCTTCGGGATTTTTAACAACTAAAAATTTTTTTAATTCTTCATCAAAAATTATATCTTCTCCAAATTTTCCGATGATACAGGGTATGTTGAGAGCTAAGCTTTCTAAGAAAAGATTTGGGTAACATTCAGTTAAGCTAACGTATAAATTTATGTCTATATTTTTTTTCATAAATTTAATAAAGTCATAGTTATTTTTTTGAAAAGGGATTAGTTTTATTTTTTTATATGTTAATTTTTTAATTAAAGGATTTTCTTGAAAATACATTGTAAATATTTGAGTATCTTTTATTAAAGATGCGGCAATGATTTGATTAATATTATTTTTATGCCAAGTATACCAACCGAATATACCTATGTTTATTTTTTTATTTTGGTGAAAATAATTTATCTCTTTATTTTTTAATTTGGCGATACTTATATTAAAAGTATTTGGGATAAAAAAAGAATTTTTTATTCCTGCAAGATTTAAAATTTCTGCCATTTTTGGTTTTATGAAGCCAATTTTTTTAAATTTATTAAGATATTCTTCTATTTTGTAAAATCTATAATTGTGATCTTCTATCGTCTGTTGAGTAAAGCTTCCGTGCCAAATTAAATATACTTCAAAATTATATTTATTATTAAATAATTCTTTTATTAATAATTCACATCCATCTAAAATACCATTAATAGCAATTTTTTTTATATTTGTTTTTTTTATTATTTCAATAATTAATTTAACATCTTTTTTATTTTGAATTGGTTTCTCAGCGACTACCATTTTTGAGCATTGATTTTTTGTAGCGTTTAATAATCCTGGCCAATAGGAATGAGTTATTCCTAAAACTTTATTTTTCTTAAAATATCCATTTTCGATATAAAAATAATTTTTTTTATCGTATTTATATTTTAGTTTTAATAATTTTTTACAGCTATCAATAATTATATTTTTAAAATTTTTATATATATAAAGCAACCTATAAGTTTTAGAGTTATATATTTTATTTAATTCAAACTCAAGTTCTTTAATTTTCTTTTCAAGCTCAATTTTTTTCATAAAATTTTTTAAGATTAATTATTTTTTTCTCCCAATTAAATTTATTTAATATTTTTCTATTAATTACTAATTTATTTTTTAATATTATTCTTTTAATTCTCTCTTTATCTATCTTTTCCAAAATAAACCCATTAACCCCATTTTCCAAATACTCCTCTACCCCTTTAGTCTTCAAAACTATTGGGATTCCTCCGCAGGCAATCATTTCAAGAGGTGGGCCTGGGAATCCTTCAAATTTTGATAATTTTAACAAAAAATCACAAGAAGAGTAAATATTTTTCATTTTATTCATCAGCACTTTTTCAAAATAATAATCAAAAGGCCAGTTTTTTTCTGGTTTTCCGCTACTGTTGACATAGACGACTTCAATATTTTTTATTTCTTTTTTGATTTCATTTAAGATAAAAAGAGCTTCTTTTACTCCTTTAAATGGCAGGTCAGCTGCTCCTTCAACCAAAATTCTTATGATGCCTTTCTTTTTTGGAATAAAAGGCTTATCGGGATAAAAAATTTCTTTATTGATACCATTGGGGACATAAAAAGCTTCTTTTTTAAACTCTTTTTTTAGCCAGTCTTTTATCCATTTTGCTTCGGTTAAAAACTCAAAATTCATTTTATAAGTTTCTTCAACTCTTTTCTTTAAAAAACTTCCTTCAGGATAAAAACGCCTTTCATCGGATTGAACAAAATAAACTTTTCGTTTAACATCCATTAAAGCCAATTCGTAAGCAGTAATCCAACCGGTAGCTACACCAATATCAAAATTTTTGATGATTTTTTTTGCTTTTTTTA
>Ga0308397_1001816_pt1 | contig 11422 bp, 9 predicted proteins | sample Hotspr20SampleT8_FD_202356 | JGI IMG/M metagenome (GOLD analysis project Ga0308397, IMG submission 202356) | Hot spring phototrophic mat microbial communities from Mushroom Spring, Yellowstone National Park, Wyoming, United States - 20051001_T8 ...
TGCCTGTAACGCCCAGCGGAACATTGATTATTCCGCGCCTGAAAGAAATTTCTGTGCAAGGCTTAACGATTGACCAAGTGCAAGAACGGCTCACTCGCGAGTTTTCAAAAGTTTACCGTTCTGCCGAAGTGAGTGTATCGCTTATCTCGTTACGAAATTTTTATGTGGATATTGTCGGTGAAGTCTCTGTGCCAACGCGCCTGCTTGTCAATGCCGCCACACGTGTCTCTGATGTGATTTCACAAAGTCCCATTTTGCAAAATGCCTCGCTTCGTCAAGTGCGCCTGAAACGCTTTAACCCTGACACTTTAATGACGCTTGATGTTTTTCGTTATTACCGCTTGCTTGATAACAGCGACAATCCTTACTTGCAAGAAAATGACATCATTCAAGTCAGCAAGCAAACGAAAAGCGTTACGATTTATGGTGAAGTAAAGTATCCAAGCAGTTATGAGTTTGTTGAAGGCGATTCGCTTTACACATTGTTCAAGTTAGCGGGCGGATTGCTCGAGAGCGCGATTTTAGATTCGGTCGACATCATTCGCTACTTTCCCAACCAGCTCAGCACTTACACTTTCAGCGTGAACGTCCGCAACTTTCCATCTTCTTCAAATATCCCTTTGCAAGATGGCGACCGCGTGCAAGTGCGCCGCATTCCGCTGTGGCGACCTGATGAAACGGTGCTTGTTCAAGGCTATGTCAGAGTTCCAGGTTACTACCGCATCGAGAAAGGAATCACCCGCTTGCGTGATGTTATCTACCAAGCCGGTGGTTTCTTACCCGAAGCCTCATTAGAAGAAGCCACATTAGTTCGTCCAAAAGCCGTTAGAAAAGCAATAGACCTCTCTACAATTAGACAAATTGACCTCGAAGATACTGAATATCAATACGCGATTGCTCGAAATCGTGAAGACCCAAAAGGTAGAATTACTGTCGACTTTAAGAAACTGTTTCTTCAAAACGATGACTCGCAAAACATTCTTTTGGAAGAAGGGGACATTATTACCATTCCGCTCTTTCGCAATTATGTGAATGTCATTGGGCGCGTGGTTCGTCCTGGCAATGTCTACTATGAGAAAGGCGCAGGGGTCAAATACTACATTCAAAAAGCAGGGGGCTTCACTGAGCGCGCTAAGAAAAGCGACATTAAAATCCTGAAACCTAACTCTGGCGATTTGCTTGATGCTGATGATGTCGACGAGATTGAACCCAGCGATGTGATTCTCGTTCAAGAAAAACCCAAAAGTCAATTCTGGACACGCACTTGGGAAATTTTCCGCGATTTTATTGGGGTCATTGGTGGCATTTCCACAACGATTTTGCTCATCAGAAACCTTACGCAATGAACACGCCTTCATCCACCGACACACCCTCTCTTGAACAGCCGACGCTTATTCGGCACTATCTTGAAATCCTCCTTGAAAATTTTGGCTTCATCATTCGTTTTGTTGGCATTACACTGGTGATTGGCGTTGTTGTGCTGTTCCTTGTTCCTCGCACTTATACCGCGAAGATTGTCTTGATGCCGCCCGAAGATCCGAATAAGCAAAATCCACTTATGCAAGCGGCAGGCGCGTTGGGATTAGGCTCACTTACCTCTCCCGCCAATGCAACCGATATTCTCTCTGAAATGCTCAGAAGCAACACGATTGCCGATTCGCTTATCGCACAAGAAAACTTAGAAGATGTGTTTTTGAGTGAAAGTGAACGCATTAAAAAAAGCCCGTTTGAAAAGCGCGAACTCTTGCGCAAAGAACTGACAGACCTTACAAAAATTCTTACCAACAAAGCAGGATACATCACGCTTGAAGTCAAAATTTCCACGCCTGCGTTTTCGTTTTCAAGCATTGATGACGATAGTGCGCGACAGCGTGCCGTCCGAATTGCCAACGGCTACGTTGCCGTTTTGGATAGAACTAACCGCCGCTTAGCCAATCTTAAATCGCTTTACAACGCCGAGTATTTCGCCGAGCAAGTCGCTATCGCCAAGCGCGAACTGGATTCCGCCTATTCAAACTTTGAGCAGTTTCAAAAATCAAACAAAGCGATTGCCCTTTCCGAACAGATGAGACTTCAAATGGAAACGATTTCCCGACTTAAAGCACAAATGATCGCCGAAGAACTTCAACTTGATTTGCTTTTGCGCGACCGACAACCTAACGATATGCTTGTCATGGAAAGCCGCACAAGGCTCAACGAGTATCGGAAAAAATACGAAGAAGCCTTGCAAGGCAACTCTGATAAACTTTCACTGCGATTTGAGGAAATGCCTGCCGTTTCGCGCGAATACGCTAACTATTATCGCGAAGTCAAAATCCACGAAGAAGTCTATGCGCTTTTGAAACAACTCTACTTCAGAGAGCGCGTTCAAGGCTATCGCGACACGCCAACGGTCGTTGTGTTAGATTCTGCCTCTGTTCCTTTTTATCGCACCAGTCCGAAGCGCGGAATCATGTTGCTTGTTATTTTTGTTGTTGGATTTTTCGCGGCAGTTATCACGGTTTTTGTTCGCCGTTGGCTCTTGCGTGTTGCTGTGGAAGAAGAGTATGAGAGACTTCGCTCTCTGCTTAAAGATTGGCGGTCGCTTCTCGGGCTCAAATCATCGCTCAAATAAAAAAGCACCCTGACCTTTCGGGTGCTTTCTCTCTTTCTTTCAGACTGCGTTTAATCCAACATCACCACCAACGCCTTTGATTTTTCCCAAAACTTCTGCGGGTCTTTGATGCGAAGCGTCGCAGTTTTTCCAACGGCTAAAATCTCGTAGCTCTCTTTCGGGTGCGTTGAAAGTACTTTTATTTCCGTTCCATCGCTCTTCTTTTGGATTTGTATGTCGCGCGTGGTTTCAACATCAATTTTCTTGAATAGCGAAAGGTCAAGATTATCGGAAAGCACGGCAGTTCTACCAATTCCAACAAAGCCACCCTTGTTTTTGTAAATGCCTTTTTGGTCGAGCTCTTCATCTGTCCCAACGATGTAGTAGGCGGTTTTAAGGGCTTTGTCTTTTTCTTCGACGGTTGTTTGCAAAGAAGCTACTTCGATATTGAGCCGCGCTACTTCTTGCTTCAACGCACCGATTTCGCGCTCTTTGATTTCAATCGTTTGTTGAAGATTTGCAACAAGTTTTTCTAATCCTTCCACTTTGCCTTTATACTCTTTGACTTTTTTCGAAAGTGAGTTGATGGCTTTTTTGTTTTCAGCAAGTTTCTTGTCAATGACAGTGAGGTCGGAAATAATTTGATTCTTTTTTTCTTTTGCACTCGCGCCGCCTTGTTTTTCAAGGTTCCCGGAGACGATTGAAATTCGATTTTGATTATCGCCAATCGCATTCACGCTCGCTTGGATTTCATTCAGCGACTCGATGACTTCGGCAACGAATTTTTCTTTCTCTTCGCTTTGCGCCAAGAGTTCGGCTTTTTCTTTTTCAAGTTGTTTGATTTTTTCTTCCGCTTCTTTGTTGGAGCAAGCGTTTAACGCTAAAACTGCCGTAAGAATGATGAGTATGTTTTTCATTGCGTTCAAATGATTTTTGGTTGAGTGTGAAATTTAACAAAAACTTGTTCTCGCTCTTTTGTTACAAAGCACAATCAATCATGCCTTGACCTGCATTGAGTTTGAGCGCGTCGCCGGTTTTGATTCGCTTCGTTGCGCCTTTCACATTGGTAACTGCGGGCAATCCAATTTCGCGCAAGATGATAGAGCCGTGTGATAAATCGCCGCCGGTTTCTACAATAACACCACTCACAAGCGCAAAGGTTGGAATCCAGCCTGCATCGACGGAGCGTGCAACCAGTATGGTTTTGCTTGGCTCAAATCCACTCGGCAACAGGGTTGATGGCTCACGCAGCACCCACGCCACTCCTTCCGCTTCGCCACACGTGAGGCTAATGCCTTTCAGGCGCAATTCCGCACTTTGCATTTCATCAATTCTTTCCAAATCGTCATAGCGATAAAAGAAATCAGGCACAGGAATCGCTTTCAACTTTTCAATTTCTGCTTGTCGCGCTTGAAAAAAATTCTCGTCGTATCGCACGCCTTCATCAAGGCGTTTGAGTTCTTCAATCGTCAACTCCCAAATGTGTTCAGGCGTTGGCAGTTGTCCTTTATGGCTGGCTTTTGTTGCAAGGCAGAGAAAATCGGCGCGGCTTTTCTGAAAGGCTTTCATGGCTTCGTAGCGCAAGCGTTCACGGGCTTCAATGGCGATGCTTGCTTGTTTCCATATCGGCAAGGTGAAAAGCCCTGCTAACGTGCGCTTGGGCATTGCTCTTTTTTGCGCGGGTTGAAGAATTGCGGGAAACAACAGCGATGGTGCTTCTGCAAATCGCGGACGCGAAATATCGCTCTCGTAAATGCCTCGATGTCCGTGCTTGCTCAAATAAGCCTTAAACGCCGATTGAAATTCGCTGTCGTCAGGCATCTCGTTTCTTTCAAGAGCCTCTCTCACGGCTTGATGTTTCAAGGCGATTCGGCGCAAGGGTTCAAGGTCGGAAAAGAGTTTTGTTGAAATCGTTTCTTGTCTTGCATTATGCTCTTCGAGCGTTCCGAATTTTCTTAATGCTACCAATGGAAAACTCATCGCCGCCGTGAGCGAAAACATTTCTGTTACAAGCCTCGTGTAGTGGCGTTGCATGGTTTCAATCGCTTGTGAGAATGTGGTTGGATTTTTCTGCGACTCCTCTTCCATCGCTCTCATTGCCGCTTTTGAAGCCGTTGCGCTTTGCAGTTGTGCCAAGCCTTGCTTCAACAAGACGGGAAGATTGAAGAGAATCCGCTTCCAATTCAGACCGAAAATTTTTCCCGAATCGCCGCCGATGTTGCTTGTTACTAATGTTGTTGGAAGTCCCCAATGCCGCATCATCTCGGTCATGAGTGAAAGGTTGATAAAAGGTCGTCCGATGAATATCTCAATGAACAGGCGATGTTCGGGCAAGGTTGGGTCGAAGGCTCGGTAGTAGTTGAAGAGATTTTTTGAACACGAGGCAATGAGGCTCGTCATGAATCGCGAGGGAAGTTCGGGCAAAATTTCTTTGTGATTGGCAATAGTGAAGGCATCGTTGCGGCGCGTCGGTTTGGTGATGGGGCGCAGTTGAATGAGCCAACATGTCTTTCCGTCATCTGCCCATTCAATATCCCAATTTTTTCTGCCGAAAGTTCGGCGCACTTGTTTGAGCAATCGTTGCAGTCGGATTGCCCAATCAGGAAGTTGCTCGCTTTCAATCGCGGTTTCATACCAATTCAATTTTGGAATGAGCAATGATTCGCCCTCCACTTTTCCCGCGACAAGATTTTCAGCCGTGCCTGTGGTAAAATTCACAAGGTCATCTTCGTAATCGGTTTCTGTGAAGGCGACACCCGCGTGCAACGCATCAACCATTTCCATCACGAGCACATCTCGGCGAAACTCGCCCTCGCGCCTCAACGCCGATGACCACACCTCACACAAGGCTTCAACAAATTCTTCTCTTTGACTTGTTGAGACAAAGAGTTTAGACGCGAAAAATCCCGCCAAACTTTCACCCTCTCTATCTTCGTCTGAAAACGCAGAACGCACCGTCACCTTTCGGCGAAAGACAGGCACACGCACCACCGCAAGCAAGTGATACGGATTCGCACAACTCACCTTGCCATTCTTGATTTCAATCGCTTTCTCGTTCAACGCCGCTTGGTAACATTCGTGCGGAATGATAATGCCTTTCGGAACGGGCAACCCTTTTGCCTTCGCCACATCAAGCAGTTTCGCCTTGTTTCCGATTGGCATGGCTTGGGCAAAATTTTCGCCGAGTGGAAGAAGATTTGCGGTCATGCGGTTTTCAAGTCATGTTCAGTGAGCAATTTTTTTGAGAGTGAAATCACTTCACGCGCAAAGGCTTCGGGCTGTTCAATCATCGGAAAGTGATTCCAATTCGGCACAAGTTTGATGACGCTATTTGGCAAGAGCGTTTGATAGTCACGGGCTTGGTCGGGCGTGAGGACGCGCTCTTTTTCGCCCCACAGCAAAACGGCCGGAATGTTTGACGAACGAAGCGACTTGAACCACGCCTCGTTGATAATGTCAAACATCTCTGCGAAGGCTTCGCATCGGCGATATTCATCAAAAAATTTTTTGAGATAGTCGGCAGGAATTTGTTCAGGCGATTGAAACAAGAGCGGTTTGAAGAGCGGTCGTGCAAGTGTTGAAGAAAAGAGCCATTGCCCGAAACGCCTGACAAACACAGGCTTCATGAGTTTCGGAAAGAGCCGTTGATTGAGCCGAGTGCCAACAGGCGCGTGCAGAATCAGCCCTTGCACCTCGCTCTCAAAGTGTTGCAGAAATTCAAGTGCGAGTGAGCCGCCAATGCCTGTTCCGAGAAGAATCATCGGCTTTGCTTGGCTTGCAATCATCTCACGCAGTTTGAACGCATAATCTTTCAAGGTTTTCAAGTTGGGGTCTCGTTTCACTTCGGCAAAGCCGGGCAAGGTTGGTGCAAGAAAGTTCACGCTTGACGGAATGAACGGTTTTAATCGCTCGAAACGAAATCCGCCGCCGCCGTTTCCGTGAATGGCAATCAATGAGAACTCGGTCATGCGGCTTCGCGTTGTGCGTTGAGTGCGTTTTGAATTTCTTGGTTGAGCTTGTCTGGCGTTGGGTGGTCGCCTGCATGTTTGAAATGATGTTGCCACAAAATTTGATGTTGATGCACAAGGAACATGCCGGGCATTACCCAAGGGTCTCCAACCGGCGCACCGATGAAGTGTCCTTTGAGAGCCGCACGCACGCCGCACGCCCAAACTTCCGCGCCGAACATTTCCTTCATGCCGCCGCGCTCCAAGCCAAAGCCGTTGTAAAAAACTTTCGGCAAATCTGCAATGGCTTTTGCTTCACGCCAGAGCGACGCAAAGAACTCGCGCCCATCGCTCACTGTGCCTTGATAGAAAAAAAGAATTGACGGAAATTCAGGCTGACTTTCAGCGATACTGCGCATATCGGCAATCAATTCACGACAAAAGATACAGCCGAAATGCCTTAAAAAGACAAGCAGTTTCGGCACGTCGCCTAATTCTTCTTTGAGCGTCCGACCGCTTAAATTCACACCTTCAATCGGGTGATTGAGCAACTGTTCAGAAATGAGGTTCATGGTGTATGAAATTTTTACGATGTTAGCGTCTTAAACACAGAATCTCACAAAGCAATTTCAACGCTTTGCCCAAACGATGTTTCACCTTCTTCGTCGATATGTGCGTTTGTGGCTTGCCTTCTTCCGACATAGCCTCACGCAAGAGATGCAGTATCGCTTGAACTTTATTCTCGTTTTTGTGATGGATATTGTCTGGTATGCCGTCAACATCGGATTTTTTGAAGTGATTTACATGAACACCGATAACATCGCCGGCTACACGCGCTACGAAGTCTTCTTTTTTATGACCACGATTTTCGTTATCGATGCGCTCGATATGATGCTCTTTTCATCAAGCCTGTGGGTGATGAATGACCTCATTCGCAAAGGCGATTTTGATTTGCTTCTCACAAAGCCGATTGCGCCAATGTTTTATGCTTCTACACGCGACATTTCCATCGGCTCACTTCTCGACTTCTTTTTCGCACTTGGCTTGCTCGGCTATGCGTGGATAAACCTTGCGCCTAATGCTTCCGTGATTGACATCGTGGCGTATCTCATTTTGCTTGTTTGTGGATTGCTCACAATGTATTCGCTTCAAATGTTTTTTGCATCGCTTGGATTTATTTTTGTGAATGCGTCCACGAGTTTGCAGTGGGGATTTCATCACCTTTATCAACTTGCGATGAAGCCAGAGGCGATTTACAAAGGATTACTTCGATATATTCTGCTTTACTTCGTTCCGATGATTGCGATTGGTGCGCTTCCTGCATCAATGATTATCAGGGGATTTGATTGGCACAATTTTCTTTTGGGAATCACGATTTCAGTTGTGATGTTGTTTCTCTCGACAAAATTCTTTTATTATGGATTGCGCCGCTACGAGAGCGCATCAAGCTAAACTTGCATTTTAAGATGAACCGTATTGCATCAATTAACCCGCAACTTTCAGCGATGATTTCGCTTTTAGATGATGAGGATTCGACTGTTTTTCAAAGTGTCAGCCGTAAACTTCGCGAAGTTGTCGCTTCCGATAGTCCTGATGCCGCCGAAGTGATGCGGCTTATTGTGGAAAAACGCGACAGTGTCTCTGAACTTGCCGCAAAACGCATTACGCAGTTCATTGATGAGATTCAATTTCAGCGACTTGCGCCCAAACTTCGCCAAGCTTTGATCGACAGCGCATCGCTTGAAGATTTTTGTTTCTTGATTGCGCAAATCGGTTACCCTGCGCTTGATGTAGAGAAGTATCGCAAAGAACTCAATCGCATTGAAAGCGTGCTTCGACTTGAATACGCAAGTTCAACAACCACTGCCGAAATTGACCGCGTCTTTATGATGAGCAACGTCATCTTTGACCGTGAAGGATTCAGAGGCAATTCAAGTAACTACTACGAACCTGAAAACAGTTACATCAATCGCGTCATTGACCGCAAACTTGGCATTCCGATTTCGCTTGGCGCAATTGTTCTAATTATGGCGGAGCGTCTTTCACTTCCGATTTTTGGCGTGAATATGCCCGCTCATTTTATGCTCAAATATGAACGATATAACCTCGAACTCTTCATTGACCCATTCAATCAAGGGCGGATATTGGATAAGCAAGATTGCATTCGCTTTTTGATGAATCAAGGCTATGGCTATGTCGATCAATACCTTGCCAAAGCCACGAACGTTCAAATTGTTGAGCGTATGTTTAACAATTTGCGAAACAGTTACACCGAATTGATGTTAGACCAAAAACGCGCACTTATTGACCAGTATCTTGATGTGATTTACGACGTGCGCGGCGAAAAAAGACCACCTGCCAACGACCCCATCGATGACGATGACGATTTAGAAGACATGGAAGATGATTTGAACTTCTAATATCTCTTGTTGGTAATCACAGCACACCGATAACACAGATTGAACGGATTTTCACACAGATTGACTTCGTGTTCTTCGTGGTTTGAGTGAATTTTGTCTTTCACCAAAAGCACGCAAAGAATAACTGCACACCGATAACACGGATTGAACGGATTTCGCACAGATAACTTTGTGTTCTTTGTGTTTGTCTTCGTGACCTTCGTGGTTTTATCTTTGTTAGTAGTTACACACACTCACTCTCAACTATCAACTGTAAATTTTACTCCTGCACTTCTCTCACCTTTTCTTTTTCTTTGTCGAGCGTAGAGACCACGAGGCGAATTCCTGCGCCAAGTGGTGCCATATCGCCTGCCTTCGGCGATTGTGAAATCACCGTGTTCGGAATGAGTGCTGTCGAATACTTGTATTGCACTTCTCCTGCGGTGAAGCCGGCTTGAAGCAAAATTCTTTCGGCTTCGCCAAGTGTTTTGCCTATCACTTCGGGGACATCGGATTGCTTCACGCCGCCGTCTTCAGGCAACTTGCCAACCGTTACAGATACTTTTGTGCCTGCTTTCAAGACTGCACCTACTGGCACCGATTGCGATACCACCACGCCTTCTTCTTCTCGCTTATAGACCACCGAATACTCAACATTTTCCAGTTCAAGCCCAAGCCGTTCTAAGGTGAGTTTTACATCGCCGAGTGTTCTGCCTTTCAAATCGGGCATTGGCGCATTAGGCTTTTTTGCCGTGTTGATGGAAAGATACACATGCCGCCCTGCCTTTACTTCTGAATTTGGCGTTGGATTTTGATATAAGACCGTTCCCATTGGTCGCTTCGTGTCGTAACGCTCATAGCCTTTCATTGCGGTTAAGTTTTTCTCCGCCAAAATTCTTTCGGCTTCTTCAAATGTCTTGCCAATCACATTCGGCACTCTGACCACCTCGCCGCCTTTGACAACAAGCGGCATAATCACCTTATCAAACAAAATCACAAATACGATTGCCGAAACGATGGTGAGATAGAGTTTAATCGCAAACGGCGATGTGATAGATTTTATCAAGCGTTCTTTGAGCATACCTTGTTACTCACAAATCGATTTTACACTTTTGTGAGTTCTTCGATTTTCCAACAAGCGGCGGTGTGTCCTGCTTCGTATTCAATCAAGTCGGGCTTTTCGTTCCAGCATCGTTCATCGGCAAATTCACAGCGCGTGCAGAAATGACAACCTTTCGGAAAATGCGTGGGCGGCGGCACAGAGCCTTCAATCACATTCAGGCGTTCAGCACGCACTCCAATACGCGGGATTGACTTCATCAAGCCTTGTGTGTAAGGGTGAAGTGGATTTTCAAAAATCTGCACGGCTGACCCATACTCGACAATTTTAGACGCATACATCACGGCGACATTATCGCTCACTTCGGCAATCACGCCCAAATCGTGCGTAATCATAATCACGCCCATACCAAGTTCTTGTTGGAGTTTTTTAATAAGTTCTAAAATTTGTGCTTGCACAGTTACATCGAGCGCAGTTGTCGGCTCATCGGCAAGCAGAAATGCAGGGTTGCACGAAAGTGCCATTGCAATCATCACGCGTTGGCGCATACCGCCTGAAAGTTGGTGCGGGTATTCATCAAAGCGTTGCGCAGGCGACGGGATTCCAACAAGATTGAGCATTTCAATCGCTTTCTCACGGGCTTCTTTTTTGGAGAGATTTTGATGCAGTTCAATCGCTTCGGCAATTTGCGAGCCACACGTATAGACAGGATTGAGCGAGGTCATTGGCTCTTGAAAAATCATTGAGATTCGATTGCCTCGAATCTTGCGCATTTCTTCTTCGGAAAGTTTGAGCAAATCTTTGCCGTCGAAGAGAATTTCGCCACCTGCATATATGCCCGGCGGCTGTGGAATCAGGCGCATAATCGAGAGTGCAGTTACCGATTTGCCGCACCCCGATTCGCCCACCAGTCCAAGCGTTTCGTTCTTGTCGATGCTGTAACTGACACCATCGACGGCTTTGGCAATTCCATCATCTGTCTTGAAGTAGGTTTTCAGATTTTTGATTTCTAAAAGTTTTGACATTTGAATTGCATTTGTGCAGATTGAATTGTTGAAAATTTTTTAGGCGTAACTATTGTCTCGAAAATCACAAACAAGAGCGACTTTAACAAACACACTTGTTGAAACTTTTTTGCTTATTGCTTCAAATCACTTAAACATCATTTTCATTATGACAAACCCCGATGCGCTTGTGCCACATTCCGAATTAACCAAACTGAAAGACGAAATACGGACGCTTTCTGAAACACTTGCTACGCTTCTTTTTGAGCGCGACGAACTTCAAAATGTCGTGAAGCCAAATTTAGATGCGATTTATCAGTTGGAAATCGGACAGTATGTGCTTGAAAATTTTACGATTCAAATTGAATGTCGACGGCTTAAACGCGAAATCGAGTTGATTCAATCGCATCTCAATCGCT
>Ga0308397_1001820_pt1 | contig 11409 bp, 14 predicted proteins | sample Hotspr20SampleT8_FD_202356 | JGI IMG/M metagenome (GOLD analysis project Ga0308397, IMG submission 202356) | Hot spring phototrophic mat microbial communities from Mushroom Spring, Yellowstone National Park, Wyoming, United States - 20051001_T8 ...
CCAGGGCTTTGGCTTTGACCTGCTTGGGTTTTCTGGGTTTGACGTGTCGTTGCAGGGGTTTTCGTCGTCCGCGGCTATCGATGCGGCTGGGCACATGCCGCATTTTGTCGGGCGCTCTGGCGATGATGCGGCCAATGGTGGAGACACTAGGTAGTGCGATGCCATGCCTAGCGCACCAAGGGCCAAGGAGCACGTGGAGTTTGCTCTTGCCAAGATTGGGGTAGAGCGTGCGTAAGCGCCGGATCTCTGCCACCAGCCTGGGGTCGGTCTTGGGGGTTCGGCGCTTTTTGGGCGCGCAGGACTTCGCTGCCAGGGCGGCCGGGTTACCGCCTTGGGCTTTGAGGATGGCTTTCCAGCGGTAGAGCGTGCGGCGCGAGACACCGAAGGCGTCACGGGTCGCGGCCAGGCCGTGCTTGTTGAAAAAGCGCAGGATTTCAAAACGTCGTTGGGCATCTTTGGGCGTCATGTCCCAAAGATACCCCAAAGCCGCTACCCGGTAGAACCCCCGGATGCGGTAGCCGATGTGTTGCACTTGCATGGCATTCCTCCTGGTTCAGAGGAGTGCCAAAGGTTTCTGAGCTTATGCACCCCCCCCGGCCCAGTGGATCGACAGCGTTTCGGCATCATAGCGGGTGATCACCAGGTCGGGCCGGTCGGCGTCGAGCAGCCGCCCTTCGGCGAGCGAACGGCGCCACTGGCGCCAGAGGAGCAGCAGCTCGCGCAGGTAGTAGCGTCCCAGCGCCCGGCGCAGCCGCCGCCACCACGGCTCGTGCTGCGGCGGGAGCGGGATCTGCTGCGGCGGCGCAACGACGCGAAAAGCAACCCCCTCCCTGGTGCACCGGGCGGCAAAGGCGGCGATGAATTGAGAGACATGGACCGCCGAGCCGTCGGTGGGGTTGGCTTGGTAGTGGACATACCAGATCGTGCGGGGAATGGACGAGGGGGGAGTCATGGGCAGACTTCCTCAAAAACGGTCCTTCTGGCAGGAAAGCCGTGGCGTGCGGCAGTGAGCCGCTCGCCCAAAACGGCTAGCTGCTCGACAGGGGCAAGGCCAAAGCGCAGCGCGCCCCAATCGGGGAAGGGGCGCACGAGTACCCGGGCGTTGGCCAGCGCTTTGGCGGCGGCACGTGGATCGGAGCAGGGAACGGTGATCGCGTAGGGGGTGAGCGACCAGGGCGGAGTGGACAGCGGGTCGACCGCTACGCCCCAGGGCAGGGAGGCAGCAGTCTGTGGCAGATCGAGCCAACCAGTACAGACGAGCACTTCCACCAAAGCAAAGAAGGCCGTCACCAGCTGGGCTAACTGTTTCTGCTGCCAAGAGCGGTCGCTGAGGGCAAGTTGCGCTGCCCATCGCGCGGGGTGGCTGACCGCCCAGGGGCCAAGGGCAGCGGCAAAACGCGCTCGCATCTCGTCCTGCGCAAAAAGTACGCCAAATCGAATGCCGGCTAAACCAAAAAACTTGCCCAGCGAACGCAGGACGATCACGCCAGGGGTTTGTGCCGCCCAAGCGGGCAGCGGGCTAGGGCGTCCGGCATCGACATCAGCGGCATCGGCAAAGGCTTCGTCGACAAGGAGCAGACCGCCTTGGGAGACCAGCCGCTGGTGCCAGCGCATGAGGGATTCCAGCGGCCAGGTGTGGCCGGTGGGGTTGTTGGGTACCCCAAGTAGTAGGGCATCGGCAGCGGTAAGCGCCTCATCGATCGCCGTTTCCGTAAGGGGCACCGCCACTACGGTTCGCCCCGCCGCTTGCCACACCTGGAAATACTCGCCGTAACTGGGGTGCGGAACAACGATCCGCCGCAGGTGCGGTAAGAGGATAGGAAGCCACTGCAGCGCAGCTTGGGTTCCTGGAATGGGTAGTCCAGCGGCACCATAATAGGCAATAATCGCCTCCTCCAACCCATCGTCCGGTTCCGGTAGCCGTTGCCAAACGGTTTCCGGCGGGGCGTTTAGTGGATAGGGCCACGGGGCGATTGCTGTGGAGAGATCAAACCAATCGTCGGGCGAACCACCATAACGGGCGATCGCTTGACGCAGCCGGCCGCCGTGGGCTACGCTGCTCAACCTGTTGCCCCTTTGACCAATGCAACCAAGACGATCACCCCCCACGTGGCCCGGTAGAGCAGGGCGAGCGCAGCAAGTGGCGTATCGGTTGTGGGGAGAGCGCCGCACCCTAGAAGCGGCCGCGTCACCCAACGCCCCTCGTAGGGTGCCTGGCCACCTAGGCGGACGCCAAGCGCACCAGCGCCAGCGGCGATAACCGGACCGGCGTTGGGACTAGGCCAGTGGGGCGCCTGATTACGCCAGCAGGTGAGCGCTGCGCGTGTTGCTCCGGCCAGGGCGTAAGCAAACGCAGTTACCCGTGCGCTGGGCCACCCAAGAAGATCGTCCATGCGGGCGGCGAACCAGCCAAAATCGCGATAGCGCGGTGTGCGATACCCCCACATGGCATCAAGGGTGTTGGCCATCCGGTGGAGCAGTACCCCCCAACCGCCAGCGATCGCAAACCAGACCAAGGGAGCAATGACCGCATCGTGGCCGTTTTCCAGCGCCGATTCAGTGGCTGCGGTGGCTACCCCGCGGTCATCAAGTAGCAGCGCGTCGCGGCTGACGATGCGCGCTACTGCCGTGCGGGCAGCGGCCAGGTCGCCGGTGCGCTGCGCACGCACCACCGCGCGGACATGCTCATCGAGGCTGCGCCAACCGAGCGCCACACCGAGCACCGCTCCGTCCCAAAACCAGGTGAGCTTGGGGAAGGCAGCAGTGAGCCAGCCGTAGGCTACGAGCGGGGGGGCGACCGCGCCGGCCCAAGCCAGCACCCCGGCCAGCCGTTCGCGCCAGTGGTAACGGCGTAACTTATCAAGGGTGAGCGGTTCGCCGTCGGCAGGGACAAAGCGCTGCCGCACCCACCCTTCGCACCGTTCGGCCCAGCGGCCGAAGGCAACAAGCGGGTGCCAGCGCTGCGGTTCTCCGATGAGGCGATCCCATGCCAAACCAAGCACCAGAGCAACAAGTCCCATCGTTGCATTATCGCAGAAATTTGCTACCATTAGATGATGGCCGCACGCGCGCTCATGATACAGGGCACCACTTCGGATGCCGGCAAAAGCACGCTGGTGGCTGCGTTGTGCCGACTTCTGGCCCGCGAAGGGGTACGGGTTGCCCCGTTTAAACCGCAAAATATGGCCAATAATGCTGCGGTTACCATCGACGGCGGCGAAATCGGCCGAGCACAGGCGCTACAGGCGCAGGCCGCAGGATTGGCGCCGCATACCGACTTTAATCCCGTGCTCCTTAAACCACAGAGCGACCATACCGCTCAGGTGGTGATCCATGGGCGGGTGGTTGCCCAGCTCGATGCCCGCCGTTACCACGACTACAAGCCTATTGCCCGCGAAGCGGTGCTTGCCTCGTGGGCGCGGCTGACCCAGAAGTATGACTTCCTTGTGGTTGAAGGGGCTGGCAGCCCCGCTGAAGTCAACCTACGCGACAACGACATCGCCAACATGGGGTTTGCCGAAGCGGTCGATATTCCCGTAGCGCTGGTTGCCGACATCGACCGCGGTGGGGTCTTTGCCCAGCTCGTCGGTACGCTGGCTTGCCTGGCTCCAAGCGAAGTAGCCCGAATCACCGGTTTTGTCATCAACCGCTTCCGCGGCGACCTGACGATTCTTGCCCCGGGACTTTCGTGGCTTACCGAGCGCACCGGCAAACCGGTCTTTGGCGTTTTGCCTTTCCTGGAGAACTGGGCGCTCGATGCCGAAGATGCCCTTGGGGCGGTCCAGCGGCGCGACGGCGCACTACGGGTGGTGGCCATCGCCTACCCGCGGGTGGCCAACCACACCGACCTCGACCCGTGGCGGCTCCATCCTGAGGTCGATTTTCGCTGGTGGCACGGCGGCCCATGGCCAGGGGCCGACCTGGTGATTCTGCCTGGTTCGAAGGCAGTATTGGCCGATCTAGCCTGGTTTCGCGCCCAGGGGGGCGAGGCGATCGTGCAGCGCCATCTGCGCCTGGGGGGGAAAGTGGTGGGGATTTGTGGCGGCTTTCAGATGCTTGGTGAGACGATCGCTGACCCCTTTGGCGCAGAAGGGGCGCCTGGCAGCAGCGCCCCAGGGTTGGGGTGGTTAGCGATGGCAACAACCCTGGGGCAAAAGAAGCGGCTTACAGTCGGGTCGGGGCGGCTCGCGGCGCTTGCTCTGGGTGCCCGAGTGCGCGGCTACGAGATCCACTTAGGGGTAAGCGATGGGCCGGCGCTATCGCAGCCGCTACTTGTCGATGACGCTGGCCACCCCGACGGAGCGGTGAGCACCGACGGTCAGATCGTCGGTACCTACTGGCACGGCCTTTTTGAGGAAGCCGAAGCGTTTGCGGCCTTTGCCACCTGGGCTGGCGCGAGCCTGACACCGGTCGACCACGCCGCGCGCCGCGAGGCGATGATCGACCGGCTGGCCGACACGGTGGCTGCCCACTGCCAGTGGCGGCAGATCGTCGGGTTATTCCGGTAGGAAGATCACCCGTTTGTGGGCGGCAATCGCCGTTTTGACGGCCAGCCAGAAAACCACCACAGTGGTCAGCACAACCAGGGAGAAACCGAGCCCCTTGGTCCATTGCTGCCCAGTCAAATGGGCGTAGGTCAGTGTGGCAACAGTGAGCGCTGCCAGCGGAAAGGAGTAGGCCCAGGCAGAGAGAAAGAAGGGGGTTTTGAGGAAGCGGGCGGCATTGGTGGCCAGCACAAGCGCAAGAAAGAGCGCGACGCTAAAGAGGATGCGCGCCGACCCATCGAGCACTTCGCCGTTGAGCTGCAGCCAGGCGAGCATCGCCACCGACGGTGGGGCAAGGAGGATGAAAAGGGTCGGGGCGAGCCGCTGCGGCAGCGGTTCGAAGAAGATGAGGCGGTTCATCACAATGGTGAGCAGCACCAACCAGAAGACGATGCCGATGGCGAAAAAGTACCAGCTTGCCTCAAGATGCCCGTAGCCGACGCCGGCAAGCGGCACCACCACGTTACCCACCACCGGAACGAACCAGGCCGGGTTGATGTGGGTCGGTTGGTAGTGGGTATGGTGGATCCAGGTGTGGATGATCAGCGGTACCAGGAGCCCATGCCCGATGGCCCCAGCCAACCATAGGAGGTGGCCAAAACCGGGTGCGAAGCTGCGATAGGCAGTGCCGAGCAAAAGGAGCGAAATGGTGATTGCGGCAAAGAAGTTGAGGCGGATCGGGTGGCGCCAATCTTCGACCACCCCGTGGCGGTGGCGGATGGTTTTTAAGACAAAAAGGACAAGGTAGAGAAAGAAGAGGATCGTAGCAAGCACGGTTAGCGCTTGGCCGATCAACGCGGGCCAGCCCCAGAGATGGGCAACCTTAAGCCAGACAAGGGCCAAACCAGAGAGCCCCATCGTCGAGGCAAAGAGGGGTATTGGGAAGTAGCGGATGAGATCGGGGCGCACCGCTTCGTGGGCAGGTGCGGCGGTGGCAGGAGTGGTCATCGGCAACTCCGGTGGAAAAAGAGGGAAGAGAGATTGTAGCAAATCATAATTTGATGAAAAAACGGGCGGTCACCACGTAGGGCTCCTCCTGCGACGCCATCCAGGCCGAGAGGGCCACCAGCGCTTCTTCGATCGGTTTCATCAGCCGTTTACCAAGAGACGCACCACGGCAACGATCCAGCAAAGTGCTGCCAGAGAGAGGGTGAGGAAGACGGCAGCGCTCCCCAGGTCTTTGGCCCGGGCAACCAGCGGGTGGGGATCGGGATGGAGCAGATCGGCAAGCGCTTCGATTGCCGAGTTAATGAGTTCCACCACCAGTACGGCAATAAGGCTGCCAATGAGCAGCAGCCGTTCGCTGGCAGAGCTGGTCAACCACAGAGCGAGTGGAATGGCGGCAAAAAGCAGCACGAGTTCCTGACGAAAAGCAGCCTCGCAGCGCCAGGCAGCAACAAGTCCCCGCCAGGAGTAGCGCAGCGCTGCGCCCAGTCGGCGCAGCCCCCCGCGGCTTTTGAAGGGGGAGGAGGGTTCAGGCGCCGACATCGAGGGTAACGGCCACTTCGCGGCGGTGACCGGCGCGTTCGACGGTCAAGGTGACCGTTTCGCCTGGCTGGAACCGTTCGATGAGATCGATCAAGGTATCGGGGTCTGGGGTGGGGGTGCCATTTACCGCAACGATCAGATCACCGGCGATCACCGCTCCATCGCGGGCCGGCACAAAGGGCTGCAACCCGGCGCGGGCGGCTGCACTGTTGCGATCGACACCCAGGATGGCCACGCCGTGGGCGATGCCCAGCGCCTGGGTAAAGGCAGTTGGGGCAACGCGTACCCCGAGCACGGGACGAATCACCCGGCCGTGTTGAATGAGGCGGGGTACCACGCGGTTGACCTCATCGACCGGAATCGCAAAGCCGATGCCGGCAAAAGCACCGCTGGGACTATAGATGGCAGTATTGACGCCGATGAGCCGCCCGGCAGAGTCAAGAAGCGGCCCACCGGAGTTCCCTGGGTTGATGGCCGCATCGGTCTGGATCACACCGCGGATTGGTCGACCGGTAACGGATTCGATCTCGCGGTTGAGCGCGCTGACGATTCCGGTGGTCAGCGTTTGGTCCAAACCAAAGGGATTGCCGATGGCAAAAACCTTCTGCCCCACCTGCAGCGACTTGCTCTCGCCGATGGGAATCGGGCGCAGTTTCTCGCGGGGTGCGCCGATGCGCAGTACCGCCAGGTCCTTTTCGGGATAGACCCCAACCACCGACGCACGCCACGTCGACTGATCGGCCAGCGTCACATATGCCTGGTCGGCCCCTTCGATTACGTGGAAGTTGGTGACCAGATGGCCTCGTTCGTCCCAGATGAACCCGGACCCGCTCCCTTTAGGGATGGCAAAGAGGTTGAGCGAGAAGAAATCGATGGCCGTCTGAGCGGTTCGGATATGGACCGTTGCAGGGGATGCAAGGCGAAAGACTTCGATCGCGTTCTGCTCATCGGCAGCAAGATCACCGCGCGCAACAACTGGGCGCGGTTCGATCGCCGCGGGGGGCGATTCTGATTCCCTTTTGGGTACGAGCCAACCCGTGATCGCAGCAACAACAATGATAGCAAAGGCGACGACGACCAGCGGAGAAAAGGGGGAACGGCGGGGCGGGGTTCGCGAAAACGTCAAGGGTGTCTCCTCTTTCTGATGGAGACACCCATTCTAGCACTCCTTAACCGACTTGTACGGCGATTCGCCGCGGTTGGGCGTGTTGCGCTTTCGGGATGCGCAGTGTGAGCACCCCATCTTGAAACTGTGCGCTGATGCCGCCTGGATCAAGCTCACGCGACAAGGTAAACTGCCGGGCGTAGCGGGGGGCGCGCACCTCGGCATAGAGCGGTTCTAGCCCTTCGGGAAGCGGCAGGGCCACGTTGCCGCTAATTGCTAGGGTATCGCCCTCTACTTTCACCTCTAGCCCCTCCTTGCTCACCCCAGGCAGGTCGGCCCACAGGGTGATACCCTGCTCATCTTCGACGATGTCGACCCGTGGCAAGACTGCTTGCCGCTCCTCATTGACTGCTTGGGCCGGTGCAGGGGTGGTTGTTTGAGTCGTTGGGGTAGGAACTTGACGTTCGTTCATGGCACGATCCTCCTTTTTTGTGGTTAGGCAATTTCGATGCGCCGCGGCATCAGGTGAGTCTTACGCCCAAGCCGGATGGTCAAAACACCATCGCGGTAGCGCGCCTCGACCTGATCAGGGTCAACCTCATCGGGAAGCGATAAGGTGCGCTTGAATTTGCCGCTGAAACGCTCGTTGGCAAGGACTGTCTGTCCCTCTTTAGCCGCCCACGGCCCCCGTTCCCCTGCGATGGTCAATACCCCCTGCTCGAGGGTGATTTCGGTTTTGGCCGGATCGATGCCGGGGGCAAAGCAATAGACATAGAGCGCTTCCGGTGTTCGTCCGACGTTAATCGCTGGATAGAGGGGTGCCCCTCCGACTTCACGGATGCCAACTGGCCAGCCGGTAAATAGCCGGTCAAGCTCCCGCTCCAGCCGTTGCATCTCATCCCACAAGTTAGCGGGAAAACGAATCCAACCCAACATGGTTTCCTCCTCTCGATCAGTTGCTGACAGATGTTAATATGGGTCTCTCTTTGTTCATTTCAAGTGGTGAGTAGTGCGATGAATGACCAACAGAAACAGAACCTGAACGTCGTCTATTGGCTGGTAGCCATCGTTATGCTTCTTCTCTTTCAGAGTCAGTGGCAAGCGGCAGCAACGGTGGAGCCTGTTTCCTATTCCGAATTCGAACGGGCGCTTGCGGAGGGCCGAGTGGCCGAGGTCGTGATCGGCGATCGGATCGTCACCGGGGTGCTCAAACAGCCTGAAGGAAACAAACGGGCGCTGGTGGCAACCCTGGTTGAACCGCAGTTAGCGGAGCGGCTGGAGCGCTATGGTGTCACGTACTCCAGGCGGGTGGAGAATACCTTTTTCCGCGACCTCCTCTCGTGGGTCGTTCCTGTCCTGCTCTTTTTTAGCCTGTGGTATTTCGTCTTTCGTCGGTTGATCGATCGCCAGGGGTTGGGCGGGTTCATGACCATCGGCAAAAGCCGGGCCAAGGTCTATGTCGAAAAGGAGACGGGGGTCACCTTTGACGATGTGGCTGGGGTCGATGAGGCCAAGGCAGAACTGCGCGAAGTGGTCGACTTTCTCAAGAATCCGCAGGAATATACTCGGCTTGGCGCACGGATGCCGAAAGGGGTTCTGCTGGTTGGGCCGCCTGGCACTGGCAAGACCCTGTTAGCCAAAGCAGTGGCCGGTGAGGCGGGCGTTCCCTTCTTTTCGATTTCCGGCTCTGAATTTGTCGAGATGTTTGTTGGGGTTGGTGCTGCTCGCGTACGCGACCTTTTTGATCAGGCGCGGCAACATGCCCCGTGCATCATCTTCATCGACGAACTGGATGCACTTGGTCGGGCACGCGGAGCTTTTCCCATGGGAGGGCACGACGAGAAGGAGCAGACGCTCAACCAGCTCCTGGTTGAGATGGATGGCTTTGATACCTCGGTTGGGATCGTCGTACTGGCGGCCACAAACCGACCCGAGGTTCTCGATCCAGCGCTGCTGCGGGCGGGACGGTTCGACCGCCAAGTACTCGTCGACCGACCAGACAAGGCCGGACGGCTGGCCATTTTGCGCGTTCATGCCAAAAAAATCCGACTGGCCCCTGACGTTGACCTGGACAAAGTGGCAGCAATGACCACCGGGTTTGCCGGAGCCGATCTGGCCAACCTGGTCAATGAGGCGGCCATTTACGCCACCCGCCGTAGGGCCGACGCGGTAACAATGAGCGACTTTACCGCTGCGTTTGAGCGGCTGGTGGCCGGTGCCGAGCGCAAGAGCCGGACGCTCGATGCCCGCGAACGGCTGGTAGTTGCCTACCATGAAATTGGCCACGCGCTGGTTGCCCGGGCGCTGCCCGGAAGCGACCCGGTGCACAAAATTTCGATCGTCCCGCGCGGCGTCGGAGCGCTCGGCTATACCTTGTAGCGCCCCTCCGAGGATCGCTATCTCCTGACCAAAAACGATCTGCTGCGCCGAATCATGGTTCTTCTGGGCGGGCGCGCGGCAGAACTGCTGGTTTTTGGACATCTATCGACCGGTGCAGCCGACGATCTTGCTCGAGCCACGCAGATCGCCCGCGACATGGTCACCCGCTATGGCATGGACGATTCGCTCGGGTTTGTTGCCTTCGAGACGCAGCGGCCCAGGTTTCTCGAAGGGGTCATGCCGCCCGATCAGGCGCTTGCTGCTGTCTCGGAGGCGGTGCGGCAGCGGATCGATGAGGCGGTGCGTACGATTGTCATGACCGCGTTTGAATGTGCGATGGCGACGCTGCGCGCCAACCGGGCGGCGCTCGAGCAGGCGGCTGAGGCGTTGCTGGCGCAAGAGACGCTGGAAGAGCCCGACATCGAAAGGTTTTTGAGCGGACTTATTTCTCCGCCGTGTGCAGATGAGCCGCCCACACCCCGGCAAGAGGGGGTGGAATCGCCCCTTCCTCGGTAAGGAGCGCAGCAACGGACTTGCTCTGACTTGCCGTGCAACGAACCCATGACAACCCGTCCCAGTCCCCGCGCTCAACGTCCGTGACGTTCGGTGTATGAGACCGCGCCTCGATGGCTGCGACAGCAATTCGAGGATAGCAGTGTATCGCCCGCAATCGATGGTTTTGTGCTATGTTATTGCCTATTGACTTGGTCATCCGTGGCGTTTTGGTAGACATCGAACAATGAATCTGACGACGAAACGCCTGCTCAGCATTCTCTCGGCCATGCCGCTGGGCATGGGAGCGGGGCTCTTTCGTAAGCAAGACCTGCGCGCGCTTGCGCCAATGCTAGAACCTCGTTCCGACCTGCACAGTCTGCGCGGGGACTGGATAAAGATAGGCAGGGATTTCCGTGTCGCGGCGCAAAAGCTCGAAGCCGACATCACCCGCTCCGACTGAACCGAAACTTGTTGCTTCGCAGTCGTGGCATGGCCCCTTGCCGCCTCCTGCGGCTCTTGAGCACTTTGAGCGTATCGTTCCAGGCGCGGCGCAGCGGCTCATCGATATGGCCGAGGCTGAGCAAAAACACCGGCACTCCATCGAGGCGGGCACTCTGTTCACCCAGCAGGAAGCGGTGCGCCTAACTGCACGCGACAATCTGGTCGGCATGGTGCTTGGCTTTCTGGCGCAAGCCTCAGGCATTGGCGCTGCCGTCTGGTCGGTCATTGCCGGAGCACATTGGGCCGTTTCGCTTGGTTTCATTAGCCTACCGGTATGATCGTGGCCGCTGAGCTCGCGCGCCGCAGACGTTGATTAAATCGATTTCCCTGGTCGATCGATCCCCGCGTGCGCGGGGAAGGCGCCGGCGGTGAGGCGGGAGATGGGACTGGTCGAGTTTGCCGAGTGGGTGCGGCGCGCCGAGCGCATCATCCGTGTGCGCGGTGGTTGGTGATGGCCTCGCCCAGGAGGGCGATGATCACGCCCATGATGCGCATGGATAGCGCCATCAGCGGCCAGAGCACGAGCGCCAGCCCCGCGGCCGTTCCGAGCGCCTGGGCCGGGCCAAAGATCGCCCCAACCGGAACGGCGGCCAGCGTCGCGGCAAGCAATGACAGGATGAGCGATGCCATACCCGATTTATAGTCAAGAAGCGCGCCCATGTCAATGACCTGTATGGGTCCAGTACCTTTGGCACTCGGGTTGATGTTGCAGGAGGAATGATAACGGAGATTGCTGACTGAGGGAATGGTGGGGGCGCTCGGTGTTGTAAAAGACCAGCCAGTCGGCCAGTTTGCGGTTAAAGAGCGCAAGGTCGGTAAAGAGCAACTCCTCGTGGTAGTCGACGAAGGACTCTTGGATTGTTCGGTTGAATCGTTCGGCGTGGGCGTTCATCTTCG
>Ga0308397_1001822_pt1 | contig 11406 bp, 9 predicted proteins | sample Hotspr20SampleT8_FD_202356 | JGI IMG/M metagenome (GOLD analysis project Ga0308397, IMG submission 202356) | Hot spring phototrophic mat microbial communities from Mushroom Spring, Yellowstone National Park, Wyoming, United States - 20051001_T8 ...
GTATGTGAAGTCATATACAAGAAAGTGTTGGGTGTGTTAACTCCTGTGTTACCAAAAGATTTGTGGCCTAAACGAAGACTAGTAGCTCTACTCGTATGGTTCACTGTTATCTCCATTATAATGCCAACATACAAGTTTTATCAACTTACGCATTCGTTGCCTAAATCCTTGAAGTATACAGATATCGAGCTAAACATTCTGCAAAGACACGCTGACGGAAATAATATACCTACATTTTGGCTGCAATACATCAAAGAAGAAGTACTTGAGAATAGATTATCCACAGTCTCATTATCATACGTCTTTAAGCGTTCTAGGTTACATGATCTTACTCTTACTCTAGATTCACTATATGGTAGATCTTATGAGTGCCACAAGCCGTTCGCTTACCATCTGTTTCTTGATCTCATTTTTGAGCTACTTAGTTTACCATATTCTGCAAAATTATGGAAAGAAGTTGTTAGTACTTTTGAGGCGATAGTTGAGAGGGCTATAGTACAATGATACTTCATAGAAAGGCTGCAGATAGTACTTCTTATTTTGGTATTTATAGAGCAAAAGTGATTGACAACAGAGATCCCCAGAATATAGGTAGAGTTAAAGTTATAGTTCCTTCTCTTGCTGATGAGAGCACAGTTTTATGGGCTAGACCTGTAAGTGTGTTTGGATATAAACCAACACACGGTTCTCATGTTGTACCAGATGTAGGTTGTTTTGTGTATGTCATGTTCGAAGATGGAGATATACGCTTTCCGGTGTATGTAGGTGGAGTAGTGTTGGAGAATCAAGCGATGAGCGAGTCTACACAGGATGGCTCATCGGAGAACGAACACGTTATCTTTAGAACTAAGAACGGTTCGTATATAAAGATATCTGACAACAAGAATAAGATCACTTTTAAGAGTCCTGCGGGTAGAAAAGTAGAAATAAACGACTCCGGGAATAAGATTACGATAGCAACTAACTCATGTAGCATAGAACTGTTGGATGATAGTGGAACAGTAAGCGTAACAAGCTCAAAACTAGTGGAAATTCGAACGAAAGCTATTCGTGTTATTGCAACAGGTGGAGCTGGAGGAAGACCTGTAAGTATACAAGGAGATATCCAGGTAGAAGGTAATATCCAAGTAGAAGGTAATATTTATGCTACAGGCACGATAATCGATAGTGGTGGCAATACAAACCACCATAGCCACTGATGAAAACTGTGAACAAATTGTATAGATAATAAATTTTAGAAGAGAGGTAGAGTCATGCCAATATCTCGTTTAGTATATCAGAAACTTACAACGTCTGTGATAGATACGGATACAATTTATGCTAAACGTGTTTGTGTTAATACAAATAATGCCACAGGACGTCTAAGTATCCGAGGCTCGAAGGCGGTTGCAATAACTAAGGTAAATACGAATACTACACTTACGAAAGATCATTATATAGTGTTAGTGGATGCAAGTTCTGGTAATGTTACATTGAGTTTACCAGATGTGAATACGTGTATAGGAAGAGAGTATAAAGTTCTGAAGATCGATGGATCGACTAATGTTGTCTTATTAAATGCATACTCAGGGCAAAAGATAAATAATCAGACGTCGATTGGTATAAATATTCCTTTCTCTGGTATACGAATAATAGGACGGCGTGATGGTTGGTTAGTTGTAGGCGGAAGTAGTGGTGGTAGTGGAGGCGGATCTCCTACTCCTCACTTTACCATCAACCTAACTCCTACATCCATAACATCTCCTCCCAATAGATCCACCAACCTAACGCTCACCATCACACCATACAATAACTTCACAGGCACAGTTAACTTATCACTAAGTGGTGCTCCTAGTGGTGTATCTATAAGTCCCTCTAGTGTAAATGTACCTGGATCTAATCCTGTTGTTTCTACAATCACATTAACGATAGGGAATGTTGCACCTAATACATACAACATAGTATTTAACGCTATAAGCGGAGGTATACATATGTATGCAAATCTAAGTTTAACAGTACAACAGTATGGTTTAGGATCGAATTATGGTTATGTATGCGGAGGAGACGATGGCAGCCGGCAATTCTCCACTATAGACCGCTTCCAATTTCCATTTAATAGTGGTACAGCAAATCAAGTAGGTAATTTGAGTAGAAGTAGAAATCATTTAAGTGCTAACAATAGTAGCATATATGGATATGTATGCGGAGGATGGGGGTGGAGTGGTAGTAACTTTTTCTCTACCATAGACCGCTTCCAATTTCCATTCGATAGCGGTACAGCAAATCACGTAGGTAATTTGAGTGGAAGTAGAAATCATTTAAGTGCTAACAATAGTAGCACGTATGGATATGTATGCGGAGGATGGCATAGTAATGGTAGCGTTCTGTTTTCTACCATAGACCGCTTCCAATTTCCGTTTGATAGTGGTACTGCAAATTACGTAGGCAATTTGAGTGGAAGTAGAGATCTTTTAAGTGCTAACAATAGTAGTACATACGGTTATGTATGCGGAGGATGGAATTATAGCTATTTCTCTACCATAGACCGCTTCCAATTTCCATTTAATAGTGGTACTGCAAATTACGTAGGTAATTTGAGCGGGGGTAGAGGTGTTTTAAGTGCTAATAATAGCAGTACATACGGATATGTATGCGGGGGATGGCATAGTAATGGTAACGTTCTGTTTTCTACTGTAGACCGCTTCCAGTTTCCATTCGATAGTGGTACCGCTAGTCAAGTAGGTAATTTGAGTGGAAGCAGAGGTTGGCTAAGTGCTAACAACAGCAGTACACACGGCTACGTATGCGGAGGTTGGGATAATAGTAGTAGCTATTTCTCTACCATAGACCGCTTCCAATTTCCGTTTGATAGTGGTACATCAAATCAGGTAGGTAATTTGAGTGGAAACAAAGCAGCGTCAAGTGCTACAGATGGCGTAGACTTTGTAACGATGTTTGTGTGATCGAGAGTAAAATGCTAATATGGAAATTCTTCTACTACAAACATCTTCCTATAACAACAAAGCTTACTGTTTGGTATGAGTACTCCTATCCTATCACATTCTACGAATACGATCAGTCCGTATATCGAATAACACAAACAACAACAGAATTACTATTTCCTTCAGCAACCCTCCTACGATCTACTCACGCGGATATGTACAACCATTATCTTTGTATACAGACACAATCTACTGTCCGTCTATATGAGATTCCTACTCTTAATCTACGTAACGAACTAAGTTTGCCTACCGATCTTGTGTCGCTTATAGCTACCAATAGTAGAATAGTATGTAAGGATAGGTATGGAGTACCTACGCTTTATTGTTTAGATTGGGCTAACAACATTATTTATACGCATACGACTCCAGGTACTCTCTTAGCGTACGCACACACAATTCCTGCAGACTATTACGTTTACAAAGACAAGATTGTATATCGCTCAAACACGGACAATACAAACACTACTCGTAAACTACCTTTTTGGTTACTTACCGCTACTATCAACTTTATTCTTACGGAGCCATATTGTTTTGGTGTAAGCGAGAATGGTAGAATATTTATGGTAAATTTGTGGAGATTGTTCTCATCAGACCAACCAGGCTGTATGTGCCAACTTAGTATTTATAACTATCTGTATAGAGCAAGTATTGGTTTTGATGTCTGGTCATCAGAAGATGTTAGTGTTATCATAGTCAGTAAAGCTTTACTTGAGAAAGCTATGGTTATACAAAAAACAGATCGTATACTATCGTTTCCGATCTTTCAGTAGGTTATCGGAGCTGTATATTGTAAGAACAACTTTATATAGAGATAGAAAACATAGATAAAAAGGAGTTCAGACTACGATGGAACCGAAGAGAGATCTCGAAAGTTTATTTTCGTCTTATGTAGCAGAATTACGGAATGCAAGTGCTCCGGTAATGAAAGAGGTTGTCGTTAAAGCTGAGAAATCAATCCCAAAGATACTCCACTCTCTCTATAGAGATGTCACCAGAGATATTATGTCTATTTATTTATTAGGTTATGCACTCAATTTAGAGTTTGCCACTCAAGTAGCACAAATACTGAAGCAGAAAGGAATCTCCCTCGTTCTGTGGGCTCGATTTGTCGCGCTTATGGGATACATAATTCCGCTCTATGCGGCTATCAAAGAGAATAAGAAGAAAACAGAGAAAGCACTGAGAGAAAACATAAATCAGTTACACATATTTGTTATCTCATTGAGACAAACTGAGAAATCACCATCTGTCAAAGAGAGCTCCGGCCACATTTTAGTAGAAGGCTTTCTGAAGAGTGTACTTACAAAAGTAAAGAATGCATTCGTAAATGGTGTAAAGAAAGTAGGATTAGCTATCGTAGATGCTGCATCTGCAATTGTGGGTATATATAACGATATCTTCTCACTCATAACGTTACCAATTCGAAAGGTAGCAGATCGTATTCCTGGTGGTAGCTTTCTATTGCAGAAAGTAGATCCTAAGTGGTTGACACTCATAAGTGGTTCTCCAGTGCTTGTTGGTGTAATCTCAATACATAAAACACTGACGTCTCCTATGATAAGACAAGGTGCACAATTGGTAAAAGATTTTCGGAGTGGAGAGCTATTTAAGAAGATAGATAATCTGATAGGTTCGTTTATGCAAGAGATACCTGAGAGTGATTGGAAGGAGATAGATGCCCTCTTAGGTTCAGAATCTGAATCGTAGGCGTAGTACCAAACATTTTATTATAGATGAGTGAAAAACTCTTTGACCTAGAGGAGGGGGTGTAAATGTGGAATTCCAACAAAGCGGTACCACACTAAAGGTAACCTTCCCGGAGCAGAATAATCACACTATAGAACTGAGATTGTCTACAAGAGTCTTTCGTAAGTTTACAAAAACTGTATTAGAGTGGGTACGCAAAATACTGGCATATGATAAATCATTCAACGAATACTACACAAACTTAATGTACGTATTCTCCCAAACTAGAGACATACGATTGGTACTAAACGAAGAGTTTATACAAAGATGTCAAGAGATAGCAAAACAATATATAGCCGAAAAGATTAATATTGTTGTTACAGAAGGAGTCTTAACAAAAGAGCAACTTACACAGTTATACGAAGTTGCGTTTGCTCTCAAACTTGTAGCACCTTTTCTCTATACAACAACACTTTTGGAAGAAGAAAGATCGGTGCTGTTCAAGAAGCTTGTGTCACCTCTTATCGATAACGGAGTCAACGAGTTTCTATTCGAATTTGTCAGACTAAAGTTTCTTGCTAGAGCAGGAGCATCTCTATGGTCTTGGATGGCAAACAATAGATTCCAAGACATTAACTATCACGTACTAAACACATACAACACTATACTTACACAGATTCTTCTACAGTTGGTACCATCTCACAACCCAATGGCGTATATCAAGAGTGTTGTGGAGTACTCTATTTACTACTTACTTACAGACGTATATGATGATGTTAGACATGTAGAGAGTGAGCTCAAAAAAGTAAGATATATGTATAGTTATTCTCTCATACAAAAGCACGCTGTTAAACACACGATATCGCATATCACTGAAAATGTAAAGCAGATGTGTGGTTTGATTAAGAAGAATCCTCACCGTACTTTTAATGTTAAGCCTATCATGTATATAACACTGCCTTTCCTGACCAAACTGATGGATGTGTCATACGTTTATTTTAGCTCTGTTAGGAATATTTACTATCTGAATGTTTACGTATCTGTTTTCCTTGAGAAGTATGCTTCTAATCTTGTAACTCTTCGTCAGTTAACTAAATGTTTTGCTACTCCCACACAAAATAGATTCAAAATAACATCTTTGTTAGAGCAGTTAACTCCTCTTTATGAGCTAGATCATCCACTGAAGAGTGTATTTCAAGAGACACGTGTGTATGATACTGTAGTGAAAGAACTACTAAGTTATGATTACTGGGATCTATACACATACCAGCCCATACAGATAAATCATACAAAGTTAGTACGAGAGTTAACAAAATTCTATGAGGCACTCTATACGGACAAGTGGAAGTTGATTTTCGATACATTAAGAAGCAACAACTATGATCTCGAAGTCGGGGGTCTATCATGGAAGGTTTAGACAAAGAGCTTAAACGTGTCAAAGATGAGCTTACCACACAAATCTCTGACATAAAACAGATAGTTTCTCATCTACAAACTAACTTAGAACGACAACTTACAAACTACGTAGATCCAAGAAGTAGAGTAGGAATTGCAGAACTGCTTCAGTCGTATGCTCAACTTCATAGAGTACTATTGGATCTCAATAAGCAATTAGTTGATATACCTGAGAAAGCACTCACTATAAAGAGGAAAGAGAAAGAACTGACTATGGATACAGATGTAACGTCTATCAATATCCTACAGCTACAGAAAGTGCTCCACCAAATAGGTGTGCCTATAGGACTCTCGATTCCTTCTACGACACAAGAAACATACCACCAAGACTCTACTACGAAGGATTAGATAACGATTAACATACGTGAGGAGAAATCTAGATGGACTCGAAGTTTGTAAAAGAAGCGCTCGAACAGATACAAACACCAAATACTTCTGCTAACATAATCTTTCGTACGTATTTGTCTAACCTCAAGAAATTTCAATCAGACTTACTACTCTCTGACTACCAAACGGATAAAGTGTTGGCGACAGTAGATGTCGCTTTAAAGTTTAATGCTTTGATAAGGACGCTTGGAGATCTTACCACACAGTCATTTCTGATGACAGACTCTGATATTACAGAATGGTTTAAGTGTTTGGGATTCGCTCCTGCAAAGTATCAAACACTAAAAACAAAGCGGAAGCTGTTAGGCATTATACCATTTGTTTACAAATCAAAAGGAGCGTGTGCAACTCTAGAATCTGTATTGAGATATACACTATTGAGTGAGAATGTGACTGTTTACGAGAGAGTAATTACGAGTGACAAAAAGATAAGATGTTATAAAGATGGTAAGATTCTTGAGAATTACTTAGTAGAAGATATAAATATACTCGATAACGATCCTTACTGGTGGCTCCTATTGGATGAAATCAAAGAACCATATCCTCATTTTCTACCTTATATTACAATCACGAGAAATGTAAACATTCTTTCTTCTCTTAGTAAACCAACGGTTACAACAGAGTTTGATATTCGGTCGTCTCTCTATTTATACTTCAATAGAAACAGAGCATTGGAGAGGATATATAAAATAGAAGGTATTCCTACATACGTTTCGTTAGTAGAGATATATCTTTTTCTTGTCGTTTTAGGTGCTAAACTACATTCGCTCTTAAGAAGTTGGTATCCACAGTATTATAGTACTCCGTTTTCTGATCTCACCTCTCTCGTACCTACTAACAACAGTCAACGGGTGTTAGCTATTAACGAGAACGATGAAGAAGTAACGATCTCATCTATCAGAAAGACACTCGTAGACTATTACGAATTTGAGAGTACACTATTGTTAGGTGCTCTCACTACTTATATTTCAGAAAATTGGGATAACTGGAATAATCTGACTATCACAAGTTGCTACAATTGGTTGAGAAGTGAATGGGAAGCATACGATACATCAAAAGATGCAATGTTGTGGGAGTTAGCTCGTCTCATTGTAGAAAACAAAGATAATCTACGGAATCAGATTCTTTGGTACGAAGCTATATCTCTACTTCAGCCTACTCAGACTATCGTCACACCTTTTACACACCATAACTTCTACCACAACTATCTTCCAAGATATTACAATAAATGTAGTCATACTATGGGATCATATATTACAAAACTGATGCAGTCTACACATTTCTCATTCACAACCGCTGAAGAGTTCTACAGGTCTCTTCTCAGATATTTCAACCAAGATTTGGAGATGCTCGCGATCCGTATACACGAAGGTCTTTCAAGTGCAGCACCTGCAGAAAGAGTGTCTTATCTAGCCCAACTCTTTACATGGTTATACGATGTAATGTCAACATTGTCTTCAGAACTTTGTAGCACACTTTTAGTGCCTCAAAGCTCTGTGTCTCCTATGCTTGACTTTATGAAGCCTCACTATGTAAGAACACTTGAAGGTACAGTTGTGAAGACTTTCGAGATAAATAACGATAACGTGTTTCTCGTTGATTCTGAAACTGTTACACAAACAGAAGAGTTTGATCTTTGGTGTGGTCTCGTTGTAAGTCATTATAGATATCTTGCTGCACCTCTTACACTGACACGTATTACTAGAGAAGAGCTTTACAATCTCGATCAGGTATGGACAGCTCTTAACGAAGGTTACACACTCGATGAGGACTCATTCATCTTATTCAGACATTTTTGTGGAAAGACTTTTGCTCTCAAACCCCCACGTCCACACTATCAAGTCTATAATGCGGCTTGGGACATTAAACACGAGAAATACGCTCTCATCACACAATTACCTAAGGTCGAAGATAGAAGAGAGTATGTCATACTAAAACCTACATTCTGTCAAGAAGCAATGACATTTGCTCTTCAAAAGATCTATGTGCCTGAAGATATTAAGAACGAAGTGTTGCCTCAAGTAGGTTATCTAAGAGTAGGAAGTCAAAACATACGAATAAAGGAGACTGTACCTCCAAACACACCAAAAAGTCCGACAAACGAGCGTACTAGGCTGCGGAGTTTTGATTGGTGGAGTATTCAAACTTTACAAAATCTTCTTTCAGGTACGAAAGAGTATTATGCTAGATACGGAGACGATATGGTTATCATACAGAGTTACAAAGATGATGAGCCTGAGTATAACTATTTGATAACACAAAACTAGAGTAATAGAGGTGAAGAGAAATGGTTAAAGGTTACGTACAAATTTTTGATACTGATATTTTGTTGACACAAAGAAGGAATCTAGTTACATTAGAAGGCCGCCACTTCTTTCAGCAGAAAGCAACAGATTTAGGAGATCTTGTCAACTTTAAACTTACGCATTTTGCTATTGGTGATGGTGGTGTGGATCCACACAACTTATTCCTTCCTGTGATACCACAAGAAACAGACACTTCTCTCAGAAGCCCTATAATCTTAGACCAAGCAAATAATCTTACTTACTTACCTTTTACTTCAATAACACACTATAATAGAACACAAACTGTCATCGAGATTCGGATAGAAGCAGAACATGGACCAGAACAGTTCTTTTATAGTGAAGCAGGTTTATTTGCGTCTAATCCGACGCGTGATGTATTCAAACTTGTAGCGCGTGTAACATTTCCATCCGTTTATAAAGATAGGAGCAGACGACAGACTCTTTATTGGTGGCTGTTCTTCTGATAACTGAACAATAGATAGATAGCAATTAACTTAAAAGGAGCTTTATTGATGTACTATCCTATCTTACTTGAGGAGACACCACGACAACATGTATTTAGAGCTTTAGGAGCAAAGTTAGGACACATGTTTATTTCTACTAAAGGAGAAGCGGGTCTGTCATATTTCGCAGAAGTTGTATTTGAGACTGCGTATGCGACGGTATCATTCTTAAGTATACAGTCTGCAGAATCTTTTGTGTTAGTTCTCTATGGTGCACAGAGAGCAAAGAGAGAATTGAGCTATATAGTCTTTTCGATAATCGGGCCTATACTTCAGAGACTTCAACATTTCGTGTACAAAATCACAGGTAGGTTCACGAGACAACAAAAGAAGTATTTGCGTCCTAAAGTAGGACCACACTTTGGCTTCATCTCCACATTTGTCTGTTTCCTCATTGGTGTGACTCTTGGTTATCTTATATGGAGACTCATAAAACACACACCATCTTTATCTAACAAAAGAGTCATAAAACCTTCTAACGAGAAACTCATAAAGCCGAAGAACGTCCTCCGTATCTTACTTTTCAACTTCGTCACTGTAGGCTTACAAGTTTTATTAACTAATTTGGCATTAATAACTACCGTCAATAAATTTTCAAGGATTGTTCCTTGGCGTACGATTAATGAGACTTGGGCTACATCCAAAAGTAAGATTCTGAATGCAGTTTCTGATGCTTTTCGTATCGCACTTTCAAAAGTACCCGAGTTACATAACTACAAACTACGTCTTATGCTCGTTAAACTTAATAGCAAAACAGATCTGAACGCTTTCTACATGCCTTTAGGGCGTTCTGATACTCTTACATTTGGTATATTAGGTACGAACTTCTGGTCAAGTCTTTTCACTACAAAAGAGATAGTAGCGGTTTTGCTGCACGAAATTGGACATGCGCTTACGATCTCTAGAGTGAGTACATTCACATATCTACTCTATTCCACAATCGTTTCACTCTTTCAGGCTACTATAAGTGAAGTACGGACGAAACTGAACGTTGTGCACACGATATTGATTGATTTTGTGTATGGCTTGCTTATCGCCTTTCGTAATATGCGGAATGAGATTTATGCAGATAGTTTTGCTGTAAGTTGTGGCTATGGCGAGTATCTCAAAAAAGCATTAATACGACTTACTAATATATACTCAGAACAATCAACGTTAAGGGATGAACAGTCCAGAAACATTATCGTCAAGCGATTTGTGCCGCATCTTGAGGATGTTAAAGATCGGCTTAAACAAATCGATAATGAGATAAAAGCTTATCTCGAAGTACAAGCCGAGCGCGCAAAACTAAAAGAGAAACTTCAACAGTCGCTTCTACTACAGCAGAAACAAAAGTAAAGCTAGATCGCTAACGATCTGATTAATTGTTAACTACTGTTTGTTTCTGCTGAGTTCTTGTTTACTTTCTCAGTGACGACGTCTGCAAATTTTTTGATCTTTAAGAAGTAGTTAGGTGAGTTCCTAGCTATAAGATACATGCAAATCCCACCAACAACTACTCCTACGATGAAGGCAATTATCATTACTTATACATCTCCCTTAGAAGTTTTCTATAATGTTTGTTCTCTAGTAAATATTTTAGGTATGATGTGATCTCGACTGAACAAACTTATGAAATATATGTACGTTCTAATGAAAAAGTGTAAGAAAAATGAAACCACTAATTGTATCCGAGCATATTACTTGCCGTTCTCAGGTAAGAGGAGTAACACAAGAAAGATTATAATACAAACAGATCGTTAAATGGAGGACTGTAATGCAATATCAACTATTATTTGATTCACCAGATAAGTTTACAATAACAGGTACTAAACTGTCGTTCTCATCGTCTAAATTACATCTCCTTCCGAATGAGTCTATAAGTACGAATGCATCGTATTGTGAAGATGGTATAACACCACCAGCAGAGAATGACTACGCAACAGGTTACGAATACTCAACTGCCAATCCAATCACATCATTACCTTATACTTTAGGAACCAACAAAGCACTAGTTATTGATCTTGGTGCTCTATATGTGTTACAACAGTTAACGATTACTACAGACGGGGGTATGCTCACAATCTCCTCCTCTCAAGACAATTCTAC
>Ga0308397_1001828_pt1 | contig 11383 bp, 12 predicted proteins | sample Hotspr20SampleT8_FD_202356 | JGI IMG/M metagenome (GOLD analysis project Ga0308397, IMG submission 202356) | Hot spring phototrophic mat microbial communities from Mushroom Spring, Yellowstone National Park, Wyoming, United States - 20051001_T8 ...
TGCAAGATTTCTTTTTCCTGAGCCTTAGCCTTAAGGGAAGGTGCATCCTTGAAGAGTTTCAGAATTTCCTTCCTTGCGTTGAGGATGCTCTTTTTCCAACCGCTACCCATATAAGCGGATTCCCTGTAGTTTTCCCATTTGTAGAGATGCTCCATAATGACTGCCATAAGGTTTATTAGGCTTCTAAGTTCCCTCCTTGCCATATCCTCTATTTCTTCCAGAAGGTTCTCCCAATCCACAAGCTCAAACTCTCTGTTTTTGAGAAGCTTTAGGTTCTCCAACACCCAAAGATAAAAGTCTTTTTCGTAAAGTTCCTTTAGGCTTTGGGTTTTTAGCTCCATGAGTTTTAAATATAAACCAGTGGTTTGGATAATGGTTAATACACCCTCACCGCCACGATCCTTTTGTATAGATTGGTAAGCCCATCCCTTTCCAAAAGGTTTTTAACCACCGCCTTTGGATAAATCATTTTTCCATCGTCCCTTTTTATGCCATAGACCGCATGATAGATTACCGGGTCCTCTCCCTCAAAGCCTCCAAAGATCATTATGTGCCCTTTCATGTATAACACTGTCCGGTAAGGTGGGAATGTTTTCAAGAGTTCCTTTAGCTCTTGGTAGCTGTTAAAAGTTCTCTCCACACCCCTTCCGACGGTAGCTTGCTGGTTGGAGTTTCTTGGAAGTTCTATACCAAAAACACCAAAAAAGGCACGCACCAATGCGGAACAATCATAAAAGCCTCCCCATTCGTAAGACATCCCAAGAAGGCTATCAAGGAGAAGCTTTGCCTTATCTTCTGAAAATTGCCAGTAGCCATCTATAACACCTTCTCCTTTTATCCACTCAACGCTTCCATAGGGCATCAAAACCAAGTATCTGTCCTTTTCCTTTGAAAGATAGGGAATTTTTGCGGACATTGAGTATTCAAGCCCCCCTATCTTAACCTTGGGTTTTACCACTACCAAAAAGGGAAGGTCAAGAAGTCTAAAAAATTCTTCCTCTCCCAACTCTCTCACATCCTCAGCCTTGAGCCATCCCCTCATTATGGGACTTTGAACATAGAACCACCTTCCATCCTCGGACTGATGGAGCACTGCCAAAGGCGTAAGAGGGTCAAGGGCGGTGTATTGATTGTAATCTATCTCCTGGTTTCCCTTATGAACCGCCAAACTTGTGGGAAGGAGCTTTAGGTCTGTTTTCCTTAGGGTTATGCCATACTTTACATCCACCTGCTGTGGCACTGCGTCTAAATTAGCGTTGTCAAGGAGTTTTTTCATAAGCCCTTCCGTTAAGGGGACATTGCCCAGGTAGAGCCTGGTTTTTGGATAGCTATCCTCCAAGAGCCAATCCCTGAGCTTTTCTCCTTCCAACTGACGGGGGAAGCTCTTCAGGTTTGCCATCTGAGGGAAAAGCTCAAGGGAAAAGGCAAAGAAAAGGCTCAAAAGAAGAGCCAAAAACCTCATACCTTCCGTTCAAACTTGATCTTTTTGGGAAGTTCTTCCAGCCAACCTAAGGCGATGTGAAAGTTTCTTTCCAAAATTCCCTTTATCTTTATCATCTCCTCCTCCAACTCCAAAAGCTCCTCCCTCTTCATCTGAGGAATTTCCTTTAAAAGCTCCTCCAACTCCTTTAACACCTCCTCCGGCTTAAAGGGGTCCTTTAGCAACTGCTCAAGCCTTTTTAACCTTTCCCTCATGTCTCAAAACAAACATCAGAGCAAAAGCAGACAAAACCATAAGAAGAGATACAATTTGATTCCATGTTAGCCCCATGGGTCCTATGGGTGGAGTAACGCCCCTGTAAAACTCCAAAAAGAACCTGAAGGCACCGTAAAGAAGAAGGTAAAGGCTAAAAACCGCACCATCAAAGGGTTTTTTCCTGTAAAAGAAAAGCAGAATAAAAAAGATCACCAACAGTCCGAAGAACTCCATAAGCTGTGTGGGATAGAGGGGCATGTAGGGAGGTGCCACAGCACCCTCTGGAAACACCACATAAAAGAAGGGGAACTTGCTTGAAAGGTGTATGCCGGGTGTAATGTTGTCCTCAAGGAAGGGTTTTCCATAACAGCATCCCGCTGAGGTGCATCCGAGCCTCCCTATGCTGTGGGCTATGGCTAAGGCTATGGCGCTGAGGTCTGCTGTCTTCCAAAGGGGTAGTTTGTATCTGTGTATGCTAAAGAGGGCACCCAAAAGACCCCCAATTAGACCACCAAAGAAGGAAAGCCCCCCTTGCCATATGGCAAATATGTCCAATATTTTCCCTACCTGCTCCGGATGTTCTAAGATATAGGCAATTCTTGCGAAAACTATACCAAAAAGCAATGTAATGAGCAAGGTGTTTTCCAAATGGGCTGTATTTAAACCCTCTTTTTTGCCAAGTCTCAAAAGCAAAAAGTAGCATACAAAAACACCAAGGGCAACCAAGACTCCGTAGGTGTATATCTTTATACCAAAAAATTCAAAGAGCACTGGGAACATTAGAACTTAACCTCCTCCACGTTTATAGTAAAGGTAAAATCTTCCCAATTGACTTTGACCCTTCTGTAGTAGCCCTCGGGCACCTTCTGTCCGTAGCTGAGGGTTATCAGTCTATCCCTTTTTTTGTCAAAAACCTCCACCTTGGCAAGTTGGCTATCCACAAAGTAGTGCTTAACCAGGTAAGCATCCGCATCCCTACTCAATATTAGCCCCTCAGAGGTGCAACTGGGTTTTTCCTCACCCGTTAGCATTCTTCCAAAGATGATACCGTCAAGACTAAAGGGCAGGTCAATGCATACACCGTTCAAACATAGACCCTTTCTGTCAAAGCTGAACCCTCCAAACCTCGCAGATTCCACCCTGTATTTATCTTTGTCCTTTTCTAACTTTACGGGCACCTTTAAAACACCGTAGGATATAAGCAGTTGGCTTGTGTATTTTTCTGGCGCTCGGTCTTCCAAATGGTTAAGGAGGAGTGTCTGGTCTGGTCTGCATAGCAAAGGGGCACAGGATAAGACGAAACCAAAAGCCAACAACAGAGCAAGCTTCTTCACTGCTTTCTCCTAACCTCTACCGCCCCATAGTGGGCTATGAGCCCCTCCGCCTTTGCTATATGCTGGGCGTACTCCGCCACCTTTTCAAAGCCCTCCTTTGACACATACATCAGAGAGCTCCTTTTCAGAAAGTCATAAACTCCAAGGGGTGAGAAAAACTTAGCGGTGCGTCCTGTGGGCAGTGTATGGTTGGGACCAAGGAGATAATCTCCCAAGGGCTCCGTGGTGTATTTACCTACAAAGACCGCACCTGCATGCTTGATCTTGGGTAGGAGGGCAAAGGGCTCTTCCACCATCAACTCCAAGTGCTCCGGTGCTATGTAGTTGGCAACCTCACAAGCCTGCTCCAAGTCCTCCACCAAGAATATGGTGCCAAACCGCTCAAGGGATTTTTGGGCTATGTCCTTCCGGGGGAAGTTATCGAGGATCTCCTCTAACTTTAGCTTAACCTCTTGGGCGTGCTTCGGGTCTGTGGTGATCAGAAAGGCGCCCGCAAGTTCATCGTGCTCCGCCTGAGAGAGCAGATCCCAAGCCACCCAACTGGGATCCACAGAGCCATCAGAGATCACAAGAACCTCAGAGGGTCCGGCGATCATGTCAATATCCACCACTCCAAAGAGTAATTTTTTTGCGAGGGTCACATATATGTTGCCCGGTCCTACCACCTTATCCACCTTTGGCACCCTCTCGGTCCCATAAGCCAGGGCTGCAACCGCCTGAGCACCGCCCACCCTAAAAACCCGGCTAACGCCCGCAATGAAGGCAGACGCCAAGGTGTATTTGTTGGGTCTTGGAGAAACCATAATCACCTCTTCCACACCCGCCACCACCGCCGGCACCGCGTTCATAAGGACGGTGGAAGGGTAAGATGCCTTGCCCCCGGGCACGTATATACCAACCCTTTCTAAGGGAAAGACCCTCATTCCCAAAAGGATCCCATCCTCTTCCACCAAAAAGGACCTCTCCAGCTGTCTTTCGTGAAATCTCCTTATTCTCTCGTGGGCTACCTCCAAGGCGGTTCTTACCTCCGGCTCAATCTCCTCGTAGGCTCTTTCCAGCTCCTCGTAGGGAACCTCCAAGTCCTCTTCCGTTAGCTCCTCCCCGTCAAATCTTTTTGTGTATTCCAAAAGGGCAGTGTCCCCCTTCTCCCTTACCTGCCTTATGATCTCCTTGACCACAGGCTCGTACTCTTCCGCCATTACCTCTCCCCTTGCCATAACAAACTTCAACCTGCTGTTAAAACGCCATGCAGAATTCCTAAGGTCTTCTATTTGCATGGGTAATATATTAAACCATTCAGGATATGTTATAATGTTTTCCCATAAGAAAACCAGAGGAGGTGTTAATCATGCTTAAAAGAGCCCTGGGTTTAGGATTAATTACAGGTGTGATTGGTGTAGGGGGTGCCATCTCCTATGCAGATGAAATAAAGACTGGAGAGAGGCAAATACCTGTTGTGAAGTGTTCTGAGCCAACTTATTCCATAATGGTTATGGAGTTTGATTGTAAGGCGAGCGCTTGTCAGCAAGCAAAGCCAGACAATCCACACCTTCTTCTTATATATGAAGCCCTTGCTGGTAGTGGGGGCGTGCAAGGTGTAGGAAAAGGGCTTACCACAATGCTTACTAACGCTTTGAAAGCCACCAACTGTTTTAAAATAGTAGACTTAGAACAATACGAGAAAGTAAAAAAGCTTCTTGAAGCTACTGGACAGAAGGTTCAACCTCCAAAAGTAGATTACATGATCACGGGTTCTATAACAGCCCTTGAATTGGAAAGAAGTGGCGGTGCCCTGGGTGGAGGGCTCGTACCTATTCTTGGTGCTATAAACGTGAGGAAAGACCATGCAAAGTTAGGTGTTGATGTCAACGTCATCAAACCAGAAACTCTTGAAGTTGCTTTATCAAGCTCTTTTGATGCTACTTCAGAGAAAAGCTCTTGGGGTCTGTTTGGTGCTGGTGCAAGTGGTGGGTTTGGTGCCGGCGGTGGTTGGAGTATAAGCAAAAATCTCTCTCTTGATATGGTGGCAAGAGATGTTGTAGTTCAAGTAACAAACTCCTTAGCTGAGAAGCTCGCAGGGGATAAGATAGTTGAAAGACCAAAGCCACCACAGAAAAAAGAAGAGAAGGAATAAAAGGGTCGGGAGTTATAATTTTAAATTTCTTAACTTAGTTTAAAGCCGACTCTCAAGGGAGGGGTCTGGTCTTTTCAATCTCTTTCCTCTTGAGACTATCTTTATATCTTTATTAAAATAGGAGGCTACGGAGATGTTAGACTGGGAAAAGCTTTTGGAAGAGGATGTTTTTGAGATTGCGGGCAGGCGCTTTAGGTCTCGGTTGATCATAGGCTCGGGTAAGTTCAAGAGTTTTCAGGAAAACAAGGAGGTTCTTGAGGCAAGCGGGGCGGAGATGATCACCGTGGCGGTCCGGAGGGTCAATATTACAGACCAAAACAAAGAAAACCTTTTGGATTACATAGACCCAAAAAAATATTTGATCCTTCCCAACACCGCCGGCTGTTATACCGCAGAGGAAGCCATAAAAACCGCCATGCTGGCAAGGGAGGCTACGGGCATAAACTGGGTCAAGCTGGAGGCGATCGGAGACCAAAAGACCCTTCTGCCAGACATGGAGGAGACCTTAAAGGCGGCAAAGTTTTTGGTAAAGGAGGGCTTTGTAGTTCTTCCCTATATCTTTGATGACCCTGTCTATGCGAAAAAGTTTGAGGATGTGGGCTGTGCGGCGGTGATGCCCTTGGCAGCGCCCATAGGTTCCGGGCTTGGGCTCCAAAACCCTTACAACATAATGTTTATAAAGGAGGCAGTTTCTGTGCCCGTTATAGTGGATGCGGGTATAGGTAGCGCCGCAGACATTCCACCAGTTATGGAGCTTGGAGTGGATGGCATTTTAACAAACACCGCTTTGGCGGAGGCTAAGGACCCGATAAAGATGGCGGTTGCCATGAAGTATGCGGTCATAGCGGGCAGGCTCTCTTACTTGGCGGGTAGGATGCCCAAGAGAACCTACGCGGTGCCCTCTTCACCTTTGAAGGGTGTTCCATATAAGTCATGATTGATGTGGCGGTGGTGGGGGCGGGTATATCGGGGCTCTCGGTAGCCCTACGCCTCCAAAAGGCCGGGGTTAATGTAAAGGTCTTTGAAAAGGAAGAGAAGGTCGGTGGAAACGTCCAAACGGAGGAGATAGAGGTATTTCTGTGCGAGTTGGGACCTCAGACCATTTTGGCGGACAAAAAGGTGGAAGAATTCCTCTCCTTGGCGGGCATAAAACCCTTGTATGCAAAGGAAGAGGCTAAGATAAGATACATCTACAAAAGGGGTAAGCTTGTGCCCTTGCCCATGTCTCCCTTGAGCTTTTTCACCTCTCCCTTACTCTCCTTGAATGCAAAGCTTAGGGTTTTGAAGGAACCCTTCATTCCCAAGTCTATAAAGAAGGAAGAGAGCATCGCAGAGTTCGTTAAAAGACGCCTTGGGCAGGAGTTCCTTGACTACATCGTGGAGCCCTTTGTCGGCGGTGTGTATGCGGGGGATGTTAAGGAGCTGTCGGTGAAGTATGCGGTCAGAAGGGTCTATGAACTGGAGCAAAGGTTTGGTAGTCTCATAAAGGGTGCAATAAAGCTAAAAGCCCTTGGTCCGGGCGGAAGGCTCATATCCTTTGAGGGTGGGAACCATACCTTACCCTCCCACTTAGCCAAGGCTTTGGATGTGGATGTGGAGAATGTGGTGCTAAAGATCAGAAGAAAGGATGATCAGTTTGTGATAGATAGTAGAAAGGGTAAGTTTTCCGCAAGGGCGGTGGTGGTTTCTGCACCGGCAACCTCCGCAGGATACCTACTGAGGGAACTCTCTTGGAGCGCAGCCCAGGAGTTTGACAGTATATACTACGCACCTGTGGTTGTTGTTCATGCACACACAAGGAATTCCATCCCACCCGGCTTTGGCTTTTTGGTGCCAAGAAAGGAGGGCAAAAGGATCCTTGGCGTGCTTTTTTCCTCTAACATCTTTGAAGGAAGAAAAGGAAACCTCTTAACCATCTATCTGGGCGGTGCCACAGACCCACAGGTGATAGAGGAGGACGATGACCTAATAAGCGCTACAGTGGAAAAGGAACTTAAGGAAATTTTGGGCGTAGATGTGAGCATTTTGAAGATCACCAAGTGGAAAAAAGCCATCCCACAGTATAATTTGGGCTACGGCAAATTTTACGAGCTGGCGAAGACCTTGGAAAAGGAACACCCGGGGCTCTTTTTGACGGGAAACTACTTAAAGGGTGTCTCTGTGGCGGACTGCATCAGAAATTCAGAGGAGGTAGCAAACAGGGTTTTGGAGTTTCTCTGATGCCTCTGTTCCCAGCCTTTATAGACTTGAAGGACAAAAAAATTTTGGTGGTGGGTGGCGGAAGGGTTGCCACCAGAAAGGTCCAGAAGCTTTTACCCTTCGGTGCTAAGATAGAGGTGGTATCGCCAAGGATCACAAAGGAACTGCAAAGGCTTTTCTTAGCTGGAAGGATCTCTTGGAGGAAAAGAAAGTTCCTTATAAAGGACCTGAGGTCCGCCCACATGGTGGTGGTAGCGGTGGATAGCATAGGGCTCCAAAGGATTGTGTTTAACTACTGTAGCAAGAGAAAGATTCTATGCAACGCAGTGGATAGTCCCGATTACTGCAATTTTATATTTCCTGCCTTGGTCCATAAAGGGGATGTGGTGATAGGTATATCAACCTCGGGTAAGGTGCCAGCCCTGTCTGCCCTGCTGAGGGAAAAAATAGAAGAATGCATACCAAAGGATGTTGATAAACTTTTAGAGGATGCATACAGGCTAAGGTCCTCTATGAAGAAGGGAAAGAGAAGGCAAAGGGTCTTAAAGGAATTTTTAGAGAAAAGGATGGAAGGATGCGATACAGAGTAAGCTTAAAGCTGTGGGAACTAAACGAAATGGAAGATATGGAATACGAAGAATCAGAACAGTTTGCTGGCTTTGAAGAAGACCCAACGGATGCATACAAAGGGTATGTGCCAGAGAAGTTTACCATAGCCTTTGTGGATGGAATAAGGCGCATAGACCACAGTGCTTATGTGTGGGACGAGTCAAAAAACTCATCTTACGAGGCAGTCTTTGCTACCCTGTCTGCGGGCGCTATCATTCTCAAGCCAAAAAGCATAAACCTTATAGAGCAGTCCTTTCGCATGCAAAGGGTCAGAAGGGTTTTTTTGGTAAAGGGTGACGTAGAGGAGAACGCTTTCTCTGGATTGGGCTATGAGGTTAAAAAACTTTTAGAGGATAAAGAGCTGTCCCTTGAGTTATTAAGGCTACTTAGAAGGGAGGAAGTGGATACCGCAAGGGAAGTCTGGAAAAGGGTAAGGCCTCAGCTGTTGGTTTGCGATGGCACTTTGACCAGTGAGCACAGGGGTATCGCTTGCGTGGGTTTTGTAAAAACCATAAAGAGGCTCTTTATAAGCAGAGAGTATGCCCACCTTCTTCAGAACCTAAAAAAGGGCTACCGCACACCTCTTATAAGGGTGCACTCCCAAAGAAAGATAGAGGAGCAAGCAAAGCTTGATAAATACACCTGGTATGTAAAATTGGCAGAGGGAGAGGGAATTGGCACCTTGGCAAGGTTGGAAGCCTTTGGCAACTTACCAAAGGAAAAGGTTAAAGAGCTTGCGGATTTAACTGCGGGCGTCCTGCCTATGTTTGCCAGCGCACCCTTTCAGGATCCAAGGTCACCGCAGAATTTACTACCCATAAAGACCTTAGAGAACACCCTCAGAAAACATCTTGGAGCACCAGACATAGCAAGAAAAAGACTTCAGGAAATCTTTTTAAATGCTTAAGGTGATCCTGCCCATAATCGGTGGCAAACTTCTAAGGCACTTTGGTGTTTTCCAAAAGGAGCAAGAGAAGGTTCTGATAAACTATGTAATGCACTTTGCCCTTCCTATCCTTGCCTTTAAGGAAGGACACCAGATCAAGCTTGGGTTGGAGGTTATAAAAGTCTCCAGTTTGGCTTGGGCTTCAATAGTTTTATGTATGTTAGTGGCATACATTATAGCCTGGCTTTATAAGCTTTCTAACAAAGACCTGAGGACCTTTCTTTTGGTCTCCTCCTTTGGAAATACCGCCTTTTTGGGATACCCTTACGCCTCTAGCTACTTTGGACAGGAGGGACTACAGATCGCCATCATTTACGACAACTTGGGTTCCTTTCTGATGGTTTCCTTTTTGGGAGTGATGGTTGCAAGTGGAAAGCCAGACTTAAAGGAAGTTCTCCTCTTTCCTCCCTTCTTGGGCTTAGTCTTTGGCTTTGTCTTTAAGGGAATTCCTCTGCATCCAAGTTTAGAAAAAGCCTTAAACTTTGTTGCCGACTCCACTTTGCCAGTAATCCTCTTTGCCCTTGGACTCAGCCTAAACCTTAGTGGTATAAGGGATCACCTAAAGTTATCTTTGCTTGCCATTCTCATAAAGGTCTCTGTTTCTGTCTTTGCGGTCTATTTGGTGGGAAGATTTATAGAGCTCTCTCCCGTTGCCTTCAAGGTTTCACTGTTGGAGTCTGCCATGCCACCTATGATGTTCTCTGCGGTGCTTGCCCTAAGGTATAACCTTAATCCAAACCTTGCCTTTGCCAGTGTGGGGCTTGGTTTGGTTTTGAGCTTTTTATATGTGCCTCTTGTGGTTAAGTATTGCGGGGGCGGGATTTGAACCCGCGACCTTCGGGTTATGAGCCCGACGAGCTACCAGGCTGCTCCACCCCGCGTATATAAATATTATAACTCAATCAAGTCAAGGGACACCTCAGAGAGCACCTCACCCACACCCTTTACAACTGCCACCATGTTTTCAAGCCTCACCCCAAACTTGCCCGGTAGGTATATACCCGGCTCAATGGTAAAGACCATCCCCTCCTCTACGGGGTCCTCCGACCCCTTTCCTTTGTAATAGAGCCTTGGGTGTTCGTGAATTTCTATACCCACACCGTGCCCCGTGCTGTGGGTAAAGTATTTGCCAAAGCCTTTCTTTTTTATGTACTCCCTTGCGGTTCTGTCTATTTCACCTACGGGGGTTCCCACCTTTACCTTCTCCAAGGCAAAGAGGTGGGCATCTTTGACCACTTGATAGACCTCATTAAATTCATCGTCTGCCCTTCCCAAGTAGATAGTTCTGGTAAAATCCGTGCAGTAGTTTTTGTAAAGAATACCCATGTCTATCAACAGAGGTCCCTTCTGTTCTATCCTTCTCTGGGAAGTTTCCCAGTGAGGAACCGCAGAACCCTCCGCAAAGGCAACTATGGCAGGAAAGCTCTCGCCCATCGCACCCATCTCAAAGGCTCTTCTAACTATAAAACCTCTCAGGTCCAGCTCCGTCATCCCCGGCTTTACAAACTCAAGCAGTTCCCTGTAAATTTGGTCTGCCTTCAAAACTCCCTCTTTCATTATCTTTATTTCCTCAGGACTTTTTATAACCCTCAGTCTTCCAAGAAAGTTGCTAAAGCCCACCCATTGGACGTCCCTTGAACGTAGAGATTTTCTAAAGGCACAGCTTACCCTGTCCTCCTCGTAGCCCACCCTCTTTATTCCCAGCTTTTTTATAGTTTGCTTTATAGTCCTGTGCATGTAAGATTGGATCAAAACTGCCCGCCATCCCTCCCTCAAAGTTCCCTTTGCCCTCTCGTAATACCGGGCATCTGTAAAAAGGTAAAAGCCTTCCTTAGTGGCAAGCACGTAGGCGTTGGAGGACCTAAAACCCGAAAGGTAGAGCACGTTTGCCTGAGAGCTAAAAAGGAACCCGTCTAAACCCTTTTCCTCAAGCAACCCTATAATCTTCTTTTCCCTCATAGCATTCTCCTGTATTTGCATACGGTCCTACGGGAAAGCTCTATGCCCTTTTCCTTCAAAAGCTCCGCCATTTTGGCATCGCTGAGATTACCGTGTTTTTGAAGGATCTCCTTCATTGCCCTAAGGACCTGCTCCCTGCTGTAGCCCCCCTTGGACCTCCTTTGAAAGAAGAACCTAAGAGGATATATCCCGGTGGGTGTTTTTATGTATTTGTTGGATGCAAGCCTGCTTATAACAGAGATGCTAACTCCAAGCTTTTGTGCAACTTCTGTTAGCTCCAAAGCTTTAAGAGGACCAACTCCCAACAGAAAGTCCTCCTGCCTTTCTACCATCAGGTTTATGCACCCTCTCAGAAGGTTCCTCCTTAAGTCCAGCAGTTTTTTCCACCGGAGGGCTCTCTCCTTCTCTTCCCTTTCTCCCTCTTGGACCTCAAAGTCTATAAAATCCTCCATCAAAAGCACCAGCCAACCGTCCTGATCCCTCTCAAGGATCACATCCACACTACC
>Ga0308397_1001837_pt1 | contig 11367 bp, 9 predicted proteins | sample Hotspr20SampleT8_FD_202356 | JGI IMG/M metagenome (GOLD analysis project Ga0308397, IMG submission 202356) | Hot spring phototrophic mat microbial communities from Mushroom Spring, Yellowstone National Park, Wyoming, United States - 20051001_T8 ...
CATCGGTGAACTCCCGAACGTCTTCGTAGGTATTGCACCACTCGTCTGCCACGATCTTTACCGAAGACCCGAGAGCCTCCAATTTTTCCCTCAATTTCCGTAAGGCTTCGATCTGCCGACCTTTCTCTTCCATATCTACGGGTCCTTCGATGTAGAGGGGTAACCCTCCTGCATCTTCCTCCAGACTTGCCAAGTAGGCGGCAATGCGGTCGAGGTTTCCGCTGAAGGCAAGTCCCAGGGTGCCGTACACATCGAAGTGGAGGGTGGGACGATACAAAGCGTCTCGTGTTTCGTGTGTTTCTTCCGCCCCTTCCGTTCCATCCGTAAGCTGGGCAATCCGGCGAAGGATCCATCGGATATACTCCTTGAGTTTTTCCCCCTGGTACCCCAGCTTATCCGGAATGTTGTTAATCAACCCATGGGGAAGGACGTCCACCTTCTTCAGGATCATCTTATCCACGTTGGTGTACCGCTCGTCCCCTGTCTGGGCGAAAATGGGGATCCGTTTTAAGGTGAGAGGCAATCCATACTCCTCCGCCAGCACTTCGCACATGAGCCTGCCTCGGGCAAGGGCAGAGGCATCGAGAAGAGCTTGGGTCAATCCATACTGTAGAGCCGTATGGAGTCTTCCCGGCCCCTCCTCGAAGGGTTTCACTTCTTCAATAAGTTTACGGAAGGAACTCACTTCCCTTCCTTCCAAAAAAGGTTTTACCTCCCGCTCCAGGACGGGAAGGTAAGAGGAAGCGAGGAAAAGGGGATCCCTTCCCCCCGCACCCGAGTACTGGACAGCGGCGCAGTCCCCCACAGCCACCGAACCATCCTCCAATACCAGTAGGATCGATATGCTTTGGCCTGCCTCCCGTATGCGAGTGAAGCCTGGCGTGATCGGCCTGCCCCGATAGATGAACCCGTCGTGGGGGGCTCCCGCTTTGATCGCCCGTTGATCGTCGAAAAAGAAAGCGGAAGTCCCGGGGGCAAATAGTACCTGTTTGATTTTCATGGAAAACCTCCCGTAACGCGCACCCTTTCTAAGCCCTCTGTACCTGGGATGCAACACTTGAGTTCGATCTCGGTCTTCCCACCAGATGTCCCTTACTGATGGCATAGATATCATCCGTTACCATCTGGAAGTTCACGGGTCTGCCCTCTGTCCTGGCCCGCTCCATAAGCCGTTCCCGATGGTAGTCCAGGATCTTCTTTCCCAGAGGGACATTGCCTGGCTGAAGGATCCGGATGTATCCGTCGTTATCTCGCGCGGGAAGGATTTTCCCCAGATTGAACAGGGAGGGGGCAAAGGGGACATCCAGCACCCCCGATTGGAAAGCCCGAATCGTCCCCAGTTCCCAATTTCCTTCCCCCAGCTTCCACACCCCCTCGAGGATGGCCTTCACTTCCTCTCGGATCAGCTCACTTTCCCGGGCTAGCTCGGAGCTTTCCGGCATCCTTTGATCGGCAAGCATGTGAATGAGCTGGCGGGTAGCCTTTAGGCCCTCCGCGTTGGCTTCCTTTGTAGGGATCCCGAAAGCTTCATGGGGAGACTTCACGATCACCTTTTCCGCCCCCGAGAACACGGCAGCTACCGTACCCCATCCAATCACCGCGAAGGCCTTTGCCTCATCCTCGGGGAAGCCCCCCATCCACTGGTGGAACACAATGGTCAGGTGAAAGTCTGTGAATCCTTCCAGGGTGAAATACTCCTCTGCCAACTGGCGCAAGGTTCGAACCGCCGCCACATCCTGGATGAGATTCCCTCCCTGGCCGTAGCCCAGAGTGATGGATTTCACCCCCTGTCCCAGGGCAAAGAGCCCTTCGAGGATCCCCACCGCATGGCTGACGCAGGGAGGTACGAGGGTACCTGTCAGGGGTCCAAAGGGCTCCCGATTGATCCGCACCCCTTCCTCTTCGTAGTACCCTACTAGCGCATCCACGTACTTCCAGAACTTCAGGGATTGCTCTAGGGGAACCTTCTTCGCGTAGGGGATATTGTACGAAATGCCCCCACCCTCGAAACTGGTGAACCCTCCGGCAAGGGAGATCTCTGCCAGTAACCGGGCGTCCGGGGTTCCATGCCGAACCTGTACAGGTTTGCCTACCGCTTCCGTTACCTGACGACAGATTCCCACCCCGTAGTTCACCGCGGGAAATCCGTTCAGGAGAGACTTCCCCGCCGCAAGAGACTTTTCGATTCCCTCCTGAGCCTCGGTATACCGGTTCTGCCGGGTGTAGGCGTCGATCGTGGTGGGCAGAAGATCCGCCTCCCCTTCCGTTTCCAGGTACTTCAGAAGTCGGATATGCTCCTCTGGCAAGGCCACACCCGCTCTCGGTTGGGTAAGAAGAGTGTTCGTTCTTTTCGCCTCCTCCATCGCTACCGAAAACCGTTTGGCTTGGAGGATTCTTTTCTGATAGGCAATCGCTTCCTGCAGATCCACCTCTTTCCCTGTAGGCCAACTCGTAAGAACCGTTTCCCGTTCCCTTAAGAAATCTGCCTTCCTGATTCGTTCCAATCCTCGCATATAACCTACCCCTTCATCCTCTTCCCTGCCGAAGGTCCCGGCTCGATTCTATAACCACCGCCTCCCCGGCTCATCCAGTCCTCTTGTTCGATTCCGGAACCAGTGTCTCGATGGCCAACTTGGACACTTCCTCCGGGTACTCTTTCGCATAGTTCCCCAATAAGGGGAATAGGTACAAGGCATCCCGAAAGTAGGAAGGATTCTTTGGAACCAGGTGAATCCGCGCACTGCCATGGGAACTGCTCCGCAGCAGATCGCTTTCTCCTCTTGTTCCTTTTCCCCCTTCTACCCTCCCGGCCTCGAGTCCGCCCTGTGCCACCAGGTGAAACAGTTCCCGGATCGGTTCCCCCAGATCGAACAGGGAAAGGTACCCCCCGCTCCCGATGAGCGTTTTTATGGGCCGTAAATCTTTCCCCGATTGGAGGAAGATCCTCCCGGCAGGCGTATAGGTTTCCTCCAGGATTCCCCCGTGCCTCAGAGTGGCAATCGCCACCGCCGCCAACACGAGGAACCGATCGATCCGTTTCTCACTCTCCGAGGTGGGTACATAGGAAGTGTCCTGGGTTACCTTTTCAGCGTATCGATGAATTTTAAGAGGCAGGTCGGAGGAAGTAATGTTACCCTCTGCCTCCTCCCAGACAAGACGGATAAGGACGGGAAAGTATGGTTTCACCGTGTCCCACAGAGCGGCCGCGCTTACCCGAATACCTAGATCCCCCTCCACGGTACGCTTCACCCAGGGCTCCCGGAGTCCTTTTAGCACCACCCCCTCTTCCCCCCAGAAGGACTCTCCCACGGAGTACACATCCGTGGTAGCTCCCCCTAGATCGATCACGCAGAACCGATCCCATCCTTCCTGATAGGTACCGATGGCTTCCACCAGATCGAACACAGCCGCGGGAGTAGGGACAGGATCGGTACCGCAGAACTCCCGCGCCTGTCTGAGACCCTTCCCCTCTACGATGGTATCCAGGAAGATCCTCTGGATAGCCGCCCGGGTCTCTTCGACGCGGATCTCTCCCACCCGGGGCATCACATTGGGGGCCACCACCACTCGCTTCCCTTCCAGGATCCGAAGAACTTCCCCCCGAACCGAAGCATTCCCCGCGTAAAGGATCGTTCCCCTGAAAGGGGATGCTGCCAGCTTCTTAGCATTCCAGAGGACTGTTTCCTCATTCCCCCCATCGGTACCCCCCGTGAATAGTACAATGTCCGGGGAAGCGCGAAGGATTTCCGACAGGCGATCCTCCCGAAGCTTATAGGCTGAATCCGCTACGATCTTGCCCCCCGCGGACCAAGCGGCCAGTCTGGCGATCTGTAACGTCAAATCGGGAACGAGTCCGATCGCGGCAATCCGTAACCCTCCCTTGGCAGAACTGGAAAACCGCACCCGTGGTGTTGCCCTGGTTTCCCCCTCTTTGCTCCCGGGAAAACTCTCTGCCGCAGGCGCTGCCTTTCCCTCACAAGGCTCTTTTTCCCTATTTCCCCCGTACGGCAGACCTGTCAACTGGGTATATACCTTTCCAAATCCACGGGAAAGATCTTCCGGGGTGGTGGGGGTAATCACCCTGCGAACTAGACGCAACCCCTCCTCGGTACGGAGAAACAGGGCTCCCTTCGTGTAGGTGGAGCCGATGTCAATGCTTACCAGTTCTTCGCGCATCGATGTCCTGCTCCAGCAATCGGGCTACCTGTTCCAGGTCCACATCCGGGGGGAACACCCGATCGAAGCCCATCTGCTTGAACTTCTCTTCCACTTCCGAAAAGGGGGTTTTCCCCACTACCAGGTTTCCTCCCACGTAGAGGATGATATTCTCCAATCCCCGTTCCACACATCGATCCCGGAATCCCTGACAATCGATCAGGCCATGTCCGTAGAGGGAGGATACGAGAATGGCATCGGAGGCTGTTTCGAGGGCAGCGTCGATGAACTCGTCCTGGCTTACCATCACTCCCAGGTTGGTCACCTGAAATCCCTTTTCGGTGAAGAATACTTCCAGAATCTTGTTCCCTACCGAATGGCAATCGTACCCGATGACTCCCAATACGATCTTTCCTTTAGGTAGGTTGTTCGGTCCACAGGCTGGCGTGCCCGCCCCACTAGATATGGCTCCCATTCCGCTCATTCCCACACCTCTTTGATCCGCTCTTCCAGGTGGAGCAGCGAACCCCGCTCGATCCGGTACTCGAACTGAATCGTTTTTCCCCCTTCCTCTCGGAAACGCTGGAATAGCGCCTTGTTCTCTTTACTGACCTGGAAGGAGTACCCCGGAGGGATGATGATCACATCCTTGCTCTTGATGAAGTCCATCACATCCTGCCCTTCCCCCAGGAGGAGGGTTTCTATCCCTTTGGGAGTGATGCGAAGATCCCTCAATTTGTTCTGGATGATCCGCGAGAAAGTGTCGCTTTCGCACACGATTCCCACGGTATTCCCAGGTCCGATGCTCCCTAGCTCGAGAATCGTTTCCGGGCTGGGGGATACCGCCACTTGCACGATCCGCTCCTCCAGGGAAGGGAACGCGCGCAGGAGATCGTTGTAGTGGGTGGAAGTTACGATGATGAGTTTGAAGGGTTCCAGTCTGGATAGGGAAGAGGGATTCCCCAGGATTTCATGGAGGAGGAACTTCTGCAGATCGATCCCCTTCATGTAGGCCAGCTGCTTATGGAACATATCCAGGGACTCTGTATTGCAGTCCACTGCCGCCACATGGAAGATCGCTTTCTTTTCCATTCGCTCCAGGAGGCTGATATGAACGAGAGTCTCGATTTCCCGTGGAGTGAACCGCATTCGTTCCAATTCGTCTAACAAACGTCCGATCTGCAGCAGGGCCCGCTCCTTCCTCCCCGTCTCAAGGGGCCGTACACTGCTACCCACGAAGGTACCCTGTCCTCTCCGTACTTCGATGATCCCTTCCCGGACAAGTTCTTCGTACGCTTTCTTGACCGTACCGCGGGCAAGGCGCAGTTCCTCGCTCAACTCCCGCTCGGAAGGAAGTCGGGTCCCTTCGGAAAGCTTTCCTTCTCGCACCGCCCGGGAAATCTGATCCACGATCTGACGGAAGAGGGGCCTATCGCTAGTTGGATCCAGTTGTATGTGAATCATGGGATTCCTCGCATATACATTCCGTTTGGTATAGTTGTCTATACCATAAAGTGTACCACCATCGGATTGGGTTTGCAAGAGCAAGAAAGTAACAATCTTTCCTTTTCATGGTACAATGTGCGCCATGAACAATCTCGAGATTCGCATCATTGTCACCGGTGGCACCTTTGACAAACTGTACGATGAAATAAAAGGGGAACTCACATTTCGAGACACCCATGTACCGGAAATTTTGCGACAGGCTCGCGTTTCTATTCCTGTCCAGGTCGAATTGAATCAACTCATCGATAGTCTATACATGCAAGAGGAAAATCGCCGTTCGGTTCTTGAGGCATGCATGAAAGCGAAAGAACGTCACATCATCATTACCCACGGTACAGACACCATGACCGAAACAGCAAAACTGTTAGGAGAAGCGGGCTTAGATAAAACCATCGTTCTAACTGGAGCCATGATACCATACAGAGTCGTCGGTTCGGACGCTCTTTTCAATTTCGGGGTTGCATTTGCGGCGGTTCAACTTCTACAACCGGGTGTGTATATTACTATGAACGGGCGTATTTTCCCTTGGGATCGAGTACGCAAAAACCGATCCTTTGGAGTCTTCGAAGAAATATTATAATATAGGTATTCCCTCGCCCTATTGAGAGTGTTTGTCTAAGCCGCCCAACTTTTTTAAGAAGCTGCCCATCCCTGCCTTTGCTTTCTTTCTACTTGTGTGATAACTTATAAATATTACTTAATTCATAAGAATTAGGAGGGATTGGAATATGAAAAGGTTTTCTATAGAAGGTATATACGCTATATTAGCTATATCTGCTATAGCATTTATCTTTCTCCTCTCCTGTCAGCTTCAAGATGCCCCTGTGAGAGAAACAGAAGAAAATCCCGGCCCAGGAGGAGGAAACCCTGTCACCCGTAGCATCTATGCGGCCGGCTCTGTGTACATGGGAAACGAACTATATAAACCCGTTCTCTGGGTGAACGGCACTCCGCAACTTCTCCCCCTTCCCGAAGGAAAAACGGAAGGACAAACCTACGCCATTCAGGTTTCAGGGGGAAAGATCTACGTCGCGGGCCAACTGAAGGATGCGGAAAGTAAGAAATACCCCTCTATATGGGTCATCCCTATCGGCTCCACTCCGGGAGCCCCCATCCTTCTTCCCGTTCCCGAAAACCACACAGGGGGAGATCCCACCCTGACCGCTCTCTTTGTTGAGAACGGAAATATACATGCAGCTGGAGAGCTGGTAGACATGTTTGACCCCCAAAACCCTCAGCGAAAGTTAGCCTACTGGAAGAACTACACAGTCCCCACCTTCCTCCCCATACCGGACCCCTTACCACCGAACCCCTCGAGCCCTGGGTACGTGGGATACGGGGGGATGTGGGTACAGGAGGGAACCGTATACATCGCAGGGGTAGTAAATGTCGATCTTGATCCTGACATATACTTACCATACCTCTGGAAGAACAGTACTCCTATACCCTTATTTATGCCAACTGGAATCGATAGAGGGAGATTGTACGGTGCCTATTATACCGGAGGGTTTCTTTACCTGGCCGGCTACTATGTGGATGGTACCACCGCTGTACCCTGCTACTGGAAATTTAACATAGTGAACGAATCTAGTACTATACACGCTCTTTCCGGGTACACCCCCAACAATGTCAATTTTGGTTTCACTCCTTTCGCGGAGGGTTCCACCGTTTACATAGGCGGAGGGATAGGGATTCCCAATCAGGACGGATGGACCCCTACCTACTGGAAAAATGGAACCCCCGTTCCCGTGCCCCTTCCTTCGGGTCAGACGGGGGGGTGGTTACAGGCATTACCGTGAAAGACGGTACGGTATACGCGGCGGGATACTACGGGGATCCGGAAGGAATCGGTTCCGAAGGGTTCATTTGGAAGGGATCTGCAAAACAAGCGGTAAGCCCACCTACAGGTTCCCAGGGAACCCAGATTTACGCGTTGGCCGTGGAATAGCTGTTGACAAGCATATTCATTCGCCCTACTGTAACGGTGAGGAGCGAGATATGCCGACGATTGCCGAAGTATACAAAACCCATCTGGCTGCGATGATTCAAAACACCTCCCAGAATCAAGAGGTGACGGAAAAGAACGTGTTTCAACCGGGCAATCCTGTAAACCGCAAGTACGTGGACAAGGTAATCGAAGACCATCTCCTTCCCGGAAGTCGGATCGTCAACATCGAGTCCCTGTACGAACTGCATCGAAGGAGCAAAGCAGGAAAATCCTGCCTCATCCTGATGGAACATTACAGCAACTTCGATCTTCCGGTGTTTATCTACCTACTATCCCGAAGCGGCCCAGAAGGGCAGGCAACGGCAGAGTCGATCGTAGCGATGGCGGGGATGAAACTCAACGTGGAAAGTAAAGCGGTGCTCGCTTTCTCCGAAGCCTACTCCCGCATCGTCATCTACCCCAGCCGTTACCTGGAAAAGATTACCGATCCCGAGGAACTGAAGGAAGCCCGAAAGAAGAGCAGCCTCATCAACCGTTCCGCCCTCCATCACATGGTACGTTGTAAACATTTAGGGCACATCATCCTTGTCTTCCCCTCGGGTACACGGTACAGGCCGGGCAATCCGGACACAAAAAGAGGTCTCAAAGAGATCGATTCCTACCTGAAAGTGTTCGATTACATGGTACTGATAGGAATCGCGGGCAACATCCTGAGGATCCATCCGAGCGGCGAGATGGAAGAGGATCAACTGTTCAAGGATACCGTAGTGTACAAGGTAAGCCCAATTCTGGAATGCGAAGCCTTTCGAAACGAAGCACGTTCCAAAGCTCCTGCGGATGCAGATCTGAAACAATACGTAGCCGATGAGGTGATGCGGGAATTAGAAACACTTCACCAAGAGTTAGAGCAACTGCGGGAAGGGCAAGTATAGGTATCCTTCAAGGGCCCCCTTTGCTCATGCAGAGGGAAATCGTCACATAGGTTCCACCGACTGATGTATCTCCTTCCAAGTGGGAGCGTCCACTTCTAACACCTGTGAGAACGCCCTGAATCCCGTGTTCTCGAGGAACTCCGCAAGGTCGAGGGCGGTCCCTAACAGTTCGATGGTCACCCGGTTCCCCGGCGCAGAGAGCGCGGAGGAACAAAAAGCCTCCAACAAGGCCTTGGATAGCCCGATCCCCCGGTACTCAGGTTTACAGTACAGTTGCAGGATATGAAAGGCTTCTACATCGGTACGAAACTTATTCTTCATGGCCCAGAGGAAGGCCACGAGTTCTTCCGAAGGGCTTCGCGCCTGGAACACGATCGAATCGGGATGGGAAGGGGAAAGACCGAACCTCTTGCTCTGATAAAGGCCCTCTTTTTCAGCTTCTGAAAGGGATAAGGGAGCCACCATTTCCTGAAACCCTTCTCGATCCAACGCTAGAAGAAGACCATCCTCCGGAGACTCCCACCGCTCCACACGAAAATCGGAAAGAACCAGGTCTTCCGGCTCCTCCCAATCGATTTCCACCTCTTTCAGCCCCCAGCTTTCCCGCAGGGCGTTGTACCAACGATATACCTCCTTCCGCATTTCCCTGTTCTTGAAGCGGAACCAGAGCTTCTCTATGTCCGGACGCTCCTTCAACGCGTTTTTGAACTGTCTGAACACTCCCCGGCCCGAAGACAGTATTTGCCGGAGGCGTTCCCGGTAGAGGGGATTCCGCAATGTGGCGGTGAACCGTTCCATCAGATTGAACCCATCCACCGACCTCCACTCGGGAAGGGAAAGGTACCGTTCCTCCTCACCTTCCAATTCCTCTCCGATCAACTCCTCCGCCGGTACCACGACCCCTTCCTCTACATCGAGGTAGTACTCATTCTCCTGATCTTCCATGGCAAAGATGATCTGATCGATCAGTTCTTTGCTCAGTTCGAACTTCATACCGGAAGCCTCCCTTTTTCTAGATCTTCGATCACGGTGAGCAAGTTCCCCTTCGGCACCTTCACCATCATGCCCGTACGCCGTTCCCGCACCTCCACGTACCCTTCCTGCAGCCCACCGGAGGAAACCACTACCCGCAAGGGTATCCCCAGCATGTCCGCATCTTTCAATTTCACTCCCGCCGATTCTTCCCGGTCGTCATAGAGAATGATGTCTTTCAAAGCATGATGGATATGCTCTGCCGTTTGCCGCACGGAACTCGATTTCCCGATGGTGAGCAGGTACACACGGTAAGGAGCCAGGCCCAGGGGCCAGACAATCCCCTGATCGTCGTGGTTCGCTTCCACGATGGCCGCCATCAATCGTTCCAACCCGATTCCATAGGCTCCCATGTAGGGGTACACACGGCCTCCCCGCTCTTCCTGTACACTGAGGTCCATGGATCGACAGTAGTAATCCCCCATCTTGAATATATGTCCCAACTCCAGGCAGCGGACAAACTTCAGGGGCTTTCCACAGAACAGGCACCGCTCCCCCTCTTTCACCAGGGCCACATCCCCCACAATCCCCCCGTCGTAGTCTCGGCCGTAGTTCACGTTCCTGTAATGGTAATTAGGTTCATTGGCACCGTACACGAGATTGAAGGAGTTCACCACCAGATCGTCGATCACCAACGGGATTTCTGGATTGACCCCCAGCGGAGAAAGATAACCGGGTTCAAGCTCTTCTCGTTTCACCTCCTCCGCGGATGCCAGGCCTAGGATCGGTTCCTTCAGTATCCTGTAGAGTTTTTCCAGGCTCACCTCGTAATCACCCCGTACCACAACGATTGCCAATCCGCGAGGGGTTCGGTATACGAGGGTTTTCGCCAACCGGGACTTGGGAACTTTCAGAAACTTAGACAAAGCATCCATGGAGGTACACTGGGGAGTATGGATCTTTTCCATTTCCTGCAGGGGTTCGACCGCGTACTCTTTCGCCGCTATCGCCACCTCTTTGTTCGCTTTGTAGTCGCACTCGGAACATGCCACCATAGTATCGTCCCCATGTTCAAAGGGCATGAGGAACTCGAAGGATTTCTCCCCTCCCATGTACCCTACCCCGCCTTCCGCCACCCGAACGGGAATTTCACATCGGTTGAAGATCCGCATATAGGCGGCGTAGATCTTGGGAAAGAAATTGTTCAGATCCGTATAGGAACGATGGAAAGAATACCCATCCTTCATGCGAAACTCTTTGGCACGAATCAATCCCTGTCGCGGTTTTTCTTCATCCCGAAACTTCAGTTGGAATTGGTAGAGAAAGAGGGGGAGGTCTCTATAGGAGTGGAGGGAGCTTTTCAGGATCTCAACGAAGGCTTCCTCATGGGTGGGGGAGATCACCAGCTCTTTACCCGAACGATCCTCGAATCTCACCATATCTCGATCGATCCACAGGTCACGGCCACTCTTCCGCCAGAACTCCCGCGGAGTAACCAGGGGAACAGAAACCTCCTGCCCTCCCAGAGCGTTCATCTCTTCCCGGATGATTCTCTCTATGTTCCGCAACACCCGGATACCGAGGGGAAGAATACCGTACAACCCCTGACCCAAGGATCGAATGTATCCTCCTTTCAACAGGAACATCGTACTGGCAGACCGGACTTCTTGAGGCACTTCTCGAAGGGTTTTGGTGAAGAGGCGGCTATAGAGCATACAGATCCATTGTAGGGATGAGGAACTCACGGGTCAACTATACGTATTGCCTCATCCAAAAATCTAACCCTGCTGGTTTCATGCCTCATCCTAAATTCTAACCCTTAGTGGTAGTAGTCCTTTCTTTCTCTTTTTGCTT
>Ga0308397_1001850_pt1 | contig 11313 bp, 8 predicted proteins | sample Hotspr20SampleT8_FD_202356 | JGI IMG/M metagenome (GOLD analysis project Ga0308397, IMG submission 202356) | Hot spring phototrophic mat microbial communities from Mushroom Spring, Yellowstone National Park, Wyoming, United States - 20051001_T8 ...
ACTCTATAAGTTTTTTATTTTTTCTTGCTAAATCAGCGTTTATCTCTCTGACCTTTCCTTTTGGAACTAGCTGACCTGATTTATATTTAGAAGCTCCTGGATCAATAATATAATACATTCCTTTTAATTTTTCGTTTTCTTCATTCAAAGCAGTTCTGTCTACATAATCGCCTTCTATGAATCTTGAATCTCCAGAAGTAACAATAGCTACCTTTTGAAGCATTTGTCTAACTATAATTTCGATGTGCTTATCATTAATTTTCACGCCTTGCAAATTATAAACAGCTTGTATTTCATTTACAAGGTATTCTTGAACTGCATTAACGCCCTTAATCTTTAATATTTCATGCGGATCGATAGGACCGTCTGTTATTTTCTCGCCCGCTTGTATATCGTCGCCTTCTTGAACCAAAATATGTTTTGAGTAGGGTATATTATACACTTTCTCAATGCTTCCATCATAAGATGTAACTATAATTTCTCTTGCTCCTTTCTTTCTTACTCCAAACTTAACAATTCCATCAATTTCAGAAATGATAGCTGGATCATTTGGACTTCTTGCCTCAAAAAGTTCTGTTACTCTTGGCAAACCTCCTGTAATGTCCCTTGTTTTAACTGCAGTTTTTGCGATTTTTGCTAAAGATGTGCCTGCTTCTACAAAATCTCCTTGCTCCACATTAATAATAGCTCTTGCAGGAAGATTAAATATTTTTTTATTTCCTTCTGAATCGACAATTGTAATTCCTGGTATTAATGTTTTATCTTTTGATTCTAAAACTACTTTTTGCACGTGTCCTGTTTGTTCATCAGTATCTAACTTTATTGTCACATTTTCTATTAAATCATTATATGCAACTGTGCCAGAGATATCAGTTAAAATGTGAGAGTTATAAGGATCGTGTGTATAAAGAATCTGTTTTTTCTGGATTTTTTGTCCATCTTCTACTTTTAATTCAGCTCCGTATGGCACTTCGTAAGATTTCAATTGTCGCCCGTCAGGATCATAAATCTCTATTACTCCTCTTCTTCCAATCACAATTTTTCTTTCTTTTCCAAAATAATCTTTATTTATAACATACTTAATTTTTTCATATTTTACCGTTCCTTCAACGGCTGAGTCAACTTCAGATTGACTAGCAATGCGGGCTGAAGTTCCTCCCATATGGAAAGTTCTTAAAGTCAATTGAGTTCCAGGCTCCCCAATCGATTGAGCTGCAATTATACCAACTGCTTCGCCGACATCGACTTTTTTTCCAGTTGTTAAGTTTCTTCCATAACATTTAGCGCATACGCCATGTCTTGATTCGCAAGTCAGCACTGTTCTAATTCTAACCGTATCTATTCCTGCATCAAGTATTTTTTCTACAATTTCTTCGTCAATCATTTCTCCAGCAGAAATAATAAGATCGTCATTTCTTGGATCATAAACGTCTTCTTGTGTATAACGACCTAAAATTCTCTCCGCAAAAGACTCTTTTTGTTTTTCATGTTCTAATTCTTTGATAGCAGAGACATAAATACCTTTTACAGTTCCGCAATCGTCCTCTGTTATAATTACGTCTTGAGCAACGTCGCATAATCTTCTAGTTAAATAACCAGCGTCTGCAGTTTTAAGAGCCGTATCGGCTAACCCTTTTCTCGCTCCATGCGTTGATATAAAATATTCAAGAACTGAAAGTCCTTCTTTAAAACTTGCTACTATAGGATTCTCTATGGTTTCTCCAGCTTGTCCAGTCATACTCTTTTGTGGACGCATCATCAAACCTCTCATGCCGGCTAATTGCCTTACTTGCTCAGAGGAACCTCTTGCTCCAGAATCAACCATAATGTATAATGGATTAAAACCATCTTGATCGTTTTTTAATTTATTCATTAAACTTTTTGCAACATCGTTTGTCGTATGAGTCCATGTATCGATTATTTGGTTATATCTTTCAGAGTTCGTAATCAAACCTTGTTCATAGCCTTGTAATATTTCATCTATTTTTTTGTTAGCTTTTTCAATTAAAATTGGTTTTTCTTCTGGTATCTTAAGGTCTGTAAATGAAATTGAAATCCCAGCTTTAGTAGCAAACTTGAAGCCCAAATCTTTCAAATCGTCTAAAAATTCTGCTGTTCTTTTATTGCCCAATAAAATAAACATTTTATATATAAGCGGCCCAAAAGTCTTTTTTACTAATAATTCGTTAATAAATCCAATTTCTTTTGGAACTATTTGATTAAATATAATTCTGCCAACGGTCGTTTCAATTAATTTATCTTGAATTTTAACTTTAACTTTGGCATGCAACTCTACTTTGTTAGCGTCATATGCTAAAATTGCTTCTTCTGGCGAAGAGAATACCATTCCTTCGCCAACGCAACCTTCTTTTGCTTTTGTTAAATAATACGCTCCTAATACAATATCTTGAGTGGGTATAACTATAGGATTTCCATTTTGAGGAGACAAAATATTATGACTGCTTAGCATTAACAAGCATGCTTCTAATTGAGCTTCGTAAGACAAAGGCACATGGACAGCCATCTGATCTCCGTCAAAATCCGCATTGAAAGCGGTACAAACCATTGGATGCAATTGAATTGCTTTTGAGTCAATCAGTTTTGGTTGAAAAGCTTGTATGCCTAATCTATGTAATGTGGGAGCCCTATTTAATAAAACTGGATGGCCTTCTATAACATTTTCTAAAATCTCCCAAACAATAGGCTCTTTCCTTTCAACAACTTTTTTTGCTCCTTTAACAGTTTTATTATGTCCTCGTTCTATTAACTTTCTAATAACAAAAGGTTTAAATAATTCTATTGCCATATCTTTTGGCAAACCGCATTCATGCAATTTTAATTCTGGTCCTACAACAATAACCGATCTTCCAGAGTAATCGACTCTCTTTCCGAGCAAATTCTGTCTAAATCTTCCTTGTTTTCCTTTAAGCATATCGCTTAAAGACTTAAGAGGTCTATTTGCATCTGCTCTAGCGGCAGCTCCTCGTCGAGAATTGTCAAATAAAGCGTCAACCGCTTCTTGAAGCATTCTTTTCTCATTCCTTAAAATAACCTCGGGAGCTTTAATTTCGATTAATCTTTTTAATCTGTTATTTCTAATTATTACTCTTCTGTATAAATCGTTTAAATCGCTTGTGGCAAATTTTCCTCCTTCTAAAGGAACTAAAGGCCTTAATTCTGGCGGAATCACTGGTATTACGCTCATTACCATCCATTCAGGCTTATTTACAACTTTTCCATCTCTTTCTCTAAAAGCTTCTAATATTCTTAATCTTTTCAAAAGCTCCTGTTTCTTCTGTACTGATGTTTCAATTTTTGCTTGTTCCTTTAGTTCGTTGAATGTTTTTTCCACATCTAATCTTTTAAGCAAATCTCTAATCGCCTCACCGCCGATTTTTGCGATAAATTTTTTTGGATCATCGTCATCAAGCTTATCATTGCCTAATGGCAATGAATTTAATATTTCGTAATATTGTTCTTCAGAAATTAAATCTAACTTTTTTAAACCTGTTGGTCCCGGATTTATTATAACATAAGATTCGTAATAAATAATTTTTTCCAGTTCTTTTGTGGTCATTCCAAGCAAATTGCCTATTTTAGAAGGCAACGACTTAAAAAACCAAATATGAACAACTGGAACAGCAAGCGTTATATGTCCCATTCTTTCTCTTCGGACAGCTTTAAGAGTGACCTCCACTCCACATCTATCGCAAATAATGCCTTTATATCTAATTCTCTTATATTTTCCGCAATGACATTCCCAATCTTTAATTGGACCGAAAATTTTTTCGCAGAATAAACCATCCTTTTCAGGTCTAAATGTTCTGTAGTTAATAGTTTCTGGTTTAGTAACTTCACCTCGCGATCTGCTTATAATATCGTCAGGGCTTGCTATGCTTATTGAAATGGAATTTATATATTTTAATATATTATCTTGATTTTGCAACATAATATTTTACTCCGATTATTATTAGTTAATTTTAATTTCTAATCCTAAACCTTGCAATTCTTTAATTAAAACGTTAAACGATTCTGGTATATTGGCTTCAGGCAAATTCTCCCCTTTAACAATAGCTTCATATACTTTCGATCTGCCTTTTACATCGTCGCTTTTAACAGTCAAGATTTCTTGTAATATATGAGCTGCTCCATAAGCTTCAAGAGCCCATACTTCCATTTCTCCAAATCTTTGTCCGCCAAACTGAGCTTTACCTCCTAATGGCTGCTGCGTTATCAACGAATATGGTCCTATAGAACGCGCGTGTATCTTATCGTCAACCATATGTCCAAGTTTCAACATATAAATATATCCGCAAGTTATTGGCTTATCAAATTTTTCACCCGTTCTACCATCATATAATGTAAGTTTGCTTCCGGATGGAATTCCCGCTTTCTTTAAATACTCTTCAACATCCTCTACGTGAGCTCCGTCAAATACTGGTGTTTTAAATTTTAAACCTAATTTTTTTCCTGCGTATCCGAGAGCAGTTTCTAAAATCTGACCGATATTCATTCTTGAAGGCACGCCCAATGGATTCAAAATGATGTCAACTGGAGTTCCATCTTCCAAAAATGGCATATCTTCAATAGGCACTACTTTAGACACTACGCCCTTATTCCCATGTCTTCCAGCCATTTTATCTCCAACAGACAACTTACGTTTCTTTGCCACATAGACTTTCGCCATTTGTACAATTCCTGGAGGCAATTCATCCCCTGTTTGTATTTTAATTTTTTCCTTTTTATATTCTTCTTCAATTTTTAAATTCAAATCGAAATAATTTTCAAATAATTTTTGAATTAAAGAATTTATTTTTCTATCCTCAAACCAAGATAAACTATAATCTAACTTTGTAACATCTTCAAGGTTAGCGAATGTATTTTCCTTTATGATTGTTCCATTTCTTAAAATTGTAGTTCCGTCTAAGTCTTTAATTCCTAAAGTAGTGCGCCCTAAACAAATTCTTGTTAATTTATCGACAAGCTTTTGATATATTTCTTTTTTGTTTTTTTGATATTTCAACTCAGCCGCTTCTAAAACCTTTTTTTCGAGTTTTTTACTATCAGATTCTTTTTTCTTTTTACTAAATAATCTTGTTTTAATAACAATCCCATGCAAACCTGGAGGAGCTTTCATCGAAGCATCCTTTACATCCCCAGCTTTTTCTCCGAATATTGCTTTTAATAATTTTTCCTCTGGCGTAGGATCTGATTCCCCTTTTGGCGTAATTTTACCAATCAATATATCATTCTCTCTAACTTCGGCTCCAACTCTAACTATTCCATTTTCATCTAAATTTCGAGTAGCTTCTTCTGGCAAGTTTGGTATATCTCTTGTTAATTCCTCTTCTCCTCTTTTTGTCTCGCGAACTGAAGTCTCAAATTCTTCTATATGTATTGACGTAAAAACATCATCTCTTACTAATCGTTCGCTAATAATAATAGCGTCTTCAAAGTTATAGCCTCTCCAAGGCATGAAGGCTACTAATACGTTCTTTCCTAAAGCCAACTCTCCATTTTCCATCGAAGGTCCATCTGCTAATACATCTCCTTTCTTCACTTTTTGTCCTTCAAAAACAACTGGCTTTTGATTATAGCAGGTCTCTTGATTGGTTCCAGTGAATTTTGTTAATTCATATTCAACTAATTTATTATCGTCAAAACTTGTCAATGCATCAAGACTTTTTTCATTTAAATTATATCTAACTCTTATCCTTTCAGCGTCGACATATTCAACTATTCCATCAGCCTCGGCTAAAATTAGAGCTCTTGAATCTCGAGCGACCTTTTCTTCTAGCCCAGTGCCAACTATTGGTGCTTCGCAAGTTATAAGCGGAACTGCTTGCCTTTGCATATTCGAACCCATCAAAGCTCTGTTTGCGTCGTCATGTTCAAGAAATGGTATCAATGCTGCAGCCGCGCTTACAATTTGAGATGGAGCTATATCCATTAATTGCACATCTTCACGATTGACAACTGGGTAATCGTCTTGCAATCTTGCTTTTACCTTTTCAAATTTTATTTTATTATTTTCATCTAATGGCGTATTAGCTTGAGCTATAATATATGGGTCTTCTTCATCTGCTGTTAAATAGACGATTTCATTTGTAACAACTCCATTAACTACTTTCCTATAGGGGGTCTGTATGAAGCCGTATTGATTAGGTTTTGCATAAATCGTTAAAGAAGAAATTAATCCTATATTAGGACCTTCTGGAGTTTCAATCGGACACAACCTTCCATAGTGCGAATGATGAACGTCGCGAACTTCAAATCCAGCTCTTTCTCTTGTTAAACCTCCAGGACCAAGCGCCGATATTCTTCTTTTGTGAGTCATTTCAGACAATGGATTTGTCTGATCCATAAATTGCGACATTTGATTTGTCCCAAAGAAAGCATTTATAACGCTTGTTATTGTTTTAGCGCTTACTAAATCTTGAGGTTGGAAATTTTCTTGATCGCGCGAACTCATTTTTTCTTTAATAGCTCTTGACATTCTCGCAAGAGCAAGAGCGTATTGTTGAGATAATTGTTCCCCTACAGTTCTTATTCTCCTATTGCCTAAATGATCTATATCGTCAACGGGCACTTGTCCATTCTTAAACTTAATCATATACTTCATTATCTCAACAATATCTTCGACAGTCAAAGTCTGAACATTCAAAGGAATATTTAATTTTAGTTTATTATTTAATCTGTATCTGCCAACTTCTCCTAAATCATATCTTTTATCATTAAAAAATAATTTTTCCAACAAACTTTTTGCAGTTTCCAAATCAGTAGCTTCGCCTGTTCGTAGCTGTCTATATATATGAAACAATGCTTCTTCTTTATTTGTCGTTATATCTTTTTTTAATGTATTTAATATTAAGTCGGTTTCTGGATTTGATTCAGAATTTATTAATTTAATTTCTTTTATTGACGCAATTTTTATTTTATCTATATCTTCTTCTGTGATATAACTTTCTTTATTTAAAAAAACTTCTCCCGTATTCATATCATAAACGTCTGAAGCAACCATTCTTCCAATATGTTTTTCATTCAAATCTTTAACTTTTACCGTTTCTATTAAATTAAATAAATTCAATATTTCATCGTCGGTTTCGAATCCTAAAGCTCTCAGCAAAGTCGTAGAAGGAAATTTCTTCTTTCTATCGATATAAACATACAATACATTATTTATATCCGTTGATAATTCAATCCATGAGCCCTTAAATGGAATAACTCTAGCCGAATACAATGGGGTGCCATTTGGATGCAGCGTTTCAGAAAAAGCCACGCCAGGGGATCTGTGCAATTGAGTTACTATTACTCTTTCCGCTCCATTAAAAATAAAAGTCCCTTTTTCAGTCATATATGGAAGAGAACCAAGATAAACTTCTTGTTCAACAGAATTTATGTATTCGCCGCTTTCAGGATCTTTTTGTGATAATCTCAATAGAGCTTTTATTGTAGCGGCATATGTTAATCCCCTTTCCTTGCATTCTTTTATAGTTAGCCTTGGTTTTTCAACATAATATTCTATAAAATCTAATCTATAAATTTCTTTGTTATCGAATATTGGGAAATTTTCTAAAAATACTTTTTGCAATCCTTTAGGTTCTCTTTTAAGCGGATGAACATTATCTTGCAAAAATGATTCATATGATTCAAGTTGGATATTTAATAAGTCCGGAATTTCCAATATTGTTGGAATTTTTGAAAATGAAATTCTTTGAGTTTTCAATTTTCCTCCTACGCTTTATTTGGCGCGAGCTTTTAAAATGATAAAAAAGTGATAAAGCGGTCGCTTTATCACTCCTTAAAAAACATCGATTAAATACAAAAAGAATTATTTATTTTATCTCTACTGTAGCGCCTGCTTCTTCAAGTTCTTTTTTAATTTTTTCAGCTTCTTCTTTCGATATGCCTTCTTTTACAACTTTTGGAGCTCCGTCAACTAAATCTTTTGCTTCTTTCAATCCTAAACCTGTATGAGCCCTAACAACTTTAATAACGTTGATTTTTGTATTGCCAGCATTTTGTAAAACAACTGTAAATTCAGTTTTTTCTTCTACAGCGGGAGTTGCTGCAGCTGCTCCTGCGGCTGGCATTGGTCCCATCATAATTGGAGCTGCGGCTGTTACGCCAAAAGCATCTTCTAAAGCTTTTTTTAATTCAGCAGCTTCTACTAATGTTAATCCTTTAATTTTTTCTACTATTTCTACAACTTTTTCTGACATTTTATTCTCCTTAAGTTTGTTTCTTATTTTTCTTTTTTTGATATTTGATCAATTATACTTACGATATCTCTCATAACTGCATTAATTGCTCCCACAATTCCAGATGCAGGAGCATTAATACTGCCGATTATACTAGCGATTAAGTCTTCTTTTGTCGGCAAATTAGCTAACTCTTTTAGTTTAGAGCCATCATAAAACTGACCGCTTAGATAACATCCTTTTAAAGAAAATTTCTGTTTTTCATTATAGTACTTTTCAATAATTTTTGCGGGAATGGAAACGTTGTCTTTTACGAAGGCAAAACCATTCATTCCTTTTAAAACCTTTTTTAAGTCGCCATATCCGCCTAATTCATCCAATGCTTTTTGAATCAAAGTATTTTTATAGACTTTATACTTTACGTTAGAATTTCGAAACTGTCTTCGCAAATTAGTAATATCCTCGACATTAACTCCAGCATAATCGATGACATAAATTGCGTCAGATACCTTCGCTAATTCCTTTATCTCTTGAATAATTACATTCTTTTCTTCTTTTTTCATTTTTCACCTTTTTCTTAGTAGTTTTTTAGTTTGTTGGCTTTAGAAGCATTTTTTGAGCGCGTATTTTATTTTAAATTTTCTATTTCTTCCCTAGAAATTTTTAAACCGGGTCCCATTGTCGAACTTAAATATACGCTTTTGACATATTGACCTTTTGCGGAGGACGGTTTTGCTTTTAGAATCGTTTGAATAAATGTTTTGGCATTTTCTAATAATTTATCTGTTTCAAAACTTAAATTTCCAATTTTAGCGTGTACTATTCCCGTTTTATCTACTCTAAATTCAATCTTACCGGCTTTTATTTCTTTTACAGCAGTTGCAATATCATTTGTAACAGTACCGCTTTTTGGATTCGGCATCAATCCTTTAGGTCCTAATATTTTACCAAGCTTACCTAATTCGCTCATTACATCAGGCGTAGCAACAATAACGTCAATATCAGACCAACCTTCTTTAATTTTTTCAATATACTCCTCAAAACCTGCGTAATCGGCGCCTGCTTTTAAAGCTTCTTCGGCTTTTGCGCCTTTAGCAATTGCCAAAACTTTTACTGTTTTTCCTGTGCCATGAGGCAAACTAACAGTTCCTCTTATATTTTGATCGGCATGCCTAGGATCAACGCCCAATCGCATAGCTATATCTAACGACTCTACAAATTTAACTTTAGAATTTTCTTTTAATAAATTAATTGCTTCTTCTAATTTATATTCTTTTTTTAAATCTATCTTCTTTCTAATTTCCTTTATTCTTTTGGATAATTTCATTTTAACCTCTTTAGTTTATTTTTAATCAACTACTTCAATTCCCATACTTCTTGCCGTGCCAGCTATAATGCTCATTGCGCCTTCAATATCCTTAACGTTAAGATCTGGCATTTTTAACTCTGCTATTTCTTTTATTTGAGCCTTAGTTACTTTTCCAACTTTATTTTTATTAGGTTCTCCGGAACCTTTTTCAATCTTTGCGGCTTTTTTTAGCAAATCTGAAGCGGGCGGAGTTTTTGTTATAAATGTAAAAGATTTATCTGAATATACTGTTATTACAACTGGAATTATCATTCCCGATTTATCAGCAGTACGAGCGTTAAATTGCTTACAAAACTCCATTATATTAACGCCTTTTTGCCCTAAAGCGGGTCCCACTGGAGGGGAAGGATTTGCCTTGCCAGCCGGTATTTGAAGCTTTACAAAACCTACAACTTTTTTTGCCATTTTTTATCTCTCTTTTATTTATTGACCAATTCCGCTTGCGCGAAATCAATTTCAACGGGAGTTTGTCTTCCAAAGATAGAAATCATCACTTTAATTTTCATTTTTTCGATATTAACTTCTTGGATGAATCCAACGAACTCTTTAAATGGTCCTTCTATAATTTTAACTTGATCGCCTGCTTTGTACGCAGTTTCTACCTTTTCTCCCGAAAGTTCTTGTTCTATTTTTCCAATTATTTTTTTAACATCCTCTTTGGGAAGAGGCGTAGGATTTTTTCCAGTTCCTAAGAATCCCATTACAGATGGAGTATTCAAAATAAATTCTTTTACATTAGCATCCAAATCTGCATTTATTAAAATATACCCTGGAAAAAATTTTTTTGTTTTTGTTTTCTTTTTTCCATTCTTGACTTCGAATACTTTTTCTTCAGGAACTAATATTTCTGCAATTTTTGCTTTCAACTCGTCATTATTTTCTATTTCATTTAGTAAATTTGACTTAACTTTATTTTCATGACCCGAATAAACTCTTAAAACGTACCACTTGTAATCCATAGCTATCTTCGCTAAAATAATAATTTGAATAATTCAGTAATTACTTTATCTACAGCAAAAGTAAATATTGCAAATATTAAACAAGTTGTAATTACTATTCCTGTAGATTCTTTGAGTTCTTCTGAACTAGGCCAGGACACCTTTTTCATTTCTCTTACGACTTCATTGATATAATTAATTATTTTATTTTTCATGTTTACAATTTTATTTATATTAGCACGTCAGGAGGGACTCGAACCCCCAGCCTGCGGTTTTGGAGACCGCTGCTCTGCCAATTGAGCTACTGACGTATTTACTATTTAGTCTCTTTATGTACAGTATGTTTATTACACCATTTGCAATATTTTTTATATTCTACTCGGTTTGGATGCAATCTTTTATTCTTTGTAGTCGTATAATTTCTTCTTTTGCATTCGGAGCATTCTAAAGTAATTATTTCTCTCATTTTATTACCTTGAAGTTATTTCTTTGAAATGAGCTGACGACCGGGATTGAACCGGTGACCTCATCCTTACCAAGGATGCGCTCTACCAACTGAGCTACGCCAGCGGTTTTTAAAATAAAAAAATAGAGCGGGAGACGGGACTCGAACCCGCGACCAACAGCTTGGAAGGCTGTGACTCTGCCAACTGAGTTACTCCCGCAATATCCGCTCTATATGCTGTGGGCGGCGAGGGATTCGAACCCCCAAAGGCTTACGCCAACGGATTTACAGTCCGCCCCGGCTCTCCAACTCCGGCGTCCGCCCGGTAGACAAAACTAAAAGAACTTTTTTAAATTTTTT
>Ga0308397_1001860_pt1 | contig 11276 bp, 7 predicted proteins | sample Hotspr20SampleT8_FD_202356 | JGI IMG/M metagenome (GOLD analysis project Ga0308397, IMG submission 202356) | Hot spring phototrophic mat microbial communities from Mushroom Spring, Yellowstone National Park, Wyoming, United States - 20051001_T8 ...
CCGTCGTCCATATCATCCCAACCACTCGGCGACTCCAGCTCTACATCCGGTCCGGCTTCGCCACTGATGGTCGGGTTCACCGCCTCCACCCCGCCGTGGCCGAACCCGCGTACCAGAGCCTCACCCTCCTCGCGGCTGGCGACATAACGGGTGACCACCGTAGACGACTGTGGATCGATCAACGCCAGCGTCAGCACATCATTCTGTGCACCCTCCTGGTAGGAACGCCGTACCACCATTATCCGAAACTCATCCTCTAGTCGAGTCAATAACGTGAGGACCTGCGACGGGCTCAGACAGGTTACCAGCGCCATTGCCAGTCGCTCCAGCCCGAAATTATCTACCGCCGCCATGTCTCGTACCTGATCGCTGGGAATCACGTGCACTTCCAACGAGTGCAGCCCATACAGACTGCAGCTCATCTCCGGCGGACGATTATCTGCTGTTGTCGACACCCTACTCCTCCGTTCCGCTCCACCATGTCGTAACGACATGGAGCCACTGTAGTCGTCTACCTTCTCTCATCCATCAGGTTCTTCAGGAGATGGTGCTGTCCAATAGCGATAAGCGACGTACCCAGCATCAACCACAGCGTGGCGGTTAACCCGTCTGGCCTGCCGCCGATACCACCAACGACGGAAACCACTAGTGATAGTAGCAGACTCAGTGCGATACTCACGCTGGTCTTAAACCGATTATCCTCCTCCAGTTGCGAAGGTAACCCCAGCGCCACCAGCGCAGGATAGATCAGTGGGTAGAGTACGAACTTGACCATCGCTCCACATAGCGTAGCCAGCACCAGGATATCCGCTGAGATCGTGAGCGTATTGTCCATACCCATTACTCCTCCTGTATCTCTACTTCTAAGGTATTAGGCGGTTGGGTCACACCGCGTACCCTGCTCCAGCCCCACGGGGGCTGCAACGCGCCGAGCTCTCGATACACGGCATACGCGGCGATCCAGATATCCTCCAAACGATCCTTCAATGTTCCAAACGGGCGCTCGCGCCGGCGCCGCGACGCGGACGGTGGCATCCGCGCAAAGCCCACATCGCCCAGTAGGGAACGGAGCGCCCGATTCACACAGAACTGCAGATAGCCGTATACCCTACCGATAGCCCGCACCTGCGCATCCGTGAGCGGCTGGTACCGGTGATCGCCTTCCACTAACAGCACCAGGTTCCTCCTACCGTACGGAAGCGGCGCCCGCCAGCGCCACCACTCCCGCTCCATATCGGGCCATAACTCCAGAAGGTATCCGTTGGCGGTCACCACCAGATCCGCCGAGAGACCAAACTGACGGACACGCCTACCCAGCGCTATCGGGAGCCATCCTGCCAGCCGCTCCAGCTCCTGAGCCGCGTCCGACACGGGATAAGTGAACGAAGGCAGCACGGCACTGGCTACCATGAGCCTATGGAACCGTACCAAGCGCCGCCCCGACGGCCCCCACGCTTGCTCCGCCAGCTCCGACGGTAGATACCGCCGCACCTGTTCGTATGGTACCGGCTTCACCGGGCAGAGCAACGGCAGCAGCGGATTGCGCCGCCAGCGCCGCCAGGCCAGCCACGGCGCCGTATACCGCCTAGGCAGAGAAGATCGAGATGCCTCGTACCTGGGTGCTGTATCCTTCATGGGTACGTGGTATGTTCACCCGCACGCGGGTAGATGTGGCGATCTCCGCCGTTGCCGTTCGGATACCCGCCGTGCCCGTCTGCCAGATCTCCACGCGCCGTATGGGACGTGAGCTACCCGCCGGCAGATTAATGAACACACTGCCGGAGGGCGCAAAGCGCAACGCCAGCAGATCCACATCGTACAGTCCGATCGCACCAAACCCCGGCACGCCGGTATTGCGCCGGAATAGCCACTGAACGGCATCGGTTGCACCGCCGGACGGATCCCAGAGGAACTGACCGCGCGAGAACCACTGATACCTGCCGGTCTCCCAGGGATGCGCCGCCTGCGGCACCGTGACCCACGAACCACCCGCACGGCGCTGTACCCGCACCAGCTCCAATAACCCGGCCGGGAGTAGCCCCAACCGCACCGTGTTGGCCTGCGCCGAGAGCGCACCCACCGATAAACCGATCCGTACCAGAATATACTGTGCAGAGTCTGGGACGCGGAACAGCCATTTCCCGTTGACCATATCGTCGACATCCTGCGTGTAGAGCCATTGCGTGCCGTCCGGCTCGGAGCTGCCTACCGCTACCTGCACCTGCAGGTCCTTGCGGTAACTGCCGTCCTCATAACGCAATACCGATTGCTCCGACGTTACCGGCGCGGTCGCCACACCCCACGACGGGTGCATCATCCCTGTGCTGGCCTCTATCTGTACAGGAAGCACACCGCTACCGTACCCGTAGAAGTCCACGGGGAGCACCGCCCCCGTCTGTAGCAGTGTGTGCAACATCTGCCGCAGCGCCGATGCCATGCTACCGTACGCCGTCGCCGCGCCGGTCTGCAACATTTGCTCCAGCATCAACTGCTCTACCTGCCGCTCGCTACGGTCCCGCAGGTTCAACAGCTCCTCTCGGATACTGTCGAAGTAGCGGTTCAATACCCGACTGGAGGACCGACCGCCGGGCGCGATCCGCTCCTCCGTCAGCGGCTGTACCAGTGATTCCGCGATAAACGAATGCCTCATGCTTCACAGAGCCTCCGTCCTCTGTCTGTCCCGTAACCATCACACCGGGTTACCACGGCAGCGTACTGCGCCAGCGCTGTAACTCGCCTACGGCGGATCGGAGCATCTCCACCAGCCTCCAACCGTTCGTCCCGGTCATCTCGCCCGCCGGAGCACCGTCCACCAGCGTGCCACTATCCCAATCCGCCTGCCATAATACCCGCTCCACATAGTGCATGGTTTGCACCGTCTGCTCCAGGAAGAGAGCAAACGGCTCCGTTAGCCTCGGACTGGAATATCCGATACCTACCGGCCACGGCCCGCACCGCGCCGGGAAGCTCCGCAACACCACCGGCACGTCCTCCCAGACCGGACTCCGCGCGACGACTCGAAGACGTACATTGCCCACAAATACCTGAACGGCGGTGTTTCCATCCCACGATACTGTCAATCGGTGCTGGACCCGAGTATCCGACTGGCTCTCCAGGTTGTAGCGGATCTCGTCCACGGCGGGTATCCGCACGTGGGCCGCTTGCCCTTCCATAAACTCCCGCAGCAGTACCACGCTGCTACCCTGACCGCTCCCGCTCGACCAGACCAGAGTAATACCGGTATACCCCACATCGTTCGGCGCATTCACCAGCACCAACGTGAGCTCGAGATCGGCGTCCTCGACGGTATCCCATTCCCGCATCCGAAGGTCCAGAGACACGTCGTAGTTTACCGAACCCGATCGATTGAGCACACGCACCGGCTGGTTTACTACGGCATCTACACTCCATACCGTCGCACGAAATCCCGAATCTGGCATCGACTACCGAACCTCCAGTCGAACCGAATAGAGCTGCACCGCCTCGTCCGGAGACGCCTCCATCCGCACCCGTACCGCCACGCGCTTCGGCGCGCCCAGCGCCTCCATCACCCGAAGCGTGTAGCGCGGCAGTGAAAGCCTCAGCCCAATATCCGACGTTGCGACTCCTCCTGCCGAAGAGGTGGGAAGCACCACCGCCGCCACGTTCGAGCCACTACGCGGTATGACCATCGCCGCCCAGCACTCGGACAGTCGCACCCCTGTTCCGGTTACCAGCTCTCGATAGGAAACACGTCGCATGGGACCCGGCAGCATCCGTAACTCCACATCACCACGCAGACTCCACCCGAACAGAGAGCACGCCATGAGCGGCGCATCCGACTCCGAAGCATGCACAGCAATATCCAGCCGGTTCCAGTCATTGCCGCTGCCCAGTGAGATGCTGTCCTTCCAGATGTCCCGCACCTCGACCACTTCACGCACGCGCTCCCCATTCCACCATACACTCGCCGGCAGATTGTATGTGCCCGAAGCGAGAGCCACCAGGTCCAGATAAAGACCTTCAGTGCCACCTCGTACCCATATGCTGAACCCGAAATCCGTGCCGGCCGGCAGCGCGTACACGCCGGTGTTGGAGGATGGGTCGCCTACCAGCGCATTCCCGCCCAATACCGCCGTGTAGCCCCGACCGTCCACAGAGACGCGGAACAGCGGGCCACGCGGGTCCACCGACGAAGGCGGAATCGGGTAGAACGCGCCGCTCCGCTCCATCACGGGTAACACCAGTTCCGGCGGCTCCACACACCGCCAGGACGCCAACTGGAGCACCTTGTCGCCCGGCGAGGAGCCGACCACACTCCCACCGACCATCCGGTCGGAACGCAGCATCCGGCACTGGTAGGAGTTCAAACCACCATATAAATGGCTCCGGTAGATCGCCTCCGGCGGATTCAATCCGTTCACCAAATACCACGTGTATCTCCCGTCCGGCGGGTTCGCCATTGGTTCGGACAGCACAAACTCGCGATGCACCGTTTTCAGTAGCATCCTGTCCCCGTCCACCACTTCGTCTGGCTCCTGCACGTTGTGGGTATACCATAGCAGGATCTGTGGTTGCGCCCGGTCACTGAGGCTCTTTGGCTCCGTCTCCAGCATGACCTGCACCAATCCGGCACGCTCCGGTGTCAGTGCCGTCTCCATCTCCACCGGCTTCCAACAGTACCATGCCACCGGGTGGTAGCGCAGCTGAACGCCAACCAGTCTAGAGACCGCCAGTACCGTCTCGCTACCGGTACGGGCGGGACGTATCTCCAGCGCATCCAGCGTCGTCGTGGGAAACGGAACTAGCGTCCCACCAACGATATTCGCCGTGGCGAGTCGGCCCCAGCTGTTCTCGCGTGCCAGCCCACCCCACACCTCCACCTGTGCCGGTAGCTGCAACTCGATATGGATACCGTTTAGAGTCACCGGCTCCGGCCAACGCACCGTGACCGCACCGTCGCTGGATAGGTGCCAGCCATGCTCGCCGATCTCCTCCAACCACTCCACATACATCGGGTTGATGGCGTAGCCGTGGCGCAGGTCCACCGCCGCCGTGGTGCTCGACCAATCGATCATGCTTGGATCGTTGATAGTGTCATACACCACCCATGCCGCCTGGTCCGGCCTGGCGGAGAGCGCTTGCACCTTGCGATGGATGTCACGGATGTCCTGCGCCAGCCGCACCGTACGGTGGTGGAGCGCAGATAACACCCGGCTGGCCGAACCGTCGAAGGTGCGCACGGCATCGTCCAGTACCTCCGTGTCCCATACCATCTGACGGTAGCACTCCCGCACCGCCCCTGTTGGGATCGGCTGACCCGGTAACAGCTCCGGCGGCTGCATGGACGGATGACCCCAACCGGCGGGGAAGCGCGCCTGCAACGTATCCAACAGCTCCCTCCACGAGGGCAATCTCCCAGCCTCTCGCAGGCGCTGCCATGCCAACTCCGCCGCCAGCTTCACCATCTGCATCTGCCTGATCATGGAACACCCTCCAAAAGCACGGCGTATACCGCCGGGGTCAGATGCTCAACCGATGTGGAGAGTTCAACCCGTAACCACACTCGTGACGCCGGCTTATCGAGCACCAGCGGTTGGCCACCATCCGAAACAGGCACCAGCGGCTTCCAATCAGTACCGTCAGTGGACAGCAGATACCGCACGGCCGTGCCGTCCGGCACGTCGTGCTCGGCATGGATTCGTACCTGCTGTACCGGACGGCTCAATATGATGGGCAACGACTGCCAGTACCCCGAAGCGGGGTAAGTGGCGCGATACAACGCGATCTCGCGCAGCGCAATGACACTACGCCACCCGGAGAAGACATCGAAACCGGTCACCACATCGCGCAGCTCCCGCCTCTTGGTCTCCTTGAAGATGAAATCGGCCAGTACGGAAAATGCCATCACCAGCGCCACAACAGGTGCGACGGGCCCCAGCCATGCCACCGCCTTCGCACCGATCGCACTGGTCAGCCACTTCATGGTGATCCCACGCGCTGCCAGAGCCAACGTGCCGACCACCCGGCCCGCCAGTTCCGCACGATCGTTGTGCTCCACCACCATGCTGCCGATAGTCGGTGCCTCGGTATCCAACCGCCACTTCAGGTACCGGTCATCCGTCTTCAGCGCGAACCCCAGTGCCTTCTGCTCGAACCGCTCGTAAATGAGACCCACCGCCGCCGGATGCGCCAAACCGAGCCGGGGAGTATACCACCCACCGGCGCGGAAGCCAATGCGTACGGCGCGATATCCCAACATCGGGATAGTACGCCGCTTCTGGAAGTCCGCGTCGCTGCCCAGTACTATACTGCCCAGCCCAGAAACAGGATAGAGCAGGTCCTCCCACTCGCCGTCACTGTTCATGGCCTGCAGCAGAAACAGTCTCGGCGGGATACCGCCAACCACCATCGGCAGGATATCCAGCATCCCATTGGCTGATGGGTCCAACTCAATCTCCATCACCAGCTGCGCTAGTTCGTCCGCCGGGGGACTGTCGGCAATAGCCGCCAGCGGATACTGCACCGGCTCGGTCGACTCCTCCGGATCGATTACCCGTACCGTCCAACCCTTGCCTTCGGTGATCTTCTCCACATCCACCTCACTGCCCTGCTCGCTGCGCAGATAGAACACACCATCGATGTGGCGTGCCCGCTGACGGCGCTTCACCACGTTATACTCCCACTCGAAATGGGTGTCCGGTCTGTTATCGAACAGCGCAGCGATATTGGCGTGGTTGTCGCTCTCACCTGCCGGTGTGACCTTCGGGAGTAAGCGGATACCCCACTCCAGCCACTGCTGCTCTCTGCCACCGCGCACGGGCCATGTGATAGAATCCACCACCATATTGTTGCCGGGGATACCCCGACAGTACTGTCGGAGCAACCGAACACTGCGGAACGCACCGGTTAGGTCCTCCCTGCCGATTGGACGCAGGGTCAGCTTGCCACCGTTCGGATCCACCGCAGTATCGGAGATGGTGGCGCTCTCTGTGGCCACAAACCGCTCCAGGTAGTAGACCGGCATCTCCTCTACCTGTGCCCACTGCTGCAGGTGCCGTTCTACCTCCGCCTCTACCTGACCGTACAGGTCCTCCAACTCCTGTATTGTGCGGTGTACACTCTCCAACCCATCCATCGCCCGCGCGGCAGCGGTACCCATCACCGGTATCAACTCGTTCAGCGCATCGCTGACCGCCAGCGGCGTTTCCACCAGCCGATCCTCTACCGCCACATCGCCAGGCAGGCTCACCGGTAACGGACGCCGCATCGCTACCAGCCACCCCCATCCACCGTAATATCTGCCACTGCCGACCGAAGCACCGGCGGCCCCTCAGGAGTGTCCCGCAACACCAGTTCCGTCTCCAGCTCCAGTGCCAGGAACGAGTAGGTGACCCGCAACGCGTCACCGTGCTCCAGCGACACCACATCCACCGGGAACTCCAGCTTCCTACCGCGATGCACATACTCCAGCACCGGGTAGTATTCGGGATCGGCGGGATTGATGTTCGGCAACCGGAGTTGTACCGCCTGACGGTTCACGTAGTCCGTACGGTTCAGCGTCTGCGGCACGATCCCCTGACCGCGCCGCCAGCGGCTGACCAGATCGGCGTCGCGTCCATCGAACACGTAATCCGCCAGCAGCGCCCCGCCCTTCGGCAGCTCCGTCAATACCTCCACCAGTCCGAATTCGGGTACCAGTCGGTACTGACCATCCGGTAACGGCGTCGACTTATCCACCAGTATCGACTTCCCGTCCCGAGTCTCCAACACCGGCTCCACTACATACAGCTGGATCTGCGGTCTCCCCTCACGCACCGCTATCGGATAGTACTGGAGCATGTGGATCTGGCGCTCTCCGCTGAAGATATACTGTCGACTACCGTCCTGCGACTCACCGACCCATGAGGAGTACTGACCCACCCGCTCCTCCGTGGCGGTCTGTAACCGTTCGCGGCGGACTACATAGTGTTCGCGGGTGCCGGAAACGGAGACACCACCCGGCGGCATGTACAGCCCATGCAGCACCGCCTCTACCCGCACAGGCACATGCCTGCCCGATGCCCGTAGATACCCCAACGCCATCCCAAACTGTATCATCAGCTCGGTATCGGCGTCGCCGACCACCCACGCCTTCGGCGGAAGCGTCACACTGAGTTGCCTGACCTCCCGCACCCCGGTCAATTCCACCAGCAGATAGCCGTCATGCTCACCGTCCCTACCGGAGAAGCCGACACGGTCGACCACCACAAACCGACTCGGGCCTCCATTCACACGCACCAGCGCCTGCTTCCAGCGCACGCGCCAGCTCCGCACCGGCAGTACCAGCACACCGTCACCGCCCGGTAGCGCCCACCCGCCGGAACTCCATGCCACAGAAACCGATGCCGATGAACCCGCCGAGACGACCGGTCGATACACCACATACCCACCCTGTACGGTCCTGTTCGCCGTGCTCCATTCGGATGGCCCGCTCTGGTAGACGGAACCGGTGGTACCCACGCCGGAACGGATGAGGTTCTCCACCGTGCTCAGATCGATGCGATCGCCGTTGGGGTCGTATCCGCCCGTGCTGGCGACCTCCTCCGTCACCGCCTGCTGATCCACCCAAGGCGTGTGGGAGAGCGTCACCTCGCGCTCAACGGTGGAGATAAACCGGTCGGTGGTCGTGCGGAGCGGGCATTTCACCACCTGTCCGGACGGGAACGTCGCGCCGCTGCCCTCCGGCACGAACCACAGATCCACCTGCGTCGTTGCCGATTGCAGCGGGATCACCTGCTGGTAGTTGTTGACGGCGTTACGCACCACCAGCTCCGAACGGTGAAGGTTCTCACCGGATACCCAGAACCGGAGATGGCGCATAGCGTCGGCGCTGGTCATCGGCACGAACCGGATCCTACCGCGACGCGTACGGGCAGATCGAAGGAGCGACAGGTTGCGTAACGCCGTACGATACCTCACTGTACCCGGCGCCACCTCGCCAATAGGGTTTTCCAACACCACATCGAACCGCGTGAACGGCTGCACCTGATTGGAGATCGGTACAATTTGTACCGTATCCGCTGTGGATGCCAGCGAGAAGTGCAGATCCCGCAGCACCAGATTGGCACCAAACACGTGTATCTCCTGGTTGCCACCCGTCCCGGACTGGCGTACCACTACCCGAACCTGCTCGGCACCACCCACACCATCCGGCTCCTCGAGCCAGACCGCATAGACTTCCTCGCTACCAATGACAGACACTTCCACCCATGCGGATTCCTGACCGATGACTCTGCCCCCTCGGATCCAGTACGCTTCCACATACACGCGCCCTATGCCGCCTACACTGCGTAGTCGCAGTAGCAGTTCGAAGCCACGACTGGAACACCCGCTCGGAAGCTCGTCCAGTCCGGCCGTGAACCACACCGACGCCATGGTACCGCCCGGCAACACGGCGTACTGCCTGCGGTCCTCCGTGCGGACGGACCCACCGGACCTGCCCCACACGCTGTCGGAATATCGAGGAGACGGACAGAGCTCCCTCCGCCTGCCGATAGGGTGCAGACGGTACTGTACCACCCGTACCGGCGAAACCGACCGGACGATCAGCTCGTCGGCGAAGAACGTGTCCACACCGCTCCACTGGAACTGCAATAGCTCCCCGCTCTGGTAGGTATACGGCAGCCAGGAGGCTATTGGGCTGGCAGACGGCGCCACCGGCAGCTCCGTCGTCCACGACTCCACCTCCTCCGGATGAGATACCAGCAGCGCGGTCGCATCGCCCGCTTCCAGTACCCTGCCGAGCGACCGCACCAACCGACCCTGTACCAGCGGCTCGCCAACGGGTGAGAGCAGACTCTGCACCACCAGACCGGAGGAGAGGGTGTAGCCCCGCCGATCGTCCGAATACGATACCCCGCTCGCGCCGGCGATCGATGTCAGCAGATCCAGCAGCACATGCGATCCGGCGGAACCGGCTCCCACCATCATCTTCAACTGGCTCAGCCGGTAGCGCAGATTCCGCTCCAGCTGGCGTACGCGGAACTCCAACCCGGCCAGAGAGCGCCGTACCGTGTCCTCCCCTACCGCAAACGCATGCGCATGCCCGTCCTGCACCCGATACGCCGTCTCAAGTACGTCGCGGATATGTCGCAGCCACTGTGACAGCGATTGCTCGTCTATTCGGTTGGGTATAGCGACGCGTAGAGACGCGCCCTCTAGCGTGGGGAAATACTCACGAAGGTTCTCTTCGTCGAATCTGGGGAACGTGTTCCTCATCGGGTACCCCCACTGGTCTCGTAAAACTCTACATCGAAGGTGATACCCGCTGGTAGGTACCTCCGCACGATGCGGCGGATATCGTCGATACTGTAGCCCCCATACGGGTGATTGCTATCCAGTAGATAGGACGGCAGCTTTACCAACACATGTCCGGCCCCACCGCGTAGACTGCCGTCCCAATCGCTGACGTCCCACAACGCGTCCCTGATGGTGATGTCCAACTGCTCGGCGTTCTGCCAGCCCCCGCCGTGTCGGCGCAGATCGATTACCATCGGTGCCGTCACCGCAAGTCGGGACCGACCCAGTATGTACCCCACCGGCAGCGCCAGTGGCGAATCGCCCTCGCCGGGGGCGAGGATGCCGAGTCGGTGCTGTAACAGCCGCTGCACCCCACGCAGATCCGGCCGGAGCAACACCGCTCTGGAGAGCAGCTGCTCCCATCCGATCCCACTATCATACGGTACCGCCAGATACGGCTGGAGTATCAGACTGATACCACGATCCAGCGCGCGCCAAGCATTATCAACCGTCCTCACCATACCTCTCTGGTCCTCATAATCGATCACGCACCGTTTGTCCGTCCTCAACAGGAGCGAACAGAACCCGCCGTTCGACGTGATGTATCCCGAATAGAAATACGCATCGGACGGCGTCCGGTAGTAGACCGTGATCCAAGGATCCCAGCGGCACGATTCCGGCACGCTCAGCACTGTCGTCGGTACAGACGGCTGATCCACCGGCCCCACGACGGATCCGTCATACCGTAACCACCGCACCACCTGATATGCCGGCTCGCGTAACCGCACCGTACCGTCCACCACCGCTACCTTCTCCACCACCTCCACCAGCGGCACATGCCCGGACTGGCCGGCGTCGACCGATGCCGTAACCAAGCGCACCGCCCCGGCGGGCACGGTATACCCCAGCAGAAACCGGTCCCCACGGTTCACCCTGTCTGGAAAGGTGTCCAACACCGCCCGCGCGAGCGCGCCGTAGCGTCCGTTCGCCTGCCGCCGCCACTGCTGGACATCGTA
>Ga0308397_1001862_pt1 | contig 11268 bp, 9 predicted proteins | sample Hotspr20SampleT8_FD_202356 | JGI IMG/M metagenome (GOLD analysis project Ga0308397, IMG submission 202356) | Hot spring phototrophic mat microbial communities from Mushroom Spring, Yellowstone National Park, Wyoming, United States - 20051001_T8 ...
CGACCGGTTCTGGTCGAAAAGGTTTCGACAGTACCTATGAGGGCTTGAAACGGTTTTCGGATGCGCATGGTAGCGAACGATGCGGACGTTTCGACAGTACCTATGAGGGCTTGAAACATGACCGCGTTGCGGTTCAGCGCTCGGCCCATGCGCGTTTCGACAGTACCTATGAGGGCTTGAAACAGCGGTCAGTCAGGCAGGGCAGTTAGGAGCCTCGTGTTTCGACAGTACCTATGAGGGCTTGAAACTCGGTACGACCCACGGCCCATGGGCAATCAGGAATTTGTTTCGACAGTACCTATGAGGGCTTGAAACCATAGAATAAAGGGAGGTTCAGTGATGCGACGCAATGGTTTCGACAGTACCTATGAGGGCTTGAAACTCGTCGAGCAGTCGCTGAGCCATGAGTCGCATGTGCGTTTCGACAGTACCTATGAGGGCTTGAAACTTGCAAAAGTAAGGGAGGCAGAGCATGCCCTCGCGTTTCGACAGTACCTATGAGGGCTTGAAACCTTCCTCGATGCCGAGGGAGCGGGGGTAACGCCGCGTTTCGACAGTACCTATGAGGGCTTGAAACCGCATCGCTGCCTCTCGCTGCACATCGTGCAACTCGTTTCGACAGTACCTATGAGGGCTTGAAACGTATCGAACTCTTGAGGAAATCCAGCGCGAATATGGTTTCGACAGTACCTATGAGGGCTTGAAACACTGCAGTATATCCCGACGGCGCCGATATGCTAATGTGTTTCGACAGTACCTATGAGGGCTTGAAACGGGCTCGAGCGCTTGCGCCAGCGCCGCATCCCAACAGGGTTTCGACAGTACCTATGAGGGCTTGAAACCTGGTTCAAGAAGTAGCGGCGAAAGGTCGATTCGCGTTTCGACAGTACCTATGAGGGCTTGAAACTGGCATAGGCCTCCATGCTGTATGCGTCATTGAATGGTTTCGACAGTACCTATGAGGGCTTGAAACTGCTCGCGACTCGAGGACAACGAGGACAACGTCGTCGTTTCGACAGTATCTATGAGGGCTTGAAACGCGCCAGTTGTCTTTTGTGGAACTCACAAGAATACTGAGTTTCGACAGTACCTATGAGGGCTTGAAACCCCTTTATGGCTCATAATCGCCGAGCTGGCCCGCGGAGGTTTCGACAGTACCTATGAGGGCTTGAAACCCGCAGGCGCGCCCCCGGAGACGACGGCACCAGGATTTGGTTTCGACAGTACCTATGAGGGCTTGAAACGAATCGGCGATTTTGGGCGAGAACAGCCGAGTTTCGGTTTCGACAGTACCTATGAGGGCTTGAAACATATTTGAATCCAGCAGCGGGTGTGTGCCTGCGATAAGGGGTTTCGACAGTACCTATGAGGGCTTGAAACTAAGCCGCGAAATCACTCGGAATACCGATTCTCATAGGTTTCGACAGTACCTATGAGGGCTTGAAACGTACTCCGAGTCGTTGTACTTCTGGCTCAATGCGGAGTTTCGACAGTACCTATGAGGGCTTGAAACCCCCTAGCCTATGCTTGTAGCGTCGGATCGATGGCAGTTTCGACAGTACCTATGAGGGCTTGAAACGGCGCTCCTCTGGTGGGAAGCATGGGAGCGTGAGGTGTTTCGACAGTACCTATGAGGGCTTGAAACTAGCGTTACTGGATATTATGGCTTTTATGGATCGAAGTTTCGACAGTACCTATGAGGGCTTGAAACGATGTTCTGTGCTAGGATCCGGTCTTGCCTGACGTGTTTCGACAGTACCTATGAGGGCTTGAAACCGAGCGATCGCAGGCGGGTAACCAGCGTGACGATGGGTTTCGACAGTACCTATGAGGGCTTGAAACAACATTCTGTTAGGCAGTAAACAGTGTCTGCGTGGATATCGAGGTTTCGACAGTACCTATGAGGGCTTGAAACGCATCGCTTTCGCGAGATCTGGAGGCCAGACCATGGGTTTCGACAGTACCTATGAGGGCTTGAAACCTAGCTCCGTACACACGCCCTGAAGGATCGTTCGCGGTTTCGACAGTACCTATGAGGGCTTGAAACTTTTTCTGTCCGTGCGGCGCGCCAGCCACGCACTCGGGTTTCGACAGTACCTATGAGGGCTTGAAACTTGTATGTCCCGAACATGACTCTCCAGCCGGTGCTGGTTTCGACAGTACCTATGAGGGCTTGAAACGTGCTGGGGGGTGCAATGGTCCCTCCGTCCGAGGCCGTTTCGACAGTACCTATGAGGGCTTGAAACAGGATATCTCGTGGGATTCGCTCCAGATCTCGCCAGGGTTTCGACAGTACCTATGAGGGCTTGAAACCCGAGTCGGCGGGATGTGCGAGAGCAAGTGCTCGCGGTTTCGACAGTACCTATGAGGGCTTGAAACTCTGACCCCTGCCACGCCTCCTTATAGCCGAGTCGGGTTTCGACAGTACCTATGAGGGCTTGAAACGAGCTCGCGGAGGAGCTCCTGGCGGAAGGATCCTGTGGTTTCGACAGTACCTATGAGGGCTTGAAACGCTCCTGGACGCAATGCATGCGCTGCGCAGCCACATCGTTTCGACAGTACCTATGAGGGCTTGAAACTCGCACTCGCGCTCGTCGTCGAGCGCGAGCTCGGCTGGTTTCGACAGTACCTATGAGGGCTTGAAACGTCTACCTTTCAGCAGAACAAAAGTTCGGTATGCGTGGTTTCGACAGTACCTATGAGGGCTTGAAACGCGCCCCACACGACGCCCGGCCGGAGGAAAGACAAGTTTCGACAGTACCTATGAGGGCTTGAAACGCGGCAGCGCGGTGATCCGCTCGGACCCGAGCTCGTAGTTTCGACAGTACCTATGAGGGCTTGAAACGTTGTTCGAGAATGCCCTGCAGGACGCATCGCATCGTTTCGACAGTACCTATGAGGGCTTGAAACCAGACACACCGGAAACGGCCCACCATTTGGTACCCCGTTTCGACAGTACCTATGAGGGCTTGAAACCATGGACGAGGCGATAGAACAGGTTGCCATCCCCATGTTTCGACAGTACCTATGAGGGCTTGAAACCCCCTCGAGGCTCTCGAGGGCGAGGGCAACGCACATGGTTTCGACAGTACCTATGAGGGCTTGAAACTGATGCCTCCCTCCTCCATCTCTTCCGTGATGGGGTGTTTCGACAGTACCTATGAGGGCTTGAAACTGATTAAACCTCCACCTACTTCCCGCCCCACTCCTCCATGTTTCGACAGTACCTATGAGGGCTTGAAACCTCGGTGCCCCGGCGGATGATGGTGATTCCATCCGGAGTTTCGACAGTACCTATGAGGGCTTGAAACGGCCACGTCGGCATCTTGGTGCTCAGCTCGCGAACGTTTCGACAGTACCTATGAGGGCTTGAAACAGCCAACGACGACAGAACGTCAACGGATCTCCAGCAGGTTTCGACAGTACCTATGAGGGCTTGAAACGACGCATAGAGGGCGTTGGCTCTCTCTCGGGCGTCGCGGTTTCGACAGTACCTATGAGGGCTTGAAACTCCAACTTGGCTTTGTCCGCCGCCGACATGAAACCGTTTCGACAGTACCTATGAGGGCTTGAAACCTATCCCATTCTGCTCCACGCGACGGTGGAGCAGTAGCGTTTCGACAGTACCTATGAGGGCTTGAAACGCGTACAGTGCCTCTTCCAGGTTCTCCTGCAACCAAGTTTCGACAGTACCTATGAGGGCTTGAAACTGCGGAAAATTGCTGTTGCGCTTCTTCTCGAGAGCGTTTCGACAGTACCTATGAGGGCTTGAAACTGCGGAAAATTGCTGTTGCGCTTCTTCTCGAGAGCGGTTTCGACAGTACCTATGAGGGCTTGAAACCGGCTCCCTCTCGCGATGATGAGGAGCGGATATTGAGGTTTCGACAGTACCTATGAGGGCTTGAAACTGAAGGTGATGGTGTCGGTATCTGGATCAGCGGTGGCAGTTTCGACAGTACCTATGAGGGCTTGAAACTACGATGTCGAGGCGCGTGAAGCGATAGAGGCCGAAGTTTCGACAGTACCTATGAGGGCTTGAAACCGGGTTGATCTCGGGCACCTTCAGCGGGTCGTAATCGTTTCGACAGTACCTAAGAGGGCTTGAAACAATCCCGAGACTGAGTGGAGGCTGACGCGAACCGCGGTTTCGACAGTACCTATGAGGGCTTGAAACTTGGTGCAGGCGAAGGTGAAACAGGAGCAGTTCCTCGTTTCGACAGTACCTATGAGGGCTTGAAACCAGCTGCTCGATCACCTCGATGGTGAGCCGAGACGCGTTTCGACAGTACCTATGAGGGCTTGAAACTCGAGTCCTTTCCTCCCGAGTACGCGACGTACGGCGTTTCGACAGTACCTATGAGGGCTTGAAACGACCACGTCGGCATCTCGGTGCTCAGCTCGCGAACGGGTTTCGACAGTACCTATGAGGGCTTGAAACTTCTTGACGAATAGCCTTCACGTCGTTATGCGCAGGTTTCGACAGTACCTATGAGGGCTTGAAACACGCGATAGGTGGTTTTGGGACGAGACGATATCCGCGTTTCGACAGTACCTATGAGGGCTTGAAACGTCGTCGCAGCGCGCATTCGCGAGCTGCACACACGCGTTTCGACAGTACCTATGAGGGCTTGAAACGCCGTACCCGTTCCCGCCGATCGCCGACGCGCAGAACGTTTCGACAGTACCTATGAGGGCTTGAAACCCGCACCGGTCGCACTGGTAGCGGCGGCGGGGGGAGTTTCGACAGTACCTATGAGGGCTTGAAACTGGCGGTTCGTCCGCGTCGACCCCGACGACCAGTCGCGTTTCGACAGTACCTATGAGGGCTTGAAACCGCGTGACCTGGGCCTGGCGCGGGCGCGCGCGTCGTGTTTCGACAGTACCTATGAGGGCTTGAAACCGCGGCGCGCCTCGGTCGCGTTCGCACGACACACTGTTTCGACAGTACCTATGAGGGCTTGAAACCTGCGGCCAGTGAAGCTCTGGCGCGACTCGTACGGGTTTCGACAGTACCTATGAGGGCTTGAAACCCAGATCGTCGATCCCCGTGCGCGTAACCCGCTCCTGCGTTTCGACAGTACCTATGAGGGCTTGAAACGAACCACGGCATCACTCACCTCACGCGTAGCTACCCGTTTCGACAGTACCTATGAGGGCTTGAAACGGAGAGGCTTCTCTGACGGGATGAAAACTGGCTTCGTTTCGACAGTACCTATGAGGGCTTGAAATTTACAACGCGCAACTTCCCGTCATCGTGACGACCAACCGTTTCGACAGTACCTATGAGGGCTTGAAATCACCCTCGCTAAGGAACTCAAAAAACTCGAGTCCTCCAGTTTCGACAGTACCTATGAGGGCTTGAAATGTCAGCACGCTCGTAGGCAACGCGGATATCGTCCCGTTTCGACAGTACCTATGAGGGCTTGAAACACTTTACGTTGAGCCGGCTGTACATGGCGACGACGGTTTCGACAGTACCTATGAGGGCGTGAAACGCGATGACGACGCGGACCTTCGGTTCAGCCATCGAGTAAGTTTCGACAGTACCTATGAGGGCTTGAAACGGAGTCAGGGGACCAGGTTCTAGGCCTCAGACCCCAGTCTCAGCAGTACCTCTGAGGGCTTGAAACGCTCGGCCCCAGGGAACTCGCTTGCGGGTGGCCCGTTGCGGCAGGATCGCTCGGAGCTCGAGACCGGCGCCAGCGAGCTTGCCGCGAGCAGGTCGCGAATACCCCCGAAAGCATCAAATCAGCGCTCTCGAGGCCTCGACGTCCTTGCCGCGCCAACCGGCACGGCCTGGATCTGCCGTTGCGGCGGTCGGTGCGGGCGCTCGTAACGGTCCTCCCGGGCGCGAGGCGATCGCGTCTTCGCGCCAGGAGGACCCGAAGGGCTGGACCAGCGACCGCGCGGCGGGCGCGCTGCCATGCGGCGTCGGTTGGGAGTCGGTGGCGAGAGGCTTCGCGCGGGACCCAGCGCAGCCGGTAAGACGTCTGGAGGCAGCGCGTTCCAGGGTCCGACGCCAGCTTGTGCTCTTCGAGACCAGCGTCATCTCCCTGCCAGGAGATGCCAGCATTGGCGCGGTCGACCGAGCGCGGACGCAGCAGGTTAACGAGCGCGAGCACCGAACCCCGTGCCATGTCGTGCCCCGGCGGCGCGCGAGTCGGTTGACAGCGAGCGCTGCGCCATGTAGGCTTGTTTTGGTGAGCACGTTGGCGGGTGGTGAAACGGTATCACAGGGGCCTTTGGAGTCCTTGTTCCAGGTTCGAATCCTGGCCCGCCAGCCAGAGGCATGCGAGAGCGTCTCGCAGCATGCCTGATCGATCAGCGGCGGTGGACGAGAAGTCTGACAGCAGCCAAACGAGGCCAGCCGAGTCACTCGCAGCCGTGGTGCTCGCGGGAGGGCTCGGGACTCGGATGCGCTCTCGCCTTCCCAAGGAGTTCCATCCGCTCGCCGGTCGACCTCTCCTCCGCTACGTCCTCGATGCCGTCGAGGCACTCCCGGTCGCCCAGCGTATCCTCGTGACGAGCCCAGCGAAGGCGGCGCTGTGCTCCCAGCTCGGCGCGGATTGGGAGATCGCGCTGCAGGAGGAGCCGTTGGGGACGGGGCACGCGCTGGGTTGTGCATTGCCGTTGTTGCGGCCCGACATCCGTTGGGTCCTGCTCGTCTTCGGCGATCACCCGCTGCTCAGGGGGGAAGACCTGGCACGCTTGCTGAGCGCGGCCCTGCAACAGCGTCCCCTCGCGGCCGTGCTCACCACGCTGCTTCCCGACCCAGCAGCCTACGGGCGAATCCAGCGTGATCCGGACGGACGCGTCACAGGCGTCATCGAGGCGCGCGAGGATGCGAACCGCTACGCCGGTCCGGTCGAGGTGGTAAGCGGCGCGACGATCTACTGGCGCGCGTGGCTCGAGGATGCGTTGCCACGGCTGCCCCGCAGTCTCTCCGGCGAGTACTACCACACGGCGCTCATCGGGCTGGCAGCGGCCGAGCGGTCCGGCGAGGCGGTGATCACGGTCGTCGCACCGCCGGAAACAGCGCTCGGGGTGAACGACCGCGTTGACCTGGCGCGGGCCGAGGCGATCCTGCGCGATCGCATCGTCCAGGCGCACCAGCGCGCTGGCGTGACCATCGTCGATCCAGCGACGACGTGGATCGAGCCGACCGTGGAGATCGAGCCGGACGCCCGGATCGAGCCGTTCACGATTCTCGCGGGGCGGACGCGGATCGCACAGGGAGCGCGGATCGGCCCCCATGCCGTGGTGCACGATAGCGTCGTGGGACCGGATTCCACTGTCGTCGCCTCGGTCCTGGAGTCGGCGGTGCTGGGGGCGCGGGTGCACGTCGGACCGTACAGTCACTTGCGCCCGGGAACGATCGTCGAAGACGATGTGCACATCGGGAACTTCGCCGAACTCAAGAACGCGCACGTCGGTCGCGCCACCCGGATCGGGCACGTGAGCTACATCGGTGATGCCGAGCTGGGTGAGCGCGTCAATATCGGGGCAGGCACGGTGACCTGCAACTTCGACGGGGTCGCCAAGCATCGCACGGTCATCGAGGACGAGGCGTTCATCGGCAGCGATACCATGCTCGTTGCGCCGGTCCAGGTCGGCCGCGGAGCGCGGACCGGCGCAGGCAGCGTGGTGACGAAGGACGTGGCACCAGGGACGACCGTGGTGGGCGTGCCGGCCCGTCCGGTGGGAGCGCGGCGCCAGCGCCGCACGGGCGAGACAGGAGCATGAGGGCGTGGACGGTCGATTGCAGATCTTCGCTGGAAACTCCAATCCTCGCCTGGCCCAGGCGATCGTCGGCGTGCTGGAGACGCCGCTCGGTCGCGCCGAAGTTTCCAGCTGGAGCGATGGGGAGACGCGTGTCCGCCTGGAAGAAAATGTCCGCGGCTCGGACGTGTTCGTCATCCAGTCGCTCTGCGCCCCGGTCAATCAGAACATCATGGAACTCTTGATCATCCTCGATGCGGTCAAGCGCGCGTCGGCTGCCCGGATCACCGCAGTGATCCCGTATTACGCCTACGCGCGTCAGGAGAAGAAGACGGCCGGGCGCGAGCCGATCAGCGCCAAGCTCCTGGCGAACTTGCTCACCACCGCTGGTGCCGATCGCGTGTTGACGATCGACCTGCACGCGCCCGCGATCGAGGGGTTCTTCGATATCCCGGTCGATCATCTGCGCGCCACGCCGATCCTGGCCGCGCATTTTCGGCGCCTGGGTCTCACGGACTTCGTCGTGGTCAGCCCGGATGCTGGTGCTGTGGTGCGGGCCGACGAATTTCGCCGGCGTGCTGGTGGGAGCTTGGCCATCATCTCCAAGAAGCGACCCGGACCGGAGGTCGCCGAGGTGCTGGAAATGGTCGGTGACGTCGCCGGCCGGGATGCGGTGATCGTCGACGATATCATCGCCACCGGTGGGACGCTCCTCCAGGCTGCCGAACTCTTGCGGGAGCGCGGGGCACGGCGGATCTTCGCAGCTGCCGTGCACGGCGTGTTCGCTGGGCAGGCACTGGAGCGGATCCAGGCGTCACCGATCGAGAAAGTGTTCGTGACGGATACGATTCCTTTACCAGAAGGGATGTGCACGGACAAGGTGGAGGTGCTGACCGTCGCGCCGCTGCTCGCCGAAGCGATCATGCGGATCCATAAGGATCTGAGCATCAGTGCACTCTTCACCTGACCGCTCGCCGCCTCGGGCGGGGCCATCCCGGGAGTGTGTGCTTGAGTAGTCCCTGGACAGAAGCGATCCTCTTCGTGGTTCTGGCTGCCCTCTTCTTCGCAGCGGCACTTGCTGACCTGGCAAGTTGTCTGCCGGCTCGCCGCTCGCTGCGGGAGTTCCTTGCCGAGTTGGCCGAGACGCAGAATGGGAATGGTGAGAACACGCTCGAGCAACTGCGTGTCGCCCGTCCCGCGATCCGGCTCGTGCAAGCGACCACGTTCCTCGGCTTGACCGTGCTCGCCGTACGGATCGGCCATCGGTGGTGGCCAAAGCACGAGCTCACGGTGGCTGTGCTGATCGCCTTCGTCGCCTTGCTCGTGCTCGCCAGCGCTGCGCCGATGGCGCTGCTGGAGCGACGGTATCCCTTGACGAGCGCGCGCTTCCGCTTGCTTGCTGGCCTGCTCAGTCGGTTGGGCGCGCCGCTGCGCGTGCTCAGCGAACTCCTCGAGCGGCCACTGGCGGCGCTCATACCGCCCGCCCCGACGCCAGCGGTTCCGTCAGCCGCCGCCCCACCAGCCCACGAGGAGGTGGTCGAGGAAGCGGAAGAACTGATCGAGCGCGTGTTGCGGCTCGATCGGCTGACGGCGCGCGACATCATGGTGCCGCGGACCGATATCGTCGCGGTGCCGTTCGAGCTGTCGGTGCGCGACGCGATCGCCGTGGCGCGCCAGACACGCCACTCGCGGTTGCCGGTCTACCAGGGGACGATCGACCGGATCGTGGGGATCGTGCACGTGCGCGACCTTTTGCGCTTTGCGCTCGAGTCGGCCGAGGGGATCAAGGTCGGGGATGTCATGCGGGAGGCGTACTTTATCCCGGAGTCGAAGCGGGTCGACGAGCTCTTGCGTGATTTGCAGCACCAGCGTGTCCACATGGCGATCGTGGTCGACGAGTTCGGTGGAACAGCGGGAATCGTCACCATCGAGGACGTGCTGGAGGAGATCGTCGGGGAGATCCAGGACGAGTACGATGCAGAGGCACCGCTCGTCGAACGTCTCAGTGCGGACGAAGCGATTGTCGATGGGCGGATTTCGCTCGAGGAGATTGCGGATATCTTCGGCGTCTCGCTGGAAGAAGAGGAGAGTTCGACGATCGGCGGGCTGGTCCAGGCGCATCTGGGGCGAATCCCGCAGCCGGGCGAGTCGGTGCGGGTCGATGGCCTGGAGGTGACCGTGCTAGAGGTGGCCGGGAACCGGGTGCGCAAGCTCTCGGTACGGCGCGTCGCGGCCTCGGTGTCTGCGTCGGATGAGGGCGAGCGCAGCTGAGCGAGCATGGTCGCCTGGGTCGTGCAACGGTACCAGCGAGTGACCTCGACGATGGACATTGCCGCGGACCTCGCTGCCCAGGGCGCGCCGGCGGGGACCGTGGTGCTGGCGGAGGAGCAGACGGAAGGGCGGGGACGAGAGGGCCGGCGCTGGCTCGCTCCACCCGGAACCTCGCTGCTCTTCACGGTCATCGCGCGCCCACCGTTCGCGGTCGTGCAGGACGAGCGTCTCGCCGTGCGGGTCGCCGAGCACGTCGCGGCAGCGATCGCGGCGACCTGTGGCCTGCGACCATCGATCAAGGAACCGAATGACCTCCTGGTCAATGGCCGCAAACTGGTGGGCATCCTCTTGCAAAGCCGCGTTCGCTCCGAGGTGCTCGAGTATCTGCTCCTCGGGATCGGGATCAACGTCAACATTCCGGCGGACTGTCTTCCTCTGCCGACGGCGACCAGTCTTCTGGTCGAACTCGGTCACCCGGTCGACCGCGACAGGCTGCTCACAGCTGTCCTCGACCAGCTCGCACGCGACGAGCGACTGTTTCCTCCTACCGTTCGGTGAGTTCGCGCGCGAGAGAACGGCGCAGACGCCAGAGGGTGAAGACGGTCCACGCTGCCACCTGCGGTGAGGCGAGAGCGGAAACCGGCAAGAGCCCGAGAAAGCGGAGCCCTGCTTCCCGATAGTCCCGGATCCGCGCCAGCACCTGCTCGGGAGTTCCCCAAAGGAAACTGCGTTCGACCAGTTCTGGTGGGACAGCGCGCAGGGCGGCACGGAGTGCGTGCGGGGCGACCCGTTCCGGGATGAAGTCCAGGTAGCCGCGGAAGTGCTCACCGAGTGGATGCTCGAGCCCGAGTTCCCGCCACTCGTCGGCCGGGCGGAGCAGTCCGGTGAGTCGCAGCGCCGGATGGTGGAGGAGGCGGCGCGCGGCATTTTCGGTCGGGGCGAGAAGCACGGGGGCCTGAAGAGCGGGAACGATCTGCGTGGGATCGCGACCAGCCCGCTCGGCCGCCTGCCGGACCTGCGCGAGTCGGGCGGCATATCGCTCGGGCGAGTCGATCCAGTTCGGATACCAGCCATCGGCGAAGCGACCGGTCAGCTCCAGCATGCGTGGCCCGTGCGCGCCCAGCCAGATCTCCGGTCGGCGTCGCGGTGGGGCGGTGAGTTCGAAGACGCCGTCGGTGATCTGGTAGAAGCGTCCTGCGAAGCGGATCGTGCCCGGCGTATCCAGGCAGGCACGCAGGATGGCGAGCGCTTCCTCCAGCCGGGTGACCGGTCGATCGA
>Ga0308397_1001868_pt1 | contig 11244 bp, 9 predicted proteins | sample Hotspr20SampleT8_FD_202356 | JGI IMG/M metagenome (GOLD analysis project Ga0308397, IMG submission 202356) | Hot spring phototrophic mat microbial communities from Mushroom Spring, Yellowstone National Park, Wyoming, United States - 20051001_T8 ...
CCGAAGCCGACTAAGAATCCGCCGACTATCATCATCAAAAATCCTTTGAGCGTGAGCACATTTTCCCACGAGAAAAGTTGCTTCGGCACAAGGTTGCTCAAGTCCGTGATGCCGTACTGGGCAAGTTCTTCTGCAAGCGACGGATGAATGGAAATCGGCGAGGGGTTTGGGAAAAAGAGCGTAACGAGCAGCGCGCCAAGAAAAAGCCCCGCTACGAAATAGAGATTCCAAGCCTCTTTTTTCCAATCATACTTGAAGAACTTGATGCCCGCAGGCAAGCAGGCAGCACAAATGTGCCGCATCGATGAACTAATGCCAAACGATTTGTTGCCAATAATGAGCAACAGCGGAACAATCAGTCCGATAAGCGGACCAGCGACATACCAAGCCCAAGGCTGTGAAAGCAATTCTATCATCGTGTAAGAGTTGTTTAATTGTTTGTTTTAATTGTTTGCGTTGTTGTCATGTGTCCAAAGTGGATTCCTCGCTATGCTCGGAATGACACGATGAGTCTCATTCTTATCCATTACCAGTGTTGTTTAATCTTCCAACAAGACAGCTAACGAACGATTTTGCTTTTTGCGAAAAAGTGTTGTTGCCTTTTTCAGGATAGCCGAGTTCATTGAGAATTGTAACAACATCTTCTCGGCGTGCAGAGCCTTCCACACGAACGATGCCTTGTTCTTTATCAATCAAGACATCTTTTGTGCTAGGAAGCGCAAGAAGGGCGCAACGAATGGTGTTCATGCATCCGCCGCACTTGATATTTTCTACTTCAATCGTATGTGTCATTTTTCTTTCCGTGTTGAAAGGTTAAAGGGCAGATAGAGCGGACAAGAGCCGATAAGGCTTGTCAGCACAAAAACACCTGCCAGCACAAGGAGCACAATACCAAACGTGCCAGATACCACATTCGTGAAGTAGAGCACAACGAAGACTGCCGCTAACACAAGGCGAATCGCCTTATCGAGAGAACCCATGTTTTTCGTCATGGTTGTAACCCCCTAAAAAGTTGATGATTTATGATGCACAAACTTCAGCTTGCTTAACAACGACGGGCAGATTGTCTTTTTGCCATGCATCAATGCCACCGATAATGTCGGTAACATTCAGCAGGCCGTGTTTATTGAGCAAGCTCACTGCTGTAGCAGAGCGATAGCCGCCAGCACAATGAACAATGATGAGTTTATCTTTCGGCAATGTGTGTACTTGCTCTTCCAAATGAGAAAGTGTAATAAAATGAGAGCCTTCAATAAACTTGGCTTTACGCTCCGAAGGTTTGCGCACATCGAGCAACAAGGCACCGTTTTTGAGTTTTTCAAAAGCCTCTTTAGGTGTCAGACGTTGGCGTTGGATAATAGGTCTGCCACTTTGCCGCCAAGCCGCGATACCGCCATTTAGATAACCGATGACGCTATCGTAGCCAATGCGTGCGCAGCGCATGGCGGCTTCTAATTCGTAGCCTTCGTCAGTCAGCATAATGAGCGGCGCAGATTTGGGAACAAGTGTGCCAACCCAGTTTGCCATTTGTCCGTTGCTCCAAATGTTGATAGCGCCTTGGATGGAGCCAAGGGCAAAATCATCAGGCGAGCGAGAGTCAATGACCACGGCGCCAGCGTTCATGGCTTGCTCGACTTCTTCGGGCGACATGGCGCGCACGCCAGCCAGCACTTCTTCCAGTGTTTTGGCACCTTCGCGATTGATAGCAGCATCTTCACTGAAATACTTCGGCGCCTCAGGCTGGTCAATTGTAACGGCGTGAATGAACTCTTCACGTGTCATCGGCTTGAAGGCGTAATTGGTCAATTTCTCGCGACCGATGGTCGTAAACTCTACATCGGCTAAACTTTTGCCACATGCCGAGCCCGCACCGTGAGCCGGATACACTTTCGTCTCATCGGGAAGTGTTTTGAGAAACTGAACTGAATCGTAGAGCATATTGGCTAAAACTTCAGCAGGCATCTTGGCGCCAAGCAAATCGGGACGACCGACATCGCCAGCAAAGAGCGTATCGCCTGTAAAAAGCGAAATTGGCTCGTTGGGTTTGGAAAGGTCTCTGACTGCGTAGCAAACACTTTCAGGCGTGTGACCAGGTGTAGAAAGCACCGTGATTTCTACCGACTTGCCGAGATAGAGCTTGTCTTGATGCTTTGCGGCAAAGTGCGGGCGCTTGTAGCCAGCCTTCTCGCCGAAGACAACGGTTGCGCCATACTTTTGCGCCAGTTCATTGTGCCCGCTGACAAAATCAGCATGCAAGTGCGTCTCTAAGACATACTTCAGCACAAGACCTTTCTCCTTGAGAAAGTCTTCGTATTGTACGGTATCGCGCTGCGGGTCGACAATGGCCGCTTCCTTACTTTCTTCATCAAAGATGATGTAGGAAGCATGAGATAGACACTTCAGATAAAATCGCTCGATGTGCATGGTTGTAGTGTTTGTTAGTTTACCGATTGGTTATACAGTAATTTATCAAAAAAAGTTCCATAATTGCAAGTTACACTTGCAATCGTACAAGCAGAACAATAAAAAGCGAGTGCTCAAATTTCATCGTCCGACCAAAAAATGCACGGTTTTGATAGGCGGTCAGCAAGGTCGCTGTATCGAAGGCTTGCCACTGCACGCCGACCTGCAAGCGATTCTCGTCAATCAGAAGTGGCGTCGAGTACTCGAAAAAAAGCTCGGTATTGAGTATAAATTTTAAGCGTGGTGTAATTGGTGCCGATATAGCAGGCTGAAGACGAAGTCTCCAATTTTGGCGGCTAAGCTCAGGTAGTTCGTGGTGAGTTTGCCAGCGGTAATCAAAGCGTAGTCGCACAGCTGGCACAATGCCTTGCTCAGCAAAAGCATGTAGCACTTGAGCTAAAGCAATTGTTGTCGTGGTGCTTCCTTGTCGCGTAAAAGCAATACCACCAATTGAAAAGGAAGTTTGCGGCGAGAGATGATAATTCAAATGCACGCGCCCTTGCAAAACCTGCTGCTGACCAATTCGCAGCTGCGCATCTGTCATAAGCGAGATAGGCATTTGCTGCGATGAGATAAGAACGGCAAAACGTGACCATGATGAAACCGTGTGCGCAACTGTAACCTGATTCCCTTCAAAAGTTTGGCTGCGTGCTGCGGTGTTGCTCCATAGCAGCAACAGCAAAATTCGCCTCGCTATTGGACTCATAGCATGATGAGCTCTTTTGCAAGAATATAGATACCCATCGTCAAAACGAACCAACCAAAAGCTGGTTTGAGCTTTTCGTTTGGAATACGCGAAGCAAGTTTGCCGCCCACTAAAATCCCAGCAACTGCAATGCTTGAAAAGACGAGCAGAAACGACCAATCCACGTCATGAGAAAGCTCGCCGCTAAAGCCAATGAGCGATTGAATGGCAATGATGAGCAGCGATGTGCCAACAGCTTCTTTCATGTCTAAGCCTGCCAGCAACACCAGCGCTGGAACAATGAGAAACCCGCCACCAGCACCGACCGAACCAGCAATTAACCCAACAAACAAACCTTGCACAATCAAGCGAAAAGGATGCTGATTGCTACTAACGGGCTCAATTTTTCTAGGGCGAATCATCGCAATGGCTGAAAAGAGCATCACCACAGCAAAAAGCGCCATGACAGCCAGATTTTTCGTAATGTGAAGTGCGCCAATTTCAAACAGTGTATCAGGCAAAAGCGGCAGGAAAAATTTGCGAACCGAAAACACCATCAGCATCGAGGGCACAGCAAAAAGCGCCGCCATTTTAAGATTGACCTTTCCAGAACGGATGGGATTGAGTGCGCCAATGAAGCTCGTTATGCCAACAACGAACAGTGAGTAGCCTGTGGCGCGCACTGCCTCAATGTTGAAAAGGTAGGTGAGAATCGGCACAGTAAGAATGGCACCACCGCCGCCCATGATGCCAAGCACGACGCCCATCAAGAATGCGCCGAAGTAACCAAGAAACTCCATTTACTTTATAGTTATGTAGAAATATAGTTACGCAAAAATATAAGAAAGTGTAAGCAAAGCTAAAACACTAATCGCATTGGCAAATTAAAATGACGAGAGAAAGCGGGGGAAAAGGTTCAGGAAAAAGTTTACTTCACACGTCTTATGCTTGAAAGTAGGGATGAAGGTATCTGAGGCGAAAAGCCTTGCTCTCGGTAGCTATCCATCACCAGTTTGTAGGAATCAATCATCTTGAGAAAATCTTCGCACTGCTTATCAAATTCATCTAACATCTGTTTCAAATGTTCTTTTTCACCGAGTCTGGCTAATTCATAGATTTGTCCAACGAAGTGATGCAAATGCGCATGCATTTGTTTGAATTCTTGATAGACGGGCTCTTGGCTATAGAGCTTATCGCCCACGTTTTGAATCCATCGTCCAATCTGGCTCTTTTCAGGTTCATTGGGAAAGACATCCTCCCAACTGCCGATTCCGTTGGCGGCTGAACGCACTTTCATTTTCCAAGTAAGGAAATTTGTGCGAACAATCGCCATATCAACTGGTGCAGTGCGCAAAATTTTTGATTTGTCCTCCACTTTTCCTGTCCTTTCTTTGCTTTTTGGGTTGATAATTGTCAGAGAGGTGATGAGGTTGGGCGCAAAGGTACAAAAACAGGTAAGAGAGTTCCAAATTTGCCTTGTAGGCATGCGCGTAAACATGGAAAGCCGTGTATGAAAAGCAAAGTCAAGCAAGACTGATAGGTGAGCGAGTTAGGTGCTCGGGGATGAACATGCGGCGGCAATCGCTTCAGCTAAAGATTGACTCGATGGTGCTGGTGCAAGAATATCAACGCGTCCATAGAGTTGCTCAATTGCTTGAGCCGTAGTATGACCGATAGCGGCAAGCTGGATGGAACTTGGGAGGCTGATGTGTTCAAAAAGTTGATGAAAATTTTTTACTGCTGAAGGACTCATAAAGGCAATAACATGAATGCCTTGAGTAACAAGCAGTCTCTCGATATGAGAAAGGTCGGTGTGCGAAGGCAGGCGAGTATCATAGACTTCGCATTCGTCGCATATTGCGCCAGCGGCACGCACAGCTTCAGGCAAAGTGCGACGAGCAAGTTTGCCACGCACAAATAAAAATCTTTGACCAGCTAAGTTCTGCTGGGTAAGTATGGCGCTGAGCGCCTCAGCATGATGGGCGTCAGGAACAACCGATGGCTTCAAACCAAACTTAGAAAGGGCATCGGCAGTTTTTGGACCGACCGCATAAATAGTCAGACGATTAAGATGCAAGAGCAAATCAGGGGCATGCTGGCGAAGCGGCGCAAGAAAATGCTCCACGCCATTTGCACTTGTAAAAAAAATCCCATGGTAAGTGTAGAGCGGTGGAATGGAGCTGAGCCAATCGGTTAGAGCACAAATTTCAATCGTAGGGCATAGCTCGCAGTGAAACCCGTATTGCTCAAGTAACCGAATGAGTTCGTGAGCCTGTGCTTTTGGACGCGTAATTAACACAGTGCGTGGCATGAGCGTGTGCAAATTTCGTTAGCTTCCTGCGTTTTTAAGCAATTTAAGTTTCTTAGCGTTATCTGCGCACCTTCTCGAAAGAAAGGTCAATATCAACTTGCAAAACACAATGAGCACTGCAAAGGAGACAACGCAGCCAAGCACGGCAGAGCCAGCAGGAGCAGAGACAAGCACAACGCAACCGACCGCAGGACGGCTAATCTCGCTTGATGTCTTTCGAGGGCTAACGATGGTGATGATGACGATTGTCAATAACCCAGGTAGTTGGAATCATGTGTATCCGCCTTTGCGGCATGCCGAGTGGAACGGCTGGACTGTTACCGACCTTGTGTTTCCATTTTTCATTTTCATTGTGGGAGTAGCAATTCCATACTCCTTAAGTAAGTATTGCAATGCGCAAGTGAAAAAGGCTGCATATCTTAGGATTTTCAAACGAGCGGCGGTCTTGTTTGTGCTGGGTTTGATTCTATCAGGGTTTCCATACTTTGACCTCTCCTCGCTGCGAATCATGGGAGTGCTGCAGCGTTTGGCGATTTGCTATCTGGCAGGAGCTTTAATTTACTTGCATCTGCGCCCACAGCATCAGGTTGGCATTGCGGTAGTATGTGTTATTGGCTACTGGCTCTTGATGCTAATCCCGCCGCCTGACCGTGAGACGCTACTCCAAACGAAAGATGACAATCTTGGAGCATGGCTCGACCGAACAATTTTTGGAACGGCACATCTCTGGAAAGCCGCAAAAACTTGGGACCCAGAAGGACTGCTCTCGACCCTACCGGCACTATTCAACACGCTGACTGGCACGCTAACGGGGAGCTATTTGCGCTCACAAGCTCAACCGATTGAAAAAGCCGCTGGAATGTTTTTCGCTGGGAGCATCTTGCTGGGCATCGGTGGAGCTTTGGATTGGGCGTTTCCGATAAATAAGAACATCTGGTCGCCATCATATGCGGTCTTTACAAGCGGATATGCGATGGTGGTGCTGGCAATGTGTTACTATGCAATTGATGTCAGAGGCTGGAGCAGGTGGAGCAAGCCGCTGGTGGTGTTCGGGGTCAATGCGCTACTACTGTTTTTTGCATCCGGTATTTTAGCACGTGTGATGGGCACGCTCATCAAGTTTTCAGTGGATACAGAAGTGCTCTCGTTGCAGCAGTGGATTTACAGGTATTTGCTGGCGTCTTGGGCAGGCGAAATGTTGGGCTCGCTTCTGTACCCACTTCTGCTGGTGATGGCTTGGTATGTGGTGTTGCGCGCCCTTTATGAGCGTAACTGGGTCTGGAAAGTATAGGCAGCACTTCAAGTCTGCAGGTGTTGTGAAGCGCTGCGGAACTTGCGCTTAAAATCGCCAGCGCACGAAGGCTTCGATAGCTTCATACTCGGCTAAGCCAAGTTTGTCGTAGAGTTTGGCAGTGTGGCGATTGCGGTCTTCGGCACGTTGCCAAAACTCACGGCTGTCGGCGCCGGGAAAACGAGCGCTATCTTTTTGCGATTGATGTTTGAAAATGGCGCGGCGCTTGCGCAAAAGCTCATCGGGACTGAGCGGCACAGCCATTTCAATTTCAGACAAATCCCACTCTTGCCATGCTCCACGGTAGAGCCACACGTAGCAATCTTTCATCCACTCTTCATGCTTGAGTCGCTCAATAGCTTTGAACAAAGCATCCAAGCAGACGCGGTGGGTGCCATGCGGGTCGGAAAGGTCGCCTGCGGCATAGACCTGATGCGGTTTTATGCGCTCTAAAATATCCACCATGATGTTGATGTCTTCTTCGCTCAACGGCTTTTTCTTAACGCGCCCGGTCTGGTAGAAGGGCAGGTCGAGAAAGAAGATGCGCTCTTCAGGAATGCCGCAGTAACGGCAAGCGGCTTTGGCTTCGCCGCGACGAATTAGGGCTTTAATTTTCTGCACAGCTTCTGAATCGACATCGGTTGGGGCTTTTTTGCGCAGTTCATCTGAGACCTCTTGGTAGATTTTTTGCGCTTCTTTGCTGCCTTGTAAGCCAAACACCTCGTTGAAATCGCGCACGAAGTCGGCGAAGCGGATGGCATCTTCATCAAAGACGGCGATGTTGCCCGAAGTTTGATAAGCCACATAGACCTCATGTTTCTGCTCGACTAAACGAATCAATGTGCCACCCATGGAGATGACATCGTCGTCAGGATGTGGGCTAAAGACAAGCACACGTTTGGGGAAGGGCTTAGCGCGTTCGGGGCGGTTGCTGTCGTCAGCATTAGGTTTGCCACCGGGCCAGCCTGTAATGGTGCGCTGCATCTGATTGAAGACATCGATGTTGATGGAGTAGGCGTGTCCGCGCTCAGCCAGTAAATCATCCATGCCGTGTGCGCGGTAATCTTCATCGGTGAGCTTGAGAATCGGCTTATCAAGGGTTTGTGAGAGCCAGACCACTGCAGAGCGGATGAGTTTGTCGGTCCATTGTACTTCGCCAAGCAACCATGGGGTTTTAACGCGTGTTAGTTCTGCCGCTGAAGCAGTGTCGAGCACAAACGTGGTGTTAGGATGTTCCTGCAAAAATGAGGCAGTTACACTTTCAGTGACAGGACCTTCGACGGCTTTGCGGACGATACTGGCTTTGCCTTCGCCCCAAGCCATGATAATGATACGCTTTGCCTGTAAGATGGTGCCCACACCCATCGTGATGGCTTTGCGTGGCACGTTTTCTTCGCCGAAGAAATCGCTGGCGGCATCTAAGCGCGTGATGCGGTCCAGCGTAACTAAGCGTGTGCGTGAATCTTTCTTTGAACCCGGTTCATTAAACCCAATGTGTCCCGTGCGACCGATGCCAAGAATTTGCAAATCAATTCCGCCAGCGGCTTGAATTTTGCCTTCATACATGGCGCAGTAGTCCGCTACTTTCTCGCGTGGGACGGTGCCATCAGGAATGTGAATGTTTTCAGGAAGAATATCAATGTGGTCGAAGAGGTGTTCGTGCATGAAGCGCACATAGCTTTGCAGCGAATCAGGCTTCATGGGGTAGTATTCGTCCAAGTTGAACGTGATAACGTTCCTGAACGAAAGGCCCTCCTCACGATGCAGGCGTACCAATTCTTCATAGACACTTGTTGGCGTGGAGCCAGTTGCCAGACCTAATACAGCGGGCTTGCCCGATGCCGCCTTTTGACGAATCAGGTCAGCAATTTCGTTGGCAACGGCACGCGACGCTGATTTAGCATCAGGATAGATGACTGTGAAGATTTTCTCAAGTCGCCGTTGCTCTTTGCTGGCACTGAACGGCGGAGCATATGTAGGTTCAGCAGTTTGGAGCATTTGGATACACCTGTCAATTTTAAGGTTGAAATACAATGCTTTGATTTTTTGAAATTAGTGTTATTTTCGCCGCAATTCAAAAACATGAAGCAATGAAGTGTTAAGCTACGGTTGTATCAGTCCTATCGTATTGAGTTTTGCCTCATGCCTTACGTCTGCGGTGCTTAGCAGTGCATATCAGTTTCTACGTTAAGCACATTTTCATTCCAATTTCTATGCAATTAAAAAGAGGAGAAACCGCTTTATGAGGCAACACAACAAACTTATTCGAGAAACTGCATCAATGTGGGGCAAAATCACACTGCCCTGTATGCTTGCGCTGGCGACGATGCTGTGGCTTTTGCCACCGTCTTTGCTGGCACAACAACTTCGATACACCATCAGCGGCAAGGTATTGGAAAGCGCCACACGACAGCCTGTTGCTGGCGCAACTGTGCGCATAGACAATACCGTGCTGGGCACACCCACAGACCCGAATGGTAACTTTACACTGACAGCAACCTTACAGCCGGGTAACTACACGCTAAGTGTCAGTTACATCGGCTACAAGCCTAAGCAAGTGCGTTTTACGCTCGGGGATAACAATCAGGTGCGTGTGGAAGACATTTTGCTCGAAGAAGATGCAGCGCGTGCGGCAGAAGTGGTGGTAACAGGAACTGCAGGATTGACAAGCAAACGAGAGCTGGCAAATGCCATAACGACAGTAACCAGCAGAGAAATTCAAAACGGAGCGGCACAGCAAATTGACCAAGCCCTGCAAGGCAAAATTCCCGGCGCGATGATTAACCAAAATTCAGGCAATCCGGGCGGAAGCATCTCAATTCAATTGCGCGGTCCTAACACCATCTTGGGCAATACCGACCCGCTCTATATCATTGATGGTGTCATTGTCAACAATGACCGTAATGTGCTGCTCAACTTGGGGGGATATGTACAAAATCGCTTGGTAGATATAAACCCGAACGATATTGAGCGCATTGAGGTCGTCAAAGGTGCAGCCGCTGCCGCCATCTACGGCTCTCGTGCAAACAATGGCGTCATACAAATTTTTACAAAGCGTGGGTCAGCAGGTGAGCCAAAAATCGAATACAGCACGCGCTTCAATTTTGACCAAGTGCGCAAACGACTTGCCATCAACGATTTCCCGTTTCTTGATGCCGCAAGAACCATTCCAACACAGCGCTTCGACTATCAAGATTTCTTCTTCCAAAATGCGTTCGGAACCGAACAATACCTATCGGTGTCAGGCGGGTCTGGCAACACCAACTACTTTCTCTCTGGCTCCTACCTTGGCAATCAAGGAATTATCAAAGGCATGGCGATTCAGCGCACCAGCGCGCGTGCCAATCTCGACCAAATTTTAACCAGTTGGGCACGGGTCTCGCTCAATCTGAACTACAACTACACGGAAACACAAGACAAAGCTAACAATGCCACTTCAGGAAATGACGGCGTGCTGGTCGGATTTGTGTTTGGCAATACGGCAATTGACCCACGTCCTAATGCGTTAGGAGAGTATCCTGTTACACGCAGCGCCACGGGCATCGCCTTAGCCAATCCACTTGAAGTAATTGACCGATTCCGCTACACGCAAGCCACAAACCGTTTTGTGGGCAGTGCAAGGTTAGACATTGCTCCATTTGAAGGATTCAGCGCCGATGCAACCTTCGGCTATGACACCTACACGCAAAATGGCACGATTTCAATTCCGCCCGGCAACACCTCGTTCGATTTCCGAAATGGTTTTCAGCGCTTTGCGACACAGAGCGTCAGACAGGTCAATATAGATGTCAATGCGCGCTATTTCCGAGAGCTTAGTGATTGGCTCAAATCCACAACCCTTATTGGCGGTACACTCCAATACGATGAGACCGACATTCTCGGCGCGCAGACCATCAATACGACGCCGAATGTGGAGATTGTCGGTGGAGGCGTAACCACTATTGCAAACGAGACACGCGATGTGATGCGCACCATTTACGGTGCCTTCATTCAGCAGACCTTTGGGCTATACGACCGCTTCTATCTTACAGGTGCGATTCGCATGGATGTCTCGTCAGTGTTTGGTAAGGATGAACGCTTCCAGTTTTTCCCAAAAGTCAGCGCCTCATATGTGCTCTCTGATGAAGCCTTCTGGAAAGAATCTGCCCTTGGCAACACCATCAACAATTTGAAGTTACGCGCTGCGCTGGGCTACTCGGGAGGACTGACCGTCATAGGTGCCTTCGACCGCTTCACCAACTATGCACCAACCAACTACGATGGCAAGGCGGCAATTCTGCCAAGCGCACTGCTGGGCTCGCCGAACATTCGTCCCGAACGTCAGCGTGAAGTAGAAGTCGGCATTGATGCAACCTTTCTGGGCGACCGAATTGGCATTGAGCTCACTTACTACGACAAGCTCTTGACCGATTTGCTCATTCGGCGCAATGTAGCTGCTTCAACAGGATTCAGCCAACAACTGGATAACGTAGGCACCGTCTCGAACAGGGGATT
>Ga0308397_1001889_pt1 | contig 11123 bp, 14 predicted proteins | sample Hotspr20SampleT8_FD_202356 | JGI IMG/M metagenome (GOLD analysis project Ga0308397, IMG submission 202356) | Hot spring phototrophic mat microbial communities from Mushroom Spring, Yellowstone National Park, Wyoming, United States - 20051001_T8 ...
AGTCTTTTGCAATTCATCTCCACCTTATAGAAGATGGAGACTTCTTGCGGAGGCGGGTTAAAATAATGAGTTATCGTGAGCAGAATGCTCGTTGTTATTTTCTGGCTTTTTATTGCCTTTAAAAGCTCTATGGCGGAGGTTATAAGGGTCTTTGCGGCGGCGGACCTCCAATACGCCCTAAAAGAAATAGCCCAAAAATACATGAAGGCTAACCCTCAGGATAAGGTGGAGCTGATCTTTGGCTCCTCGGGTAAGGGAGCCATCCAGATAAGAAAGGGTGCCCCTTACCACCTGTTCTTCTCCGCCGACATGAAGTATGTGGAGGAACTCTACAGAGAGGGCTACATAATAACACAGCCCAAAGCCTACGCAATGGGAAGGATTGCGGTTTGGGTGAGGAAGGATTCGGGCTTGGATCCTTCCAAGTTTCCGGACATACTTTTTAGGGCGGACAAAATTGCCATAGCAAACTGGGAACACGCCCCATACGGGCAGGCAGCAAAGGAAGCCCTTGAAAGCTACGGAGTTTTTGAAAAAGTAAAAAACAAACTGGTTCTTGGGGAAAACATATCCCAGACAGCCAGCTATGTTTATTCGGGCGCGGTGGATGTGGGTATAATAGCCCTTTCCCTTGCCCTATCTCCCACCATGAAAGAAAAGGGAAAATACTGGCTAATTCCTCAAGAGAGGCACAGACCCATAGTTCAGGGCTACGGAATAACCAAGTTTGGAGAAGGCTCCCCGTCTTCAAGAAGGTTTTACAACTTTATAGAAACCAAAACCGCAAGGGATATATTGCTTAAATACGGCTTTTTTGTGCCAGAAGGTCGCCAATGAACACCATAAAAGGCACCGTGATTTCTGTAAATTCCGCCAACGGTTTATGTGAGGTGGAGGTTAAAACTCCCTTGGGAAACATCTACGCGGTGGTGCTGGAAAGTCCTGAGGAGGCAGAGTTTGTGAAGGAAAACAAACAAGTAAAATGTATCTTCAAAGAGGTGGAGGTTTTGCTTCTGAGGGAGAAGGTCTCCCAGATAAATCTCTTTCAGGGAACTATAAGGTCCTTAGAAAAAGGTCGTGTGCTCTCTATGTTGGTGGTGGATTGCAAAGGGGAGGAGATAAGGGTCATGCTCACAAGCAGGCAGGTGGATAACCTTGGGCTCTCTCAAGGAACAAGGGTTTATATGCTCCTTTCACCCATGCATGTGATTTTGGAGGCACAGGATGAATAGCTTGAACCTCACACCTTTTTGGCTTACCTTGGAACTTTCCTTTTGGACTACCCTTATACTGCTCTTTTTGGGCATTCCACTGGCGCACTTTTTAGCACACGGCAGGAGTAGATGGATTTCTTTGGTGGAGGCTTTAGTTTCCCTGCCCTTGGTTCTTCCTCCCACCGTTTTGGGCTTTTATCTGCTTTTGGCTTTGAACAAAGAGGGTTTTATTGGTGCCCTTTGGTATAGGCTCTTTGGAAAGCAACTGGTTTTTCATTTTGAGGGGATTTTGATCGCCTCCGTGATCTACAGCTTGCCTATGATGGTTCATCCTCTCACTGCAGGCTTTAGGTCTGTGCCCAAAAATCTCATAGAAGCCAGCTATACTTTGGGAAAATCCAAGTGGGAGACACTTATTAAGGTGATCCTTCCCAACATGAAGGTTTCCGTGCTTACGGGTATAGTTCTCTCCTTTGCCCATACCTTGGGGGAGTTTGGTGTGGTTCTGATGGTGGGCGGGAACATTGAAGGGGAAACAAGGGTGATCTCCATAGCCATATACTCTGCGGTGGAAGCCCTTGATTACACCACCGCCCATGTTTATGCCTTTGTGCTCTTGCTATTTTCTGTGTTCTCCCTTACCGCATTGTATGTGCTAAACAGGAGGTGGAGCATTCTGTGATAAGGTTTAGCTTAAAAAAGAAGCTTCACGGAGCTCAGGGAGACTTCCTTTTGGAGTTGGAATTTGAGATGGAAGAAAACGAGCTTATTGTGATCCTTGGACCATCTGGCAGTGGAAAGACAACCCTTTTGAGAATGCTGGCAGGTTTAGAAAAGCCAGAGGAAGGGTCTATAGAGGTGAAGGGTGAAGTCTGGTATGACTTGAAAAGAGGGATAAACTTACCACCGCAGAAGAGGGATGTGGGCTTTGTCTTTCAGGATTATGCCCTCTTTCCAAACATGAGCCTTTTTGAAAACATAGCCTTTGGAATGAAGAAGAAGGACACGCAGAGGGTTATGGAACTTTTGAAGTTAGCGGGCTTAGAACAGCTAAAAGACAAAAAGCCAAGCGTTCTCTCGGGAGGACAAAAACAGAGGGTAGCCTTGCTGAGGGCTTTGGCAAAAGAGCCAAAGCTGTTGCTATTGGATGAGCCTCTCTCCGCCCTTGACCCGGAGACCGCCATAACCCTCAGAGAAGAAATAAAGAAGTTCCAAAAGAGCTTTAACATACCCACAATTATGGTGTCCCACAACAGGGAGGATGCCCTGAGTTTGGCAAGCAGGGTGCTTTTGCTCTCTGAAGGAAAGATAAAGTCGGTAGGAAAGCCAAAGGATGTGCTCTTTTCAAGGAGAGAATCTCCTAAGTTTTCTTTGAACGGCATAGTCCTCGAAAAAGAAATTGCAGAATATGCTTGTATTCTCAGTGTGGCGGTTGGGTCTGAGGTGGTTCAGGTGGTGGTGCCAAGGGATCAGGAGGAAGAGTTCAAACCGGGAGACAGTGTGCTTTTATCTACGAAGGCTTTTGTTCCGACAGTTCGTAAAACTGAGGCTGTTCTAAAAAAATCACTCTAATATGTGCTTCAGGGGCAAATTCCTTGGAGGGAATCGTCCAAGAATAGGCAAAAGGACGGCTACCCTCAAAACTTGCCAAGCACTTTGAGAAGGGAAAGTAGGGATTGCTGTCGGTGAGTTAGGTCCCTATCTCCCAAGAGGAAAGATAAGCTATCTGCTCCTGCGTTAGCTGGTCTATTTCCACGCCCATGCTTTTTAACTTTAAAACTGCCACCTCCCTGTCTATTTCATCGGGCACCTTATAGACCTTCTTCTCAAGGCTTTTGTAGTTTTTGGCGATGTATTCTGCCGAGAGGGCTTGGTTGGCAAAGGACATATCCATTACCGATGCAGGATGACCTTCTGCGGAGGCAAGATTTACGAGCCTACCCTGTGCCAATAGGTATATGCGTCTGCCGTCCTTGAGGGTGTATTCCTCCACGAACCTTCTTATCTCTCTGTTGGATACAGACAGGCTTTTCAAGGCTTTTTTATCAATCTCCACATCAAAGTGCCCTGCGTTGGAGATTATGGCGCCGTCTTTCATAACTTGAAAGTGTTCTCCTCTTATGACGGATGCGTTGCCCGTAACGGTGACAAAAAAGTCCCCGAGCTTTGATGCCTCTTTCATGGGCATTACCAAAAAGCCATCCATCTTGGCTTCTAAGGCTTTGATTGGGTCCACCTCTGTTACGATCACTGTTGCTCCCATACCTCTAGCCCTTTGGGCTACTCCTTTGCCACACCAACCGTATCCAGCCACCACAAAGTAAGAACCCGCTATGAGCCGGTTGGTAGCCCTTAGGATGCCGTCTATGGTGGATTGACCGGTGCCATAACGGTTGTCAAACATGTGCTTGGTGTAGGCATCATTCACCGCAATAATGGGAAAGCCCAGAACACCTTTTTGTGCCATAGCCTTGAGCCTTATTACCCCCGTGGTGGTTTCCTCCATACCACCCATCACCCTACCTAACAGGTGCGGATAGTCTTTATGGATGGTAGATATTAGGTCTGCTCCGTCGTCTATTACTATGTGGGGCTCCTTTTCTATAACAGCCCTTATGTGGGAATAGTAGGTTTCCGTGTCCTCACCTTTTATAGCAAAGACAGGAATTTGATAATACTTTACCAAGGCACTGGCAACATCATCTTGAGTGGATAGGGGGTTTGACGCAGTAAGATAAACCTCCGCACCACCTTCCTTCAAGGTGATCATCAGGTTAGCGGTTTCTGTAGTTACATGCAAGCATGCGGAGATCCTTAAACCCCTAAAGGATTTTTCCTTGCTGAACCTTTCCCTTATGCTTCTCAAGACGGGCATATCCCTCTCTGCCCACTCTATACGGTTTTTCCCTTCCTCTGCTAGGCTAAGGTCCTTCACGTGGGACTCCATAAGCTTTAAGTTTATCATATTTTTATGCTTAGACCTGTTCTAGTCCTTAACTTTGGTTCCCAGTATGTCCAGCTAATCGCCAGAAGGATAAGGGAGTTAGGAGTTTACAGTCAAATTGTGCCCTTCTATGAGAGGGTGGAAAAGCTACTTGAAAAGGAGCCCTACGCCATTATTCTGTCCGGAGGACCTGCCAGCGTCTATATGCCAAAGGCTCCACTGCCCGACGAAAGACTGTATGGGTTAAACATACCCATTCTTGGCATATGCTATGGGCTTCAGGCGATAACCTTTCAGTTGGGTGGTGTTGTGGAAAAGGCACAAAGGCAAGAGTATGGCAGGGCAAAGCTACAAGTTCTGAAGGAAGACCCATTCTTTGAAGGACTCCCAACGAGCTTTGATGTGTGGATGAGCCATGCGGACAAGGTCTCCAAACTGCCACCAGACTTTGAAATTTTGGCAAATTCGGAAAACTCTCCTTACGCGGTAATTCGGCACAGAGAAAAGCCCATTTATGGCGTTCAGTTCCATCCAGAGGTTGCCCACACCCAGTATGGAAAGGAGATGCTTGCCAACTTTCTCTTCAAGGTGGCAAAGGCAGAAAAGAATTGGCAGATGGAGGACTTTATTGAAAGGAGCATAGAGGAGATAAGGCAGAAGGTGGGAAACAGAAAGGTTATATGTGCCCTCTCTGGCGGTGTGGATTCTACGGTAGCCTTTGCCCTAACTTACAGGGCTATTGGAAACAACCTTTTGGGTATATTTGTGGATCATGGACTTTTAAGAAAGGGCGAAGCCCAACAGGTGGAGGGCTACTTTAGGGCAATGAACTTTCCCTTCAAGAAGGTAGATGCAAGCCAATTGTTTTTGGAGAGATTGAAAGGTGTAGAAGACCCAGAAGAAAAGAGAAGGATCGTAGGCCATACCTTTATTGAGGTCTTTGAAAGGGAGTCAAGGGACTTTGGGGCGGAGCTTTTGCTTCAGGGAACCCTCTATCCCGATGTGGTGGAGAGTGCGGGCATAGAGGGAGCCCAAGTAATAAAGACCCATCACAACGTGGGAGGACTGCCAGAGAGGATGTCTTTGGAGCTTTTGGAGCCCTTGAGGGAGCTGTTCAAGGATGAAGTTAGAGAAATAGGGAAACTTCTGGGAGTTCCCGAGGGCATACTTCGGAGGCATCCATTCCCTGGTCCCGGTCTTGCCATCAGAATTTTGGGAGAGGTAAAGGAAGAAGACCTAAACGTCCTCCGGGAGGCGGACGCCATATTCATAGAGGAGCTAAAAAGATGGGGACTATATGACAAGGTTTGGCAAGCCTTTGCGGTGTTGTTGCCAGTAAAAAGTGTGGGGGTGATGGGGGATGTTAGGACCTACGAGAGGGTAGTGGGTTTGAGGGCTGTGGATAGTGTGGATGGCATGACCGCGGACTGGTCTAAACTACCCTACGAGTTTTTGGACCATGTGATGCGTAGGATCATAAACGAGGTGAAGGGTGTAAATAGGGTGGTGTACGATATATCCTCTAAGCCACCTGCCACCATAGAGTGGGAATGAACATAGAACTAAGAAGGAAGCTATTTCATGTATTTTCCATCCTCCTGTGGCTTTTGCCACTTTTCCTGCTTCCAAAGCCTTTACTTTTACTGTTATGTCTTTTGGTGATCCTTTTAAATCTTTCGCTGGTTTTTAAGTTAGGCAAAGACCGACTAAAGCCCATATACAGTCTTATTTACTACTTTGAGAGGGAGAAGAACCTTGAAAAGCCATCCATTCAAGCCCTCTGGCTAAATTTGGGCATATTTTTGAGCTTTCTTTTCTTTCCAAAAGAGTGCAGTGCGGTGGGCGTGGTGATTACTGCAGTGGGAGACGGCTTTGCGGGCATAGTGGGCTATCACTTTGGAAAGACGAAGATAGGAAACAAGAGCCTGGAGGGTGCTTTGGCTTTCTTTGTTAGCACAAGCTTGGTTCTTTTTCCCTTCCTTGGTCCAAAGGCTTTCTTGGTTGCCCTTGCGGGCACATTGGTGGAGCTTTTTTCCAAAAGGATTGATGATAACTTCTTGCTTCCCTTGGTGGGTAGCTTAGTTGCCTGTCTTTAACGGTTGAAGAACATGGCGTGGGAGCCTTCTAGAGGTAGGTTATTAATATAATGGCAATTATATTAACATATTCTTTACCCTATCCCTTGACATACTTGACAACAGTCTGCTATCATTTATATCAAACGTCAAAACCTTTAAAAGGAGGGCATCATGGATGCTGTCAAAGTAAAGGCAAGTGAGTATGCAAATTTGATAGGGGTGTCTTTGAACACCGTTAAGAACCGCATAAAGGCAGGGGTGCTTCCAGGCGAAAAGGGGGAGGACGGCATATGGTATGTCCTTTTAAACAGGGAGGAGTATGAGTTTTTAACCCAAAAGGAGGAAGAAAGAGCCAAGCAAGAGGCTAATCTTTCCTCCAACTTGGAAAAGTTAAAGGCGGGCTTTGAAGGGAGCCTGATAGCCACCTACTTAGAGATGCTTATGCAAAAGGACAGACAAAGGGAAGAACTCTTTCATGAGCTTTCCAGCCTATACACCCTTCTGGCGGTAAAGGAGAAGGAAATAGAACTTCTAAAGAAGGCTTTGGAGGATCGTGAGAAGGAAAGGACCTTGGCGGAAGAGCTAGGGAAGGAGCTCAAGGACAAGGAGAAAGAGGTCCACAAATTGGAAGGAAAGCTCAAAGAGAAGGAGCTTGAACTGGCGCAGAAGGATATAGAAATCCAAAAGCTACTTCTGGAAAAAGAGAGGGAGATGCTCTCCTTGAGGCTTGAGCTTGAACAGTGTAAAAAGCAAAAGGAGACAGAGTGAGTATCATTCCGTTAGACCGAACATATACGAGGGCTCTTTCCGAGCTATTCGTTAAAATAAAAGATCATGGAATTTGAACCGGTTATAGGGCTTGAGATCCACGTGCAATTGGAAACCCAAACTAAAATGTTCTGCTCGTGCCCTGTGGAGTTTGGGGCAGAGCCCAACAGCCTTGTGTGTCCTGTATGCCTTGGTCTGCCCGGTAGTCTTCCCGTGGTCAATAAAAGGGCTGTTGAGTACGCCATAAGGGCAGCTTTAGCCCTCAATTGCAAGGTGCATACCTTTTCTATATTTGCCCGGAAGAACTACTTTTATCCAGACCTGCCAAAGGGATATCAAATATCCCAGTATGAACAGCCTTTGGCTACAGATGGATGGGTGGAGGTCAACCGCAAAAAAATTCGCATAAGAAGACTACACTTAGAAGAGGATGCGGGTAAAAACATTCACGAGGGCAACAAAACTTACATAGACCTAAACAGGGCTGGCACGCCACTTATAGAGATCGTTACTGAACCAGACGTAGACTCTCCGGAGCTTGCAAGGGAATTTTTGGAGACCCTCAGGAACATACTCCGGTATGCGGGCGTTTCTAAGGCGGATATGGAAAAGGGGCAGCTAAGGTGCGACATAAACCTTTCCCTAAGACCTAAGGGCACAGATCAGCTTGGCACAAAAGTAGAAATAAAGAATGTCAATTCCTTTAAGTTTGTTCAAAAGGCAATAGAAAGCGAGATAGAAAGGCAGACAAAAAATCTCTCCACTGGTGGAAAAGTAGTGCAGGAAACCCGCACCTTTGACCCATCCACCGGGCTCACCCATCCCATGAGAACCAAAGAAGAGGCAGAGGACTACAGATACTTCCCAGACCCAGACCTGCTACCTTTGGTAATAAAGGAGGAGTGGATAGAAGAGATCAGGGAAACCATGCCCGAGCTTCCCAAGCAAAGGTATGAAATGTTTATAAGGGACTACGCCCTTTCTTCCTACGACGCAAAGGTGCTAACGGACTTAAAAGAGCTTGGAGATTTCTTTGAAAATGCCCTCAGCTTTTACCCTGAAGACCCAAAGCTAACATCCAACTGGCTCTTGAACGACTTCTTGGGACAAATGAGAGACCGTGGGCTGAGCCTTGAAGAGTCGCCCGTAGACCCAGAAAAGTTTTCCAAATTAATAAAACTTATAAAGGAGGGTGTGCTCTCTTCCAAGCTTGCCAAAGAAGTGCTTGCCCAAATGTTTGAAACTGGAGAGGACCCAGATACGATCGTGGAAAAGAAGGGTCTAAAGCAAATAACCGACGAGAACTCTTTGGTGGCTGTAGTGCAGGAGGTTTTAAACGCCCATCCAAAGGAGTATGAGAGGCTTAAATCGGGAGAGACAAAACTTATGGGCTTTTTTGTGGGACAGGTGATGAAGGCTACAAAAGGAAAGGCAAACCCTCAACTGGTAAATAAAATCCTTAATGAGGTGCTGTTTCAATGAAAATCGCCATAGGTTCAGACCACGCGGGCTTTAGCCTAAAGGAAAAGATAAAAGAGTTTTTACTATCCAAGGGCTACGAAGTCTTAGACTTTGGGACTAATTCAACTGAACCCACCCACTATCCCATATTTGCCAAGGAAGTGGCAAGGGCGGTTCAAAGAAAGGAGGCAGACTTTGGTATTCTTATCTGCGGAAGCGGTATAGGAATGTCCATAACCGCCAATAAGTTTAAGGGCATTCGGGCAGCGTTGTGTCTGAATGAATACATGGCACGTATGAGCAGAAGACACAACAACGCCAACGTGCTCTGTCTTGGAGACCGAGTTCTGGGAGAAGAGTTAGCCCTTTCCATAGTGTCCGCTTGGCTCAGTGAGGACTTTGAGGGCGGGAGGCATCAAAAGAGGCTGGAGCTCATACAAGAGATAGAAGAGGGTATATGTTAAAATACCTTTTCAGGAGGCTAAGATGGAAGTCCAGCAAGCCCTTTATCCGAACATAACTTTGTTTGTCCAAGCCTTTCTTTTTCTAATCTTCCTGTTCATAATAAGGCATGTCCTTGTAAAGCCCTACAGTGCGGTAATAGAGGAGAGGGAGAACATCACCACAAAGAGTTACGAAGAGGCAAAGAAACTCCAAGAGGAAGCCAGCAAGTTTTTTGAACTGGCAAAGGAAGAGTTAGAAAAGGCAAGCTTGACCTCCAAGGAGATATTAAACTCCGCCAAGAGGGAAGTGGAAAAGATCAAGGCGGAAAGGCTCGCACAGGTGGAAAAGGAAGCTCAGGAGGAGATAGAAAGGGCAGTGGAGGAAATAAGGAAAAAACTTGAAGAAGAAAAACAAAAACTCCAAGAAAGGCTAAAGGACATTGCGGAAGAAATCGTGAGAAAAATAGAAGAGGAGGCGGCGTAATGGCGGAAGGGCATCACACCATAGAGCTAATTTGGAAGGGGCTCAACGTCCTGCTCTTTTTGGCAATAGTCTATTACTTTGGTAGAAAGCACATAAGCCAAGCCTTTGAAGGCTTTTTCTCCAAACTAACGGAGGGTTTGGAAAGCTCCGAGAGGGAGCTGAAGCAGGCAAAAGAGACCTTAGAAAGGGCAAAGGCAGAGTATGAGGATGCCAAAAGACACCACACTGAGCAGATAGAACTTGCCAAGCAAGCCGCCCAGCAGATGAAGGAAGAGGAGCTCAAAAAGGTGGAAGAGGTAGCCAGCAGGATAAAGGAAAAGGCAAAAGAAACCATTGAGTTGGAGACAAAAAGGGCAAAGGAAGAACTCCTGCGGTTTGGAATGAAGCAGGCAAAGGAGCTTGCCCTCCAAAGGCTATCCCAAGACTTTGAAAACCCGGACATCCAGAAAAAATACGCAGAGAAAATGCTCAGGAAACTGGAGGTGCAAAAATGAACAAGGAGCTTTCAAAAAAGCTGGCTAAATCCCTGCTGGGCAAACTTCCTAAAGAAAGGTCTGTTCTAATTCAAGCCAGCGAGCTTCTTGGTGTTGTTTATAACCTATACAGGAAAGAGAGGCTTTTTAGGGACTTTATGCTCAACCCACAAGTTCCCAACGAAAAAAAGGTGAAATATTTAGCAAATCTCTCCTCAAAATTTTCCTTGCCCTCGGAAGTAAAGGACTTTATAAACTACTTGGTGGAACTCAACGCAATGCCTATGCTGGGGGAAATCAAAAGGCTCTACGATCACGAAGTGGAAAAGTTCCTAAGGCTTTCAAAGGCTTTCATACTGACCGCCAAAAAGCTTGATGAAAATACCTTAAAGTCCATAAAATCAAAGGTCAAACAGATCCTCAACAGAGAATTGGAATTTGAAGTCCAAGAGGACCCATCCCTCATAGGGGGCTTTGTGGTAAAGACAAGCGGTTTTGTTTTGGACGCCTCAGTAAAGAGGGCTTTAGAAAAATTAACATAGGAGGTCCTAAATGGCAGTGGAGAGAACTTTGGTAATTGTTAAACCCGATGCCTTTGAGAAGGGGGCAACTGGCAAAATAATAGACAGGTTCCTCTCTGAGGATTTTAAGCTTATTGCCCTCAAGCTCTTTAGGTTCACCACAGAGCAGGCAAAGGGCTTTTACATAGTGCACAAAGACAGACCCTTTTATGGGGAGCTTGTGGAGTTTATGACCTCGGGACCTGTGGTTGCCATGGTTTTGGAGGGAGAGGATGCCATAAAAAGGGTAAGGGAGATCGTAGGTCCCACCGACAGCGAGGAAGCAAAAAAGGTTGCCCCTAACTCCATAAGGGCACTGTTTGGCACTGATAAGGGTAAAAATGCGGTGCACGCCTCAGATTCAGTAGAATCTGCCCAGTATGAGATTCCCTTCATATTCTCACGATTGGAGATGGTGGAGTGATGTTTGACTGGAAGAAATATAAAGAAAAGCTCTTGGCTTTGAGGGAGCTTATTGAAAGGGAAAGACCCTTTGGTGCGGATGTGGATGTGGAGCTGGTGCTTCCAGAGGACCCTCAGTTTAAGCTACATAAGGAAGTTCCTTATCTTTTGGTGCGATTTGAGGTTTCAGAAAACATAACCAAAGAGAGGAAAATAGAGCTCTTTGATTATTACTTGGAAAAGGACACGGCGGAGCTTTTAAAGCTTATAACCGATATGATAGAAGAGTTTGTGGC
>Ga0308397_1001898_pt1 | contig 11091 bp, 9 predicted proteins | sample Hotspr20SampleT8_FD_202356 | JGI IMG/M metagenome (GOLD analysis project Ga0308397, IMG submission 202356) | Hot spring phototrophic mat microbial communities from Mushroom Spring, Yellowstone National Park, Wyoming, United States - 20051001_T8 ...
GAGAGTATCTCTAAACGCTCATCGAGGCACACCGCCAGCCGGCGCGCACGCGCAGCAAGATTTGTGATGCCATCGCCAGAACCGGCAGCTCGATCAGCGGGACGATCACCAGCGTCAGCGCGATCAGTGGCTGGGCGGGGAAGGCAGCCAGCGCAACCGCCAGCGCCAGTGGCGAGTTGCGCGCCATGGTGGTGCAGCACAACGACGCCACATTTGGATAAGCCATGCCCAAGCAGCGCCCCAATCCAAGCGCCAGCCCGAGATTGATCGCATAGAACGCCAGCAGCGGCGCCAGCAGCCAGAGGAAGATTGTTGGGTTCTGGATGATCAGCGACCCCTGCGCGGCAAACATTGCGGCGACAGCCAGCGCCAGGCAAGTCGTCTGGATGGGCTGGATGGCCGGCAGCACCCGCAGCGCCAGCCACGCCTCGCCCCGCCAGCGTTGCGCGGCGCTGCGCAGTGCGACTGCTGCGCCCAGCGGCAGCAGCAAGACCTGCCCCGCGCTGAGTGCAATGCTTTCCCAGGCCAGCGGCACGACCGCGCCAGCGAGCAACAGGAGATACACGGGCAGCAGGAGCAGTTGGAGCGCCAGGTTGACCGGCAAGAGCGCCATGCTTAGCGGCAAGTTGCCGCGCGCAATGCTAGTGAACACCAGATACCAGTCCGTGCACGGCGTCGCCAGCAGCATGATCAGCCCCAGCCAGAGCGCTGGCTGATGGCGCAGGAAGAGCCAGCCCAACAGCCAAGCCAGCAGCGGCGTCCAGATGAAGTTGATTGCCAAGCTCAGCGCGGCGACGCTGCCGTGCCGCCGGACCTCCCCTAGCCGGCGCAGCGGCACATGCAAAAACGCGCCGGTCAGCATGAGCATCAGCAAGGGCAGGATCAATGCCTCGGCCAGCGCAGCGATGCCGGCTGCCTGCCCTACCACCAGGCCAAAGCAGGCGGCCCCTAGGATGATCAGCGGCTGCGACCGCTCAGCCAGGCTCATTGCCGGGTGCGCTGGCCTTCCAGCGCCTCGCGCAACAGGCGGTTGATCACCTGGGCGTTGCCCTTTCCTTTGGTGGCTTTCATCGCCTGACCCACCAGGAAGCCAAAGACCTTCTCTTGTCCGCTCAGATACTGCTGGACCTGGGATGGGTGCGCCTCGACGACCTGGGCGACGACGGCGCGCAGTGCACCTTCGTCGCTCACCTGGGCCAGCCCTTTGGCTTCGATGATCTGGCGCGGGTCGGCGCCGGATTCGAACATCTCCTCGAAGACCTGCTTGGCTGTGTTGAGGTTGATCGTTTGATCCTCCACCAGACGGATGAGTTGAGCGAGTTGGGCCGGCTGGACGCGCAGCGCAGCGATGTCGCTGAGGGCCAGATTGTGCGCCTTCATGAGCCGGAAGACCTCGGTCTGGATCCAGTTTGCCGCGGCTTTGGCGCGCATGCGCACGCGCTCAGCGCTTGTCTCACGGTCGGCGGCGCAGGCCACCACCTGCTCAAACCACTCGGCCACGGCGCGGTCGCTGGTCAATTGCACTGCGTCGTAAGCGCTCAGGCCGTAGTCGCGCCGATAGCGATCCTGCCGGCTGAGCGCTAGCTCCGGCACGCGCGCGCGCAGCTCGTCCAGCCAGGCATCGCTCACCTCCAGTGGTGGCAAGTCAGGCTCGGGGAAGTAGCGGTAGTCGTGTGCGCTTTCCTTCTCGCGCTGCACCACCGTTATGCCGCGCGCCTCGTCCCAGCCCAACGTCACCTGCTGGATGGCCTCGCCGCGCGCGAGCAGGGCGGTCTGGCGGCGGATCTCGTAGGCGATCGCATCGCGCACTGCGCGCAGTGAGTTGAGGTTCTTGATCTCCACTTTCACGCCCAGCTCGCGGCTGCCCTTTGGCCGCAGGCTCATGTTCGGCTCGCAGCGCATCGCGCCCTTCTCCATGTCGCCGGTGCTCACGCCCAGGTAGCGCACGAGCTGTTGAAGGGCGCTCAGGTAGGCGTAGGCCTCGTCGGCGCTGCGAATATCCGGCTCGGTCACGATCTCCAGCAGCGGCACGCCGCTGCGGTTGTAGTCCACGTATGACTTGTCGCCGACGTGAATCAGCTTGCCGGTGTCCTCTTCCAGATGTGCGCGGCGGATGCGAATGCGCTTGCGGGTGCTCTCCTCGCTCCAATTGCCGGTGCTTAGGTCGCGCACGTCCACCTCAATCCAGCCGTCGTAGGCCAGCGGATATTGATATTGCGAGATTTGGTAGCCCTTGGGCAGGTCGGGATACCAGTATGACTTGCGCTCCCAGAAGGTGTGGCGGGCGATCTTGCAGTTGAGCGCCAGGCCGACCATGATGGCGAACTCGACGGCGCGCTTGTTGATCACGGGCAGCGCGCCGGGCATGCCCAGGCATACTGGACAGACGTTGGTGTTTGGCTCGACGCCGAAGAAGCGCGCGCTGCACGCACAGAACATCTTGCTCTGGGTGTCCAGCTCGACATGGGTCTCCATGCCGATGATCACTTCGTATTCCATGGGTGCTGATTATCCCCTCTCGGGGACGCTCGCCTCTCCCAATTTGAGGTCTGGGATCACGTCCATCGTCAGCTCATCGCGGACGCCGCGCAGGAAGGCGTAGCTGCCGGCTGCGCCGATCATCGCTGCGTTGTCGGTGCATAAAAAGAGCGGCGGGAAGGAGACCTGCGCGCCGAACTGCGCGCGCATCTTCTCGCGCAGCCGCTTGTTGGCTGAGACGCCGCCGCCCACCAACACCAGCTTGACGTTGAACGCCTCGGCGGCGCGGACGGTCTTCTCGACCAGCCAATCGGTCACCGCCTCTTGAAAAGACGCGGCGATGTCGCTGACCAGCTTGCGCGTCAGGCTGCGACCGTCTTCCCCGCCGTGCTCTTGGACCAAGCGCAGGGCGTGTGTCTTCGCCCCGCTGAAGGAGAACAGGTAGGCATCGCTGTCGGCCCGCGCGGTCTTCATGGTGAGCGCAATGCGCGGGCGTGAGAACTTGAAGCGCTGCGGGTCGCCGGCCTCGGCGGCGCGCTGGATGGCTGGCCCTCCCGGATAGCCCAGACCCAGCAAGCGCGCCACTTTGTCGAACGCCTCGCCGGCAGCGTCGTCCACGGTGTGGCCGAGCAGTTGGTAGCGGCCATGGTCGTGCATCAGCACCAGCTCGGTATGGCCGCCGGAGACGATCAGCGCCAGCAGCGGAAAGGGATCGCCGTTGTGGAGCGCTTGTCGTATGGCGTTGTCTTCGCTCTCCAGCCAGTGTGCGTAGATGTGGCCCTCTAGGTGGTTCACCCCGACCAGCGGCAGGTCGCGCGCCAGGCAGATGCCCTTGGCCGCGTTGACACCAACCACCAGCGAGCCGGGCAGGCCCGGCCCCTTGGTCACTGCCACGGCATCGAGCGACTCCCAGCTCGCGCCAGCTTCGGCCATCGTCGATTCGATGACCGGCGCGATCGCCTCCACGTGCGCCCGCGAGGCCAGCTCGGGGAACACGCCACCGTAGCGCCGGTGTAAGTCCATCTGCGAGGCGACGACGTTCGAGCGGATGAAGCGCCCCTCATCTATTACCGCAGCAGCGGTCTCATCGCATGAGGTCTCGATGGCCAGGATGCGCATGGCCCTGGTTGTAACACAAACCCCGGCGCGGGCGCGTTCGCCGGCAGGGGCGATGTTGTCGCCAGTGTGCCGCCTCTGTCAGGTGGTCAGAGACGCCGGCTCTCTCACCGAGCTTGTCCCTGGCTGAACGATGAAGCGTGAATGCATCCTCCTCAATCGGTTGTCTAGGGATATACTAAAGGCGGATTCCTTCGATCGCGCCACCATAGTGTTGCTCAGCGATCCTTCGTCGTGAGCTCTCGCCGTTTACGGCGGCTAGGATGAGCGTGGCGAGTGAGTAGATCCATCCGTCCTTGCCAACGACGAGGGTCGCGTATATCTCCCAGATACATGCTCAGCGCCTTTTTGCTGATGCCTGACTCGTACCACAGGGTTGGAGCAGTGGTAGGCCCAGTGAACGCTCCGTACAACGGGCGCATTCACGCATAGGGGCAACCTTCCACCAAGCGACGCTGCCAGCAGAGGCAAACCTCATAGAGGGTGGGCGACGGCATTGCCGTCGCCCACCCAGGGTTTTGCCCCTAGCTGTGGATGCACTCCGTACAACCGCCAGCCAGAATCTCGTTTATAATCCGCGTAGTTAACTTTATAGCCGCTCAGCGGAGGAGGCAGCAGCATCACCCAGCAGAAGAATAGCCGGACGTTGTCCAATACGCTTTATCGCGTGAATCACCAAATCCGCGCACCGCAGGTGCGCGTGATCATGCCTGATGGCACAAACAAAGGCATCTTCGACACGCGCGATGCGATCGAGCTGGCGCGCAGCATGCACATGGACTTGATCGAAGTTGCGCCGAATGCTGACCCGCCAGTGTGCCGCATCTTGGACTACGGACGGTTTACCTACGAGAGAGAGAAGAAGGAACGCGCAGCGCGCAAAAGCCAAAAGCTCATCGAAGTCAAAGGCGTGCAACTCCGCCCAAAGACGACCGATCATGACCTGGCGTTTAAGATACGCGCCGCGCGCCGTTTCTTGGAATCCGGCAACAAGGTGAAAATCAATATGCGCTTCCGCGGGCGCGAGGCTGTGCATCAGCACGTGGCGCTGAAGCTGATGGATCGTTTCATCCAGGCCCTGCTGGACATCGGCTTCGTCGAGGTCGCGCCCACCATGGAAGGCAAAATGATGATCGCGGTGGTTGCGCCAACCCAGGCCACACTGGCCGCGGCGCATCTGAAGAGCACCAAGCAGCGCATCGCGGCTGAGCGTGAGGCTGACCGCGCCGCCGGCTACAACGAGGAAGATGAGAGCGTCGCCGTTGAAGAGGAAGATGAAGGAGAGGAGGAAGAGTCGGCAGGCATCCCGACCGTCGCCGACGAGAGCAAACCGATGACCAAAGAACAAGAAGCAGCGCTGCGGCGGTTACAGAACCGCCAGAAATTGGCCGAGAAGCGAGCCAACGAGCAATTTGGCCTGCCTTAAGCTGCGCGGCTCAGGTCTTCGTTATCGCTGACAAGAGGGTGACAACACCATGGGTAAGCTCAAGACACACAAGGCTACTTCTAAACGGTTCAAGGTCACAGGCAGCGGCAAGCTCATGCGCACGCGCCAGGGCAAGAGTCACTTCCGGCGCAAGAAGCCGGCCCGAGTGAAGGCGCTCTTCGTCGAGATGACCGAGGTCAAAGGCCATGGCATCCGAGAGCGCATTCGCAAACTCATCCCATACGCAACTAACAAGTAGAGGAGATCGCGATGGCAAGAGTTAAAGGCGGTGTAAAGACGCGCCGACGTCACAAGCGCGTGCTTGCCCTGACCAAGGGCCAGTTCGGCGCACGCCACAAAAACTTTCGCAAGGCTAACGAAGCGCGTCTGCATGCGTTGGCATACGCTACGCGCGACCGCCGCAATCGCCAGCGTGACTTGCGACGGCTGTGGATTACCCGCATCAACGCTGCAGTTCGCCTGCACGGCCTCACCTACAGCCGCTTCATTCACGCGCTGAAGTCCGCTGATATTCGCTTGGATCGCAAGGTGCTGGCCGACCTGGCGGTGCGCGACGCCGACGCATTCGCAGCCGTGGTAAAGGCAGCACAGGCCTGATCATCACAAGCAGCAAAGCAAGCGTCCTGCCCGACCCTATCACCCTCACGCTCGACCGAGGCGCAGAGGGTGAGTGCAGCTGCTTATATCCTCTCACCTTCGCGCATATGGCAGGACGCTTCTCAATTTTCCTCGCTTCCTGGGAAACAGCGACTGCACCACCGTGCCGCTGTTTCCCCCCAAGGCCAAACGATGGCCGTGCCATCATTGGGTGTTTGGGTGTCCTGGGGGAAGGACAAGGGGACTGTCATGCTGAGCGGCATCTGCCGGCCTACTGCCTCGGCCACCCTGCGGCAACTTGGTTCGCGCGAGCTTAGGGCTGTGAACAACATCATCCTTCGTTCGTCCTGGCGTATAAATGTCTGAGCCAGAGATAGCCCTCGACGACCCCCTTGACCTCTCTACGCTGGCCGGCGAATTTCTGCTCCGCCGCGACATGGTGCTGCTCAACCACGGGTCGTTCGGCGCTTGTCCACGACCGGTGTTCGAGGCCTACCAGCGCTGGCAGCGCGAATTTGAGCATCACCCTGGCGGCTTCGTGGCACGCTGGCCAGAGATGATGGATCAGGCACGGGCGGCGCTGGCCGGTTACCTGGGCATTGCGCCCGACCAAATCGGCTTCGTCACCAACGCGACGATGGGCGTCAACGTGGTGGCGCATTCGCTGCGCGGGTGGCTGCGCGAGGGCGACCAGATCCTAACCACCGACCACGAGTATGCCGCGTGCGATAACGCCTGGGCGTATGTGTGCTCAAAGACCGGCGCGCGCTATATCCGTCGCACCATTGCGCTGCCGGTGACGACACCCGATGCCTGGCTGGAGGCGTTCTGGGCCGGCGTCACGCCGCGCACGCGCGTCGTTTACCTCAGCCATATCACTTCGCCGACGGCGCTGACCTTTCCCGTGGAACTGGTCTGCCGCCGTGCGCGCGAGGCCGGCATCCTCTCAATCGTAGACGGCGCACACGTCCCCGGCCAGCGCGCTCTGGATTTAGAGGCGATCGGGGCCGACTTCTACATCGGCAACTGTCACAAGTGGCTATGCGCGCCGAAAGGCAGCGCCTTCCTCTACGCGCGGCGCGAGGTGCAGCACCTGATCGAGCCGCTGATCGTCGGCCACGGCTGGCAGCCGGATCGCCTCTCCACGAAGCCGCTGCAAGATTATGTGGAACAATACGGCACGCGCGACTCGGCGGCCTTCCTGGCTGTGCCGGCGGCGATTGATTTCATGCGCGCGCACGACTGGGACGCCGTGCGCATGCGCTGTCATGCCCTGGCCTGCCAAACGCGGCGCGTGATTGAAGCCGGCCTTGGCACGTCGTCAATCTGTCCCGAATCCTTCACCTGGTTCAGCCAGATGGCTGCCATCCGCCTGCCCGATTCTGTTGACCTGGACGCGCTGGGTGCGCTTCTGCGCGAGCGCTATCGAATCGAGATGCCGCTGATTCGCTGGGGCCAGTTCAAGCTGGCCCGCCTGTCCGTCCAGGCTTACACCACGGTAGATGACCTGCGCACGCTGATCCGCGCACTCTTCGCCCATCTTTCCTAACGCGGCGACCAGAACGCCAGCGGCCCATTGCCGATCACGCGCGGGTTGATGCTGCCCGAGGCTTCGGTCTCTAGTACAAAGTCGCGCGTGCCGTTAGCGTTGCCGAAGGTGAGCGTGAACACCAGCTTGCGGCTATCGGGCGACCAAATGGTGACAGCGCGGCTGTAGCGGTCGAACTCGTCAACCAATCGTTGGAATGCCCGCGTGGGCGCAAAGTAAAACAGGCCACGCACATTGCCGTCTTCGGGATTGATCGTCTCCAACAGCATGAAGGGCACGTCCAGCGGCGGCGTGAAGTCGAAGCCCTTGAACCCAGGCCCGATGTCGGTGGCGCTCGCCCGGCTGAAGCTGGCGATGCGTTGGCCATCGGGCGACCAGAAGAACGCCACCACCGGCTTGTTGCTGAGCACGCGCCGATTGCCGCTGTTCACATCCATCACGACCAGCGGCCCGCCCGGCAGATCGTCATCCGAGTGCACGACGTAGGCGAACTTCGCGCCAGCAGGCGACCAGGCGAAGCTCATGCGCCCGCTGAACTCGACCAGCGTCCGGACGGGCTTGCCGTTGCGGTCGGCGAGGACGAGCTGATGGCGATTCCCCTTGATCGGCTCGGTCAGCAGGATATAACCGCCGTCCGGCGAGAAGTGCGGGACCTGAAAGGCCAGGCTGCCGCTGACCAGGCGCGTGATCTTCTCGCCAATGGTGTCGACGAGCACCAGTCGGTCGGCGTTGGCGCGCGCCGAGCCAAGCCTGGCCAGCATCGTCTGGCCGTCTGGATGCCAATGCCAGGCGACGGACAGCCCTTCCCAAAGCCGGCGCACGCGGGTGTTGGCGTGAACCCCCACCAGATTCAGGCCGACCGTCTGTCGCGTGCGATGGCGAGTCAGGAAGGCGATCTGGTCACTGTTAGGCGACCAGTCTATATATTCGATCTCGTGCGCGCGAGAGACGAACACCTCGCGCAGCGGCTGCCGGCCATCCGCCGAGGCCACGTAGAGCGCGCTGTAGAGGAAGCCCTCATCCTCGTCGCTTCGCTCGATGACGACGCGCTCGGGCCGTCGCGCGATGTATGTTTCCGAATCCGGCCTGCGCACCACCGGCCCGTCTTGGGTTTGCTCGATCACCGCGCTCTCTTCGCCGCGCTGGATGAGCACGGCTTCGGGATTTAGCTCGATGTGCAGTTCGTTGTCTATTGGCCGGCGGGCCAACTCGACCATTGCAATCTGTTTCGCATCCGGCGACCAGACCGGCAAATAGTAGGAAAGTAGCTCCCCATTCCTGGGACGCAGATTGGCGTCGCGCGTGATCTGCACAACGTTCTCACCGGTTTGGTCCATGACCAGGATGTTGCCGTCCTGATTCATCACCGCGATCCGGCCCACGCGCCGCTCGAAGATCTTCACGATCTCGTTTTGGGGCAGGCGAAACTCTTGAGGCAGCTCCACGCGCGGCTGCTGATACGAGGCTGTGCACGCGCTCAGGGACGCCGCAGCGCATAGGAGCAGAACACATCGGCGAAGCGTATACATGGCTGTTCAGCGAGGTGACCAGAACGCAGCAACGCCTGCGGCGATGCGCCTGATGCTGACCGCGTCCCCTGTCGGGTTAAGTGTAGCCACCGCCACGTGCGCTGTGTCGTCGCCGGGCGAGAGGCTGGCGAAGACCAACCTTCGGCTGTCCGGAGACCACGGCGTGATCGCGCGCGAGTACTGGTCAAAGTAAGGGAAATACTGGGCGAACACGCCAGAAGGGGACGTGTCGGCTACTTTGACGCGCCGGCGGCCATCTCGGTCTGCGATCTCGATGCGCAGGGCGACAGTTTGACGTTGCGCAGCCGGCGCGCTCAGCCGATGGCCACCGCCGCTGCTTAACGGCGTCGGGCGGGCATCGAACGCGAGCGAATAGATGGCCAACCTTTGCCCGTCGGGAGACCAGAAGAACATCATGGCCTCGTCGTGAATGGCCTTATGTTTGCCGCTGGCGAGGTCGTGGATGATCAACTCGTCCGGCACCAAGATCCCCAGTGACGATGGCTCAGTATCCAACACGGCGACCGTGCGCCCATCAGGCGACCAGGCGAAGTAGGCATTCTTTTCGACAATCTGGAGTGTGCAGATGGGCTTGCCCGCTGTGTCGGCCAATATCAGCTCATCTTGTCTGCCTGTATAGGCGACCAGCAGGATGTAGCGACCGTCTGGCGACCAGTGTGGCGATTGAAACGCGCCGGGCAAGTCCGCAATCACGGTTTGTGCGTCCTTCGTCGTCCCGCTGGATGTGATGATTGAAACGTTTGCTTTGCCCCTGGTCGTCGCCCGACCGCCCAGGTGGGTCACCATGCCGGCGGAGTCGGGCCGCCAATGCCAGTAGGTGGGGATGCCTGTGTCAAAGATGGATGGTTCGCCGCCCTCGCGCGAGACCACGCGGATCGCGCCGGCCGTCGGGCTGATCGTCAGGAAGGCGATCAGCTCACCGTCCGGCGACCAGTCCAGATAAGGGATGTTCCATTCGCGCGTGCTGTAAAGCGTGCGGATGGTCGGCTCAGCAATCGTCGGCGCGACGTGCACGCTGTTTGTGGCCGCCTCGGCGGCTCTGGACGTGCTCCGACTGATGAACGCGAGGAAGCGCCCGTCGGGCGAGAAGGTCGGGAAGCGATAGACGCGCGCCGTCCCTGCGGTCTGATTAATGAAGGCGTCGTTGGTGATCGGGATGCGCTGGCGGCCACTGGGGTCAGTCAATATCAGGTTGCTATCTGGCGCGATGAAGACGATCTGACCTTCAGAATCGGGCCGAGACGAAGCGACGGGTTGGACATCTGGGCGGGCGACGTCACACGCGGGATAGCGGGTCACTTGCCGGCTTCGTTCCGGCGTTGCTGCCGCTGGTGGTGTGGCGGTTGCTTGCGGTCGCGGTGCGAGGGTGCGCGTAGGCAACAGCGCCGGCTGAGGAGTGACGTCGCGCGCGAATGGATTGGCGCAACCGGTGAGGACGGCACAGACGCCAATGATAGAAATGATCCAGCGCATTCGCGCAGACGCTTGCATATCTCGGCAGCCGCCCAAACAATATCCTCTCTTCGGGTGTGACACCTATAGACTGTTTGCCTATATTTCAGCTAGCCTAAAAGGTTGAACTGAGAAGTAAATGAATCTGAGTGGAGAAAATCCCGTGATCCAGGATTTGCGGAGGACAACGGACGTTGCTGAACGAGGTAGGACCTTGTTGAATGAGCCGCGAGGGACTCGAACCCCCAACCAATTGATTAAGAGTCAACTGCTCTACCAATTGAGCTAGCGGCCCAATAACACCCATATTATACCAAGACTGTTTCCGCGTGGCGTGACAAGGACATTCACGGCTAACCCAGGGTTGGTCGCTAGCGCTGCCGTCGGCCACCCTCTAATGGTAGATTTGCCTTCGCCGAGCATCGCTTGGCTGTACCCGTGGTGAATACCTCCGTGCGCTACCGGCCAACGCAGCCCGCCTGGATGCTTCATGACAGCAGGGGCTGCGCGTCATCAGCGCCACTGGGCATAGGGCGACGCGGCGATCACCGCGATCAGCGGGCGCAGGCGCGGCGACGTGCTGCCTATCATCGCATTTGGGTTATTGTTCCCCAAGTAATTAATGAGATTGTTGCGGTCCTCGGGATGGATCGCCCGTCCCACGAATCGCCGCAGCAACTCGTCCACTACCTCGGTCGCGGTTTTGGGCAAGCCGAGCAGCATCTCAAGCAGCTCGCTATGCGGCGCTGGGTTCGTCGGGTGCAGTTGCTCGCCGAAGAAGCGATTGACGATCATGTTCGCCAGGTTCCAGCGCCCAAACACCTGGCCGGTGTTCCACCAGGCCAGCATGAAGTCAGGATAGCCGGTGGGCGCGCTGAACTCAAACAGCACCTGGCCGAGCA
>Ga0308397_1001899_pt1 | contig 11087 bp, 10 predicted proteins | sample Hotspr20SampleT8_FD_202356 | JGI IMG/M metagenome (GOLD analysis project Ga0308397, IMG submission 202356) | Hot spring phototrophic mat microbial communities from Mushroom Spring, Yellowstone National Park, Wyoming, United States - 20051001_T8 ...
TGATCCTTAAGGCTTTTCAGTTCCATCGAACTCTTCCCCTTCCGCTACCACTTTAAGGATTCGAAGGGTGTCATCTCCTTCCCTGTGGTGAAAAAGCACCAGGTGCGCGGGAGCACTGGGCGCCAATCGAAAGGAGTCTTCGGGAAGGCCGATAAGTCTAGCTGGGTTCAAGGAACAGGTCGTAACGGCATCGGGAAGGCTAGACCCCGCATATTTCGCAAACTGCGCTATGCACCGATCCAGCATGTGACCCGCCCCGGCAAAGAAGGGAGTTCCCACCTGGGTGATCCGGCCATCGGGATGAAGCTCCACATCGAGGTGCCCCCATCTATGAAATCCCGGCTTTAACCCTGCCAGGAACGCCACATCGCTTATCAGGATGATCCGCTGGATTCCTTTTGCCCGGCTAAAGACTTTCATCACCGAAGGAGGGAGGTGGAACCCATCGCAGATGAAGCTGGCATACAGTTCGTCTGCGGCAAGTTGTTCCCAGATGTAGTTCCTGAGGCGGGGAATCTGGGCATGGCTACCGTTCCCCAGGTGGGTAGAAAGGGAAGCTCCCGCGCCTATGGCTTCCTGGATCTCTTCTGCGGAGGCTCCCGTATGTCCGATAGCCGCCACTACCCCCTTCTTCCGGATATGCTGGATGAAGGGGATAGCTCCTTTCCGTTCAGGAGCGAGGGTTACGATCCGTATTATGCCCTCGGAAGCCTCCTGCCACTCCTCGAACTCCCCAATATTCGGATCCCGAACGAACTGCCGGTTATGGGCGCCCCGGGGTCCATCCTCCTCTGAGATGAAGGGGCCTTCCAGATGAACCCCCAGGATACTTGCCCGCACGAAAGGGTACCGCTTCCTGGCTTCGGCAATGGCGCGAAGATTGGCCAGGATACGGTCTTTAGGCCGGGTGATGATGGTGGCAAGATGACGGGTGGTCCCTGTTCTAGCTACCGAGCGACAGACCTCCAGCACCTTTTCCGGTGTGAGATCTTCCCCGCTATAGTCGATCCCCCTGTGGCCATTGATCTGTATATCGAAGAATCCAGGGGAAAGATACGGAAGATCTTTCGAAGGCTCTATCTCCCGGACTTCATGGATACGGTTCTTCTCTACTCGAACCTCTATGGCCTTTCCTGTTTCCAGGGATATACCACGATACACCATGTTTCACCCCCTCTGCACCCGTGCCCCAGCGGCTCTGAGCTACGGGCCATTTCTGACCCTAGCGCCCTTAGAACATACTGTGCCCCATACGCATGGTTGTACGACATCGTAATTCTTTAGAATCATTCTGTCAAGGAGAATTTCCCCTAACCGATGTCGATTCACTTCACCCCTTTAACAAATCTCTCATAACTCTCTAATCATTCTTTAAACAACATCAAGTTAGCTTTCCTCGGTGAAACCAACTGGTGAAAAGATCAAACAGAAATCATCCATTAAGGCTGAAACAAAAATCATCCTTTCGCAGGAAGGAATCAATGAGTTCCTTCGCCGAAAGGTACAACCCCAGCGATTCGAGCTTGCCGATGGAACAGAAAAACTCGGAATTTTATTGAAAAATTACACCCCCGCGCATTTACAAAAATTAATTCTCCAAGAATTTGCTGCGAGCATAGAACTGACCATCACTGAATTAGTTCCCCTTCGAAAAGACCTTTTGGATTTGACAAAACTGATCGCGTTTACTGTGTTATACATGCAGTATGACATCAACGCGTGGGAAGCGGTATGCAATTCATCCATTGTAAAACAATGGAATCGCGTACATCCTAAATATCCCATTGATCATAAAACTCAATCGAACCCTTCGATATTAAAAACCTTTGTGAACGAACGATCACACGAAATTGGGATGGTGAAGAATTATATCGCGCAAACAACCAAACAAAAGTTGAATCCCAAAGAACCGGGGATGGATGGGAACCTGCCGGTTCTGATGATAGAAAAGTTTCTTGCAAACTTAAGGCCTTTGCTGTGGGTCATCATCACAAGCCAGCAGCATGATAGATCTACCTTTGAGCTATTGAATGAACTTGCTCGACTCCTGGTGCATTCCGTGTCACGTTCCTATATATGTGAATATATCGGTCTTTTAGTAATTGAATTGGTAAGTTTTCTAGGCTCCATTCCCCGCAAGAAGAGAAACATCCAGCCCGGTACCCCGGAGTATTCCTCTACCCTCGCGCCCGCGGAGGCAGAGGGAGGAATCAGTGTGATTTGGAAGATCCGACCCAAACGCAACATACCGGGAGATAGAATCAGACTATCCATTGTAATCTGTGATCAGGCCGCCGCAGACTGGGAACTGGGAGCGAAAATTACCTCCAGGGCCAATATCGAAGTCACCAAAAAAACTCTGAAAGAATTATATGACGATGCGAACCTGAATGCGGAAAGCATTTCGTTGGGTCTCTATTACTTGTCCTTCCTGAAGGAGGTCTGCACCAACCATGGGATTACCTTTCAGGCCTTTGTAACCACAGGGATAAAGGGAAACAGCTATATCAATCTTACCTTTTATTTTTAAGGATCATGATGCAAAGTATTTTGTATCTTGTTTCGGGCATCCTCCTTGGATACTTCCTCGGCGCCTTGCATAGAACCTGGAGGAAAGGAACTATTCAGAGGCTTACCCGAGTAAACAAACTGTATCGAGATCTCCCCAAATACCTACGGCTAGCTTTTCGTCAGAAGGAAACTGGTTCTCTTCCCTTTTCCCCTCTTCTAAAGCAGTGGGCAGAAACTTTCTCCTGTACCAGTGCGGCACTGTACCTATTTACGGACTTTTCCGAACAACTTTTGACTTTGAAAGGAAGCTGGGTTGAACCAAGCTGGGTCAAATCGGAACATGAATTGAGTTTCCCCCCGAATCTTGATGGTTCTCTCCTGAAAGATTTTTTCTCTCTTCCCTCCATGGTTACAGAGAAATTACCCATAAAAGAACTCCAGACGAACAGGCCGCAGAATCAAACAGGTCAAAACTGGATTCTAGTTCCCTTGGTGGATAAATACAGGAAGATCGGAATACTCATATTATCCACAGGAAATAAAAAAGTGTCCAAGAATTCTGTCGAATTTCGCTACCTTCTGGAATCAGCGTATACATTCTGCAAGGGTCTGGTGTTGCTGGAAGAGTTCTCCAGAAACGTGGAACTGGAACTGGAACGTCGTAGGGAAGAGTTTTGTGAAGAAGTTCAAATTCGAATAAATAGAATGAAATTCCCTGAACAAAAAAAGGTATCCGTTCATTCCTTCATAAAACCAAAACTCGGTATCAATAGCGATTATATTGACCACCTCCAGGTAGGCGAAAGTGAGTTCCTTGTTGCCCATGGGGAAGTAACGGGTAAAGGGTTCAATGCCGTATTAACTCTAACTGTCATCAAAACGATCCTTCATGCCATCGTGCCATCCTTGAAACATCCCGCACACCTGTTGAATCGTCTGAATCGGGTGTTCAGGAGATCTCTTACAGGGGATTTTTTTGCTTCTTTGACAATCCTTCTATTCGATGTGGAGAAAAAAGAGCTCCTTGTAGGAAAGGCAGGTAACGGGGGAGTGGTTCGATTCTCAATTTCCGTATCAAAAAACATGGAAACCATCGAGGGAGGTCCTCCCCTGGGGACTCATAAAGATTATTCCTACACCGAAAAACCTTTCGCGATACAGAGCGGTGATATCTGGGTTCTCTATTCTGACGGAGTTAGCGAAATAACCAATGAGCAAGGCAAGGTGTATAAGACAGAACAGCTGTTTCAATTGGTTCAGGCAAATAAATTCCTAAGCTCGAAAGATATACTTGAAAGAATAAAGGACGATATGTGGAACTTTAAAGGGAAAACCCCTTTAAAGGATGATATAAGTCTTTTGGTCATGAAATTCTTATGAGAGAGGGTATTCATGGAACTCAAATTGAAGAGACATGAAGATATTTACGTAATCGAAGTCCATGGAGAGATGGATCTCTATAACGCAGGCAAGCTGAAAGAATTGTTCCAAAAAATGCTTGAAAAACAGATCAAAAAATACATCGTAGACTTCCAGCACTGCGAGTATATCGACTCGACAGGAGTAGGAACACTCATTGGCATGTTTTCTGTTGCTAAACAAAAACAACTCCAATTTTTTCTCACCAGTGTCCAGGGCACGGTATTGAAAGTACTCACGTTAACGAAACTACATGAGTATTTTCCCCTGGCGCCTACGATCGAAGACGCCATTAAAACCATAAAAAATTAACAGTTCTCATAGAGGAGGAGAATGGAATGAATAGGATTCCCCGCATACAAGTAGACGGTCATAGCCCCCTGTTAGTACGAAAGGAAGGCATGTTCTACAAAGAGTTCCCCAGTGATTTCAAGCAGATTCGTTACTTCACCCTTTTGATCATTCAAAAAGCTCCCTCCTCCATTCGAGAAGTGAATTTGCTGGAACAGCAGATTAGTGAGCTCATCAAGAATGCTATCAAGCATGGAAATCGGATGGATCCGCAGAAAAAAGTCCGGGTCTGGTACAATTTTTCAGAAGATGAGGCACATTTAATCGTGCAGGATGAGGGGGAAGGATTTCAGGAAATTGAAAAATGGAATGAATTCAATGAAAAACGGATCCGGTATTTCCAAGAACGAGACTTTGAAAAAATGGCGGAATACGTTTCCTATCGAACCAGCCGAAGCGATGATTTAGACGGAGGAAACGCCCTTTTCGCCGCACTAGAATATTGGAATGGGGGAATCGTGTTCGATGAAAAGAGAACCAGTGTGGGAGTAAAGAAGCTGTTCACTCGTCGAACCGTTGAATTGATCTAGGAGACAGGAAGATGGATTTTGAAGTCATTGACGACCTATTGGAAGATGCCAAATCAACTTCCCTTGATAAAGAGCAGATAACCTCTACAGCAACTCCTTTCAGAGTCATAAAAAAATTGGCAGTCCCCAATCCTCCTTCAGAAGGTACCGTGTCCGTTCTGGTCTCGAGCCTCTTTTATGTGTATAACACTGCTTCCATACTGGATTTAGTGGATGATCTCACAGAAGATCAAAGTATCGAAGCCGTTGGGGTAGTGAATGAAAAAGGGGAAATAGAGGGGCTAATCGTTCGGGAACATCTTTTACAGATGGTGGGGAAACCCTTCGGTCGTGACCTATTAGGCAGACAAAAACTGGAAAGCATCGTCATGCCTGCAGCACCCATCGATTACTCGGAAAGCGTGTTTACAGTGGCCGATCAAATTGAACAGAAAGGCCGTTCGATACAGTACTACATCCTGAAGGATCATGAAGGCAAGTTCCGAGGTATATTCAGTTCCTGGGATATGATGGTTTTCCTTTCCGGAATCACAAAAAACGACCTATCTCTGGCTCGGAAGATCCAGAATAGTTTGATTTATGACATGTACCACCAGCAAGAACAAGGCTTTTCCTTCGCCTTTTCATCGCAGATGGCAAAGGGGATTGGAGGGGATTTCATCGGAGTAAAAAAGCTACGCAAGGATCGGATCTTCATCAGCCTTTGCGACGTATCCGGTAAAGGTATAGCAGCCGCTCTGATCTCCTCCACCATAGCCGGAATGCTTGAATCCTTCAACTTTGAAGAGGGGGTGAAGTCCTTTCTGGTTCTTCTAAACTCCTTTTTGTTAAAAACCTTCGGTTCCGAACGATTCGTGACGGGAATATTTTTCGAGTACGATGCGAGTTCTGCCACCGTCACCGTATACGATATGGGACACAGTCACTTGGCCTTCGTGCGTAATAAAAAGCTATCTCCTTTGAAGCCCCCCGTCACGAATCCCCCCCTGGGAGTGGTGGAACAGCTAAAACCAAACCGTTTCCAATTTTCCCTCCAACCTTCGGATATTCTCCTATCCTACAGTGACGGCCTCATCGAACAGGAATCACCGCAGGGCGCTTCATATTCATTGTCGAAGTTAAAGCCCATTCTATGCGCTCCAGAACCCCTGGCCCTGGATGCTGCGATCGTTAGAATCTGGGAGGATTTTCATTCCTTCAGGCGACATGTTCCGCAGGCAGATGACGTGACTCTCTTACTCTTGACTAGGTCCCCTACCTAGAAGCGCCTTCCACTCTCCGTGATCTTGAGGATGGTTCTATTTTTATATTATCTTTCAACTCATGAGAGTAATCAAAATCGAAACCATTCGTTTTGCCTTCCAAAAAAATCTCACCTGGGTGAGAATTCAGTTAGATAACGGTATTACCGGTTTAGGGGAGACTTTTTTCGCCTCAGAAGCGGTAGATGCCTATATCCACGAAACTGCGGCTCCCCTTTTATTATCTTTAGACGATGCTTCTCCAGAGCGAGTCGCTCGAGAATTGTCGCCTTACACGGGATACCAGGGTAGTGGGGTGGAGACGCGGGGCAACAGTGCCATCGATATCGCCCTTTGGGATGCCTTTGCCAAGAGCATAGGAGCGCCTTTATACCGAGTGTTAGGCGGTCCCCTGTGTACTAGAATCCCCATATACAATACTTGCGCGGGTAGCCTTTACATATCTTCCCAGCCCCGCCAAGCTCTATCCAACTGGGGAGTGCGGGAAAACGGTTCAGGACAATACGAGGATTTAAAAGCTTTCCTAGAACGGCCGGGGGATCTTGCCAAGGAACTTCTTGCTGAAGGCATTACGGGAATGAAAATTTGGCCTTTTGATTCCGCAGCGGAACGGACAGGGGGGATGGATATAAGCAGCCAGGAACTCAGCCAAGGAATCCGCATCGTGGAAGCCATCCGAGAGGCCGTGGGGTTTGATATGAAACTCATGATCGAACTGCACGGCCTCTGGTGTCGGAAACCCGCTGCCGCCATCATCCGCGCGCTTCTTCCCTATAAACCGTATTGGATTGAAGATCCCCTTCGAGGTGATCAGATTTCCGCTCTCATCGCTTTAAAACAGGAGACGGGTGCTTCTATCGCCTTAGGGGAGACGGTAACCGGCAGACGGGGTTTTTTGCCCTTACTGCAGGAAGGGGCCATCGATGTGGCAACCCTGGATATCGGCTGGACAGGGGGAATCACCGAAGCAAAAAAAATCGCTTCCCTGGCAGACTCCTTTGCGGTTCCTATCGCTCCCCATGACTGTACAGGACCCGTGTCTTTGGCCGTTGGCTCCCATCTCTTATTTGCCTCTCCTAATCGGCTCATACAGGAAACGGTACGGGCTTTCTACAGAACCTGGTACCTAGAAATCGCCGATCCGTTACCCCGGATCGAAGGCTCCTTTCTCCATCTTGATGAACGGCCTGGTCATGGGGTGGAACTTCGCGAAGATGTGTTGGGTCGCAAAGACGTAATTCATCGCGTGTACGAACGGTAAACACCGTTCATCTAGGCGATGAAGCTCACTGCCAGCTCACAGAACACCCGCACGCCGATGGGAAGGACCCGCTCGTCGAGGGAATACTTCGCATGATGGATCGGATACGGCGGATTCTCTTCACTATGGGTCCCCAGGAACAGATAGACTCCGGGGGCTTTCTCCTGGAACAGGGCAAAGTCTTCCCCCCCCATCGAGGGGGGTAGATCCGTCACAATGGCATCCTCACCTAGACTCCGCTTCAAAACACCCTGCATCCAGGCGGCCAATTTTTCATCGTTCCGTACAGCGGGAATACCGAACTCGTACTCCAAACTGTAGGAAGCCCGGGAGCCGGTAGTTATCCCTTTGATGATTTCCTCCATTCTCCGGGCAACCAACGAACGCGCCTCCATATCGAAGGTACGTACTGTTCCTTCCAGTTCCACCACATCGGGGATGACATTGAAAGTGGTACCCCCCTGGATTCGTCCTACCGTGAGAACCGCAGGTTTCAGAGGATCGATCTCTCGGCTCACGATTCGTTGCAGGGCCAGCACCACTTCGGAGGCTAGGGGGATGGGATCCACAGATTTCTGGGGGATAGCCCCATGCCCCCCTTTTCCCCTGATCTTCACTGTAAACCTGTCCACCGCCGCCATCACCGGCCCTCCGCGAACGGCGATTTTCCCCAACGGTAGATCGGGCCAGATGTGGAGGCCTACCACCCCGTCCAGTTTCATCTCCTTGAGGAGGTTGCTGGAAAGCATGGCCTGCGCACCGTTCAATGTCTCTTCTGCCGGCTGGAAGAAAAAGACCACCGTACCCCTAAGCTCGTTCCGGTAGATAGACAGGATGCGGGCGGTTCCCAGAGCAATAGTTATATGCCCATCGTGCCCGCAGGCGTGCATTCGCCCCCGGTGCGTGGAAGCAAAGGGAAGGTCGGTTTCCTCCGTCACGGGCAGGGCATCGATATCGGCCCGTATCCCGAAGATTTTTCCCTCCTGTTTCCCGTGGAGAATCCCCACAACACCAGTCCCCCCTACCCCCGTGTGAACTGTAAGACCCCAGGCGCGAAGTTTCTCCGCAATGGCGGAAGCGGTTTTCTCCTCCTCCATGGCCGTTTCAGGAATCCGGTGAAAATCTCTTCGCCACTGGACAAGATCTTTCTCCAGGGCAGGAATTTCCTTTCTAAGATCCATACCTCGCAATGTATCCTAAACGGACAGAGTCTTCAATTCCATTCAACAAAAAAACCGCCCCATGGGGGGGCGGCATTTTCGAACACAACGACCGATGCGGGAAATTACTTCTTGAACCCCGCATCCTCTAGCGCCTTCTGGGCGCTGGTGAGGTCGTTCTTCAGCGTTTCGAGTTTGTTCTTTGCATCCAGGTATTCGGTAGAAGCTTTCGCATCATTTACGGTTTTTTCAGCGGAATCCACGAGTTCTTTGATCGGCTTTACGTCGATCTTTGCCCTTTTGCCCGCTTTCTCGGCCTTTCCGAGCTGGATTCTTACATCCGGGAGTAGAGCAGTAATTTCCTCAGCCAATTTGCCTACTCCCGCCTTTGCCGCTTCCATGCTAGCCTTGGCCGCTTCTTTTGCCTTGTTGGAAGCATTCAGCAACGCGTTGGCCAGATCCTTCGTCTTACCGTAATCCTTTGCCTTCAGGTTGTCCTGAAGTTTGTTGTAGGCTTCTGAAGCAGCCTTGAAAGCGTCGGGAGCGTACGCCTCGGCCTTCGCTGCCTTTGCCTCTTCGAAGGCTTTCGTTGCTGCATCTACCTCTGCCTGGGGAAGCTTGGGACCGCAGGCGACTAGAAGAGCGACGACTGCTATTGCAGTGAGAACAACTTTGAGATACTTCATAGTTCCTCCTCTCGATGAAGAATGAATTATATAAGTCTACCCAGAGAAAGGGACTTATATTTCATGATTTTGCGATCAATATACAAAAAATGAGCACCTACATCAAGTGGGATAGAGGCCGTAAAAAGGAGTTACTTTTTCTTCGGTTCGTTCACCGGCCACTGGGGGCGGCGACCGGAAAGCACATCGTCTATCCCCATGGCCGCATGCAGGGCCATGCGGGTCATGCATTCCGTGGTGAGTGCCGCATTGTGGGGGCTCAGGATCACGTTCTCCAGAGCGAAGAGGGGGTTATCCGGTTTGGGAGGCTCTGGATCGAACACATCCAATCCAGCTCCGGCGATCCTACCCGTTTTCAAGGCTTGGTACAGATCCCTCTCCAACACCACATCTCCCCGTGCCGCATTGATCAGGTAGGCAGTAGGTTTCATGAGTTCGAAGTATCGCTTCCCAATCAGGCCTCGGGTTTCCTTCGTGGCGGGGAGGTGGAGAGTAACGAAATCGGCCGTGCGGAATACCTGTTCCAGATCCGAAACAAGCTTCGCTTCAGGAAGCCCCTTGATTTCCTTGATGTAGGGATCGTAGGCAAGGATTTCCATATCCAGCCCATACCGGGCTTTTTTCGCCACCAGGGATCCTACCCGGCCCGCGCCGATCACCCCCAGGGTTTTCCCCGCTAGATCCGATCCTTTCACCCGATTCCGAAACTCCCAATCGTTTCCCCGGGTGGCCTTGTCTCCCCGGAGGAAGTTACGAGCCAAAGCCACGATCATGCCGATGGTATATTCTGCCACCGAACTGGCATTGGACTCCGGCGCATAGGTTACCCAGATCCCCCGCTCCGTGCAGGCTTCTATATCGATGTTATCCACTCCCACTCCATGCCGACCGATCACCTTTAGCTTCGGAGCGGCTTCGATCACCTCTCGGGGAAAGGGCGCGGTTCTTGCTAGGATTGCGTCACAGTCCACCACATCCCGCTTGATTGCCTCGACCGTAGCACCCGAGCCCATCTTGATCGTGTATCCCCGCTCGCGGAGGTACTTCTTCCCTTCCTCTACAATGTCCTGTGGTATCAGTACCGTGTATCCCATCGTTACGTCTCCCCCTATTGTTTCAACTGCGCGATCCCTTGCCGAGCAGCGCTCATCAGCATGTTCACATCGCTAGACCAGAGGTTGCAACTCATTCCCTTGGCTATCCAAGGTTTCAGTTCATCGGTACTCATCAGATGGATCCCCGAGAACTTGCCCGCTCGTTTTGCCGCGGTAATGATCTTATCCATCGCATCCAGGAACTTGGGGTGCTCCTTCTGGCCGAGGATTCCCATACTCTGGGTCAGATCGTTGGGCCCCACGAATAGCACATCGATCCCCTCCAGCGCAGCCACCTGATCCACGATCGCTACTCCCGCGGGGGATTCGATCTGGGCCATCAGGATACTATCCGCATTCTGCTGGGCCATGTATTCAGCTGCGGGAGGGGTCTTTTCCCAACCGGTGTGTGCCCGGCTAAGCGCCACTCCCCGATTCCCCAGGGGTGCATACTTGGAGTACATGATCAGGGCCTTTGCCTGCTCGAGGGATTCTACCTGAGGCAGCAAAATGCCCGCCGCTCCCATTTCCATCGATTTCAGCACCACTTCGCGCCTTGATTCGGGAATCCGGATCATCGGGGGAATCCCGCATTCCCTAGCCATGGCGAACATCAGCGCTACCTGACTGTAATCGAAAGCACCATGCTCACAGTCCACGATGAAGAAATCAAACCCGCAGACTTTCAGCATCTTCACCAGTTCGGGGTTCTCGAATACGGTGATCATGGTACCCAGCAGATTTTCGCCTTTTCGAAGGCGTTCTTTCAGATTGCTTTTCATTGAAAAACTCCTCTTGGAAAGTTTAGATCTA
>Ga0308397_1001919_pt1 | contig 10978 bp, 14 predicted proteins | sample Hotspr20SampleT8_FD_202356 | JGI IMG/M metagenome (GOLD analysis project Ga0308397, IMG submission 202356) | Hot spring phototrophic mat microbial communities from Mushroom Spring, Yellowstone National Park, Wyoming, United States - 20051001_T8 ...
TTGCACCTCGATGTCCCGTTGCTCACTCGCGATAAACCGCTGTATGAGCATCTCTTGTCTAATGGTTGCAAGGTGATGCTTTGGGAGGATTTTCTGAATAACTATTTCAAACCATAACACCGTGTCGAGAAAACAAACATCTCACCACATTAGCACTATCACCGGCAAGGTTTCAACCGACGACATTCTGAACAACATCTTTGCCAAAGTTTGTATCGGCAAATAATGGGAAAAGGATTTGACACGAATTAAGTCGTAAATTCCCCTGCAACCTTCCGAAACATTCTAACCAAATCAAACCAATGCCAAGCACCGACATTTTGGAACTGACCACGATTGCCGAAGTCCTGCTCGAAAAGTATGAAAGCCTTGCCTCAAAAGTGCGCGATGAAACCGCAACCGAACCAGACAAGCACAACCTTGAATTTATCCAAGAAGTCATTGCGCTTGCGAAAAATCGTGTAACCACGCTTCGAAACGAACAAGCCAAACGAGAAGGAAAAGAGGTTTGGGTCGAGCGCACATCAGAATCGCACAATCCGCACATTCGCCTGCACGGCGGCGTGCGCGAAGACGATGTGCCAAAATCTTAAACCCGATTAAACCTTGCGAAGAGGGTAAGTGTCTAACACAGCGTAAGGTGCACCATTTTTAATCGAGACGCAGATATGCGGAATGAATTCTGAAAAAACCGATGGAGAGCTCGTTGCGGAATTTAGGAGCGGCACTGCGGCACAAAAAGAAAAAGCCTTCGCCGAACTCATGCGCCGACATCGCGAGCCAATCTATTGGGTTTGCCGCCACCTGCTCCAATCGCACGACGACGCTGACGATGTAACGCAAACTGTGTTCCTTAAAATTTTTCGCGCCTTGCCGAACTTTCAAGAAGAAGCGGAGTTCTCGACTTGGGCATATCGAATCGCAACCAACGAAAGTCTGAACGCCTTACGCGCCAAAGCCGTGCGACACGCCGAATCGCTCGACGCACTCGCAACCGACATCAAAGGCGACAGCGCAAAACCAGATGAAGAACTTGAACGCAACGAAGAACGAGAACTCATTGAATCGGCAATCGCATCGCTTCCTGAAAAACAGCGCGCCGTTTTTGTCTTGCGTTACTATGACGAACTGCCTTACGAAGAGATTGCAACGATTCTTGGCGGAAGCATTGGCGGATTGAAAGCCAATTACTTTCACGCCTTCAAAAAAGTTAGCGAATTTTTGAAACGAGCCTTAAAGCACGAACCATGACACGAGACGATTATCGATACGAACTGCCTGATTTCATCTTGGGTAAATCCAATCCCGAAACGGCAAAAGCGATTGAACGGCTGATTGAGACCGATGCAACATTTCGCACGGAGTTTTTCGAGATGAAATCGCTGATAGAATTTTCAACGCCAAAATTGAATCGTGCCCTCGATGCGCCAAATCACGCCTATTTTGAATCGCTCTCTGAAAAGGTGATGGCGAAACTTGTGCCGCGCAAGAAATCGTGGTGGAATGTTGTGAAAGAAGAGGTTGCCTTGCTCGTTGAAGTGAAACGTTGGCAGTGGGCAGGCGGCGCACTCGCAACCACAGCCGCACTTATGCTGATTGTGCTAACGGCAGAGTTGGATAATCACACGCGTCAAACCACGCTTGCGAAAACAAGTCACAACGAAGATAGCCCAACGCTTTCGCTGATTGCGACACAAAAATTTGCGCTTGGTATTACACCTGAAATTTTAGCGATGCAACTCGATGAAGCCGAAGCGGAAGCCATCATGAGCATTTTAGAAAACAACGCTCCAACAAGAAAACAAACTTACAAAGTGCTGACGGACGAAGAAGCAGAATCGCTGTTCAACCCGATGTAGCCATCAAAGGAAATCAACCATGAAAGAGATAAGAATTTTTCTAATCGTGTGGCTCGTGATGAGTGCGCAAATGCTGTGGGCGCAAACCCGACCGACCGAGCGTGGCGCAGACCTTCAAACCCGCCGCCAACAACGCGCCGAACAAATCGGACAGCGACTTCCACGCGAACAACTCGCCAAGCGCATCAAACAACTGCAAATGTGGAAACTCACCGAGCGGCTGAACCTTTCCGAAGAACAATCCATGAAGTTCTTTCCGAGATACAATCGCTACCAAGACGACCTGACCAATGCCATTCAAAACCTGCAACAACGCCTCGCACGCTTGCAAGAACTTCACCAATCCGATGCCAAAGAGAGCGACATCGACAAAGAAATCAAAGCCGTGATTGAAGAAAGAAAAAATGTAAGTGATGTGTTGCCACGATACCTCGATGAGTTTCGACAAGTCCTAACTGCACGACAAGTAGCGGATTTAATTCTCTTTGAGCGCGACTTCCTGCGCGACATCACCGAAGCCATCGAGCGCGCCCGAGAACGCGAGCGCAATCAACCTTAATCACGACTGAATGATACGCACTGCATTTATGCGTTGCGAGAAGCCGAAACACGTGCTACATTCGTGTTCAATCCATCATAGAAGTAATGTATGCAAGGTCAGCCGTGTTATCGGTTTCATGTCATAAATCTGTTCATTGCTTTTGCGCTGTGTGTGTCGTCTTGCAAAGAGGACGTCAGCAAAGTGCCTGAACCTATCGGCGAGTTTGAGCAAAAAGTTCAGCCGATTTTCAATCGCCACTGCGTTGAGTGTCATTCGTCAAGCAATGCGGTTCGCCGTCTTTCGCTCGACACGTGGGAAAATCTCTTCAAGGGTTCGGAAAATGGCGCGATGGTGATTCCCTTCCACCCGAAGTTCAGCCATTTGTTTCAACATCTTCACACCGACACCACGCTCTCGCCTGTGGCATTGCCAACAATGCCCATCGGTAGAAATCCGCTTTCACGCGAAGATGTAATGGCGATTTACAACTGGATTCAAAACGGCGCACGCAATCGCGAAGGCAGAGTAGCGTTTGAAAATAGTTTCGCAAAAATTTATGTAACCAATCAAGCGGCAGATTTGGTCGCCGTCATTGACAAGCGCACAGGGCTGTTAATGCGCTATGTTGATGTTTCGGCAGAAGGCGGCATTTCGCAAAACCCATTACAGTCACCGCACTATGTAACGGTTTCCAACAACAAAAAGTATTGGTATATCTCGCTGATTGCGAAGGGCGAAGTGTGGAAGTTTGATGCCGAAACCGATACGCTGATTGCCAAAGTCAATGTCGGAAGTTCGCCTGCGCACATCATTTGTTCGCCTGATGATTCAACGCTCTATGTCTCAAATTTCAGTGCATCCGCCAATCGTATCACGATAGTTGATGCGGTGAGCATGACCGTGAAGCGAATTTCGCCTCCCATCAACACCGCGCCGCACGGACTTGCCCTCTCGAGCAACGGGCGATTCCTCTACGCCACCGCATATGAAAGTGACCGAATCGTTGAATTAGACTTACAAACATTTTCAACACGGCAATTTCCGTTGCGCCGCATGGGCGAACCCAGCACACGAAACTATCGCCCTTATCAAGTAATGCTCTCGCCTGATGAAAAAAAACTCTTCGTGACGTGCAACGGCGACGCAACCTTCGACGGCGACCTGCGCGTCATTGACTTGGAAACACTTGATATAAAAGCCATTCCTGTGGGCAAGTATCCAATTCTAATGGATTACACGCTCGATAAATCACGGCTGTATGTTGCGAATCGCAACAGCAATTCGGTGTCCGTTGTGAATGTGCAACAAGAAGTCGTGGTGGCAACGATTGAAAATGTTGGGATTCAGCCGCATGGGCTTGCCATTTCAAGCGATGGCTTCGCCTACGTGTCAAATGAATCGTTGATTGGTGTTGTCGGGCATCACCCGACTATCGGCAACTTGCGAGCGGGAACAACGTCCATCATTGACACAAGAACAAATCAAGTGATAAAGGTCGTCGAGATGCTTTCCTTCCCTGCGGGCGTTGCGATTCGTGAGTAAATCACTCGGCATTACAGAGTTTTTGAATTGCAGGCTTTTGCGCAAAGAGCACTAAAATATCGCCGGCTTTGACAGTCATTTCAGGTGTTGGAATCCCTAAAATTTTTTCAACCGTTTTTGAGCGCAAGCCGAACGTGCGCGCCCCTCGCTCCACGCGCTTAATTGTGATGAGATTCACTCCGAATCGCTCACGAAGTTCTAACTCACCCAGCGTTTTTCCCACGAAGGCATCAGGCGCATTGACTTCGACAATCGAGTAATCCGAAGAAAGTTCGAGCGAATCAATCACGCCGCGATAGAGCAAACTATCTGCCAAGCGTTCCGCCGCTTCCACGGCAGGAGAGATGACTTCCTCAATGCCTAAATGCCGAAGAATGCGCGCATGCGTTGTAGTTGTGGCGCGTGCGATAATGCGCTTGACACCGAGATTTTGAAGTGCGGCAACCGTGAGCAATGCGGCTTCAAAATCATCACCAATGCCAACAATCACCACATCAAAGTCCGTAATGCCTTGCGCTTTCATGGCTTCTTCTTCGGTCGAATCTAATCAAACCGTGAAAGTAACTTTGTCTTTAACATCATCTAAATGGTTGATGTTGTTATCAATCGCCATGACTTCTGCGCCTTGACGTGCCAAAGTCTCGCAGAGATGCGCGCCGAAATTGCCGACGCCGATAACGGCTATTTTCTTGGTCATTGAGAGTGATAAAATTGAGTTGTAGAGATGAAGAAAAGTAAAAAACATTTGGAAATACGAAATTCGACTTCTATTTTTGCAATCCTTTTGTGATTCTGCAACGCCTTGAAGAACTGACCAAATGCGTTGCGGTGATTTCAAACCCGAAAATTTTATTGAGGGAGTTGAGTCAGCCATAATCAAACACTTGGTTGCAAATTTAAAATGGGGAACAAACTATACGAGACGACCGTAGTGATTGACGGTAATTTAGATGATGAAGCCGTGCAAGCGGTAATTGAAAAAGTCAAATCTCTCATAACCTCTCTTAGGGGCGACATCAAGAATGTGCTTGAACCAGGTCGCAAAAAGCTCGCCTACAAAATCGGCAAATCAACCATCGGATATTATATCCACATCGAATTTACCGCACCACCCACAGCGATTGCAGAGTTGGAACGTCAATATCGCTTGAATGAACATATCATTCGTTATCTCACGATTGTACTTAGCAAGCCGTTGCTCGAAATTCGTGAGCGAGTTGCCAAATATGGCACAGCACAAACGTTGCCAACAATGCAGTCTGAAACTGAAAAAACCTGATGTGTAGCACAGTGGCGTGCAAAGGGTTCATATGCAAAGCAGTTCAATTTTCCATTTTTTTCTTGACACAAACATAGATTAGTTTGAAAACCTTTTATCCTTGGAGGATACGATATGGCAGACTTAAAAATGCCAGAGATTAACAGCGTGGTCATTGCAGGTAATCTGACCAAAGACCCAATTTTCAGACAAACCACGACGGGAACGCCTGTGGTGAACTTCACAATCGCGTGCAATCGCCGATTCCGCGACAGCAACAACGAGTGGCAGGAAGATGTCTGCTACGTTGGAATTGTGGCGTGGAACAAATTGGCAGAATCGTGCCGCGATAACCTGCACAAGAGCAGTGCCGTTCTGGTTGACGGCGAACTTCAAAGCCGTACGTGGAAACTTCAAGATGGCTCTACGCGCACAGTAGTCGAAATTAAAGCGCGTCGGATCCAATTCCTCAACAAACGCCGTCGAAATGACGATGACGTCAGCGTAGTTGAAGAAGCCAGTGAGGATACCAACGTCAATAGCAAAGACTTGTATGAATACAAGTATTTAGCGGCGGACGGAGAAGTTTCAAACAACGGTCAATAATTTAGTAGCGTAACGTGGGGCGGGATATTCCCGCCCTTGCTAATCCAACACTTCCAAGCATCGAGAGCAATGGCAGATAATACAAAAGGAAAGCAATCCTCGCGTGCGCAACAAGCCAAAAAGCAACGCAAAGTCTCGCCGAAAAATCAAATTGCGTTTTTTGATTATCGCGACGACCGCAAACTGCGCCGATTCATCAACGAACAAGGCAAAATTATTCCTCGCCGCATCACAGGGCTTTCCGCAAAAGAGCAAAACCTGCTGACGAAATCTATCAAATGGGCGCGCCACTTAGCAATCATTCCATTTGTTTCCGATGAAATTCGCTAACTAATTAAAAAGCATTACCATGAAAATCATCTTGAAAAAAGAGGTCGAAAAACTCGGCGAAATTGGAGACGTGCTGACAGTCAAAGACGGATACGCCCGAAACTACTTGATTCCAAAAGGACTCGCAGTTCGTGCCACAGATGGTACGCTCAAAGCTATTGAAATTGAAAAAAAGCAAAAAGCCTTCAAAATTGAGCGTGAACGTAAAGCGGCGCGCGAATTGGCAGAATCACTCGAACGGTTCTCGCTCATCGTAAAAGCCAAAGCAGGAGAAGGCGGTCGACTCTACGGCACCGTAACCGCGCAAATGATTGTCGACGGCTTGAAAGCAAAAGGATTTGAAGTTGACCGCAAACAAATCACGATTGACCCACCAATCAAACAAGTGGGCAAGTATCAAGTTGCGGTAAAACTGTATTCCGATGTGGTCGCAACCTTGAATCTCGAAGTCGAAGCCGAAGCGGCTGAATAAAACGACTTCACTGAAAATGAGCAACGCACACAAATTGCCTAACACCTTCACCAATCATAACTTTCCAAAGCGAAAGTGCGGGGTCAGGCTCTCCCGATGATTGATGAACTAACCAAAAGTAGCCACCAAATCGAGAGTTTGATAAGGATTGAAGAGACGCAAGTTAAAGACAACACCTTTCCTTAACACAACGGCAGGTTTCCGCCACTAACCCACTCCGTTTTTCATTCGCACTTGGATTGACGCAAAGTCAATTACAATTCTTATCATTTCATCAACGATTTGGAAACATATTGCGATTACAGGCTCAGAAAGGAACAGCAGAACATGTCCGATATACAACTCTTGACAGAGCAAATTTCATTGACGTTGCCCGACGGCTCTGTTCGCCACTATCCAAAAGGCATAACAGGCAACGATGTCGCAAAGTCGATTGGCAATAAACTCTTTGAAGCCGCGCTTGGCATTAAACTCAACGGCAAACTTCGCGACCTCAACCTGCCGATTGAAGAAGATGGAACGATTGAAATCATCACCTTCGATTCAGACGAAGGGCGCGAGCTTTATTGGCATAGTTCAAGCCACTTGATGGCACAGGCGATTGAAGAACTCTTCCCCGGAACAAAGTTTGGCACTGGTCCAGCCACTGAAAACGGATTCTATTACGACATTGCTTCTGACCATCGATTCACAGAAGAAGACCTCCGAAACATCGAAGCGCGAATGTTGGAAATTGCTAAACGCGATTTGGTCATTACCCGCGAAGAGTTGAAGAAAGAAGACGCGATTGAATACTTCAAAACAAAACGCATCGACCCTTACAAAGTTGAAATTCTGCAAGGCATTGACGAGGCGATTGTCTCGATTTATCATCAAGGGGCGTTCAGCGACCTATGCACTGGACCGCATTTGCCACGCACTTCGAAACTCAAAGCCGTGCGCTTGACCAACATTTCCGCATCGTATTGGCGAGGCGATTCAAGCCGCGAACAAATGCAACGCATTTACGGCATTTCGTTCCCATCGGAGAAATTGCTCAAAGAGCACTTTGCGCAACTTGAAGAAGCCAAAAAACGCGACCACCGAAAAATTGGTCAAGAGTTAGAACTTTTTTTGATTTCGCCGAAAGTAGGAAGCGGCTTGCCAATTTGGTTGCCAAAAGGCGCAACCCTGCGACAAGAACTCGAAAATTTTTTGAAAGAAGAGCAATTCAAACGCGGCTATCAAGCCGTCTACACGCCGCACATTGGCAGTATTGAACTCTACAAAACGTCAGGGCATTATCCATATTACAAGGATTCACAATTTCCGCCGATTACCTTCACCGATGAGACAGGCAAAGAAGAACAGTATTTGTTGAAGCCAATGAATTGTCCGCACCATCATCAAATTTATGATGCAAAGCCGCGCAGTTACCGCGACTTGCCGATTCGCTTGGCGGAGTTCGGCACTGTGTATCGCTACGAACAATCGGGCGAACTAAACGGATTGACACGCGCTCGCGGCTTTACACAAGACGATGCGCACATTTATTGCCGACAAGACCAACTGCAAGAAGAAATTTGCAATGTCATTGAACTGACACAACTCGTTTTTTCAACACTGGGATTCAAGGAAGTGCAAACACGGCTTTCGTTCCGCGATAAATCTAACAAAGCAAAATACGGCGGCACCGATGAACTTTGGGAACAAGCCGAAAATGATGTGCGCACTGCCGCCGAAAAAATGAAACTCAACTACTTCATCGGCATTGGCGAAGCAAGTTTTTACGGACCGAAAATCGATTTCATTGTCAAAGATGCGATTGGCAGAAAATGGCAACTCGGAACAGTGCAAGTTGATTACGTGATGGCAGAGCGATTTAACTTGACCTACACTGGAAGCGATAACAAAGAACATCGACCTGTGATTATTCATCGTGCGCCGTTTGGCTCAATGGAGCGGTTTATCGGCGTGTTGATTGAAAACTTTGCAGGTGATTTTCCTCTGTGGCTTGCGCCTGTGCAAGTTGCCGTGTTGCCGATTGTCGATGCGGTGATGGAGTATGCGAGAGAAGTTGTGGAACACTTAAAAGCCGTAAAAGTTCGTGCTGAACTCGATGAACGAAACGAAAAAATCGGTAAGAAAATTCGAGACGCGGAATTGAAAAAGATTCCATATATGTTCGTGATTGGCGAAAAAGAGCGCGACTCGAAGAGCGTTGCCATTCGCAAACACAAAGAAGGCGACAAAGGCGCAAAATCCCTTGACGATGCTACCCTATTGCTCAAAGAAGAAATCGCATTGAGAAAGTGAGAACACCATGACGCAAGTCTTGACCAAGAAAATGACACGAGAAGAATACTTGGAATTTGAACGCAAGTCCGAAGAGCGATATGAGTTTGCCAACGGCGAACTCGTGGAGGTTGAAGTGGCAAAAGCGATACATGAAATTTTGGTTAACACGATTGGCTCGTTGCTCTTTTTGGCAATGCGCGGCACGGCGTATCAAACGCTCAATAGCAATGTAAAAATTGCCGTTGATACGATTGGAAATTATCGATATGCCGACCTCTCTGTTGTGAAAAAGGAAACACTCAAGTTGGATAGCGATACTCTACAAGATGCAATCGTGATTATTGAGGTTTTATCGGATTCAACCGAGATGCTAGACAGGGTAAAGAAATTCAGAGAATATCAAACGCTTCCTTCACTGCAAGAGTATGTATTAGTTTCAACGGAGAGAGCGCAAGTAGAGATTTTTCGCCGCAAGACGAGAAACGAGTGGGATTATGTGATATTGGATGATAAGGCGATGAAGTTGGAATTGAAGTCAGTTGGAGTTGAAATGACATTAGCGGAGATTTACGACGGAACAAATTTGTGAAGAGGGAACAATGAAGCAAGTATTGACCAAGAAAATGACACGAGAAGCATACTTGGAATTTGAACGCAAGTCCGAAGAACGATATGAGTTTGCCAACGGCGAACTCGTGGGGGTTGAAGTGGCAAAACGAATACACGAACTTCTGGTGGCAACAATAACCGCGATTTTGTTCCCAAAACTTCGTGGAACGGAATGGAACGTCTATTCCAGTAACTTGAAAATCGGAATTGATGCTTTAGGTAATTATCGCTACGCCGATGTCTCGGTAATTCGTGGCGAATCGTCGTTTGTCGAAGAGGACATCACTAACGATGCAACCGTGCTATTTGAAGTCACGTCAAAGTCGACAATGAATGTCGATAAAGGAGAAAAGTTTGAGGAATACCAAATGCTCCCGTCGCTCAAAGAGTATGTATTGGTCTCAACGGAGAAAGTTCAAGTAGAAGTTTATCGTCGGAATAATCAAACTGAATGGACATATCTGGTCTTACAAAGTAAGTCGGACGTGTTGCAACTGCAATCGATTGGTGTTGAAATGAGCATCGCTGAAATCTATGAACGGACAAATTTGTAGAGCGATGGGCATTACTTACACGAAAGTCAAAGTGCGTAATCCGCTAACGGAGAGCAAAACGATTGAATTAGACGCGAAAATCGATACAGGTGCAACGCTCTTGATTTTGCCAGGCGATGTTGCTAATGAATTAAAATTTCCATTTGTGCGCAAAACGCCTGTGAAATACGCCGATGAATCAAGAGCGGAAAGAGATGTTGTCGGCGCAGTCGAGCTTGAAGCGTGTGGGCGCAAAGCATGGTTTGAAGCAATCGTTGAGCCGAAAAAATCTTACGCGCTGGTGGGTGCGATTGTGATGGAAACACTTGATTTGATTATTGAGCCGCGCAGTTTGGGCGTATATCCAAATCCACGCTCACCTGACGCGCCACTGACAGAAATTGAATAACCGTAAAACAATACAGCGAATCAATGAATCAAGAGATACGTGAGAAGAACCGCAACAGAGCATATCGCACGAATGATGACATTCGCATTCCCGAAGTGCGCGTCATTTTTCCCGAAGGCGACCAACAAGTGATGAAAACCAGCGATGCCTTACGCGAAGCACGAAAGTTAGGGCTTGACTTAATTGAAATTCAGCCCAACGCACAACCGCCTGTCTGCAAAATCGCCGACTACGGCAAGTTCCTTTACGAAATCGAGAAAAAGGAAAAAGAAGCAAAGAAGAAAACGAAAACATCTGTACTCAAAGAAATTCGGTTTCACCCAAATACCGACAAGCATGATTTTGATTTCAAAGCCAATCATGCCGAAGAGTTTTTGAGAAAGGGCGACAAAGTTCGCGCTACAGTCGTTTTTCTTGGTCGCGCAATTGTCTACAAAGAAAGAGGGTATGAGCTCCTGAAACGCCTGACTGAACGGCTGTCGATTGTCGGTAGAGAAGAAGCTCCGCCAAAGTTGGAAGGAAAAAACTTATACGTGTATTAT
>Ga0308397_1001921_pt1 | contig 10969 bp, 11 predicted proteins | sample Hotspr20SampleT8_FD_202356 | JGI IMG/M metagenome (GOLD analysis project Ga0308397, IMG submission 202356) | Hot spring phototrophic mat microbial communities from Mushroom Spring, Yellowstone National Park, Wyoming, United States - 20051001_T8 ...
TAAAGATAAGGATAAACTCGTAATCTATCTCAATTATGCCGTTGGGTGGATAGGGAAAGCTTCCCATGATTACAGCCCCGCCTGTGGTGTTCATAGTGGTTTTTTTCTGCCAAATTATAGCTCCCATGTAATCAAAACCGACTTCTTCGCACATAGATATTACTTCTGCGTGTATGGGTATTACTTTATACTTTCCATATACCACACTTCTTGCAAATTGATCGCCTATGTTTATGCAAAACCGCGAACCTTTTTCAAGCACCCTGTAGCACTCGGAAAAAACCCTGTAAAGATCCCTCAGGTATTCGTGGAGGCTCTGCCCGTAGCCTATTTGCCCTTTAACTCCATAATCTTTTATATGCCAGTAAGGTGGTGAAGTTACGATCAGTTGGACGCTTTCATTTTCAAACTCTTGCATACTGCGGGCATCTGCTAAATAAAGTCTGGCCTTCATTACATCCTCAGAATAGTTTAAGACGCCTATCCCTTTGATGGAAAGAATTATAATACACGCCCTGTGTTAAAATATGCCCATGCGCTTTAGAGGAAAGGTTTGGAAGTTTGGGGACAATGTGGATACAGACCAGATCATACCTGCCCGTTATTTGAACACCTCGGACCCTTATGAACTGGCACAGCATGTTATGGAGGATTCAGAACATCCCAACTTTGCCAAGGAACATCAGCAGGGGGACATAATAGTGGCGGGTAGGAACTTTGGCAGTGGCTCCTCAAGGGAGCATGCACCCATTGCCATAAAGTATGCGGGGGTCCCTGTGGTGGTTGCTAAGTCCTTTGCGAGGATCTTCTTCAGAAATGCCATAAACATAGGGCTTCCTATTGCGGAGGCACCAGAGGCGGTGGATGAGATAAATCACGGCGATGAGCTGGAGGTGGATTTGGAGAGTGGCATGATAAGAAACCTTACCACGGGCAAGGAATACAAGGCTACCAAGTTCCCGGAGGAGCTTCAGGCGATCTTGCGGGCTGGTGGGCTCATGGAGTATGCAAAAGAAAAGCTGAGCAAAAATGTCAGCGGATAAGGGAGGTTGTTCTAAAAATAAAACCCCATTGACACAGAGGAGTTTTAAGACTAAAATCTAAGCTTGATGTTTGTTAGCCTACAGTTTAAGCTTGAACTGAAAAAGGAAGACAAAGAAAAACTCATAAAGCTAATGCGTAGGCAATCCTCCGCCATCCGTATGGCATACAATATGCTAAAAAGGTTGGAAAAAGAAAAAACAAAAAATCCTCATGCCCAAATATATCACAGACTAAGACAGCTATTCCCTGAGTTGCCAACAAAATATATTGATTCAGCCATATACAAAGCTAAGCAATATCCTACAGATAAACCAGTGGTATTTGGAGGCAAAAGACTCTTTGAAAAGCTTTGTAAAAACCACCTTACAGGAAAATTGAGAGAAAGACTTAAAAAGCAGTGGAGAGAACTAAGACAAGGAACACTTATAAGCATCGGGTCAAAGGCAGACAAAGGAAACAGGCTAACGAGATTTGAAGACCTAAACGGACAGTTACACTTGAGAATTACCACAGGAAACAGGGAGTTCATCTACGCCAAAGTGTTAAGAGAACCAAGCAATAGCAAAGACAAGTGGCTTACCTTTATGGCTATGCTTTTAGAAAGCTGGCAAACGAAAAAGGACTTTGCCTATACAGTGGAGTTAAAGCTAAAGGAGGGAGAAATTTATGGGAGTGTGTCCTTTGAAATTCCAACACCTAAAGTGAAATACACCAAAGAGAACGGAGTAATAGCCATAGACACAAACGCATCACCCATCCACTTAGCCATGGCTGAAGTTTCAGAGACTGGAGAATTAGTAAGCTATCAAACTATCAGCTTACACCACCTTTTAGGGCTATCCCAAAACAGCAAAGACCACCAAGAGTGGATATTAGCCCATCAGCTAATAGATTTAGCCATTCAGAAAGGTAAAGCAATAGCCACAGAGAACCTAAAGAAACTCAAAAAAGGAATGCGTGGAGATGGAAAAGCTGAGTTAAGAAAAAGGCTTCATCAGTGGAACGCCAAAAAGTTTTTGCAAAAGCTAAAAAGGGTAGCAAGATTAAAAGGAGTTGAAATAGTAGAAGTCCATCCAGCCTACACATCAATCATAGGCATGCTAAAGTATGCACCACAGTTGAACATAGACAAAGACATAGCGGGTGCTTATGTGATAGGAAGAAGGGCACTAGGATTTAAAGAGGACATGCCTGAAAACTACGAGAAACTTTTAAAAGACAAAGCATATTTAGAGTTTGCCCTAAAGAGGTATGAAAAAAGGGAAGAGGAACTTAGAGAACTTATAGAGAAGGAAAGCAATGAATACAAGAGAAACGCACTAAAAAGCGAACTAAAGAATGTCCAGAATGCAAAGAAGCTATTAACCAATCTTATACAAAGCCTTCAGAGCGAGTCAAGCGGATGTGAGGGAGCCTATGGAAGGAATCCCGAGCACGGAGAGACTAAAAAAGTCTCTCAATCCGCTTGGCAAGTTCTGAAGGTAGCCCTCCTCTTCCCTATCCTTGGAAAGGTTTTGCCAAGAGACCTTTCTCCTCTGAAGCCATTGTTGGTGGAAGGGGTGTGGGATAGGGTGAGGAGTAGGTCAGCTCCTTTAGAGGTTGGAGGGGCGTCCCGATGAGGGATTTTTTGAACAACCTCGCGGATAAGTTAAAGGAGCTCATACTCAGAAGAGCCCTAAAGGTGGCAGAGGAGCCCATCTTTAAGCTCTCCTCTGGAAAGCTAAGTAGATACTACATAGACCTAAAGCAGGTTACCCTTGACCCGGAGGGAGCCTATTTGGTGGGCAAGCTCATGTATGAGTTGGTCAGGCAGTTTGGCGTTCAAGGGGTAGGTGGGCTCACACTTGGTGCGGACCCCATAGCCTACGCGGTAGCCTTTGTATCCTATTTGGACGGAAATCCCATAAAGCCCTTTGTGGTTCGAAAGGAGCCAAAGGGACACGGCACAGGAAAACAGGTGGAGGGGCTCCTGAGGGCAGGGGAAAGGGTGGCGGTGGTGGAGGATGTGATCACCACCGGCAGTTCCTCTTTAAAGGCGGTGCAAGCTTGCAGAAGGGAGAGCTTGGAGGTGGTGGGCGTTTTTGCGGTGGTGGATAGAGAGGAGGGGGCACAGGAGAATTTGAGTAAAGAGGGCGTTGAACTTTATTCTCTCTTTAAGCTCTCCCAGTTGGTCTAATGGAAATTTGGCTGGCGTCTTTGCTTTTGGTAGTAGGCACCGCCCTTGGCAGTTTTATGGTTTTGTTCTTCAGAGGAAAAACTCCTCCCTCCTTGAACGTTAGCCTGTCCTTTGCGGGTGGTGTGATGCTAACCGCCAGCTTTACAAGCCTTATACTGCCCGCAGTGGAAAAGGGTGGCTTTTTGAAAACCGCCTTGGGTGTAGTTCTTGGCTTTGGAGTTATGGCTTTTGTGGAGAGGCTCTTTCCTCACGAACATACTATCATAGGACAGGAGGGCATACTGCCTTTGAAAATGAAAAAGCTAACGTTGATCGTGGTGGGAATAATCATTCACAACATCCCGGAAGGTCTTAGTGTGGGTATAGCTACCGCCTACTCGGGTAAGGATGGACTGGCAACCGCACTGGCTATATCCCTTCAGGATATTCCAGAGGGCTTGGTGGTTAGCCTGCCCATATATGCCTTGGGGGGAGGGATGGGAACTGCTTTGGCAGTTGGTTTTTTGAGTGGTGCAATAGAGGGACTTTTTTCACTCTTCGGCTTTGGCTTTATGAGGGTCTTTGAGGGTTTGCTTCCGGTAGGTATGGGCTTTGGAGGGGGTGCGATGCTTTACATAACCGTTAAGGAAGTTTTCCCGGAGGCTTACTCGGAAGGTAAAGCTTTTGCCACCACCCTTGGCTTTTTGGCGGGAGTTCTTCTTATGCTCTTTCTTGATACGGTTAGCCTTTAACTGTGCTAACAAATTTACAAAAATGTGAGCAATTACACAAAGCTTTGGGCTATATCAAACGTTCAAAGGCTTTTAAAATATTGCCCGTGCGAGGTGTGCCCTTTTGGCACACTTTTTGCACAAAAACCATACAGGAGGTTGGAAAATGAAAAAGGTAGAGGCGATCATCAAGCCCTTTAAGCTGGACGAGGTAAAGGATGCCCTCGTGGAGATAGGCATAGGGGGCATGACCGTCACGGAAGTTAGAGGCTTTGGTCAGCAGAAGGGACACACGGAAATTTACAGAGGCACAGAGTATGTTATTGACTTTTTGCCCAAGGTCAAAATTGAGATAGTGGTAAAGGACGAGGATGTGGAGAAGGTAATACAGACTATAATGAAAACCGCCCAGACAGGAAGGGTAGGAGACGGCAAGATCTTTGTCATCCCCGTAGAAGAGGTGGTCCGAATAAGGACAGGAGAAAGAGGTGGGCAAGCTATATAAAAAACCTTATAAAGGAGGTCAAACCATGCCAAAGTATTCACCAGAGGAGGTGCTGAGCCTCATTGAGCAGGAAGGGGTCCAGTATGTGGACTTCCGCTTCTCTGACCTTTTTGGTCAGTGGCAACACCTTACCATCCCAGCCTACGAGCTTTCTCTCTCCACCTTTGAAGAGGGTAGAGGCTTTGATGGCTCTTCCATAAGGGGTTGGCAGTCCATAAACGAGTCGGACATGCTTGCCTTTCCTGACCCAACCACCGCCTTCATAGACCCATTCATGGAGCCAAAAACCCTTGTGATGGTATGCGACATTTACGACCCCATCACCAGAGAACGCTATGGCAGGGACACCCGTTATATAGCCCAAAAGGCAGAGCAGTATTTGAGACAAACGGGCATAGGGGATACCGCCTACTATGGACCTGAGGCGGAGTTTTTCATCTTTGACTCGGTGGAGTTTGGCACCTCCGCTAATTATGCCTTCTGGAAGGTGGACTCAGAGGAAGGATGGTGGAATAGGGAGATCACCTCCTCGGGCTACAAAATACCCCACAAAAGGGGCTACTTCCCGGTGCCACCATTGGATAAGGTCTATGGACTCCGCAACGAGATGGTCTCCATCATGTCTCAGCTTGGTATTGTGGTTGAATTGCACCACCATGAGGTTGCCACTGCCGGGCAAGGAGAGATAGACATACGCTACGATTCTCTGATAAATCAAGCGGACAAGCTATTTATTTACAAATATGTGGTTAGAATGGTGGCTCACAAGTATGGTAAGTTTGCCACCTTCTTGCCAAAAGTTCTCCCCAACGACAACGGCAATGGTATGCACACCCACTTCTCCATATGGAAGGATGGGCAAAACCTCTTTGCTGGCTCCGAGTATGCGGGCGTCTCTGATGTATGCCTTTATGCCATAGGCGGTATTCTAAAGCACGGACCCGCACTGACCGCCTTTACCAATCCCACCATAAACTCTTACCACAGGCTTGTGCCCGGTTTTGAGGCACCTGTAAGGCTCGCCTACTCTGCAAGAAACCGCTCCGCTGCAATAAGAATACCCACCTACTCCCAATCTCCCAAGGCAAAGAGGATTGAGATCAGGTTCCCAGACCCAACCTGCAACCCATACTTAGCTTTCTCCGCCATATTGATGGCTGCAATAGACGGAATAGAGAACAGAATCCATCCCGGAGAGCCCTTTGACAAGGACATATACTCACTGCCCCCAGAAGAGCTGAAGGACATACCCCAACTGCCCGGCTCCTTGGAGGAATCCCTAAAAGCCCTCGAGAACGATTTCGAGTTCCTTCTGAAAGGTGGTGTTTTCACCGAGGATCTACTCCAAACTTGGATAGAAGCCAAGAGAAAGGAAATAGACGAGATAAGGTTCATACCTCACCCCAAGGAGTTTGAACTTTACTTTGACATTTAATTAAAAAAACCGCCCCACCCTCAAGTCGGGGCAAAGGAGGAGATAAAATGCGTCGCGTAGCAAGTATTATACCACTATTGCTCTCAAGCTTAGCCTTTGCGGAAGAGCAAGCCCCCAAGTTAGACACGGGGGACACCGCTTGGATGCTTACAGCCACAGCCTTAGTTATGCTCATGAGCCTGCCCGGTCTCGCCATCTTCTACGGCGGATTGGCAAAGGCAAAGGACACCCTAAACACTATAGCCATGGTCTTTACCGCCTATGCCATTGCTTCCGTGGTGTGGGTGATCTATGGATACAGCTTAGCCTTTGGCACAGACATTGGAGGAATAATAGGTAGTCCTGAAAAGCTCTTTCTAAGTGGTGTGAATGTTGAAAGCCTTCAGGAGACCATCCCAGAGCTTCTGTTCGTAGCCTTTCAGGGAACCTTTGCGGCGATAACCGTTGCCCTCATAAGTGGTTCCTACGTAGAAAGGATGAAGTTTTCCGCATGGCTACTTTTTAGCATTCTTTGGGTGAGCTTGGTCTATGTGCCCGTAGCCCACTGGGTATGGGGAGGTGGCTTTTTGGGAGAGATGGGTGCCTTGGACTTTGCGGGTGGCACCGTGGTGCACATAAACGCAGGTATTGCGGGCTTGGTGGGTGCCTTAATATTGGGTAAGCGTAAGGATACCGCGCTCATTCCCAGCAACCTTCCCATGGTTGTTGTAGGCGCTGGGCTTTTGTGGTTTGGATGGTTTGGCTTTAACGCTGGCTCCGCGGTGGCTTCAAATGCTCTGGCGTCAGCAGCTTGGTTGAACACTAACGTTGCCACGGCGGTTGCAGCCCTATCTTGGATGTTTGTGGAATGGCTCCACGCCAAAAAGCCCACCGTCCTCGGTCTTGCATCCGGTGCCATAGCTGGGCTTGTAGCCATAACTCCAGCGGCGGGCTTTGTGAACGTGATAGGTGCCATCATCATAGGCTTGGTGGCTGGCGTTGTGCCCTACTTTGCGGTGGCAGTGCTAAAGCACAAGCTTGGCTATGACGACGCCCTTGATGTGTTTGGCATTCACGGAGTGGCGGGAATACTCGGTGCAGTCCTTACCGGTGTTTTTGCGGACCCTTCCATCAACGAGGCTGGCAAAGGTCTTCTTTATGGAAACCCAGGGCAAGTTTTGGTCCAAGCCTTGGCAGTTGTCATAACTATAATCTACGATGCCATAGCCACCCTTGTGATCCTTATGGTGGTGAAAGCCCTCACAGGTCTGAGGGTAAGCCCTGAAGAGGAAATATCTGGGCTTGACAGCTCCCAGCACCGTGAAAAGGCTTACAACCTTTAATAAAGGAGGTGTTGCCATGAAAAAGTTAGCCCTTCTCAGCCTTTCTGGTTCCGTAGCCCTTGCACAAGCCCTTGAGCTAAAGCTTGAGCCCATAGGCACCATCAACGTTGGCGGTGCGTTAACTGTCTATACCATCCACTCCAACAACAAAACTGACGACAAAAAAACACGCTACGATGTTGGCTCAGCCATTATAAGCCTTTCCAAGTCCGCAGAGCCCTTTGGCTTTACCTTGATCGGTGGTGCATACGCAACTCCAGTGGTGGGCGTGGGACTCCTAAAAACTTCCGAATCCACAGACCCATTCAGCCCAATTCCCGTAGCATATGTGGAATACTCTCCTATGAAAGGGCTGTCCATTCAAGCGGGAAAGCTTCCCACCATAATAGGCTATGAGTCCGCCTTTACTTACCTAAACAACAACATCCAAAGGGGTTTGGTTTAGAACATGCAACCCGTAATAAACAACGGCGTTAGGCTAACCTACAGCACAGACCTCTTTTTTGTGAAATTCGGAGTAAACGACGGCTTTTATACTCTCAGCACAACCCACCCAAAACCCGCCCTTGAGGCAAGCCTCGGACTAACTCCCATAAAAGATGGCTCGATAGCCCTTAATGTTATCCTTCCCGACAAAAACTCAAGACCAAATGATACCGCAGATCCTTCCAACAAAAGGGAGTTAAACTTGGTAGCTTCCTACACACTGGATAAACTTTCCTTTGGTGCGGACTTGCTCTATGTGGAGGCTCCAAGGAGCAACACTGCAGGTGTTCTCGAAAAAGCAAAGGCAAGCGGAGTAGCAATACATGCATCTTACGACCTAAAACCCTTTAAGCTCTCTGGTAGGATAGAGTATGTAAAGGACAACTCTGACGCTGGGGGCATAGATTTAGTGGGTCTTGGCGACGGAAACAAAGGCTGGACCTTTACCGTAACTCCCGCCTACGCCCAGGGTCCCTTCTTCTTGAGGGGTGAGCTATCCTACGTAAAGGCAGACCAACCCTTTACTGCTAACGGAAAGAAGGACCAAATGCGTGTAGGTGCAGAAGTTGGGATTATGTTTTAAGGTATGGGCATAAAGGCTGTCCTTTTGGACATAGATGGGGTGCTGACCATAAGGGATAGGGTAATAGAGGGGGCTTCGCAAACCCTCAAGGCACTCAGAAAAAACTTCAAAATAGCCCTTGTCACCAATACGACGAGGGTGCCCTCTCGCATAATTTTTGAAAGGCTGAGAAATCTCGGCTTTGACCTGGAAAAAGAGGAACTATTTACCGCACTCAAGGTTTCAAGGGAGTTCTTATTAAAGAACAAAGCCAACGCCTACCTTTTGGTTTCTGATATGGCACGGGAGGAGTTTGAAGGCTTGGAGGGATATCCAATAAAGTATGTGGTTGTTGCAGATGCATACACGAACTTTACCTATCAGAACCTAAACACCGCCTTTAGGCTACTTTTAGAGGGTGCGGAGCTCATAGCGGTTGCCCCAAACAGATATTTTATGGACGAAGACGGAAAACTTTCCCTTGATGCGGGACCCTTTGTAAAAGCCCTTGAGTATGCAAGCGGAAAAACTGCCACTGTGATAGGTAAGCCCTCTGCGGAATTCTTCAGATTGGTTTTAGAACACTTAGGAGTTAAACCTGAAGACGCTTTGATGGTAGGTGATGACATAGAGTTTGATATTTTGGGCGCCCAAAAAGTTGGGATGAAGGCTTGCCTTGTAAAGACTGGAAAATTCAGGGAAAGCGACCTTGAGAAGGGCATAAAGCCAGACCTTCTGTTGGAAAATGTGAGTGAACTACCAAAAGCTTTAATGGAGGCGCTTTAGAATGAAGGCTTTAGCCATAAGGCATGTGCTTGCGGAACACCTGGGAATGATGGAAAGGTCCCTGAGAAATTTAGGCTTTAAGGTGGAATACCTGGACACCGCTAAGGGGGAAACTCTGAAAGAGGCATTGGAAGAATACTCCCTTCTTGTTGTCCTTGGCGGATATATGGGTGCTTACGAAGAGAGCCTTTATCCCTTTCTCTCTTACGAGTTTAGGCTCATGGAACAAGCCCTGAAATTGAACATTCCTATTTTGGGCATATGCTTGGGAGCCCAGATGCTTGCAAAGGTTTTGGGGGCAAGGGTCTTTAAGGGTGATAAGGGAAAGGAAATAGGGTGGATGGAGGTTTTTAAGGTGGGAGAACATGAGCTTTTCCAAGAATTTCCAAACACATTAAAGGTCTTTCAGTGGCACGGAGACACCTTTGAGCTTCCAAAGGGTGCATTAAGGGTTTATGCATCCGAAAAGTATGAAAACCAAGCCTTTGTGTATGGAAAGGCTGTGGGCTTGCAGTTTCACATAGAAGTGGATCAGAATATGGTTAAAGAGTGGGCGGAGCTTTACCGCGATGAGCTTCAGGAGGAGAAGGTCGGGGAAGACATGCTACAGGTGGAGGACTGGGTGTATGAAAGAAATTACCAGCTTATTGAAAGCCTTATAAGAGGGCTAATTTAGAACTTTTTCAGTTCTATGTTGTATTTCTTTATTCTGTAATCAAGTTGCCTTAGGGTAAGACCCAAGAGCTTTGCGGCGCGGGATTTTACATATCCGGTTTTTTCTAAAGCCTTTATGATCTCTTCTCTCTCTGTGGCTTCTACAAAGCTTGGCAGGTGCTTAAAGCTAACCTTTCCATGCTCCGGATGGAAGTATTCGGGAATGTCCTTTTCTGTTAGCAACCCATCCCTCAAAATGACGAGCCTTTCTATGAAGTTTTCCAGCTCCCTCACATTTCCATACCAAGGATACTCCATTAACTTCTCCAAAGCCTTCCAGCTTATCCGCACATTCTTTTTGTATCTTTGGTTGAAGACCCTTAAAAAGTGTTCCACGAGCAAAGGAATATCCTCCTTTCTCTCTCGGAGGTGTGGAATGTTTATAGGAAACACGCTTATTCTATAGAAGAGGTCCTCTCTGAACTCTCCCTTTTCCACCATCTCTGCCAAGTTTTTGTTGGTGGCACATATAATACGCACATCCACCTTTATGGTCTTTTCTCCTCCCAGCCTTTCAATCTCTTTGTCCTGTATAGCCCTCAGGATCTTGGGCTGTATAGACAAAGGCATGTCTCCTATTTCGTCCAAAAAGAGGGTGCCACCGTTGGCAAGCTCAAACTTTCCTTTCTTTGGCGCATAGGCGCCCGTGAAAGCGCCCTTCTCATATCCAAAGAGCTCTGCCTCCAAGAGGCTTTCGGGTATGGCTGAGCAGTTTATGGTTATTATGGGTTTTGATTTTCTGGGGCTTGCAAAGTGTATAGCCTTGGCGATAAGGCTTTTCCCAGTTCCGCTCTCTCCGGTGATCAAAACGGTTATGTCCGTTTGTGCCACCTTTCGGACAAGCTCAGCCAAGTGCCTTATGGCTGGACTGTTGCCCACTATCCCTTCAATTCGGAAGTTTTCCGAGAGGGCTTCTGTTAGCATTCTCTTTTCCTCTTCCCACTCCTGCTTTTCCTGTTCCACCCTCTGGCTTATCTTGTACAGCATCCCTAACATGGTTGCCAAGATCATAGCGAGTTTTATTCCTTCCTCTACGCTCTCCCTTCTGAACTCCTTAAAAAATGCCAGCACACCCACCGTTTCCTCACCTACCTTTATAGGCACCGCCACAAAGGTTTCCCTTCCGCTTAGCCTATCCCTCAAGCCCGTCTTGTTTAGGTATTGGCTTACGTGAAGGTCAGAGAGCACAACCGGCAAGCCCATCTTATAAACCTTTCCTATGATCCCTT
>Ga0308397_1001924_pt1 | contig 10956 bp, 13 predicted proteins | sample Hotspr20SampleT8_FD_202356 | JGI IMG/M metagenome (GOLD analysis project Ga0308397, IMG submission 202356) | Hot spring phototrophic mat microbial communities from Mushroom Spring, Yellowstone National Park, Wyoming, United States - 20051001_T8 ...
CAGGAATAAAACAATTACAACAACAAATACCACAGCCAGAAATACAACAGCCAGAAGAAGTTCAAGAAGAATTAACACAAGAAATACCACAAGAAGGAATTCAATCAATGGTCAGCCGATTAATGCCACAAACAACAGAAGAAGTTAAATAAACAATGCCATTAAGTCCAAAGGGTAAAAAAATATTAAAAAAGTTTCAAGAACTATATGGAAAGGAGGAAGGAAAAAGATTTTTCTATGCTTCCATTGTTAAGGGAAAAATTCCACATAGTAAGGTTGCAGAAGGAAAGGGTTCAGGAAAACTTTTGAAGGCAAAAAGAACCTATCAAAAAAAACATAAAAAATAATGGAGGAAAAAGTTTTACTTGAAGAGTATTTTGGAAAGCAATTAAGAGAGTATCTTGAAGGTAATCCTGAAAAAGCACAGCAACTTTATTTGAGATTGAAATCATTGTCAGCATCAGAAGAATGGAGAGTTTTTCAAAAAATTATTGAAGATACAAGGGAAAAAGTAATACAGAATTTTGAGAATTCGCCAACGCAACTTGAAACCTTGATTGCTTATAGGGAAAGTCTATCTGCTCTTGATTTTTTAAAAAATTTACCTGAAAATCTTATCAAGGTTATTGAGTTAGAATTTACAAACTTGACAGGGTCGTAATTAAGGTTTATAATATGGGGAAAATGGCAAAGAAAAAAGAAGAACAAGTGGAACAAGAAAATTTAACATCAGAAGAAACAAAAAAAGTTTTTTATCCTAACATTAGGGGTGGAATTTGTGAATTTTGCGGTATTCCTGCTAAAAAATGCAAACATTATAAAGATGTTTTCTACAACAATAAATTCTATTGTCTTTGCGGAGGGCATAGAAATCAAGCAACATTTAATCAGTCAATTTATAAATATGTTGAAGAATGGAAGGCTTGGATATGTAATTCAGAGGGTTGCAGAAGGCAAGTGGAATTGAGAGGTGGATACGCAAAGCCAGAAATTTTAGAGTTTTATTACTAATAATCGTTAATTTTTCCTCGTTTGTCTTCTCCCGGACAAGCGAGTGTATGCCAAGGGCGTAAGGCGTTAAATTAATCTTTCCTTTTCTGTCTGCTCCCGGACAGAAAAGCGTAAAAAATGGGCGAAGAACAAATTCAACAAGAAGAACAAGTTCAAGAAGAACAGGTTCAAGAAGAAATAAGGTTAACAGAAGAAAGTCCTGCAGTTAAGGTTTTAAGACAAAAATTAGAGCAGGAAATCAAAACAAGAAAACAATTAGAAGAAGAACTTACAAAAGCAAAGGAACTTCTAAATGTTTCTGATATTGGAAGTTTAATGAGTAAGGTTGAAAAACTGGAACTTGAAAACATTGTTGCTAAAAAGTATCCAGAACTATCAGACGAAATTGAAAATATTGTTCAACTCAGAAAAGCGGGTGAAACAATTGAGGATACGATTTTAAGATACATTGGTAAAAAGACAATTGAAAGTAAACCATCTCAAACAGGATTTTCTTTGGGTTCGAACAAATTAACTTCCGCTCCATCGGAACCCAAGGGAGAGGCTCCAAATAAAGAACAAGCGGAACGGCTCTTTAAACAACTTTACTATCCAGAAGAATAGTTCAGATTGGTGATATAGGTCATCGGGTTTCTGATGGAAATGTAGTAAAAAATGGCTACTACAACTACGAGTAACCTTGAATCTGCACAAAAAGCCTTGGGGATTTACTACGATAAAGTTGTTATAGAATCCCTTCAACCTAATCTTTATTTTGAACAATTTGGAACAATTGTAAGTGTTTCTCAAGGTAATTACACCTCAAGATTCTTCACATTCAACAGAATCGCAACTTCTTCTGTAACATCTCTTACAGAAGGAACTCCTCCAACTGGTATTGCTGTTTCTGTTAATGCCATTGATACAACTCCAACACAATACGGTGTTAGTGTTGAAATGACAGATTTAGTTGCTTTAACTTCTGTTTTTGATTTAATCAATACAACCCTTAACGAGGTTGGTAAGGCAATGGCAAGAAAAATTGATGAAGTTATTCAAACAGTTGCTAATGCTGGAACAAATGTTCTTTATGCTGGTGGTAAATCATCAAGGTCAGCATTAGCAGCTGGAGATTTATTTGATGCTGATTTAATAAGAAGAGCTGCTGCAAGATTAAGAAAAAACGCTGCTCCAGAATTTACAAATAAGGGTGGTGGTTATGTTGCCATTACAACTCCTGAAGTAGTTTTTGATTTGAAATCTAATACATCTGTTGGTCAATGGTTGGATATGCACAAATATGCTATGCCTGGAAATCTATTTACTGGAGAAGTTGGTTCAATTGATGGTGTAAGAATTGTTCAATCTCCTAATGTTTCAACTTTTTCTTCAAATGTAACAGTTCATCCTACTACTTTCATTGCTGCTGATGCTTATAGAATTTCTTACTGGTTAGCATCAAAAGTAAATTCTTATGTTCTTCCTCCTGAAAGTAATCTTTCTGTCTCCAACCCATTGGGTCAAAAAGGTTCTGTTGGTGCTAAAACCAACATTGGTGTAGCAAGAACACAGGAGGAAAGGCTTGTAAGAGTAGAAAGTGCGGCTAGTTCTGTATAGTTTGATATAGTTTAATAGGGGGGCTGGTGATAAACCAGTCCCCCTTTTAATGGTCATAATTAATTTTCTTTTCTAAAATGTCTTTAAGAATACCACTTAAAACCCGAAATTTGGTTCCTTCTGGGGCAAGAACATCAAGTGGAAATAGTGGAGTAATCATTATAAATGATGCTGATATTGAAAATCTTTTAATAAGATTAAGTGTAAGTGCTTCTTCTGGAACATCTCCAACATTAGATGTTTTTTTCCAGCAATCTTTAGATGGTGGTAATACTTGGGTTGATGTTGCTCGCTTTTCACAAGTTACAGGAATATTATCAAATCCACATTATTTAAGCCTTGCTGTAGGGGCAGATAATAGAATTGCTTCTTCTGTTGGTGATGGAACAATTTCTGCTAACTCTATTGGAACTTCTTTAGTTTCTAATGTTTGGAGAGTAAGATGGAATATGGGAGGAACATCTCCTTCATTTACTTTTGCTGTTGATGCTTTTTACGCTTAATTTTTTAGGATAAGATGGGGTTGCTCCCTGTCTTATCCGCACATTAAAAACTTTTCAATATGACCTTACAAAAAATCTTTGACAAAACAAGAAGATTGACAAATACAACAACAATAACCTTACCAGATACAAGACTTTTGGAGTTATCTAACGAGACTTATCTTGACATTCAAAGAAGGCTGGCAAATGAAGAAATAGAAATTTTTGGAACAATTAAAAAGACCGATTTAGTAGCAGGACAAGCAAATTATCAATTACCAACTGATATGTTGACAATTTTGAGAATGGAGGTAAATTATGATGATCCAACAGATAATACGAAATGGAGAAAAGTTAATCAAACTGATTTAGCAAATCTTCCTTTTGAGTTTTACAATCTTTTACAATCTCAACCAAAATCAAAACCATTAATGGATTTATTTGCTTCACAAATTTTTCTTTTTCCTCAACCAACTTCGAATAAAGCAAACGGTATAAGGCTTTGGTATATTCCCAGGCAGCCAGAATTCACGAACGCATCGGACGAAATACCTGCAATTTTGAACAATTACTGGGAGGTTTTTGCTTATGGAAATGCATTTAGATACTTTGAGGAAATAGGACATCCAGAAGCAAACAGAAAATTGGAGTTGTATGAGACCTTTATGCAAAGGATGATTGAAGATTTAAAGGTGGAAACTATAGAGCCAATAAAAGTTCAAACGGTCGATTATTTCAACCGGGGCTGGCTTTGATAAAAAATGGTTTTTGATCCAGTGAGAAATTTTTGTAAAGTAAATGTCAAACAAGGTTATGATAGTACTGCTAATACTATTGAATTGGCTTTAGGTGAAGGAAATAAATTGCCAGATCTATCAACAGAAGGACAATACAATTTGGTATGGTGGAATGCTACTGATTATTCAGATCCCGCCGATGATCCATACAAAGAAATTGTTAGAGTTACAGCAAAATCAGGAGATCAAATAACAATCTTAAGAGGACAAGAAGGGACAACAGCGCAAAATCATAACTTACCAGGAAAGAATTATAAGATGATGCTGACATTGACGAAAAAGACCTATGAGGATTTACAAACAATCGAGGTTTATAAAGATGGAACATTGATAGGACAGAGAGCAAGATTAAATTTTCAGAATTTTAATGATATTAGCGATGATACTACCAATCAAAGGATAAATTTGAATTTGGGAAGTTTTATGCAGTATAACTTCGGGGACGGAAGTGATGGGGATTTAATAATATCAACAGGAACAACTACAATTGATTTGGGGGGTAATAAGGTTTTTATAAAAAAATACAACAATTTAAAAATCACTGGTAATGCTAATTTGGTTTTTACTAATCCTAATAACGATGGAACATTGATAGTTTTTCTGGTTAAAAATGATTGCGAATTAACCTCTAATGTTTCTAATACGATTGATTTGAGGAATTTTGGGGGGGTTGGAGGTAGTGGGGAATCATCTGGACTTGGTTGGTTTTTAATGGGAGGAGGAATAGTAAAAATAGGAGTAGGAACAGTCGTAGGAAATAGTCCTTTTGGAAATTTTGGTCCATTTAACGGTTCAGGTGGTAGTTCCTCTGTTAATGATAGTCCTAATAGGGAAAACTTTGTTTTTCAAATAGTTTCCAGTTCAGGAGCACATAATGTTTTTCACGCTCGTGGATATTCAAGGGCACCATATTATTTAACTTCTTCTTTTATACCAAAAGAATTTTTGCCATTGCCAGGTGGAGGAGGATCTGGAGGAACACGATATGATAATAATGCTTCATTAGTGGGAACTCCTGGCAGTGGTGGTAGGGGTGGAGGAGGTTTATTGATTTTAGTAGGAAGAAATTTAACTGTTTCTTCCTCTTTTACTATTAATGCTTCTGGTTCTAATGGAACTGCTGGAACAGGAGGAGCAGGTCACGGAGGAGGAGGAGCGGGGGGAAGTATTTTGATTGCTTACAGAGGAACAAAAACTGGAACGGATGTAACTTTTAATGTTTCTGGTGGAAATGATGGCGGAGGAGGAACTACATATAAAGGTGCAGATGGAATAGGATTAATAGTCCCTATTACATCAATTATAGGTTTATAAAACAATGATTACAGCAATATCATCACAACCATTAGGAGGAAGTTATAAAGATAGCAATTTCAGGAGGAATGTTATTACAACTAATTGGATTGAGGAAACAAAGCCATCAACAAATTGGCAAACAGATTTAACAAAACCAACTACAATTTGGACGAATGATTTAACAAAACCATCAACTAACTGGCAAGATGCTTGAGCAGGAACTTGTAAAATTAGGTTTACAAGGAGGAGTAGCGATATCAGTTTTATTGGTTTTATATTTCATTTTATCAAAAATATCGGAAATAGTAAAAAATAAAAATGGAGAAAATTTAAGCAAGAAAATTGAGGAAAACAGGATAGAAAGATTGGAAAACATTGTTTTGGAGTTATCAGAAAGAGTTAGCAGATTGGAAGCAAAAATTAATGGAAAAATAGGTTAAAAAACAATAGATTTTAATAGGGTTTTTTATATCAAAAAAGTCGGTAATTTAACAAAAATGCCTCTAACATTTCACCATTCGCATTATTTTCGTTTGACAAGTATCTACCTACTTGGAAAATGAAAATAACGCTTTACAGAGCAAAATAACAATGGAAGAAGAAATAAAACAAAAAACAACATTAGAAGAAATTAAACAAAGAGGAGGACTTGCTTTTCCTTTGGATTATGAGGATATTTCGGTTTTAGATAGTACTTATATCGGAGCATATATAGTGACATTACAAAATGGTTCAGCGGTTATTTTTGACCCAAAAGTAAAAACAACATCAGTGGTGATAGCAACACACAGAGATTTTACAGGAGCAACTGTCGGACTTTTAAGAGCATATACAGATAATGGAGTTATTTATATTCAATCAACAACCACCGATGATAATTCTCAAATTAATTGTATCGTAAAATACTAATGCCAAGAGCAAAGAAAAAAACAACTAAATCAGAATTTGGAGTGTTAGTTTTAGATAATTTCAATAAGTCAAGTTTCGCGAAAAGGGAAGTTTCTTTTGACAGCGATTTATTACACAGATTAGTTTTATCGCCAACTTATCTTTTTAAATTTGCTGATAATGCTTCTTTTTTGGATTATGGAGATAAACCTTATCCGCTTTTATCTCATTTGCCATCAACAACAATCAATTTGTCAACAGGGAGCGGATATCCAACCGCTTATATGACACCATCTAACGCCAACGATAGTAGAATAATTTACATTTCCACATCAACAGGGAGGGTTTTTGCTTTATCACAGACTTCAGTAGCAAGAAACTTTGGACAACCAGCAACATTAACAACTTTACAAAATGAAACAACATTGGCGAAATTTATAGGAAAAATTTTCTTTATTAACCCTTCACAGACAAATATTTATTCAATTTCAGAAACATCAACAGGAACAACTTGGGATACTACAAGCGGTTTTGTTTCACCTAAATTTGGTTTGACTTTTAATGTTTATTTCTATGTGGCGGACAAATCGGCAAGCGGAAATGCTTATAGGAATTTGATAAAGGTTTATGGAACTTCATTAAACCAAGTAGGAAGTTTAGATATAGGACAAAACAAGGACATACAGGATATTGTCAATAACAACAACAGATTTTTAGTAGTGATTGCCAACGATGCTAATGTTTTCACGGAGCAATATATGTTTTTGTGGGACGGTTCTTACCAGAACAGACCATTTCACATTATTAGACTGCCAGGAGTTTATTCAGGAAGTGTTGTTTATGGTGGAGCATTCTTTGTTTTTTTAAGATACGGAAACTCAACTTACATTTACGAACTTGCTGGGTATGGTTTAAGACTGATTGATATTTTGCCAAATATTGTTATTAACGAAACATTTTTGCCACAATACAGAATAACTTCTTATGGAAACTTTATTATTTTTCCTGCGGTGATAAAAGACTTAAATCTCAATTGTTTAATTCTTTACAACATTTTTGAAAAGGAAACAATGGCTTTGTATGCTTCAGATTTAACAAACACGATTTATGGGGTTTGGAGTGTATTAGATCTTTCAAAAAACTTCAGAATATTTTATAATTCAAATGAAGTAGATAAGGTATATCACAGATTAGTTTTGCCAAACGAGGGAATGAACTCTTATGAAACAAATCAAGGAACAAATAGTTTTTCGCAAATACCAGTTCCAAGTTATTACAGCAATATCATCAATTTTTTCAGAAGAATTATGATAAATAGAGTAGATGTTTTTTATGGTAATAAGCCAACAGGAACAAACAAAATTGACATACTTTTAAGGGCAATAGATGAATACCAAGGACAAACAACATTTAACGAGGAAACTCTCACAATTGATAGCCAGAAAATGGACAATTATTACATTTTTGACGCTGTTGGTCTTATTGGCAATAGGCTTGAAATTAGAGCATCCATTACCACAGACGGTTCTTTCAGAGGAGGACTTAAACGGGTCATCATTTATTATTCACCACTCATATAAAATGACGCAAATACAAACAAAAGCACAACCAACCACAAGAACTCAGCCTACTGCTACAACAACACCAAGTGGCGGAATGACAGAAAACTTGAAAAATGCGTTAATTGGATTTTTTAGAAATCTTTATAATACTTTAACCTCTTCCGCTTCTTTTAGACAACAATTTACCGCTTCAATATCTCAAAGCAGAGCCGAGCCAACTGGGACTGCTCCTCTTTTTGCTCCTCCTGTCCAAAAAAGAACAGATGTTTTTACTCCTCCTCAACAATTGAGAACCTTTTATTCAACACCAGGAGTTTCTCCCCAAGTTCAACAGGAAGTTGAAAGAAAAAGGGAAGCAAAAAGATTGGAATCTGAACTTGCTGGGAAAAAAATTGATTTTTCCAAAATCAATATCCAGCAATCTCCAACATTGACTGCTCCTACACCAGAATCAACTCCAGCATTTTTACCTAAAACCAAACGGCAACAAACTATATTAACTGACCAAACTTCTCAAACACCACCTCAAATATCATCTAAAACAGCAACTTCTAAATCGGAAATAACATCAGCAACTACATCAGCAACTTCTGCTGATATGACAGGCAAGTCATCAATAGGACCATCTTTTAGTTTTTCTTCATCTACAAATTTGGGATTTAATTTTTTTCAATCTCCATTTGCTCAAGATATTAAAAATTTGATAACTCCTCCGCAAACGACAACGCAAACAACATCAAATGTTTCGCAAGGGACAGAAATTCAAGTTTTTAGAGACCCAACAGGAGGTTCAACACAGTTTTTTGGATATACCATAAAACCAGGAGATACATTAACAAAAATAGCAAAAGCCTTTGGTGTTTCTATCGAGGACATTTTGAGAATTAATAAAGACAAAACTGATGCTATTAAAAATGTTCCTGGAAGGCCATTTGGAGACATTATTATTGCTGGGAAAGAAATAAGAATTCCTGTTGTTGAAAAAGAATTGAAACAGCCACCATTATTAGGTCAAAATGTTTCTTCAACAGAAGAGATAAACCAAAAGGCCAAAGAAAGTCTGCAAACCCCACAGCCAACATTAGACGAGAACAAACTAAATCAACTTATTTTAGAAAAGACAGGGATAGATCTTTCAAGGATTGATGCTACTATCAACAGATTGAACCAATTAAACGATCCTAACTTTTATGTCAATCAATACAATCAATTGCTTGAAAAAACTGGAATTTCAAAAGACATACAGGCGTTAGCGGACATAAGAAGTATTATGGAAAGAACAAAGCAAGATGTTTTAGAAGAAGCGGCAAAAGTTGGAGGGTTGGTGACAGAAAGCCAAATAGCTGAGGTTGTTAATTTCAGGCACGGGATACTAAAAGCTCAATATCAAGCATTATCAGATGCTATTGAAGCAAAAGAAAAAATGATTGACAACATAATGAAATATACCGCTATGGATAGAAAAATGATTGCTGATTTGTTGGAAAATCAATTAAAACTTGAAAAATGGAAAACAGAATTGGCGATGAACGCTGTTAAATGGGACTTTAATGTTCAAAAAGAATTAAGAAATACAAATCTCAAGAAACTTGAAAATTATGCTGATGCTGGAGAATTACACACCGCTTCAGCAGATTTTCTTTATAACTTTGTCAATCCAGAAAGTCCGTTATATGCTGGAATTGATGCCAATGAGTTAAGGTTTTACATCAGGATTTCTCAGGAGAAAGCAAGACAAAGAGAATTAAATGAAGCAAGGACAAAACAATTGATACAAAATACATTGGAGGAAATGCAAGCAAGAAGGGCTAAAGAAGAAAGGGCTTGGGCTAAAGAAATGAGAGAAAGAGAATTATTCCCATTAAGGAAAAAAAGATTGGAAAAATTAATTGAAGAGAGTGAAGAAGATTTAAATCCTGAAAACTTCTAATAAATGGAACAGGAACAAAAAAAATCATTTTTTCAAAATGTTTTAGAGAAAGCAAGTTATATAGGGAACTTTGCTAAAAATGTTGCCACATCTGCTATGAGAGGATTAACAAGAGAAAGCGGGGCTTTAACATTGTGGTTAAAAAACAAAATTACAGGCGGAAAAGAAGAATTTATGCCACAAGATAGATTGTCAAGATTTATGTTTGGAGATGATCCACTGAAAGAAAAAAATCCTATACAAGTTGCTAAAGATGCTGTTAATTTTGTAGGTGATATAACTTGGAGACCATTTACAAGAGCAGTAGGAAAAATTGGTTTGACTGCAATAGAAAAAACAACTGGAGAAAAATTGAAAGAACCATTAAAAATTGAAGAAGCACCATTACCAGGACTATATAAGTTTATTTTTGGAAAAGAACCTTTATCGCCATTGGAAGCAGAATGGATAAAATACAAAGAATGGGGTAAAAAAAATTTCGGTGAACAATACGGAGATAAATTAGGAAGTTTGGCATTTTTAGGGTTTTTAGGATTAGATTTGTGGATACCAATGGGAAGTGGAGCAGGTAGGGTATTTTTGAGAAAAGAAGTTTTAAGGGAAATAGCAAAATCAACAGACAAAAATTTTATTAAAGATACGCTTTTAAAAGAATTACCAGAATTACATTATTCAAAAGTTATTGGCAAAGTTGATGATATTGCTGAAAAGTTGGTTTCAGTTAATAAAACTTCTAAAGTATTAAAAACATTGCAAAGTGAATTTGATAATATTGCTAAAGAAATGGGAGTTGATTTGGTAAAAATTAGGAAGGAAATGATGGAAACTGATTTTAAAAAAACTATTTCTGAAACAATTGAGAAAGCAAAAGGAGAAGAAATAAAAGAACCTCCCATTCCTCCAAGACCACCTAAAAATCCTCCTTTAGATAATATACCATTTAGACCAGAATTTAACCCTAAAGGAAAAGAATTTAGGGTAAGAGGATTTTTTAAAAATCTATGGGAAAACAAACCAGACTTTCAGCAAAGAGTTGCTGACCAATTAGATGCACTTTCTATTTACTATAAACCCATTAAAAACAAAGAAATCATTGAAAGAGCAGTTGCTGAAATGATGCAATATGAAACATTGGAGGAAGCATATAAAAGTGTAAGTTTTGTATTGCTAAAACATATTCCAAAAGATCCAACAAGGCTATCTATAGAAATTGTTAAAAATGTGTTATTAGGAGAAGCGTATTGGCAAATAGGTATGAAAGTAAGATCAGAAAAAATTATGAATGAGATTCTTGCTATTTATGAAGCTATAGGAAGGGCGCTAGAAACAGCTAAATTTACTCCTAAATTATCACCTGCGTTTTTATCTGCTTGGGCACCTAAGAAATTCACTCA
>Ga0308397_1001930_pt1 | contig 10920 bp, 8 predicted proteins | sample Hotspr20SampleT8_FD_202356 | JGI IMG/M metagenome (GOLD analysis project Ga0308397, IMG submission 202356) | Hot spring phototrophic mat microbial communities from Mushroom Spring, Yellowstone National Park, Wyoming, United States - 20051001_T8 ...
TCTGGGAGCAAAAGAACCTTTACCTTTAGTCCTTCCCTTAAAAGGTAGGGTGCGGTTTGCCTTATTGCCCTCCTGCCCGCTTGGTCCCCATCAAACAGTAGCACCACCTCCTGCACATAAGCGGACAAAAGCCTTGCATGCTCTTGCCCAAAGGAGGTTCCCATTACCGCCACCGCCTCCTGAAAACCCTCCTGATGCATACTCATCACATCAAAGTATCCCTCCACAAGGATCGCCCTCTTCCTCTCCTTTATGTAGTTAAGTCCTTCATAAAAGCCAAAGAGAACTTCCCTTTTTTTGAAAAACTCCGTCTCGGGAGAGTTTATGTATTTGGGACCCGTGCCTGTCAAAGTTCTACCACCAAAGCCCACGGTGTTTCCCTTTTGGTCCCTTATGGGAATGATGAGCCTGCCCGCAAAGAGGTCCTTGTAATGTTTTTCGTCTATCTTTAAAAGGTTGCCTGTCTTCTCGTAGGTGGCTAACAGTTGGTTTTCCCTCAGAAAGTCCAGAAGCTCCTCCGAGGAGGGCGAGTATCCAAGCCTGAACTTCTTCACAGTCCTCTCTGATATACCTCTCTCTTTGAGGTAATCAACCACCTTTGGGTGCTCCTTTAACTTTCTGTGGTAGTATTCCGCCACCAGGTTAATGGCGTTCAAAAGGTTTTCGTCCTTTTTTTTGCGCTCCAGCTTGACGGGTAGTTTGTACTTCTTTGCCAGTTCCAAGAGGGCTTCCGTATAGGTCAGGTTTTCGTAGAGTGCTACAAACTTTACCGCATCGCCCCCCACACCACAACCAAAGCATTTCCATATACCCTTTGAGGGAGATACATACAAAGAGGGAGTATCGTCCGGGTGAAAGGGACACCTTGCCTTGTAATTGTTGCCACTTCTCTCAAGGTCTATGTAAGAGGAGATCACATCCACTATGTCAAGTTTTTTTACCACCTCTCGGAGGTCCATATCAAACCTCTGAGGCTGTTCTAAAAAATCCCTCATCGGGACGTCCCTCCAGCGGATAAAGGGACTAACCCGTTAGAACGCCTCACCCTATCCCACGCCCCTTCCACCAACGCAGGCTTAAGAGGAATAAACTCTCTGTTTCCTGTGGTAATCCTAAGATGCAGTTTTCCACCCAGTTCCATAAACCTGAGTAGTAGATTACCCTGTGCGGTTTTATGTTTTGAACCTATGCCAATCAATGTTCCCTGTCTTAATTCCCTCCACTGCTTTTTAATTCCTTCCCTTGCTTTACCTGTGAGGTGATTTTTACAAAGTTTTTCAAAAAGTCTTTTGCCTCCAAATACCACTGATTTATCTGTGGGATATTGCTTAGCTTTGTCCATGGCTGAGTCAATGTATTTGGTCGGTAGGTCAGGAAATAGCTGTCTTAGTCTATGGTATATTTGGGCGTGTGAGTTTTTTATTTTCTCTTTTTCCAACTCTCTTAGCATGTTGTATGCGGTTCCGATAGCGGAGGATTGCTTACGCATTAGCTGTATGAGTTTTTCTTTGTCTTCTTTTCTTAGTTCAAGCTTGAACTGTAGGCTAACAAACATCAGAGTTAGATTTTAGAAGAAAAACCCTTGTGTGTCAATGGGTTTGTATTTTTAGAACAACCTCAAAATCTATTGCAATAAACCCACCACAAACCTATATTATAAACCTTTGAATAGGAGGTAGACTATGATTGACAGAAGGCTTGTTAAAAAGCTTATAAGCTTAGGAGAGAAAGGATACATAACCTACGATGAGTTGAACGACGCTTTGGGAGACAGCCTTATAGACACTGAGCTTTATGAGGAAGTTATGGACTTCCTCCAAGAGAGGGGGATAAGGCTGGTGGAGACGGAGGAGGTTCAGGAGGAAGAGAGAGAGGAGGAATTTTTGGTATCCACCGACCACCTTCTGCAGAGCACCAAGGATGGAGACCCGGTAAGGCTCTACCTTAGGGAGATGGGAAGGATTCCTCTTTTAACTCGGGAAGAGGAGATAAAATATGCCAAGCAGATAGAGATGGGCAGGAAGGTCATGAGAAGGGGTCTATTGAGAACTTCCTTTTTGGTGGAAAGGGTGTTGAGGGAATGGGGGAATGTATGCAACGGAAAGATAAGGGTCCAGGATATTGTGGACACCTTTGATGAGAGCAAAACGGTGGAGGAGTATGAGGAATCCCATGAGCATTTGGAAAGGCAGTTTATAGAAAAGGGTTTGGAGCTTGCCAAGGCATACAAAGATGCCATTTATTGGCGGGACCTATACCTTTCCTACAAACTGCCCGAGTATAAAAAGGAGTATCTCAAAAGGCACGCTAAGATGAACCGTATACTCAAAGAGCTAAAGCTAAAGCACTCCAAGTTTGAAAGGATCGCCGACGAGCTTTTGAACCTCTATCAAAAATACACAAGAAAACTCAAAGAGTATGAACAGAGAAAGCTAAAGCTTGAAAAGGTCCATCCCGATGTGGAAGAGCTTATAAGGGAATGCGACTACAACACGGAACTTCAAGCAAAGGCAGAGAGGGCAGGTTATAACTTTGCCAAGTTGCAAGTTCTAAAGAGTGAGTTTTTGGCAATTCAAGAGGAACTAAAGGAGCTTGAGAAGGAGCTTGGCATACTGCCCGAGGAGATCAAGAGAGTAACGCATATCATAAGGGAAGGGAGGACAAAGGTAACTCAGGCAAAGCAGGTGATGGTAAAGTGCAACCTAAGGCTCGTGGTTTCCATAGCCAAAAAGTATGTGAATAGGGGGCTACCCTTCTTGGACCTAATTCAGGAAGGCAACATTGGACTTATGAAGGCGGTGGATAAATACGACTACAGAAAGGGCTACAAGTTTTCCACCTATGCTACCTGGTGGATCAGGCAGGCGGTAACCAGGGCAATAGCAGACCAGGCAAGAACCATAAGAATACCCGTCCATATGATAGAGACCATAAACGATATTACCAAGGCGCACAAAAGGCTCTTTCAGGAGCTGGGCAGAGAACCCTTGGCGGAGGAGGTGGCAAAGTATTTGGGCATTCCCGTGGAAAAGGCAAGAAGGGTGCTAAGAATCTCCCAAGAGCCCATCTCCTTGGAGACGCCCATAGGGGACGATGAGGACGCACACCTGAGGGACTTCATAGAGGACAAGAGCGTTCCGTCTCCCGAGGAAGAGGCTACAAGGAAGATCCTCAGGGAAAAGCTAATAAAGATCCTCCAGACCCTTGGCGAGAAGGAAAGGGAAATACTCATGTATAGATACGGATTGGTGGATGGCACCGAATACACCTTAGAGCAGATCGGCAAGATGTTCAACGTAACGCGGGAGAGAATAAGACAGATAGAAACAAAAGCCATAAGAAAGCTAAGGCATCCTGCCCGGGCTAAGCATCTAAAGGACTTTGAGACCCTATGAGCTTTTAGCCCTCGGCGGTCCCACCGCCAGCGGAAAATCCCAGCTTGCTTGCCTCTTGGCAGAGAGGGTAGGCGGAGAGGTCGTCAGCGTGGATTCTATGGCGGTCTATAGGCATATGGACGTCGGAACAGCCAAACCCAGAGACTGCCCAATAAAGCATCACCTTGTGGATGTGGCTGAGCCGGGCGATTACTTTGACGCCAAACTCTTTGAAGAGTTAGCCCAGAAGGCAATACGGGAAATAAAGTCCAAGGGAAGAATACCCATCCTCTGCGGTGGCACTTATCTTTACTTTCAAGCCCTGCTCTACGGACTTGCGCCAACTCCAGAGCCAGACTGGTCTCTGAGAGAAAGACTTTACGATGTAGTAAGGAAAAAGGGTAGTGAGTTCTTACACAGAAAGCTCAAAGCTATAGACCCCCTTTATGCCCAAAAGGTGCATCCAAGGGATGCAAGAAGGATTGTGAGGGCTTTGGAGGTTTTTTTGCAAACGGGCAAACCCTTTTCTTCCTTTCATAAGTGGCAGGATTCCAGGTATAAATTTCTTGGTTTTTACATTAAGCGCCCTTGGGAGAGTCTCTCCAAAAGGATAGAAGAGAGGGTAGAAAAAATGTTCCAAGAGGGACTTGTGCAAGAGGTGGAAAAGCTGATGAACATGGGCTTTGAAAGATTTTTAACCTCCGCCCAAGCCATAGGATACAAGGAGCTTGTGCCATACCTTAAGGGTGAGGTTAGCTTGGAGGACGCAAAGGCTCAGGTCATAAAAAACACCAAGGAGTATGCCAAAAGGCAGATAAGGTGGTTCAGAAGGCAGGGCTGGGTGGAGATAGATTTAGACCGCTTTAGCCTTGAGTCTGCGGTGGAGCTGATCCTTTCAAAACTTTTTGCCGGAGATGAGCCTGAGCAGGTCGTTGAGAATTACAAACAGGGACAGGGCTACTATTAGTGCGAATCCAAGCCTCTGCCACGCCTCTTTGAACCTCAAGGAAAGAGGTTTCCTTCTGATGCTTTCAATCAGGAAAAGGAGTATTAACCCTCCGTCTAACATAGGAAGTGGAAGTAGATTAAAGATCGCCAACTGAACGGATATGAAAGCCATAAGACCGAGGTAAGGAATCAATCCCTGCTGGGCGGACTGTCCTGCCATCTGGGCTATTGCAATGGGACCTCCCAAGTTTGTGGGAGAAAGGGAGCCCGTGATCATACTCCAAAGGGCTTTTAGAGTAAGGGAGGTAAGGGTGGCGATCCTCTCAAAGCTTCCTATAAAGGCTTCAAAGGGACCCTGCTTTACCTTGACCGTTTCCACCTTGGGTGCAATGCCTATCATAGAAATGCCCGTCCGTGGATCCTTCATGGGAACCAAGGTGATCTCCCTTATCTGTCCTTTTCTTTCTATCTTTAAGTCTATCTTTTCTGCAGACCTTATGAGCATAACCGCTTCTTGCCAGCTTTTTATTTCCACTCCGTTTATGCTCAGGATCCTGTCTCCCTCTTGCAATCCCACCTGTCTGGCTGGACTCCTTTCCAAAACAGTGCCCACCACGGGCTCAATAATTGGCTCTGCACCAAAGCCCCTTGGGTTCTTTAAATCCATCTTCCCCTCAAGGGTTAAAACCTTACCATCCCTCAGAACTTCCAGCCTTAGCTCCTGTTCAAAGATGTCCTTTAGTAGCTTCTCCTCTAAATCCTTCCAGTTATCCACCTTTTTGCCATTTACCGAGAGGATCAGGTCTCCCCTTTGAAGACCCATCTTCTGGGCTGGGCTATCTTCCTGCACATAGCCCACCACTGGGTTTTCAAAGGCATACTTGGGAACCTCTCTGCCGAGCATTCCAATTAGCCAAAGGATAAGAACCGCTAAGATGAAGTTAAAAAAGGAGCCCGCAAAGGCTATAAGAATCTTTTGCCAGTTTGGTTTGGAAGAAAAAGCCCTTGGGTCCGAGATGTCATCCTCCTCTCCGTAGAGCTTTACAAATCCACCAAGAGGAATCACGGAAAGCCTGTATTCGGTCTCTCCCCACTGTTTTTTAAATAAAACAGGTCCAAAGCCAACGGAGAAGACCTCCACCTTAACTCCAAAGAGCTTAGCAAACAAAAAGTGCCCCAGCTCATGAAACCAAATAAGAATACCTACCAAAACCAAAAAAGCTAAAATCGTCTCCATCTCAGTCTTTCCACTCCTTTAAAAGTTCCTCTGGGACTTTAAAGTTATCCCTAACCTGCCCGTTGCCAAGGATCACAAACTTCTGGATGGTTAGTTCCTCCAGAGCCATGGGACCCCTTGCGTGGATCTTATCGGTAGATATGCCCATTTCTGCCCCAAGCCCAAATTCGTTGCCGTCGGTAAACCTGGTGGATGCGTTCGCATAAACCGCCGCAGAATCCACTTCTGCAAGGAACTTCATCGCTTTGGTATAGTTTTCAGTAATTATGGCATCCGAGTGTTTGGAACCGTAAGTTTCTATGAAGTCTATGGCTTCCTCCAAGCTATCCACCACCTTGACCGCCAGTATTAGGTCCAAAAATTCCTCGTAGTAGTCCTCCTCTGTGGCAGGCACTGCCTTTACAAAGGAGAGCCTTGGGTCAGACTTTATAACCTTTAAACTATCCTCGTCGCATCTGAGCTCCACACCAGCCCTTCCCAAAAGGTATGCCATCTTTGGGAAGAAGGTGTTTAGGACATTTTTGTGTATTATCAGATTTTCCACTGCGTTGCAAACGGAAGGTCTTTGAACCTTTGCGTTATAGACTATGTGGTAAGCCTTTTCTAAGTCTGCTTCCTCATCCACGTATATGTTGCAAACCCCCTTGTAATGCTTTATGACGGGCACCTTTGCCTTTTCTGCCACAGCCCTTATCAAGCTTTCCCCACCTCTCGGAATGGCAACATCCACTTTACCTTCCATCTGCAAAATTTCCCAGACGATCTCTCTTTCGGGTCTGTCTATAAACTGGATGGCTTCTTCTGGAAAGCCCTCCATGGCAGACGCCTCTCTGAGAATTTCCACCAGAGCCCTGTTGGAGTTTATGGCTTCCTTTCCACCCCTTAGGATTACCGCATTGGAAGATTTCATACACAGAGAACCCGCCTCTATGGTTACGTTGGGTCTTGCCTCATAGACGATGAATATCACTCCCAAGGGCACTCTCATCCTTCCTACCTTTAACCCGTTGGGAAGTTGCCACATGCGGGTGATCTCGCCCACTGGGTCTGGAAGGCTTGCCACATCCCTTAGAACCTTTATCATACCGTCAATCCTCTTGTCGTTCAGAAGCAGTCGGTCCAGCAAAGCAGAAGAGAGCCCCTGAGATTCTCCAAAGGCTATATCCTTTTTGTTCTCTTCCTTTATGTATTCTCGCCTCTTGTCCAAAAGCTCCGCCGCCCTCAAAAGGGTGCGGTTTTTCACCTCGGTGGGAATGGAACTCAAAAACCTAAGAACCTTCCTTGCCCTTTCTACCTTCTCCTCTGCATAACTCTTTAACGCCTGCATGAAAAATATAATAAGCCAAGACGCTTGGTTTTTCTACCTTATGTTATGCATGCAAAACCCTTTTAAAAAACTTTTTAGCCCAATCCCGATCCTCTAAAAACAGGACATTTTTCTCCTCGTATTCCTCTTTGGATTTTGTGGGTGCTTGACCTCTCCGCAATTCTTCGTAGGGAGTGGTAGAGAGAATAAAACCCTTTACCTCAATTTGCCAGTTTTCGTATTGCTTTTTAAAGGTTTCCTTCAATCCCTCTGAAAGGAACCTGACCTTTTCATTGTCAAACGCACCTCCCAGCATCTTCAGTCCCTTTGGCTCCACAAAAACTATGTCCATTCTGTGTCCCTTCTTTTCTCTTATCCAAAGGATAAAGTCGGGATAAAACTCTCCCCAGTCAAGCATAAAGCCTACCCCTTCCCTTGCCTCGTTTCTGTATAAAACTATGTCGTGGTCCTCCGAAATTTTTGGGTTTTCATCTAAATAATCCCTCAGACCCTCAAAAAACCTTTCCTCCCCCTCGTTCAATCCCGGTGGAGAAATGCTTATACCTTCCTTTTCCAAAAGCAGTGGGACAAAGACAGAATTATCTATAACAATCCTTGGCAATATATTTCCTTCCTTCCGTTCGTCCAAAAGGGCATCCATATCTTCAACAAGTCTTTTCAACTTTTCAATATTTTCAATTGATCTTTGATCCTTTACAGGCACGGTCAGCGTATAGTATTCCACCTTATCGGAAGCCAATCTAAACAGGCTTAATTGTTCTCCCGCAGGCCTGTAAGTTATGATGTTCTTTTCAAACTTACCCTTTTCCCTCTTGTAAAACTTGTCTATGTAGCTTTTTAGAAGGGAAATGGCTATGTTTTCCAAGTTCTTCAGATCTTTCAAGTCCTGGACTTCAAAATCGTTTGGCACAATAACTTTGCATCTTTCTTTAAGGATTTCCTTTAAAGTTTCCAAATCAAAGCTAAGGTTTAAGTAGCCCCTTTCCTTTTTGAACTCCAAAAGCTCCGTATAGATCCTCGTCCAATCAAACAGCTCTATATCCACAAGCTCCGCGATGCTTTTTGACGCAATTTCAGTTCTAACGGTGGAAGATTGGACATCTTCCCTTTGCTCCTGTGCCATATAGACCGCTATGCTTAGCACCAAGTCTATAGAAGCAGAAATTCTTGTATTCACCCTTAAGTGTAAAACCCTCTCCCTTTCAAATTTTTTGCTTTCATCTTTGGTAGGATAAGGAAGGTCATTCCAAATCTCTCTGTTTAACACGCGCACAGGCACTTTTATTTCTTCAAACTCCACCTCTTCTTTCTTTATGGCGGACAAAAAATTACCTATATAGTCTGCGGATATGCCGTATATGTTTAAAGTCTCAAGGGTTGAGATTTCAGGATTGTTAGACCTTTTGAGAGAAAGGTTTTTGCCCTTTAGCCTTACACCCCTTCCAAAAAGCTGGATGATCTGCGGACCTTCGCCCTTTCCGATGTTCAAAAGTCCCATACAGGAGACCCTCCAAGTGTCCCAGCCCTCTATGAACTTTTTGGAACCGATGAGTATGTTAATGGTGGAGTTTTCTCTTTTTATATTAGCAAAGAGAGAATCACTTATTGCGTCCTGCTCTATTTCAAAGCCCTTCTGTTTTAGTAGTTTTTTAAAGGCAGACAAGCACTATATTAAAGACTTGATTTTATAGTCTAATTTAAATTCTTGTTTTTGAATTGATGAATTTATCAAGTTATCTAATTCTTTTTCAAGGCTTGAAATATCGTCCTTATTTTCTAACTTGAGAATAATTTCTTTTGTGATTTCCTTTATTTTAGTTTTTATATTATCCGAAAACAATGGTATTTCAACATCTTCAATCAGCTTTTGAGTGAAGACAATTCTCCCTCCTCTTCTTGCTCCTTTTGAAAGATAGTAATTTCTAAAAAATGTACTATTTAAATAACCAAGAAGAAAGAATAAATCATCTTCCTTATAAGGTTGAATAAATAAAACATCACCATTAGGTAATAGTCCCTCTTTACCCAAACTAAATCTGTTATACTTGTGCCTATCGAAAACGGGAACGTAAATTCTTTTCTTATTTAAGTTAGATAGCAAAAATTTATAATTTCTCAAAGCCTGCCAATGAAACCAACTTTTATTTTGCGGTAAATACCTTTTAAGCATTTCACCTTTGAATAATAAAAGTTTTTTGTAAATATTTGGGCAACATTCCTTTAACTCTTCTTCGCTTTTTATACTTTCATCTACAACTATATACAATTCATGCCCTTCTGTTAAAAATCTTTTACAATTCTTTGCCTTGATAAGCTTCTTTACTAAAACCATTTCTCTATCATTAAAGGATTTCAATTCGTTTATTGATACAAGAAAAGCCTTATCAAACCCAGAAACTAAGCCAACACCAACTTTTGCAATATCTTTTAACTTTAGATAAGGAAAATTGGCAAAGTTAAAAGCATAAGTGGACCAGGTTTGAGTATGTCCATAATGAGGAATCTCAAAATAATTAAATAAATCATTGGAAGTTTGATGTTCTAACGATTCCTTCGCTTTGGTGTATATTTCCGAAGGATTGGCTTTTATAGGTTTTATTCTTAGTATTTTTATCTTCTCGTCTTTCAGATTATACTTTCCTTTTCTGAATTTGAAAATGATAGTTTCAGGGTTTTCATTATGGAACAAACGGACTTCATCTAAGTCTATGATAATTTCTATCTTTCCAAATTTTAAAATTGTTTCTCTAAGGAATTTTGCGTAAGTATTATAGAAAAAGTGGTAAGGCACAATATATATAAGCTCTCCATTCTCTTTTAGGAGTGAGATTGCCTTTACGATAAAGGCATAATATATATCTCCCTCGCTTGTTCCTATTATCTTCTTGACACTTCTTGCCAACTGCATAGGTAATTGATTAAAGTGCGCATAAGGAGGATTGCCAATGATTAAACTAAAACGTTCTCTAAATTCATAAGTTAAGAAATCGCCAAAAATAACATTATTAAACCTTCTCTTACAATAATCATAAAGTTCCTCATCTATCTCTATTCCGTAAATGTTTTTATATCCTCTATCCTTTAAAGCTTGAAGGAAAATTCCCTTACCACATCCAGTATCAAGGAATGGATCGTTTTTGTCAATAGATGCTAAATCAACCATGAGTTCAGCTATCTCCTTTGGTGTCTCAACAAAACCAATTTTATTTTTTACATTTTCCATTGTTTTCTGATTTTCATTATAGTTTCTTTTATTTGTGCTAAGATAATAATTTCTGTTTTTGTTATACTCAGGTTTCTTTCAAGAGAATCAATGGTCGCATCTATTAATTTCATACAAAATGAATAATAGTCAATGGGTTCTCCCAGAGATGGACTATATTTAATTTGAAACATGGTATTTCTTGGATTGATGTAGAATTCATCTCTTACTTCTTCCAATAAGAAGAAGTTTTGTCCTCTTTTTTTGTTATCTACAACAAAAACTCCGTAAGATATTATTTCCTCATTACTAACTCTTTTAAGAATTAACTCACTGTTAATGGTAATCCTTGATGTTAGCCTTTGTCTCGAAATTCCTAAATATAACCTAATAAGATTGTTATATGTTGTTATATCGTTTCTTGCATTACTAAACAGATTACCAAATTTATTGTTAATGAAATTTTTAAATTCCTTTTTGTTTATTTTTCCATAACATAATAGATCATAAGGTGTTCTTCCCGCCTCTGCTTTATAAATTTCATCTTTTGGTTCTGAAAATGACATTGATATTTTTAATATTTTTTCCAATGAAAACTCCGTATTTGTTAGAACGTTTAGGACCTCGCCATCTAATGTCTTTTCAGAAACATCCATATCTCTTATTCTTTCATAAATATGTCTAAAAATTTCTCTAACCTGTTTGGCTAAAATTTCTAGCTCCTTATTTACTTCCACCATATGCTCCCTCTTTCGTTTAAAAGCTCCTTTGCAAGCCTTAGTCTATTCTCAAGCATTGCGATCCAAGTGGAGTCCTTATACTTCACATTGTA
>Ga0308397_1001934_pt1 | contig 10900 bp, 10 predicted proteins | sample Hotspr20SampleT8_FD_202356 | JGI IMG/M metagenome (GOLD analysis project Ga0308397, IMG submission 202356) | Hot spring phototrophic mat microbial communities from Mushroom Spring, Yellowstone National Park, Wyoming, United States - 20051001_T8 ...
CGGCGATGAGGAAGCGATGGGCGTTGACGAAGATTTCCTTCGTGCGATTGAATTTGGTATGCCGCCCACCGCTGGCATTGGCATTGGCATCGACCGCCTCACCATGCTTATCACCGAACAAGAGTCCATTCGCGACGTGATTTTCTTTCCAACCATGAAACCTGAACAGCACGACGAGTAAAGGCACTATGGTAAAACTCTTAATCGTCGACGACGAGAAAAATACACGCGACGCACTCTCCGACGGATTAGTCAAGCCCGATGAACGTCAAGTCTTCACCGCTGAAACGCCGAAAGAAGCCATGAAAATTTTGAACGAGGAAGAGATTGACCTCGTGCTGACCGACCTTAAAATTCAAGAGCCTGACAGCGGCGTGCGCTTGCTCAAAGAAATCAAAAAGTATGACCCGAACATCGTGGTCGTGATGATGACCGCCTACGGCTCTATCGACACTGCCGTTGAAGCCATGAAACTTGGGGCGTATGACTACATTCAAAAGCCGTTCCGAATGAGCGACATTCGCCGCTTGATTCAGCGGGCGTTGGAAACGCGCATGCTCTTGGTCGAGAACGCCAAACTCCGTCAGCAAGTCAGCGGCAGATTTCTTCCGAAAAATATCGTCGGGTTCAGTCCGCTCTGGCGCGAGATTATGGATTCGGTCGAGAAGGTTGCACCGTCTCGTGCGACGGTGTTGCTTTTGGGCGAAAGCGGCACAGGCAAAGAAGTCATTGCGCGTGCGATTCACGAATTGAGCGGACGGCGCGATAAGCCTTTCGTGAAAATCAACTGCGGCGCACTGCCCGAACAACTCTTGGAATCCGAACTCTTCGGCTACGAAAAAGGCGCATTCACAAATGCCATCAAACAAAAACGCGGACGCTTCGAACTTGCCAACGGCGGCACGATTTTTCTCGATGAAATCGCCGATATGCCCACACACTTGCAAGTGAAGTTGCTCACTGTGCTTCAAGATGGCGAGTTTCAACGATTGGGAAGCGAAGAAACACTCAAAACCGATGTGCGCGTTATCGCCGCCACCAACAAAGACCTTGATGAAGAAATCGCCGAAGGACGTTTCCGCGAAGATTTATACTACCGTTTGAACGTCATCAAACTTGAACTGCCACCGCTTCGCCAACGCCGAGACGACATCATTCCACTGGCGCAACACTTCATCGAGAAATTCAGCCGATTGAACGCAAAAAACGTGCGCGGACTTTCGCCCGAAGTCGTTCGGCTCTTGGAAGGACATACTTGGCGCGGCAACGTGCGCGAACTCGAAAACGTCATTGAGCGTGCCGTTGTGCTGTGCAACAGCGAGCAAATCCAAAAAGAACATCTGCCCGATTACATCACAGGAACAGATACCTCGCGCATTGTGAGTTTTCGCATTGGCACGCCACTTGAAGAAATTGAAGATGTGATGATTGCTCGCACGCTTGAAATGACGGGCGGCAACAAAGAAGAAACGGCACGCCTTCTCGGCATCGGCGTTGCTACGCTTTACCGACGGTTGAAAGAATCTGAAAAAGAAGATGGCGAAGCCCGTCCAAGCATTTAACCATTTTCAACAAGAGAAAAAATTGAGTTGCTTCAAAAGCATCTTGACTCTGACTAAACTTCTTGGATAAAACTTTCCTGAATAAAAACCATTGAATATGAAGATTTTGAAATTTGGTGGTTCTTCGGTTGGCACGCCTGAACGTATTGAGCGTGTGATTTCGCTGGTGCGAGAAGCAAGAGCGAGAGAAAATGTTGCCGTTGTGGTGTCTGCATTTGGCGGCGCAACAGACAAATTGATTGAAATGAGCGCAAAAGCCGCCGAAGGCGACCTGTGCTATAAGCAACTCTTCGCAGCATTTGAAGAGCGACATCTTTCTGCTGTTCACGCGCTTGTGCCGATTAAATCGCAATCGCCTGCACTGGCAACCGTTAAAATGATGCTCAACGAGCTCGAAGACATTTTGCACGGAACATATCTTGTTGGAGAATACACCAAGCGCACGCTTGATTTTATGATGAGTTTCGGCGAGCGGCTCTCGGCGTTCATCATTGCCGAAGCCTTCAAAGCCAAAGGCGTTGATGCCGAATACTGCGATGCTCGCGACCTGATTAAAACCGATAATCGCTTTGGTGTTGCAAGCGTGTTGCAAGAAGAAACCTATCGCAACATTCGCACATATTTTCTCAATCGTGGTGCGTTGCAAATTATCACAGGCTTTATCGGCTCAACCTTGAAAGGCGAAACCACCACACTCGGACGCGGCGGCTCTGATTACCCAGCGGCAATTTTCGGCGCGGCATTAAACGCCTCTGAAATTCAAATCTGGACTGATGTTGATGGCTTCATGACGGCTGACCCGCGCAAAGTCAAAGATGCTTTTCCGATTCCGCAAATGAGTTATCGCGAAGCCCTTGAAATGTCGAACTCTGGGGCAAAGGTGCTTTATCCGCCGACTGTTCAACCCGCAATGTTTCAAAACATTCCGATTCGAATTCTCAACACATTCAATCCTGCGTTTGAAGGCACACTTATCACATCGCACGCGCCAAATCGCAAAGCCTCTATCTGTGGAATTTCCTCGCTCGATGATGTCGCAATGCTTCGCGTCGAAGGAAGTGGATTAGTGCGGTCAGTTGGCACAGCAAAGCGGTTGTTCTCGGCACTCGCAAATGAAGATATTGACATCATTTTCATCTCGCAAACCTCATCGGAACATAGCATTTGCGTTGCGGTCGCACTCAAAGATGCAGAGCAAGCAAAAAGCGTAATTGAAAAAGAGTTCCACTTGGAAATCAATGCAGGAAAAATTGCCCCGATTGAGATTGAAAAAAATCTTTCCCTCGTTGCAGTGGTCGGTGAGAATATGAAACATCGCACAGGGGTAGCAGGTTGGTTCTTTCAAACACTTGGCAAGAACGGTATCAATGTGGTTGCGATTGCGCAAGGTTCGTCAGAAATCAACATCTCGGTTGTAATTGAACGCAACGATGAAGAAAAAGCCCTGAATGCGTTGCACGAAGTGTTTTTCCTTTCGGAGCGAAAAATTTTGCATCTGTTTTTGGTCGGCACAGGCTTAATCGGCAGTACCTTTCTCAAGCAACTTGACGAACACGCCAAAGTCTTGCGCGAACAGCAGTCGCTCGAACTCAAAGTCGTTGCACTTGCCCGAAGCAAAAAAATGCTCTTCAATCCAAACGGCATTGACTTAAAGTGTTGGAAAACGATGCTCGAAGAGCAGGGCGAGCCAAAAGATATGAACGAGTTTGTGCGCCGAATGAAAGCCCTCAACTTGGCAGGAAGCGTGTTTATTGATTGCACAGCGGCTGATGAAATTGTCGAATACTACGAAACGATTTTATCATCAAGCATTTCGGTTGTAACGCCAAACAAGCGTGCCAATTCAGGCAAGTATGAAGATTACAAAAAACTCAAACTTGCCGCCATTCAACATGATGTCAAATATCTTTACGAAACGAATGTTGGCGCAGGCTTGCCTGTTATCAACACCCTGAACGATTTGCTTTCAAGCGGCGACAAGGTTCTTAAAATTGAAGCCGTGCTATCTGGCTCTGTTAGTTACATCTTCAACAACTTCAAAGGCGAGAGAAAGTTTAGCGACATTGTGCGCGAAGCCAAAGAATTAGGCTACACCGAGCCTGACCCACGAGACGATTTAAGCGGATTAGATGTTGCAAGAAAAATCTTAATTTTGGCGCGCGAAACAGGCTTACCACTTGAACTTTCCGATGTCCACATTCATCAATTTTTGCCCGATGCATGTATGCAAGCCAAAACGGTTGATGAGTTTTTTCTTGAACTTGAAAAAGCTAATCCAATTTTTGAAGAGAAAAAACGGCAGGCTGAAAGTAAGAACTGCGTGCTTCGCTTTATTGCGGTGCTTGAAGATGGAAAAGCCGAAGTCAAATTGGTTGAGGTTGATGCTACGCACCCATTCTACAACTTGTCAGGAAGCGATAACATTATCGCCTATACAACGGAGCGGTATCGAGAGCGTCCGCTTGTGGTCAAAGGTGCAGGTGCAGGTGCGGAAGTAACAGCGGCAGGTGTCTTTGCTAATGTGGTCTGGATTGCGAATTACCTTTTCTAGAACAAAAATCATCTAACACTTAAACACGATTAAAAACCATGCTATTAGAGCGAATGATTCGTGCGGCGAAATTAGAGGTCGCGCTTTATGAAGAAGTCGAAGCGGATAAAACCGCACTCGGACAAGCCATGCTCGTGGTGGTGCTTCACGGCATTGCCGCAGGCATTGGAAGTTACGATGAACTCGGCACAACAGGGCTTCTGCTTGGAACGCTTGGACAACTATTCAGTTGGTTTGTTTGGGCACTTGTTACTTTTCTTGTTGGAGCGAAACTTCTGCCTGAACGCCAAACCGAAGCCGATTTAGGACAACTCTTGCGCACGATTGGCTTTGCCGCCTCACCCGGTCTCTTGCTTGCGCTTGGGATTATTCCTCTCATCGGCGCAATTATCAGTTTCGTTGTTCAAATTTGGATGCTGGTTGCATTTGTGATTGCAGTTCGTCAAGCATTGGATTACACTTCAACGGTACGAACTGTCGTCGTGTGCCTAATTGGCTGGATCTTAATGGTTGTCGTAACGGCACTCTTGTTGTTCCTTGTTGGCAAGGCTTAAAGAAAAGAAGGTTTCATGTTGGAACGTTTAATTTGTTTTTTGAAATAAAAACATTAAGTTCTGACAATTTTAGCCTTATTGTTCCAAAACTGCTGTTTCAAACATAGCCAGCCATGCAAAAACTGATTGAGCGACTTATTCGCACACGCGAGGAAAAAAATACCACCCTCCAAGACATCAGTTACAAAACGAACATTCGTCTCGAAGTTCTCACCCGCATTGAAAGTGGAGATGTGAATTTTCTACCAGCACCATACATCAGAGGGATTTTGCGCAAGTATGCTGAAACAATCGGCATGAAAATTCACCAGTCTGAACTTGATGAAGTGTTGAAAGACACAGTTGCGGCTGAAACTCAACAGGAAGTCGGAGTCCAATCTTCGCAAGTTAAATCCAATTTGCCAAGTCCGTTGCCCTCTACTCATTCTAGGAGTCAGCCCAAGCAAGGGCAAAAGAAAACTCAACATAGACAAACCCAAAAAGAGACGGCTAATGCCATCATTTACATGGCTTTGGCAGCAATACTTGTCTTTGTGATTGGTATTGCTTGGACATGGGATTTGTTCGAGACATCTACTCGTTCTACTCCCCAAAAACGAACAACCACCGGCATACCTTCTGTGCCAACTGTTCCCTATCAGAACAAATCACAAGAAAGCAAGGCACAGACGATAGCACCACAAAACACGCAACAAGAGACCAAACTATCTGCAACTCAACCAACAAGCAAGCCAACCACTGAAAACGCTGTTACTCCAACAAACCGCTCGCGAAAACATACGCTTGTTGTTCGTTCCAAAGCCGACACTTGTTGGATTAGTGTTGCCAGTGATACAAACATTGCGAAAGAAATGTTATTGACCCCGCAAGCAGTTGCAGAGTTTAACGCCGACAGCCTTTTCACATTGACAGTGGGAAAATTAGAAGCAACGGAAGTGTGGCTCAACGGAAAACCCGTAACCCTGCCGCGTCGGTCAGGTGCGATTTCAGGCTTCAAATTAACGCCACCCAAAGATTGAGTTGAAAGTTAAGAGTGAAAAGTTGAAAGTTGTTTCTGTGTTTATCCGTTGAATCCGTTTCATTGGCGTTCTATTTTCTTAATTGGAACACGGACGACACAGATTGAACAGATTAGGCACAGATGCGTAGTGGAGGGGCGAAAAATGTTTCGCCCTTACGGAGCTTCACGAAAGGTATCCTGCAATCGCCCGTGCGACTTCTTCTGACGGATTGAGCGACCCCAACTTCTCTTTTGCGCGACGCAACTTCTCTGACACTTCATTCCGATACGCATCATCTTGCAAAAACATTGTTGCGTGCTTGGCGAGATTAGCGGCGGTTAAATCGCCTTGCAACAGTTCAGGAACGGTTTTTTCGGTGCCGTAAAGTCCATTCGCAATGATGTTCGCCAAAGCAATTTTCTGAATCTTCACCAAGCGTTTGCCAATCAAATAATTGAGTGGAGAAGTTTTGTAACAGACTATCATTGGCAAGCCGAAGCAAAGGCTTTCAAGTGTGGCAGTGCCGCTTGTTACGAAGGCAAGGTCGCTGTATTGCATCGTTTCGTAAGCATTCACGCGAATCGGCGTGATAGGGGAGCGCGAAAGAAATTGATTGTAAAACGATTCGGGAATCGTGGGCGCAATCCCTAACAAGAATTTTAACTCAAAGCGTTGCGCTAACATCGCACTGGCGACAAGCATTTCAGGGAAAATGCGTTCAAGCTCTTGCTTACGACTGCCTGGAAGCAATCCAATGAAGCGTTGCGTTACAGGAAGGTGATGCTGATTGAGAAAGCGCGATTTCGGCGGAAGCGAAAGGTCGGCGAGCTCTTCTAAAATTGGGTGACCGACAAACTTCGCTTCAATACCATGCTGTTTGAAATACTCAACTTCAAATTCAAAGACGACGCAAAGTTTTGTAATGCTCTCGCGCATTTTCTTCACGCGCCCTTCTTTCCACGCCCACACTTGCGGCGCGATGTAATACACCACAGGCACGCCTTGTGCTTTCAAAAACTCGGCGAGCAGTAAATTCATGCCCGGATAATCAATCAGCAACGCCACATCAGGCTTTTCGCAGCGAATCGCCGCTTTCACTGTTTCCAAGACGCGCCGCAGAAAGCGATAATGCTTAGCGATTTCAACAAATCCCATGAAGTTGATTTGCTCAACCGAATAAAGAAGCCGCGCTCCAACTGCTTGAATATGCTTGCCACCCACGCCGAACACATCAAGCGAAGGTTCAATCTGTTTAAGTGATTTCAACACGCCCGCGCCGTGTAAATCGCCTGAGGCTTCGCCTGCCAACACAAAAAGTTTTTTTGCCACGCGCACATCAATCCGTTTGAGAGTTTTCTGAAATCGCCGTTGCCGCTTTAAGATTTGAAATAAGTTCTTCTTGAAGTGAACGAATGTTCTTTCCGATGAAAATTAAATCGCACCGATGTTCAAACGAGCCTCTGTAATCTTCAAGCGTGTATCGCCCGTAGGCAAAATTCAAAATGAACGATTGCGAATAGCCGATAAGATGCACAATGCCTTTCAATCGCCATAAAGTTTTCGGAAGCGATTCCAACGCTGATTGCAATCGCTCTAACTCAAAAACATCATCGCTTGTAACTCGGAACACCTCAACGCCTTCGTGCTCAAAATGATGATGATCATGCGTATTAGGCAAAGTTGATGATGGAATCTCACGCGGATAAGCCACACCGAAAAGGAGCGATAAATCAAGCGAGTGGCGATAAAACAAAGTTGCTGTTGGGCGATGAGTTCGCACGAAGGTTTCAATGCTTGTAAGTTCACTTGTTGTAGAAATATCATCTTTTGTAATCACAATCACATCGGCGGCATCGAGTTGGTCTTCGGCAACATCAAGTTCATCTTTCATTTGCAAAAAATTCTTTGCATCAATCGTGGTAATCACAGCATCAATAACGAATTGCGGGTTAATGATTGAATAAATGATGTTCATTGGATTGGCAACGCCTGTGGTTTCAATGACGATAAGGTCGGGCGAGGCTTTCTCTGCCAATTCATCTAAAACCGTTACAAAATTTTCGTTGATGGAACAGCAAATACAGCCATCATTGAGTTCAAAGACTTTGGTCGAGAAGCCTTCGAGCAATTTCGCATCGATAGAGATTTCGCCGATTTCATTCATCAGCACGGCGATTTTCTTTTTGCCGCTCATGGCTTTGAGCAAGTCTTTGAGAAGCGTGGTTTTGCCGCTTCCAAGAAAGCCTGTAAGAATGTTGATTGGAATTGGGTTCATGGGCGATTAGGTTTTTTGTTTTTTCTTTTGTGCGGCGGGGAAAAGCACATTGTTTAAGATGAGTCGATAGCCTGCGGAATTTTTATGCAGTTTGAGGTCGGTAGGCGGGTCGCCGACGTGGTGCTGATAATCTTCGGGGTCGTGTCCGCCATAAAAGCAGAACTGTCCGCGCCCATAATTGCCGTGAATGTAGCGAACTTCTTCAGTGTTTTTCTTCTCGCCCATAATCACAACGCTTGGTTTGATGAGACTTTTGCGAAATGAGGTTGTCTGTCCATAAAAGCCTTTGATGATAAATGTATGATTTTGTGTAAGCATTGATGGCACAGGGTCATATTTTGCGCTAAACTCAAAGAGCGTGAAGTAGTCGTTCTCTTGACCTGACGAACTTCCGGTCATCATCGGGTTGATGTCGATGTTGGATTTTGAATACTCGTAGGGATTGAAGTTCACGATGAAATTCTCGAAAGCAAAAGTTTTGGAGAAATCGAGTTTGGCTTGTGCATCGGGCGTAATGCCGTCGCCGTCAAGTTCTTTTGGCACAATGTCAATGCCTTCGGCGGCGAGCGCAATGTCGTAACTATCGGGCGCAGAACACATTGCAAACATAAATCCGCCTTCACCGACAAAGTCGCGAATTTTTCTTGCAACGGCTTTTTTTTGTTCGCTGACTTTGGAGTATCCAAGTCGCCGTGCTAATTGTTCGGCATCGCGTACTTGCTTGATATACCAAGGCGCGTTTCGGAACTGCGCATAAAACTTGCCATACTGCCCTGTGAAATCTTCGTGATGCACATGAAGCCAGTCGTAGTCTTTAAGTTTGCCTTTCAAGACTTCTTCGTCCCAGACTTTGTCATATGGAATTTCGGCGTAGGTCAAGACAAGTGTAACGGCATCGTCCCAAGGGAGGTTAGTGGGCGGCACATAGACCACAATTTTGGGGGCTTTATCCAATCGCATCACGTCCATATTGGATTCTTCGCTACGAATTTGTGCGAGAATTTGCTCCGCCTTGCTGGTTGAAATTTCTTCGAAGGAAACACCACGCAAAGTGAGTTCATCTTTGAGTGCGGGAAGTGCGTCCATCATAAACGAGCCACCACGATAGTTGAGAAGCCACTCTACCGAGAGCGACCGCTCCAAGCACCAATACGCCACGCCGTAGGCTTTCAGATGGTCAGTCTGCGCTTTATCCATTGGCACTAAAACTTTTTGAGCAAAGCATGTCGCGCTTATCGCAAAGAGAACAAGGTGAATGAGAATTGTTTTCATAATTTCTTGCGTTACTTGAAAAATGGCATACGAAAAACAACCGCTTGCTGTTAAACATTGCAACAGTTCATTTGCAAGATATGACCTACGCCGAACAAAAGTGGAGAGCCTCCGAAGAAAAAGTCCGATTCGCCAAAGCCTTTCCCGGCTTGCTCAAAGGAAAAGACCATACAAGAACGGTGCTTAAAACTGCGCATCTGCAATACGGCGAATTGATAATCTATTCCGATTATGCCTTCACCTTTGAGCCGCTCAATGAAAATGATGTGCCGAAGTTCATTGCGAATTTGCGAGAAGCCAAAGCATATCTTTACGAGCATCATCGCCATGCCTTTGATACGCTTGATGAACTCACCGCACGAGATAAGGAACTTACGCGGCTTTCGCGTTTGGAAAAACTTTTAAGCGCAGTCGCCAACAATACGATTGAGTTTCCGGAACTCTACGAGGCAATTCCGAAATGCCTTGCTACGCCAAACGCAACGGTTGAATCGCACTTGAAACCCAATCCAAACATCAAAGCCGTGCGATTGCTCAACGCGCTTCGTGATAATCTGCCCGAAATGCCTGAACTCTTGGAAGAAGTGCCGAAAGTGCTGAACGGCACAAGCAGAATTGTTCATTGCGAAAGATTCAAACACTTCAAAAGTTGTGAAATCCAACAAGAAAAGTAAAGTGTTAATTTTAGACGGCGGTGGCTCTTCGCTCAAAGTGTTTGTTCAAAACGAATCGGGCTTGAAACTCAAAGCCAAATACAATGGCAACTTCAATGTGCAATCAGGCAAGCGCAAAGAAATCATGCGCACGCTTTCAAAGGTTATTAAACGCTTTCCGACTGAAACAGTGAAAATTGGATTGGCAGGCATAGTTACGAAAAAAGATAAGAACTTACTTGTGAAATCTCTTGTTGGAAGGAAAGTCAGCGTGATGAGCGATGTTGATTTAGCCGTTGATATTCACCTTCAAAATGCCGATGGAATGATGGCAATTCTTGGCACAGGTTCGATTTTTGTAGCGAAAGTGGGTCGCAGGAAAATTAAGGTTGGCGGATACGGCAGAGTGATTGGCGACGCAGGAAGCGGCTATGCGATTGGACAAGAAGCCGTGCAAGCCTATCTGCAACTACTCGACGGATTGGAGCGCGACACTGTGTTTGAATCGGCAATGAAAAAATTTTTTCGCACAAAGCAAGAGGCAGTTCGGAAAGTGTATCAAGAGCAGTTCGAACTTCAACATCTTGCACCAGTTGTGTTTGAATGTGCTGTGCAAGGCTCAACGGTTGCCAAAAAAATTATTGATTATCAAACATCGCTTGTTGTGCGTTATATTCAAGCATTGCGTCAGCGTTCAGGGAAAGAGTTGCCACTCTATCTGATTGGTGGACTCATAGAGCAAGAGACGTGCTACGCGACGATGCTTAAAGAAAAACTTAAACATTACAACATTAACATTCAACATCACGATGGCTTATCTTAGGCGGTCTCGGAATGCAATTCTTGGCGGTGTGTGCGGCGGGATTGCTGAATGGCTTGGCTGGGACCCAACAGTAGTGCGAGTGCTATATGTGCTTGTCTCGATTTTCAGCGCGGCGTTTCCCGGAATTCTTGTGTATCTAATTCTATGGATTGTGATGCCGAAAGACTGACGCAACTCATTGCGAAGACCTTTGCAAAAGCGATTAAATA
>Ga0308397_1001937_pt1 | contig 10883 bp, 10 predicted proteins | sample Hotspr20SampleT8_FD_202356 | JGI IMG/M metagenome (GOLD analysis project Ga0308397, IMG submission 202356) | Hot spring phototrophic mat microbial communities from Mushroom Spring, Yellowstone National Park, Wyoming, United States - 20051001_T8 ...
GGAATGACCTTAACAAAAATATAACATGGCTAAATGTTTTCTCACATGATAACTGAGACAAAAATTCGAAAAAACTGGTAATTGTACGGGGTCGAACTGCGTGTTTTGGCACGATTTATGCATCTATAACAAGTGGGTAATCCACATCTACAACCTAGGAGGAGGTAAAAACCATGCGCGTTCGTTCGTTGTGGCTGACAGTGCTGGCAGTCTTCACGATGGTCAGTTTTGCCTCTGCGGGCACGATAACCGCCTTCCTGTATGCCGACACCGCCCCTAATATCTACGGGTCGCCGAACTGGAGACCGTGGTGGGATCAGGCGAAGGCGGACGCAGCAGCAGGCACCTTCGTGAACATGCGCAGCGGCAGGCACCCTGGCACGACGTACTTCGAGCCAGAAGAGGAGATTGTCTACAGCACCATGGACCTCGGTAAGCGGCTGCACTGGATTTACTGGGTGCCCGGCAAAACCATTGCCCAGCTCCAGAATTGTAACTTCCAGACCAACTGGATGGTGGACTGGGAAGGCGTTGACTACGTTTATGATTGGGTCAACAACAGGCGGGTACCAGCGAATCTCGTGGGAGGCATCCCGACCAATGGCTGGATACAGCCAAGCAGCTGGATTGAGTACAACGGTGGCGTCATCGGCACCTTTGGCTTTGCCTGGTGGGCACACGACAATTTGGCGCCACCTTACGATAGCAATCAGAACCCTTTCGATGAGACCGATGAAGATGACGTGAACGCACTGGCAGCCCAGATACGCCGGGCGCAGACTCACGCGATTGGCTACATCCGCTGGAAGTGCGAAGGAGACGAGGACTGGAATTACAGAATACTTCAGCTGAACGTAGTTCCCGAGCCGGGCACGATGTTGCTGTGGCTGAGCGGTCTCGCGGCTCCAGCAGTGGCTTTGCTTCGCCGGCGCAAGTAGCACCTGTAGCAGGTCATTCACGCCCTGATGTCGCCCTTGCGGGCATGCCCGCAAGGGCGTTTTCGCATTACAGGGGGCTGCGCAAACGTTTGTTGGTATGGTCACCCTGTGTTTAGGGACAATGCAGGAACTGTCGCGCCGGACAGGAGGGGCGTTTGACGTGACGGTGGGTCCCTATGTGCAGCTATGGCGACGCGCGAGGCGAGGCAGTGGGTTCCCTATGGAGCAGGAGTTGCGGGAGGCGCAGCAACGGGTGGGCTACGAAAAGATGGTGCTAAACGAGGCAAATCGCACGGTGCAGCCGCTGGTATCAGGCATGAGACTGGATTTGGGCGGCATCGCGAAAGGGTATGCGCTAGACTGCGCGCTGAAGGTGCTTGAAGAGCATGGCATTCGTCATGCATTGCTGGAGGCGGGGGGCTATCTCGTCGTCGGGGGATACCGGGCAGTATGTGGAATACGAGGGCAAGCGATACTCGCATATTGTCGACCCGCGCACCGGCTGGGGAGTGACCACCCGCTGAAGGTAGACAGAGTGGCTGCATGTATATCCCGACGAGTACCAGTTTTCGCTAATTCCTCAAAAACTTCTGGGCAAAGCTATTGACATCTGTCGCGCCTTTGTATATAATAAAATTGAAACGTTTCAAAGAGGCGCAACGATGCGCAAGCGACCGACTATCATCGAAGTAGCCCGTCGAGCGGGGGTATCTGTAGGCACGGTGTCCAATGTACTGCGCGGTGCGGCGCACCTGCATCAGGCGGATACCGTTCAGAGGGTGAAGCAGGCCATTGCGGAGCTGAACTACCGCCCTAGCCGCGTAGCGCGGAGCTTGGTGACCCGCCGCACGCACACGATCGGTCTCATCGTCGAGCCGCAGCACGGTCGCCTGACAACTAACCCCTATTTGGTAGGCATACTGGATGGCGTTCTCGAGTGCCTCACTGAGTGCGGCTATCAGATTAAGGTCATCACCCTCGTGCAGGTTGACCGTGACTACATGCTGCAACAGGTGCAGGACCACACGACGGACGGTGTTCTGCTTGTGGCGCCTCGCTCAGATAGTCCCCTGACCCAGTGGGTCGTCGAGCAGGAGATACCTGCGGTGGTGGTGGGCAGCTGGCTGCCCCACCTACCCGTCTCCTGTGTTGAGGTGGACAATGAGCGGGCAGTGTATGAGGGCGTGCGCTACCTGATTGAACTGGGACACCAGTGTATCGGCATGTTGGCAGGTCCCTTGCACCAGACCAGTGCCATACAGCGCGAGCATGGATATCTTCGTGCGCTGGAAGAAGCGGGTATCCCCTTCGAGCCACACTGGTTATATCGCGGCGACTATACCGCCGACTCGGGCAGGTTGGGTGTAGTTAGCCTCCTGCAAAGCGACCCTAATCTGACGGCAGTCGTGTGCGGAAACGACAGAGTAGCCATCGGCGCGTTGCAGGCCTTGCAGGAGCGGGGTATTCCTGTGCCCGAAAGAGTGAGCATTCTCGGCTTCGATGACCTTCCAGAAGGCACACTGGTCACCCCGCGCTTGACTACCATTCACCATCCGCGCCACGAGATTGGCTACATGGCAGCACAGCTGCTTCTGCAGCGATTGAACCGCGCAGATGCTCCAGTAGAACGCAAAATGGTGCCTGCGTCTCTCGTTCTGCGGGAGAGCGTGGCGCCGCCAACACCAAACATCAGACCACATCACGATAGGAGGGAAAATCATGAGACGCAACGCATTTACGCTGATTGAGTTGCTCGTCGTCATCGCGATAATCGCGATACTGGCGGCAATTCTGTTCCCCGTGTTTGCTCAGGCTCGGGAGAAGGCACGACAATCTTCCTGTCTGAGCAACATGAAGAACCTCGCGCTGGCGAACCTCATGTATGCGCAGGACTACGATGAGACCTTCTGCGCACAGGGCGAGCCGCGAGCGGACAACGCTTGGGGCTGGCAGATGACATGGATTGTCCACACCCAGCCGTACATGAAGAATTACCAGATTGTGCGCTGCCCCAGCGACTCCCACGCCGTGCCCGACTGGTCTGGCCCAATGTACAGCTATGTCGCTAACGGCGTGATTGCGGGCGCGTGTGGCAGCAACTGGGGCGGTTGGCGATTCATCGGCGTCATCAACGCCTCGCGCCCTTGGTTCGAGATGACCCCACGCGCCATGGCGTCCATCGGGCTGCCCGCGCAGACAATCATGTTGGCAGAGCGACACAAGATGCCTGCCGACTCGTGGATGCAGCCGATGCATGGGGCGTTCTCCCCGTGGGCGACGGTGTTGATTGGCCCAGACGCCGTGGACAATGGCAACTCGTTGCCTGGTCAGCGCACCTCGGGCGGCGATGGCACGTGGGCGCCACCCGTGCCCGGCTCGGATGGGCACATCGCGACCACCCACTCGGGCAAGGGCAACTTTGCCTTTGCGGATGGCCATGTCAAGGCACTGAAGCCGAGTGCTACGGTCGATGCCGACCCCAACAAGTACAGCAACACGGGCTGCTACTCTGGCTTCTTCTTCATGTGGGACGCCACGCGTACCCAATAGTGAAAGAAACCTTGGGCGGGCTGGCGCGGGTGCCAGCCCGCCTGACAGGAGGAACAGCGGCATGAGACGACACATCTGGTTGATATTAGCCGCCGTAGCCGTAACGTTGACTGGCTGCGCGAAGAAGCAACAGTTTGGCGACAAGCCCGAAGACTGGAAGAAAACAGAGCCTCCCCCTGAATACTTCCGGGCTATTGCTCCTGCCACAGGCGGTCAATCGCTGCAAGGTGCGCCGAACGCTCCTGCCAGCGGTGCTCAACAACCAGCGGCTGCTCCCGCGCCGCCGCCAGCCAATCAGGGAAATCGGTGAGGGGGCGAACGGTCTTAACCAGTGTCCAGAGGCAATGCAGGTTGTGATACCGTCGATTGGCGCTTGCGGGGACGGGAAGACGTCGGTGCCGACGCGCTGGCAAGAGAGTGGCGCAAGTGCGACAACACGGAAATCTGAGCATCCTCTGGCAGGGTAAAGGGATAAGCTCCCGCGTTGCGGAGTGCCATATTGCCTTCCGGAGCATCGTAACCAGTGTAGACGAAAAGCGGCGTCCATCCGGCGCGGAGGTTCTCCAACGCGCCAGCCCAGGTGCCTCCCTTGCCCATGTCGCTGGCGATAACGAGTGCAAACTCGGCAAGCGCGTAGATAATCTTGTTGCGTCCCATGGCGTTTCCTGCCGTGAAACCAGCCTGCGGATGATAGGGCGAAACTAAACAGAGTTTATCGGTGAGCAGGTAATCTCGAAGTGTGTGCGACGTGGCGGTTCGGGCAAGGTCTGCCGCTAATACTCCCACACAGGTACCACCCTCTTCCAGCGCGCCCTTCATCGCGAACGAGTCCACCCCCCTCGCACCCCCAGAAATAACGTTCTCGCGGTGGCTAGCGCAGCGGCTGGCAATCGCATATGCCTGCTGTAGCAGTGCCTCGCTGGTATGCCGTGACCCCACAATAGCAAGCCCTCTTGTCTGTAAGAGCTGCGGGTTCCCGAAACCATGTAACAAGACAGGGGAGGCGTCTCCCAGCTTCTGGCGCAGTATCGGGGGATACTCGACGTCTTCCCATGAGGCAATCCACATCCCCGCGTTTGTCCAACGCTCCAACCACAGCGCAATCTGGCTGCCGCGGCGCAGAAGAGCCGCTAACCTTTCTGAGTCCAGTGAGGTTGACTCTGCAATCTCGCCCAGCAGAGAAGAGACGCCGGGCTCGAGCAGAGCCTCTATCGGATGGTGACGTTCCCGCAGCCACTGAAGCAGCTGGACGTATTCTCTCTGCGCTAGCGGCGCAGCTGGCTCATTGCCCGTGTGTGCACACAGCAGACAAGCCACCTCGGTGCCTAGTTGCAAAGACGGCATACTTTACTCCCCACGCAGAACCTGTTTGGCGAGCGCAATCGGAAAGACAGCACCGCTTCCCGCCCTTCGCAGTAGGAAAGCCACTACGGTGAGCGTCCACCCAGAGTCTACCACATCGTCCACCAGAAAAACAGGCTCAGCGATGCCAGGCCACCGCTCAATGGCAAACGCTCCATCCAGGTTGCGCACCTGATGGAAACTGTTTTGCATCTCCTTTTGCGGCTTGGTTTCGCGGACTTTTTTCACGCATGGTACAAAGGGCAGCCCAAGTCGCTGTGCTAACCTTTGGGCGAAGTCGGGTACCAGACTGGGATGGCGCAGGGAAGGCACACAGGTAACCCAGCGGGGCGCAGGTTGGGGTTGCCAACGGTTTATCATCTCCTCCATCGCGGTTACCAAGTCATCGTCGTAAAAACCGTCCTGATACTTGCCCTTACGCACGAAACTCCCCCAGCCAGCATCACCCCACAGGCATAGTGCGCGTCCTTCCTCCGCTTGAAGCGGCTCAGGAATCTTTCCCTGCCCGCTGGTAATCATCAGTCCTTCCTTACTCGGCCACATCTTTCGGGGCGATATGGGAACATCGGCACGGCGTAAGAAGAGGATGGCTTCTCGCACCAAGGAAGCGTCTACCTCTGGAGCGATTATGTCGCTACCAACGCAGACAGCGCAGCGGCCACAGGGTTCTGCATGGGGGTCATCGAGTGCCATCTGCAGGTACTGCATCAGGCACTGTTGGCTTTGCATATACTGCCGCATCTGCTCCTGTTCGGCGCAACGTAGGGCGGTTAGCCTCGCAACATGTTCATGGTTCATCCTGTATGGCACAGGGGCTAATTGGTAGCGTCGGTCTAAGTGTAACAGTGGAGCAGGGGTCTCTGATAGCAGTAGGCGAAGCACCTTGTCCAGTTGTTGTCGTGAGAGATTGACCTTGCGCTCCAGCTCAACGAGAGTTAAGCCATTTGGGCTTTGCTGTAACGCGTGCAACACCGCTTCGGTGTGCGCTTGCGGGGGCAGAGCCGTACGGATGAAGTAATCCACAATCTCATCGTCTTCTTCGCCACCCAAAAGGATGACTAAGGCGTTTTCCAACGACCTACCTGCCCGACCGATTTGCTGGTAATAATGCACCACCGACCCAGGTCTCTGAAAATGCACCACGAAGCCTAAGTCGGGTTTGTCAAACCCCATGCCCAGTGCAACCGTCGCCACAAGCGCTTTGACCTGATTGCGCAGTAACATCTGTTCAAGTTGTTCACGTTTTTCGGTTTCCAAATCGGCATGGTATGAGTAGACCTCCCATCCTTTCTGTCGAAGCCATCGGGCGACACGCTCTGAATCGGCGATGGTCAGCGTGTAGATGACGCCGCTACCAGGTAGTTCGGACAAGTGCGCCGCGAGCCAAGCCAGTCGTTCCGCTTGCGAGGGCAGCATCACGTTTTGCAGCCGCAGGCTACGCCGTGCCAGTGCTCCTCGATGGATGCGGAGGTCGTCGCCCAGCTGTTGTTTGATGTCGGCAACAACGCGGTTATTCGCGGTAGCCGTAGTGGCTAGAACGGGCACGTTTCTCGGCAGTAGTTTCAGCACGCGGGTGATACGCCGGTAGTCGGGGCGGAAGTCGTGTCCCCAGTCGGAGATGCAGTGCGCTTCGTCCACAATGAACAGCAGAATCCGCGACGCAATGGGCTGGAGAACCTCTGCCTCGAACTCCTGATTAGCCAAGCGCTCTGGGCTAATCAAGAGAACGTCAATCTGGTCTTGATACAACAGGTTTTTGACCTCGGTCCACCGCTCCGTGTTGGCAGAGTGCATGGTTTCTGCTCGGATACCCATCCGCTGCGCCATCTCAATCTGGTTGCGCATCAACGATAGCAACGGCGATATCAGCAGCGATAAACCTCTGTTGCCGTTTTGCTCGCGAAGCAGTCGCGCTGCGATGAAGTAGACGATGCTCTTGCCCCAACCGGTGCGCTGCACCAGCAGCAAACGCTGGCGGTTCCGTACCAGAGACTCTATTGCTTCCCACTGTCCGTCCCGGAATGAGGCTGCCCCATCTTGTAGCCCGTCACGCAACAACGCTTGTGCGCGTGCAAAAAGAGTGTCCAATGCGAAAGCCCCCTTATGAAGCCAGTGCCTGTGCCTCTGCCGATGGCTCCTCGCGGTAGTCACAGGCTTTGTTGGAGCAGGCGATGGTCAGTCGCTTACCGCTGCGCTTTTCCACCAGTAGCGAGCCGCACTTCGGGCACGTCCTGCCCACCGGCTTGTCCCACAAGGTGAAGTCGCAGGCAGGGTATCGGTTGCAGCCGTAAAAGACCTTGCCACGCAGCTTGCCTTTGCGTGCGCGTCGCTCTACCAGCTGCCCTTGCTGGCATGCAGGGCAGGTGATGCCAGTGCTCTTTTCCAGCGGTCGGTGCGCCTTGCACTGCTCGTTGGTGCAGGCGAGGTATTCGCCGTACTTGCCCCAGCGGATGACCATCGGCGAACCGCACTTCTCGCACACCTCGTCGGAGGGCTTGTCTGGCGGGACGGGTTCGCCGCTGCGGGTCACGTTGACAATCGTTTTGCACTCCGGGTAGCGCGAGCAACCGAGAAACTTGCCGTAACGCCCCTCACGCAGCAGCATCTTCGCGCCACAGGTCGGACAGTTGTAATCGGTCTCCTTCGCCTCGATGCGCACGAATTCGCCGTTCTTCTCCGTCTCCGCGAGCCGTTGTGCGAACGGTTCATAAAAGGCGCGCAGCACCTCCGTCCATGCCTGCTTGCCTTCCTCGATCTCGTCCAGCTGCTGCTCGACCGAGGCGGTGAACTGCACGTCCATCACATCGGGGAAGTGCTTCACCAGATAGTCGGTCACGGCGATGCCCAGCGCGGTGGGATAGAATCGCTTCTCTTTCAGCTCCACGTATCCGCGCTCCACAATGGTGGAGAGAATGGTGGCATAGGTGCTGGGTCTGCCGATGCCTTTCTCTTCCAGTGCTTTCACCAGAGTGGCTTCTGTGTAACGGGGCGGTGGCTCGGTGAAGTGCTGTTCAGGCAGCAGCTCAAGCAACGTAAGCACCTGTCCCTCCAGCATCGGCGGCAGCGGGGGACGCTCCTCGTCGCTCAGTTCGCCGTTGTCTTTGCCCTCCACATAGACGCGCATGAAGCCGTCAAACTTGACGCTGGAGCCGGTAGCGCGGAAGGTGTATCGCCCTGCCTGAATGTCTACCGTCACCACGTCCAGCACCGCGGGTGCCATCTGGCTGGCGATGAAACGCTGCCAGATAAGGCGGTACACCTCGTACTGGTCTTTGGACAGGTAGCTTTTCACCGACTCGGGGGTGCGCGTTACCGATGTGGGGCGGATGGCTTCGTGCGCCTCCTGCGCTCCCCGCCGTGAGCGATACTGTGGCGGCTTTTCGGGCAGGTAGCGGTCACCGAACTCCTTGCCGATGTAATCCCGCGCCTGCTGTTGCGCTTCGGCGGCGACGCGGGTAGAGTCGGTGCGCATGTAGGTAATCAAGCCGACGGAGCCCTGCGCCCCCAGCTCCACGCCTTCATACAGCTGCTGGGCAATCTGCATGGTGCGCTTCGCGCTGAAGCCCAGTTTGCGCGCCGCCTCTTGTTGCAGGGTGCTGGTGATGAACGGTGGGGATGGGTTACGTTTGCGCTCGGTGCGCTTTATCTTCTGCACCACATATTGCGCGCCCTCCAGCTCCTGCACTACCGCGTTGGCTTCCTGCTCGTTGTGCAGTTCCAGCTTCTCGCCATCGCGCAGGCGCAGGGTGGCGTCGAAGGCGTTCGCTTCGGTGTCGGGGGTCAGGCGGGCAGTGATTGTCCAGTACTCTTCGGGCACGAAGGCTTCGATTTCGCGCTCGCGCTCCACCACCAGCCGCACCGCGACCGACTGCACCCGCCCCGCGCTCAGCGTGTTGCGACTGGCTTTCTTCCAGAGCAGGGGGCTGAGCCTGTAGCCCACGATGCGGTCTAAAATGCGCCGCGCCTGCTGCGCGTTCACACGGTTCATGTCGATGCCGCGCGGGTGCTGCAGTGCCTGCTGTACCGCCTGCCGGGTAATCTCGTTGAACTCGATGCGCTGGGCGTTTTGCAGGCGAAGCGCTTCCTTGAGGTGCCAGGCGATGGCTTCGCCCTCGCGGTCGGGGTCGGAAGCCAGATACACTTCGGGCGCGTGCGCCGCCGCTTCCGCCAGCTTCTTCAGCACATCTTGTCGTTCGGGCAACGTCTCATAGGTGGGGGTGAAGCCGTTGCTCAGGTCCACGCCGAACTCCTTCTCCGGCAGGTTGCGCACGTGCCCCATCGAGGCTTCCACCCGATAGTCGTCGCCCAGGAAGTTTTTCAGCGTTTTGGTCTTCGCAGGCGACTCCACGATGATCAGCGGTTTGGCGGACTCTGTCTTTTTGCTACTCATAGCCCAGCTCCTGCAATGCTCTGGGATTGCGTCGCCAATCGGGCATCACCTTCACCACCAGTTCCAGATACACCTTGCTTCCCAAAAACAGCTCCAGCTGTTTACGCGCCTCCTGCCCAATCTGCTTCAGCATCCTGCCTCCCTTGCCGATGACGATGGATTTATGGTTCTCTCGCTCCACAATCAGCTCCGCACGGATATACTGTACCCCGTTTTCGCGCTGTTCCCAGTCGGTCACGCGCACGGCGATGGTATACGGTATCTCCTCCCGCAACAGGCTCATCGCCTGCTCGCGCACCATCTCGGCTGCCCAATCCTGCCGCGACTGGTCGGAACGGATGTCCACCGGATAATAGAAAGGCGATTCGGGCATCGCCAACAATATCTCGTCGCGCAGGCGGTAGACCGCTTTGGGGTCTTTTAGCGCAGAAAGGACGATGTGCCGCTGTGCGTTCGGCAGCAGCGCGCCATACGCCTGCATCGCCTGCTCGGGATACTTAGCGGCGTCCACTTTATTGCCCACCATCCACACCGGCGCCCGCACGTTCTGTAATCGGCTCGCCAGGTCTTCATCTTCAGGGGTAGGGGGATGGCGCAGGTCCACTACCCACAGCACGAGGTCGATATCTTCCAGCGCGCCGTCTATCTGCTCGATCATATACTCCCCCAGCCGATCCTTCGGTTGATGCCAGCCGGGTGTGTCCACAAACACCGCCTGGCGGTTGCCTTCGGTGTAGATGCCACGCACACCCCGCCGTGTGGTCTGCGGGCGCGAAGTGATGGCAGACACCTTCACCCCCAGCATAACGTTTAGCAGGGTGGACTTGCCCACGTTCGGCTTGCCCACAATCGCCACAAAACCGCAGTGGGTCGCGATGGCTTCTTCTGTGCGCATGTCCTTACTGCCTCTGGTGGTTTCTCCCAGCACGCAGGTACATGTACCAGCAAGGGGCGGATAGTGTCAAGAGAGTTTGGGGTGTTACTCCTCATGGGGACTAACGCTTCCAGTGCCTGAATCAGCAAGGAGATATTGCCCGAATATGCCTCATCGCGCCTCATACAGTGTCTCCGCCGTACGAACAATCTCCCTGCGTCGGATGTGGTTCTTGCTTTGCTACAAGGCTTCCATTTCGACCATATCCACAGGTCTGCCGAAAAGATGCTGCAGTTCCTCCTCCATCTGCACGAAGTCCAGTAGCTTGCACATGCTGAGTGTTCAGGGATTTTCCTTGACAGGGAACATTCTGGGTGTTACAATGGGATGCAGTTATTTGGGTTCGATATAACGTAGCCTCGGTGCAGAGCAAACGTCACGTCAGGCAACCGTTAAAGATGGAGAAATCCGAGCAGATGTCCACGTCAATCAAAATGCACCAATGGTTGTTTGCGGCAATACTTGTCGGTGGATTGTTGAGACTCATCTCTGTCATCGCATCAGACCCCTTTCCGGGTGACGGTGTCTCGCGGCTAATCTTGGCTTATCAGTGGGCGCAGCATCCGGACTGGCAAGGATTGACTGCGGTCTGGATGCCTCTACACTGGTATTTTCTCGGCTTGTTGATACGGTTGTAGGAGAACCCGCTGTTCTGGGCACTGGCTGTTGGCTGGTTGTGTGGAGTGGGAACCATTGTATACTTTTATTA
>Ga0308397_1001943_pt1 | contig 10861 bp, 8 predicted proteins | sample Hotspr20SampleT8_FD_202356 | JGI IMG/M metagenome (GOLD analysis project Ga0308397, IMG submission 202356) | Hot spring phototrophic mat microbial communities from Mushroom Spring, Yellowstone National Park, Wyoming, United States - 20051001_T8 ...
CGGATCTACCCATATCTTCGAGTTCTTCGATGAGGTTAATCCAATCAACGGCATCGAAGTTTTTGGATTTAAGTAATTCGATGTTTTTTTGGATCCAGAGGTAGAAATCTTTATCGTAGAGTTCTTTAAGGTTTTGTTGAGATATTTGTGTAGACATAGTTTCTCCTAATATTATTTTACAAAAAGATAAATCTTTTGTAAATTCATTTTTTTTTGTTTTCAGGTCTTGTAAAAATTTTTATATAAATATAAAAAATCCTTTTCTTACAGAAATGTTTGTTTATACTTAATTTTCTTGACATAAAAGATTTTATTTATTTATATAGTTTAAAAATATTGACGATAATATAAAATAGCACATTGGAGGGGAGATGTTCGATTTATTAAATCATTACAATGTTTTTTTAAACTTTTTTTCTTTTGGTAGCATGCTTGTAACTTTCTTTACCTTCTTTTTTGCAGTTTTCTTTTTTACGATAAGGAATCGTTCTCCCTATACAACTGCATTGGCACTTGCATTTTTATTTTTTGGTTTTTTTAACTTAGGTTATTGGATTTCTGCAATGATTTATCATCCTGCTGCTGCGGCACATCGATTTTTAACAGTAGGTTTTGTATACCCATCTTTGATATATTTAGTGCAATTTCAGTTTTTGTTCCCCGAAAGTACTCATCCAAAAATACGAAAATTATTTTTATTTGTTCAGTGGGCAATTGGATTTGTTATTATCACAATCTTTTATTTTTTAACCCGAAATGTGGAATATAAATTTCATTTTACAGGTCATTACTGGGATTATGATGCAGAGTATATAAGCCGTATTGTTGCATATTTTATTATGCTTTTTGTTTTGTTGATTGCAGTTGTGGGTATATGGAGAATCATTTTATTAAGAAAAAATAAAAAATATAGGAATGCATTAATCATTTATACAATTAGTATTCTAGTAGGTGCTGTTGTTCCAGCAGTTCTTAATACTATGAGTAGAGATGGTGCTGTCGATAGAGGGGTTTTCATAAACGCATTGGTAATTTTCGAAGTATTAGCATTCTTTGCCGTAGTTATTCTCTATATAAATGTTACAGAAGATAGAACCACTTTTATGGCAAAGATTGTGGGTATTACAATTGTTACCTTCTTGTTATTAATGCAAGGTTTGGCATACATTACCCTGGGTGATAAAGAAAAAGAATACGATGCATTGCGAATCGAAAATTTAGAAAAAGCCATCAAAGCAGAAATTTACCCTCCAGAAATGGTTTATTTATTAAAATATGATCTTAAAAATCACGAATACAATTATCTCTATTCTCGTGAGGATTATTTTAAAGCTTCGAATAACATAAAAATACCCTTTGAATATTATTTATCAGATTTAGAGAATACAGCTTTCTACGAAAGGATAAAAAACTACGAAGGAAAAAACTTTAAACAATATTTAGAAAAAGAATTATCTAATTCGCCAGAAAATTTTATAGCATATAAAATTATTATTTTAGATTTTTTAAAAAATTATTCTGAGAAAGATAACGAAAAATTAAAACAAGATATTTTGAGTTACTTCGATAAATTAAATAAATTAACCTTTGTTCATTACAACAGGATTACTTTTATCCATGACGAAAGCTTTCAAAAAGAAGTAATCAAATATTTAGATAAAACTCCCAAAGAGTTTCATCCTTTTGCAGAGGTTATAAAACAAATTCTAAAAGATAATCAAGATGCATCTGGTAAAGTCTTAAAACTAAAGATTTATCAGTACTTAGCACCATTAAGAGCTCAAAAAGTTCGCCACTACAGAGCAAGTGAAGATCGTTTTACGCACTATGTTAGTTATGTAGAATATGATTTGAGCAATCACATAGTTTACGAAGGTGGTTTTAGATACATAGATTATCGAGCCTTTATCCACAAATCTGCTTTGCAACAAACTATTATCTTTTTGATCATATTTTTTGTTGTGACGGTTATTTATCCTCTATTCTTCCGAGGTAGCTTAATTAAACCATTGGATGAACTATTGGATGGTGTTAAAAAAGTGAATCGCGGAGATTTAACAGTCAAAGTGCCAGTGTTTGTGCAAGACGAGATTGGTTATTTGGCTACATCCTTTAACAAAATGGTGGATTCCATTCGAGAAGCAAAAGAGCAACTACAAGATTATGCGAATCACCTAGAAGATAAAGTACGCGAAAGAACAGCAGAGTTAAATGCATCTCTCGAAGAAGTAAGACGATTAAAGCAAATGCAAGATGGGGATTATTATCTAACATCGTTGTTGCAAAAGCCGTTAATGCTTAACTTTAATAAATCGAAGAGAGTACCAACAGAATTTATTATCAAACAATACAAAGAGTTTGAATTTCGCGGAAAAACATCAGAAATCGGTGGAGACATATGTGTTACTGGAAATCTTCGATTAGGAAAATCCCTCGAAACTGCAAAACGCTACATTGTTGCAATGAATGGGGATGCAATGGGAAAATCTACACAAGGAGCAGGTGGAGCGCTCGTAATGGGTGTTGTGATGAATGCTATTATTGCTCGATCTGCTCGGCATGATAGAGTTTTAGACATGACGCCAGAAGAATGGATTACAGAGGTTTATGAAGAAATCCATGGAGTATTTTCTGCATTCAATGGGTCGATGTGTATTTCATGTGTGGTAGATTTAATCGACGAAGAAACGGGCATGATGTATTATTTTAATGCAGAGCATCCTTTCCAAGTTCTATATCGCAACGGAAAAGCATCTTTTATCGAAGAAGAACTAAAATTACGTAAATTAGGTTTGGCTTCTGAATATCCTTTCGAAGTGCAAACCTTCCAATTAGAACCGGGCGATATTGTCATTGCTGGTTCAGACGGTAGGGATGATATCGAAATTGGATCAGAAGAAGGCATAAGAATAATTAACGAAGATGAATATTTATTCTTGCAAATTGTAGAAGAAGCAAACGGAGACTTACAAGCAATTTACGATGGAATAAAAAAACGAGGAAAAATTACCGACGATACTTCTTTGCTAAAAATTCATTTTGTTCCCGTAGAGGCAAAAACACAACAAACAAAACCAGAAGCAACTTCGGACCAAGCTAAAAGAGAAAAAGGATTAACATCAGAAAAAGATTTTATCTATAAGCAAGATCAAACAGAACCTACAACCAACGAAAAAATCCATGTTATTGTTCTAGACGAAGAAGATCCAAACGCTGTAATCGAAGAAATGATATTAGAAAACAATGAGTTCGATATTTTGATAGAAAAAGGGAACGAAGCGTTAAATCAACAAAATTATCGAGAAGCATTAGAATATTTTTCGAAAGCATACGAAATCGATAATACACACAAAGAATTAAACAAAAAATTGGCTGTATTAACATTTAAATTAGAAGATTACGAAAAAGCTGTAAATGTCATAGAAAAATACCTCGATGAAGATCCTTATGTAGAAGACTTTTGGTTGTATTTATCCATAGCTCATAAAAAAAGAGGAAATTATAACGAAGCATTAGAAACAGCAGAAAAAGCTTATGAATTAAACCAAAAGCGTATTCCTATTTTGTTGCAGTTAGCAGATGTACATTTTCATCTACAACACATTGGTAGAGCAAATATCTTTTTAGAAAAGGTTTTTGAATTAGATCCAGATAATGAACAAGCAAAACGGCTAAAAGATAAAATAGAACGCTACATGAAGAACATGAAATCAGCTACTACATAGTTTATCATGAAAGTAACCTTTGAGCAAATTTATAAAAAAATTAAAAATATCGATAAAGAAATACTAGAATTACAGAACCTAAAAAAGCGCATTCCTCAGAATAAACCATATAGTTTGGATTTACACTTATCTTTTGATAAAATCATCAATGATCTAATCAACCAGAAATTAGAATTAGAACAGTTAGAAATAGAAAACCCACCAGAAGACTTAATCCAAAATGTTTTAACAGTCGATTTAGCTACTGCATCGGCAATTCGAGCAATTCCTAAGCCAGAAATCGAAGAAGAAGATAAGGTTATATTAGATTTTCTCAGAAAATTGCCAAAAACAGAAATCCATCTCCATATCGAAGCATGTATTTCTAAAGAGACCATTATCAAAATTTTACAAGAACACAAAGAAAATTTTGATGTAGAAGAAATAGAAAAATTATATCAATTTAAAAATTTAAATGAATTTATAAAATTATTTTTATTTATATTAGATTCCATTAAAAAACCAGAAGACTTTCAGTTTATTTTCGAGAATTTAAAACATTATCTTATACAGAATAACATAAGATATGCTGAAGTTTTTTATGCACCTTCGCGGTTAATCCAAAATGGTTTGGAATTCAGAGAAATTGCAAGAACATTAGATTATCTAGCAAAAGAATGTGTATTAGATGGTGGACCAGAAGTAAAATTTTTAGTAGATGTGTCGAGAACTTTTGGACCAGAAAATGCAAGTAAAAATTTAAAAAGATTGCTAGAGGCTAAGGTAGATACTCACATTGGAATTGGATTAGGTGGAGCAGAATTAATGGGGCCTGCGCGAGACTTCAAAGATATATTCGCACAAGCAAGAGCAGAAGGTCTACATTGTGTTGCTCATAGTGGAGAAGACGATGGTCCTTGGTCTATCTGGGATACAGTTCAAATTCTAAAAGCAGAAAGGATAGGCCATGGAACATCAGCCATACAGGATCCAGATTTGTTAGAATATTTACGCGATAGGCAAATCCCTATTGAAATTTGTCTTACATCGAACTTGTTTACGGGGAAATATGTTCGAAGGCCACAAGATCATCCAGTGCGAAGATACTACGATATGGGAATTATATGTTCTATCAATACTGACGATCCAGAAATATTTAATGTAGATTTAACCCAAGAATATTATAAATTATATAAATATTTGAATTTTAGTATAACAGAAATCATCGATTTAATAAGAATGGGAGTAGATTCCACGTTTAAAAACAATAAATTCTTAATGTGGAAGTCCTTCGAAAAAGAAATCAAACATCTGCGAGAAGAATATCAATTATAATAACATTATTTTAGAGATGTTGAATTTATGATTCTTTTTATAAGAATTATTACTTTACTCTAACCTTTTTTTAAAAAGTTTGATTTTAAAATGAATCCTTCTATTATTGAGAGCGAAAAACAAGATTGGAAAAATCAACTCCAACATTCAATTAAAAATATATCGGATTTAATAGATTTTTTTGGTTATGATAACATAAAAAATAGTCCTTATGAATTTATTTTAACCAAAGAATATCGCGATGTATTTGAGAAAATTCAACAAGGTTTTCGTTTTAAAGTAACGCGCTATTATCTAGAACTAGCAAACATCAATGATCCCTTTTGTCCGATTTTATTGCAGGTTTTACCACATCCAAACGAAATAGCAGATCCATACTTTAAAGATAAAGATCCATTAAAAGAAGAAATCCATTCCCCCATTTCTAATTTAGTTCATCGTTATCCTGACAGGGTTTTGTGGTATATTTCGCATCATTGTGCTGTGTATTGTAGGTTTTGTTTAAGAAAAAGAAAGGTGTCGAACCCAGCTTCTAATACATTTCGCAAAAACATTTCTGATGTGATCGATTACATAAAAAATCAACCAACCATAAAAGAAGTTATACTCTCTGGTGGAGATCCTTTAAGCTTAGAAGATGATTCCATCGAAAGTATACTACATCAACTAAAAAATATTCCACACTTATACAGTATAAGAATCCACACAAGAATGTTGGTCACTTTGCCTCATCGAATTACAAAAAATCTATGTAAAATTTTTGATGAATATTATCCCATTACAGTTGTTACCCATTTTAACCATCCCAAAGAACTTACCGAAATTGTTTACGAAAAGGTTCGTTTGCTACGAAAAAGTGGTGTTTTAGTCTTAAATCAAAGTGTGTTGCTAAAAAATATCAACGATGATGTTAAAATTCTAGAAGAACTATTTTTAAAATTGATCCAGTTTGGTATAAAACCCTATTACTTACATCATTGTGACGAAGTTCAAGGAACGTCCCATTTTCGCGTAAAACTGGAAAAAGCATTAGACATCATTAGAGAGCTACAAGGAAGAAATCCTGGTATTGCAATCCCTAAATTTATGGTGGATTTACCAGAAGGTGGTGGCAAAGTTCCTCTTACACCGGTTTACCTAAAAGAATTCGATAGAGAAAAAAAAGAATATATTTTCTATAATTATGAATTTAAAAATCTGTACAGAATAAAAGATTTATGATGCATATCTTCGTTATTTTACTTGCAGGCGGTACTGGTAGTAGGACAAAAACCGATTTACCCAAACAATTTATAAAAATCAACGATAAGTATTTGGCAGAATATTCTATTCTACGATTTCGAAATTGGTTTAAAACTATCAACAGAGAATATTCTGTGTTTTTGCCAGAAAAAATGATTTTTGTATGCCATAAAGACTATCTAGATTTATCGAAAAGTTTATTTCCATATGATGATTTAATCTTTACAGTTGGTGGAGACACTCGACATGATTCAACCAAAGAAGGATTAAAAACGATTAAGAAGATTGCTTTAGAAAAACAAATATCGTTAGAAAATCTAGTAATCTTTATTCATGATGTTGCAAGACCCATCTTTTTAACCAAAGAACTTAACGAAGTGCTTAAAGTTGTTTTCCATCGAAACAATCAAACCTGTTTATCCTTAGCTTCTCCCGTCGTAGAAACCATTGTAAATTACAACAAAAAACATCTAGAAGCGTTAAAAAGAAATGAATTATTCGCCATTAAAACACCACAAATTCTATCGGGAAAATACTTAAATTTATTCTTGGAACAGCCTACCAAAGAAACCTATACCGATTTAATTACGTGGGCTTCGGATTTTGGTATAGAAATAGAATTGATCGAATCCATCCAGGAAAATATTAAGATTACTTATCCCAAGGATTTTGATTTTGCTAAGATCTTGTTGGAATATCCAGAATTTTTCGTTGATAACGAAATCCAATAAATAAAATGAATATTATGAATCGTTCTAACACAAAACGTTTATTTATCGCTATCGAATTACCAGAAGAGATACAAAACCAGGTAGAAAATTGCCAAATTGGTATTCCAACAGCCAAATGGGTCAAAAAAGAAAATCTACACTTAACATTACAATTTTTGGGAGAAATAGAAACAGAAAATTTTTATTTATTACGTCAAATGTTAAAAATTATAAAAGGAACGTCATTTTCTATTGTATTAAAACAGCCAAATGTATTCTATAAAAAGCAAAAAATTTTATGGCTTAAAGCAGAACCAGAATCCCCCATCGTTGAATTAAGAAATCGCATTTTAAAAATTCTTAAGACAGAAAAAAATCATCTTCGAAATTTGGAAATCAACGAAAAAGAAAAATTCTTACCACATGTTACAATAGCAAGAATGTACGAAGTAAACCAACGAAAGTTGAATGATTATTTGTTAACGTTTCGAGATTTTTCTACGCAGGAATTTAAAGTAAATACATTTGTATTATTTTCTAGTATTTTAAAACCTAATGGTGCTATTTATACAAAAGAAGAAATTTACGAATTAGAAGAGGAATTATGAAAGATATTCAAATATTAGTTATAGATGATAGTCCAAGCTATATTTTATACATAACGGATCTATTTAAAAAACATGGTTATAAAAATTTTTATGTTGCTTATGATAAAGAAATGGCAGAACAAATCCTGAAGGAAAATCATATTCAAATTGTTTTGTTGGATATTGAACTAAATACTATTAAAGAAGGCTTTCAGTTTGGAGAATACATCCAAAAACATTATGATTTACCTGTTATATATATTACCGGGAAAAACGAAGAAGAAATCAAAAGCTTGCTTGAACAGCGAAATAAAGACATAATATTTCATAGTTTATTATACAAACCTTTTAAAATTTTCGGAATTAGAAGTTCTGATACAAAATGCTATTCAAAATGTTTATCATAAAAAAATCCAAGAAAAGTCTCTTAAAAGACTGTTAGAATTGATACCAGAACCAACGGTTGTTATTCATAAAGATCAAATATATGATTATAATAATTTATTTATAAATTTTATAAAAAAAGAATTGAATTTAAATTACGTACCTTCGAATATATTAGATATTACACCAGAATTAAATTCAGAATTACTAGCAGATCAACCAACAGAATTAGAAAGATTCGAAGGTTATATCCATATAAATTCGAAACCATTTAAATTAGAAATATTACCCTTCTCGGAAGAGTATTTTCAGATAATATTTTATCAGAGAAGTATAGCACAGGATATTCAAGTAATTGATGTAAATAAGTTTGGTTTTATTATAAATGTTTTAAATAGAATTATGAAAGGGGTATTTATCCTAAACGAAAAACGTGAATTTATCTACATAAACCCCATGTTTTTGTAAATGTATCAATACAATGAAGACGAAATTTTGGGCAAAAGTATAAAAGTAATAAGAAATAAGAATTATCCCTTAAGCTATTATATAAAAATTTGGAGATCAATAGAAAAAAATCAAATATACGAAGGGAAAATTCATTCTACTACAAAAAATGGTCAAGAAAGAGTCGATTGGGTTTTTATTCATAAAATTCTAGATACAGAAAAAAATAAAAAATATTATATGGGAATCGTAACAGACTTAAAACAAAAATTAAAATACAAAGAACAATTATTCTATCTTGCGTACTATGATGATTTAACTGGATTACCGAATCGTCGTTACTTTAAAGAAGTTCTAAAAAAAGAAATTTATCGAGCAAAACGAAATAATACCAAATTCGCTTTAATATTGATCGATCTAGATAATTTTAAACATATTAATGATAGATATGGACATATGGCGGGGGATAATGTTTTAAAGCATTTTGCCAATTATTTAAAAAAAACTTTAAGAAAAACGGATTCCATATTTCGATACGCTGGGGATGAATTTTGTGTTCTAATCAACAATTTCGTTTATGCAGAAAATTTAGTTCCAGTTTTGGAAAAAATATTAAAAATAAACCAAACACCAATATTATATAATAATCATCAATTCTTTTTATCGCTTTCTATCGGTGTTTCTATTTTCCCAGATGACTTAGTATTAAACCAACGTGATTTATTAACCTTAAACGAAGAAGAGATAGAAAACAAGATTTTGATTCTGGCAGACAATAAAATGTACGAAGCAAAAAAATCTGGTGGTAACAAGTATCGATTTTCTTCTGAAACTTTAAACCAATATAGTATATTTCGAGAAAAATTAAAACTTAACGAAATTTCTCAAATCGAATTAAATTATTATTTGATTTTTGATAATCAAAAAAGATTAATTGCTGTACAACCCTTAATTAAAATAAAAGATCTAACTCATCATGATTCAGAAAAATTAGCATTGTATTTAGAAACCAATATCGATAAAGAGATACTCTTTGTAGAAAAACTTCTTTCCGATTTAGAAAATGAAAGTTCTTTTTGGGATACATTACAAAATCAACAAATATCTTTGTATTTGAGATTTACATTAGTAGCATTGTTAAATAAAGAAAAAATAGAAAAATTATTAAAATATAAATGTAAAATAATTTTAGAAATCTACGAACAGGAATTATATAATTTGATTAATTATCATCATAGTTATCTAAATTATCTGTTGAAAAATAACATAAAAATTTGTTTAAAGTAACCTATTAATAAGAATTTGTTCTCTGTAAAAGAAATATCCTTAGAACATATTTTTGCAGTTTTGCCTTTTGTGGTTAAAAACAGCCCAGATGTCGAAGATAAGTTAAAATTAAAAATATTTGTAGAAAATATGTCCATTTTAGAAATGCCTGTAATGTTAGAATTTTCTTCCGAAGAAGAAAAGAGTGTTGTGTATCAATTAAACTCAAACTTTTATAAAGATAAAATGAAACAATATTCCATTGAGGAATTAAAAAATATTTTACACTAATATAGACAAAAAATAATGTTTCTTTAAAGAGGAAAGATGAAGTTAGAAATCAATCAACCAGTTCCGGACTTTGAGCTCATAGACGACGAAGGAAAAACATTTCGATTGTACGATGTTCAAGAACCTTTACTTATTGTATTTTATCCAGGAGACGAAACACCTGTATGTACTTCTCAACTTTGTGATTACAACGATGGAATTCATATCTTTCGTGATTTAGGTGTAGAGGTCGTTGGGATTAGCAAAGATGGTATAGAATCTCACCAAAAATTTAAAAAGAAATATAATTTGCAATTTCGTTTGTTAACAGATTCGGAAGGAAATGTTGCACAAATGTTTGGTTGTAAAACGTTGTTAGGTACCATTAATCGTGCTGTTTTTTTGGTGGGAAAAAATAAAGAATTGTTATGGTACCATAAAGAAACTTTGTCTATATTTCGAAGAACAAAAGAGGAGATAATAGAAGTAATAAAAAAATTAAAGCAAGAAAATAAGATATAATCTATGCAAATTGTTCATAATTTACAAACATTCCAACCAGATTGGCAACATGCTAGTTTAACCTTAGGTGTTTTCGATGGTATTCATTTAGGTCATCAAGCTTTGTTAAAGAAAATCCAAATACAAAAGGATTCTTATAAACGTGTATTGGTAACTTATCATCCCCATCCCGATTTAGTGTTGGGCAAAATCAAAGAAGAATATGGAATTGAGCTTTTTACTTACGAAGAAAAACTTTCTTTATTACAGAAATATGATATTGATGTCGTCGTTTTTTTAGAATTTACAAAGGAATTTGCGAACACAACGGCAGAAGATTATTTAAAAAATATTTTAATCGATAAGCTTCGCGCTAAATATATCGTTATTGGTTATGATCAATGTTTTGGAAAAA
>Ga0308397_1001945_pt1 | contig 10837 bp, 8 predicted proteins | sample Hotspr20SampleT8_FD_202356 | JGI IMG/M metagenome (GOLD analysis project Ga0308397, IMG submission 202356) | Hot spring phototrophic mat microbial communities from Mushroom Spring, Yellowstone National Park, Wyoming, United States - 20051001_T8 ...
TCAAGGATGTGAAGATCGGTTCCCACTGCTACATCAAAGGTGCAAACAAACTGAAAAATCTTACCATCAACTCCAGCGCGGAAGCCCCTACCCAGATTGGGGAAGGTGTGGAACTGGTGAACGGGATCATCGGGTATGGGTGCCACGTGTTCTATGGGTGTAAGGCAGTGCGATTCGTGCTCTGCGATCATTCCAACCTGAAGTACGGTGCCAGGCTCATTCATTCCGTTCTGGGAGAAAACTCTACGGTTTCCTGCTGCGAGATCCTCAACAATCTCGTGTTCCCCACCCACGAGCAGCACCATAACAACTCCTTTTTAACCTCCTCTCTGGTGATGGGACAGAGTAACATTGCCGCGGGGGCCACTATCGGTTCCAACCACAACAGCCGGGCCAACGACGGGGAAATCGTGGCGGGGCGGGGATTCTGGCCCGGTCTCTGCGTATCCCTCAAGCATTCTTCCCGCTTCGCCTCTTTCGTGCTGATCCAGAAAGGATCCTACCCAGCGGAGTTGCATATACCTTTTCCCTTCAGTCTGGTGGTGAATAACGAAACAAAGGGCCAGTTAGAGGTAATGCCCGCTTATTTTTGGATGCACAATCAGTACGCGCTAGCCCGGAACGAGTGGAAGTTTCAGAATCGGGACAAACGGGTGAAAAAAACCCAGCATATCGAGTACGCGACCCTGGCCCCCGATACGGTGGAGGAAATCTTTGTCGCGTTGGGGCTTCTGGAAGAGTGGGTAGGGAAGGCTGCGGAGTCCCAGGAACAGGGCCGGAAGCAAGCGGAACAAACTCCTCGATCCTACCGCTCCCTCGGCCGACGCCTCCTGCTGGAACAGCCGGATGTGGTTCGTAGACTTCCCATCTACGGGGAAGGGATGGAGAACTCCAAACGGCAGGTAGTGATTCTCAAAACGTCGGAAGCGTATCAGGCGTACCGGGACATGATCCTCTACTACGGGGTAAAGAATCTACTTGCCGCCTGGGAAAGCTGGGGATGTAGCGGTTTAGAAGAGTTCATTCAAAAACTTTCGGAGGTTGGTTCATTGAGGGGCGGGGCTGGTTACGAAGCCGATGCTCCGAAACGTGAAACCCGGTGGTTCAACCTAGGGGGGCAGCTTGTGCCCGCTCCGAAACTGGAAACCCTTTTCGCGGATGTGCGGGAAGGCCGCATTGGCTCCTGGAAGGAACTCCACGCGCGGTACGACACCCTGTGGGAAGAGTACCCCCTGGACAAGCTTCGGCATGCGCTTATGAGTCTGCAGGACCTGTGGGCATCACCGCTATCGAAAGCGTTGTGGGAGAAATCCTTAAAAGAGGCGGAGCGGATCCAACGCTACATCCTCGAGGGGGTGATGAATAGCCGGAGGAAGGACTACGAAAACCCCTTTCGTAAGGCTACCTTCCGGAACGAGGAGGAACAGAAAGCGGTGGTGGGCAACCTTGAAGAAAACCCCTTCGTACAATTGGTAAAAGAGGAAACCACGCGGTTTATGGAAAGAATAGGAAAGGTACGATCCCTATTATAGAATCCCGTACCTTTCGAAGGCTACCGAAATCTTTACTCCCTGTTGTAAAAGATCGCGGACAAGGTTTTCGCCCTTCACTTTTTCCTTTGCCTTGGCAATGACCTGTTCTTCTATGGATTGGGGGACAACCACGATGCCGTCGATATCTCCAAATATCAGGTCTCCCGGGTGTACCCATACCCCCGCGCAGATGATGGGGGTATCGGACTCTATCACTTCGATCCTCCCCAGGGAATCTGTGGGACGAAACCCTGCCACAAATACGGGGAATCCCATACCGACGATCTTCTTCGTATCCCTGGATAACCCATCAATCACGGCGCCTCTTCCTCCTGCCGCTCGGATAGCGGTTGCCATCAGTTCACCGAAGAACGCGGAACTTTTTGATCCATTCAATGCCGCGACGAGCACTTCACCTGGTTTTATGCTGTCCAATGCGGCGATTTGTTTTTCGTACGGCTTGTCCGGGATCCTATACACTTCCGCCGCAAGAACGGTTTTTGCCCGTCCCACGAGTACCATGGAAGGTTCTACAGGCCTCAGATGAGGCTCCATTGTTTGGTTTCTGTACCCTAGGGAATCCAGCACATCCGAAATGACTGCGCTGTACAGTTGTTCCTTGATTTCATCGAAGTAGTCGGGGGCATTCAGTGGATGCATGTGAAACCTCTTATTTCATCAAAAGATTTGGAATGAATAGGACCAAATCTGGAACGTAAGTAATCAAGAATAGTACAGCTACCATAGATACAAAAAAGGGAACAAATGCTCGAACCGTGTCGGTGATGGAAATTTTGGCAATCCCACACGCTACGAATAGGCAAACTCCTACCGGGGGAGTAAATAGACCAATGGCCAAATTCACTACCATGATGACCCCAAAGTGAACCAGGTCTATCCCCAATTGCTGGACAATGGGTAATAAAATGGGGGTGAAAATAATCAAAGCGGGGCTCAAGTCGAGCCATGTACCCACGAACAGGAGTAAGAGATTGATGAAAAGCAAGATCAAGAATCGATTTTTTGTTAAAGAGAAGATAAAGTCCCCAATTATTTTAGGGATGCCCTGGTTTGCCAGGATCCACCCCAAAGCGCTAGCCGTGGCAATCATGAGTGCAACAATCCCTGTGGTGGTGGCCACTTCCAATAGAATGCCCGGAATTTTTTTAATTTTTAGTTCCCTGTAGTAGAGTGTTGCTAGTAAAAAGGAATACAAAGCCGCTATACCAGCGGCCTCTGTAGGAGTAAAGATGCCGCTTACGATTCCGCCCAGAATGATGACGATGGTCAACAAGGCGGGTATGCTTCTTATGATAGTCCATAGTGTTTCCTTGAGGCTCATTTTACCTTCGATGGGGTAATTTCTTTTTCGAGCAAGGATGAAGGTTACACTCATCAGAGCAAATCCTACTAATATCCCCGGGATAATCCCTCCTAAAAACAATTTCCCAATAGACACACCTGAGACGACACCAAATACAACCATCGGGATGCTGGGAGGGATCATAACGCCAATGGTAGATGATGTTGCCGTGACGGCAACGGAAAAGTCTTTCTCGTATCCTTTTTCGATCATGGCAGGTATCAGAATCGCTCCAATGGAGGATGTATCCGATGCGGCTGATCCAGTGATGCCAGCAAAGAACATACTAGCCACAATATTGATGTATGCTAATCCACCCCTAAAAGCTCCTACAAGTGCTCGGGATAGATCGATGAGATCCTTCGTTAGTCCGCCTAACGCCATGATGCGCCCCGTAAGAATGAAAAGGGGTACTGCTATAAGAGTGAAAGTATCTAAAGCAACGAACATCCTTTGAACCAATACTGCGATTGGTATTTCTGTGGTAACTAGAATGCCAGCAAGTACCGCTATTCCTGTGCTTATAGCAATCGGAACATTGAAGTACAACAGAATCAGAAGGGTTGTAAAAACGGTAATCACCATCCACATGGGGATCAGTCCCTCCTTTGTTTTCGGCTTGATAAAATTTGATTTACTGAAGCTAAACAGAAGAATGTCCCTGTAATGGGCAGTACGGAAAACATGTATGACATGGGAATGCGCAGGATGGTACTTAGTTGGATCGAAGTTAGTTGCACCAACACTATTCCATAATAAATAAGTAACGCTCCAAATAAAAGGATGATTAATTGAACGAAGATTTCGATTTTTCTTTGTTTTTCTGGTCTATATTGTCTATAAAAATAGTCTATACCCATATGGAGCTTCTTGTGGAGTGCATATGCACTACCTAAAAAACAAAACCATATAAAGGAAAACCGAGAAAGTTCTTCTGTCCAGGTAAAAGGATGTATCATGATGATGCGAGAAAAAATCTGTAGGATGATGGTCAAGGATAGGATGGTGCCTATAACCTTTATAAAAAAACTTAAGATTTTATCGAATACAATATAGATTACTCGTTCCATAACGGATCCTTGGCAAAGAGATTGGGATACCGACCACTACGGGTCGGTATCCCTAGGAGATCTAGGTTAATTTACTTTTAAGAAAGTTTCGATGAGGTCTTTTCCTATCTTGCCTTCATATTCTGCATACAAAGGTTTAACTTTTTCGATAAACGAGGATTTATCGGGTATCGTGTTCACTTTCATTCCTTTTTCTTCCAACACTTTTATCGCATCCGCAAGCTGTCTTTTATCCTCTTCGGTAGCGAATTTTTCTGTTTCCTTTGCAGCGTTTTGGACAATCTTTTGTAGATCTTCCGGTAATTTTTTATAGAACTTTCCATCCATCACAATAGCATTAGGAGTGATGAAATGCTCTGTCAGGGAAACAAATTTAGTTACTTCATATTCCTTCTCGGTAATGATTAACGGAGGACTATTTTCTGCCGCATCAACAACTTTTGTCTGAAAGGCCATGTATCGTTCCGTAGCCGCGATGGGTATTGGTTTAGCTCCCAGTAGTTCAAAAGTTCTGATCATAACGGGGCTTTGCATAACCCGAATCTTTAATCCGACAAAATCATCTGCTGTGCGGATTGGACCTTTGGAACTATATACACTTCTGGGTGTTCGAATCATGTAGCCGAGAATCATCAATCCTACTTTATCTTCCAGAGCTTTCGCGAGTAGGGCTCCCACACCAGAGTCGAGTACTCTTCTCAGATGATCGACGTTTTTAGAAATGTAAGGCAGATCCATTACCATAAACTTGCTATCTATAGCGGTGAGTACAGAGGTGGTAATCTCTGCCATTTGGATGCTTCCCATTTGGAGGCCTTCTATGTAGTCTCGGGCACTTCCCAATTGACCCGAGTGCATTACTTGTACATCTATACGTCCCTTACTGTCCCTCTCCACTATTTGTTCAAAAAGGAAGAATGCCTTAACGCAGGAATCAGCTGGTTGGCTCGGAGAGGCCATCTTGATAACAAACTTTTGCTCTTCCTTTTTCCCTGCAGCGAACGTATCTGTTAAACCTAACAGAAGCAAAAGCAACAGTGTGCATACAATAGTTTTTTTCATACGTTACCTCCTCAATTTTTAGAAAATGAACTGGTTGACAACCAGTTGACATTTTAAAGTGTGGTCATTACAATTGTCAAGTCTTTTTGAAAGGCCCTTATGAGTTTGTACAGAAAACCTAGTAAATACCTCATTATCTATGAATCGTTGCTGAATTTCATTAGACAACAGAATCCCACAGATGAACAGTACCTTCCATCGGAAAGAGAGTTGGTGCAAACCTACAAAGTCGATAGGCATACAATCAGGAAAGCGTTGGAGATGCTCGCCAGGGAAGGATACATTCGCAAAGAAGCAGGAAAAGGTTCTATCATTGTTCCCGTTCCTGTTTACCAAGATATGAATAAAAATGTTACCACAAATACTATAGCCTTCATCCTTCCACAGGGAAGGTACTCCGTGGATCGAATAACGGAACCATTTAATACTAACCTTTTCTATTTAATCGAAAAAGAACTTAGTTTTCATGGATGTCACTTGACCTATGCCACAGTGACGGCAGATGGTGGAATCCCCGATACTCTTCTTCAGATGGGTATAAGAGGTATCATTTTTGTAAGCCAGGTTCCTGAACGCTCTCTAGCAGATGCGCAGAGGTATAAACTACCGACTGTTTTGGTCAATAGAATTTCAAACGTTTTTCCAATGGTCTTAGAGGATCGTTATCAAGGATTTACCTGGTTATTGGAACATCTGGTGGAGTTGGGGCATACGAATATTCTTTACATAAACGGACTAGAAGGTCATTACACTACGGAAGCTTGCAAAAAAGCGTTTTTTGATTTTCTTATCGCTAAGTCTGAGCAAAAAGTAATGGGTAAAATGTTAAACTGTTACTGGGATTATGAAAGTGGCAAGACGGTGATGAAGGATTACTTGCTTCATCATAATTCGATTCCTACTGCGGTATGTGGATGCAACGATATGGTAGCCATTGGTGCCATGGATGCGGCCAAGGAATTAGGATTCCGAATTCCAGAAGATATGAGTTTCATGGGTTTTGATAATACTGAACAAAGCAAACTTTCTCATCCGAAGCTTTCTACCATAGATGTGAACAGTGAAATAATAGCCAAATACGCGGTAGAGGTTCTTTTCGCGTTTATTTCAAAAGGGAATCCTGGGCCTTTGAAAATTATTATCCCCACAAGTCTAGTAGTTAGAGAATCTACCCATAAAAGGAGAGAGGACCACCATGAATAGTTTAAAAGGAAAACGAGCACTCGTTACCGGAGGCGCATCCGGTATCGGGGCGGCTATCACGCGGGAGCTTGCCTCTCTAGGGGCAAGTGTAGCGATCCATTACCACACCAGTTCGGAAGCGGCGGAACGCCTTGTAAAAGAGATACAAGCCTCCCAGGGAGAGGCTTTTGCCCTACAGGCGGATCTATCCACGGAAGCAGAGGTAAAGGCACTTTTTACAGCCCTCAGAAAACGGTGGGATACGCTGGACATTCTCGTGAACAATGCGGGTGATCTGGTGGGGCGGCAGTCGATGGAGCAGATGGATACGGAGTTCTATCGAAAAGTATGGCACGTGAACATGGATTCCATTTTTTTCGTCACGCGAGAGGCTATCCCCCTGCTGAAGAAGGCAAAGGAATCCAGCATCGTAAACCTGGCATCCCTGGCAGGAAGGAAGGGCGGACATGCGGGTTCCATCATGTATTCTGCGGCCAAAGGGGCGATTCTTACCCTTACCCGCTCCCTATCTACCGAATTGGCACCCTTCGGGATTCGGGTGAATGCTGTTGCCCCGGGGCTGATCTTGGGGTCTCGGTTCCATGCGGTACATACCACAGAGGAATCCAAGCGGCAAACTATTGCAACCATTCCCTTGGGAAGGGCCGGCACTCCTGAGGATGTGGCTAGAGCGGTAGCTTTTCTTGCCAGTGAGTACAATGGATTCATTACGGGAGCTACGTTGGATATCAACGGTGGGGCCTATATGGCTTGATCCTGCACCCGAATGCCAGCCCTGAAGTTTCGATTTTAGAAAACGTAAAGGAGGTCATGTATGATCAATCTGACGGAGAATACTCAATTCCTACAGTTGCCAGAGAACGCTCGTGCCCGTTCCCTTCTGAAATCAATGGGGTATGATACGGAGGATCTAAAACGCCCACGAATCGGTATAGCGAACTCTTGGGGCGAAACGAGTCCAGGTCATATCCATCTGCGAGGGGTGGCAGATGCCGTGAAAGCAGGAGTCTGGCAGGCAGGGGGCACACCCTTTGAGTTCAACAGCCCCGCACAGTGCCCCATGGCAGTAGGCGAACCGGGGATGCGGTACGATCTGCCTACTCGGGATATCATCGCTGCCGAAGTGGAGGCCATCGCTAACATAGAACTCTTCGACGCTATCGTGTTTATTTCTTCCTGCGACAAGAATGTACCGGCCCATCTCCTGGCTGCTGCACGGGTGGATATCCCGGTGATTTTCGTTCCCGGAGGACCTATGTCCTCCGGAAGATGTGGGATATCGCAAAAAACGATCTCCAATCTGGATGCGGAGTGTTACTTGTTCGGGGTAGGGACCCCGCGCATCTCGGAGGAAGAACTATTGGCTCTGGAAAATAGTAGCTGTCCGGGAGCGGGCTCCTGCGCAATCCTTGGCACGGCAAATACCATGCAGTGTCTGGTGGAGGCAATGGGTTTGACCCTCCCCTCAGCCGCTACCATCCCCGCAGTGGATGCCGAAAGACTGTGGATCGCGAAGGAATCGGGGCGAAGGATCGTACAGATGGTACAGGAGGGGCTTACCTCTAGCCGCATCATTACGCAGGGAAGTCTTCGAAACGCAATCAAAGCCCTCCATGCCATAGGGGGTTCCACCAACGCTGTGGCCCACCTACTGGCCCTTTCCTACGAGAAAGGATGGGAGAAAGAGGTAAACCTGGAGTACATAGAGAAAGCGAGCGATGAGATTCCCTGTATCACCCATGTAATTCCGGGAGGAACCTACTCCCTGACGGATTTTCATGCCAGTGGAGGAGTACAGGCGGTCCTGAAAGCGATAGAGCCTCACCTGGAAACGGAGGCTCTTACTGTGTCGGGGAAACCGCTGAAGGAACAACTGAAAGCCCTGTCCTTCACCCCCAATGAGGTGATCCATTCCATGGAGGATCCTACCTACACCCACGGGCTCGTGATCCTAAGGGGAAACCTGGCTACTTCGGCTATCGTGCGTACCCCTGTCATTCCCAGGGAAATGCGATTCCATGAGGGCCCCGCACGGATCTTCGATAGTCAGGAGGAAGCTATCCAGGCCCTCCGTTCCCATAGAGTGAAAGCCGGGGATGTACTGGTATTGCGGTATGAGGGCCCCCGAGGCGGACCGGGTTTCAACGAGGTCTTCAAAGTGATTGGCTTCTTGAATGCGTTGGGTCTGGAGACGAAATGTGCCTTGGTTACCGATGGAAGGATCTCCGGATTTGCCAAAGGCCCTTACATCTGCCAAGTGTCTCCCGAAGCGGCGGCTGGGGGACCCCTTGCGTTACTCAAAGAAGGGGATCGAATTCGGATCGATATTCCCAATCGAAAGCTGGATGTGCTGATTTCGGAAGAAGAAATGGCAACCCGCCGAAAAGCTTGGGTACCGCCTCCTCCGCGGGTAAAAAAGGGTCTTTTGACTCTGTACTATCGGTTGGCCAATCCCCCTGAGCTAGGGGGCGGTTTGGATATGCGGCTTCTATGAATCCCGCTGCCCTTCCTACCTGATCATTCCCCTCTCTCGAAATCCTCTTCGGAAGGGCTTAGGCAGGACTGTTTGTTGGCAAACGCACCGGGAGGAAGCGGAACAGGGCCTGCTAGAAGGGGATCCTGGGTTTCGCGCATCCAGGTTTCCAGACGGAAACGGAGATCCTCCCGCACTTCCTGATACCGGGGGTCTTCCGATAGGTTTCGGGTCTCCAGAGGATCCCGAAGCAGATCGTACAGCTCTTCATGGGTCACGGGCTCCGATAGGTATCCAGCCTCGATCCAAAGGTCCTTGGAAGGGCAGTCGTCTATGTTGGAGGGAACCGGCGTGGTGCGGTCTTCCTGGAAACGCCGGATGTACTTGTAGCGCCTGGTGCGGATGCACCGTACGGGTTCATAGGCCGCATGGTAGGTGATTTCCGCGAAAATACTATCCCGGACTTCCTCTGTGTCCCCCCGGAGGAGGGGAAGGAGGGATCTTCCCGTTAGGTATGAAGGCTTCGGGAGCTCCACGAGGTCGAGGAGGGTAGGGAGGATATCCAGGTGTGACACTAGTGAGTCACAGACTTTGCCCTGCAGGGAGGGCACTTTCAGTAGGCAGGCCACGCCGATTCCCCCGTCGTACAGGGTGCATTTGTGCCGGGGAAAGGGTATCCCGTGATCGGTAGTGAAGAGGACGATGGTATCCCGATCCCGACCGCTTTCCAGAAGAGCTTCCAGTACCATTTCCACGCACCGGTCCACTACCTGTACCGATTCGTGGAAGGACAACATATCCTGCCGTACCGCAGGGGTATCGGGGGAATGGGGGGGAGGCAGAATGTAGTGAGAAGCGTCGGGGTCACGGGGTAGGGGAAACTCTCGGTGGGTGTTGAACAGGCCAAAGGATAGGAAGAAGGGAGATTTCGAAGAATCCTTCGATTTCAAAAAATCTGCCACACGTCGAGCGTTCTCCAGGTCGTAGGACTTCCCATCGATGGAATGGAAGGCATCCATCTCGATGGGATGCTCGGTAAGGATCCTGTCGTAGCGCAGCTCTGAGCTCCGGAACGCCTCATGTTGGATCCCAGAGAGGACGGTCTTCCAGCCTGCATCTTTCAATAGACTCGTGATGTGAAGGGCCGGATCCTTCAAGGAGAACCCCCTGTGGGCCAAGCCCAACATTCCTGCCGTGTGGGGGGGTAGCCCTGTGAGCAGGGCCGAGCGGCTAGGCGAACAGGTGGGGGCAGCGGAGAAACACTGGCGGAACATCACCGATTCCCTAGCAAGTTTCATCATCGAGGGGGTTCGTACGGGATATCCGTAGGGTTCGAAGAAACGGCCGGAATCGTGGGTATGGATGTAGAGGATATTCATGGACATACGCTATCCTTTCCTGAAACGGATGGGGCTGGACCACCCCCAGTGCCCGTTTCTCTGGCAGACTCTGAGGTAGTAGAAATCGGAATCGGTTTCCTCTCCCGCGGGATCCTCCCACTCGAAGGAAAAGAGGTATTCCTGTTCGGGGACAAAGCGGTGAATCCGGATGGCCCCGCTGAGGAATCCTCCCAGGTACTCCGTGAGGGAGCCGTGGAGAAGCTCCTCTATCGAAAAACTAAAAGGTCGCCCGTTGACCGCACAGCGGAGATGGGTTTCCTTCGTTCCCTCGAGTTCGAGGGAGACCCCCTGGGTGGCGGGAGAAGTGCTGGTAGGGTTTCCCCACGTTTTGGTGCGGAACACTACCCCCTGGGGAATACTATTCCAGGAACTAAAGCGATACTCGTCCCTTCCCGAGTCTTTCGGATCCACGATGTCGATTCCATGGAAACGAGGTTCTACACTTCGGAGGGTCCCTCCTTCGACAGTGATGCTCACCTCCCAGGGTAGCTCCACCCCTTTCTCTCCCCATCCGACTTCGATATGCACCTTCCCCCTATAGGGCTTCCCCAGGGGATGGCTGGAAAAAGCCGCGTTCCCCGTGGCCTTGCCCTGGTCGGTTTCCCTCCAGGGGCTACGATGGTAAACCACCCGGTTATTCTTGAGGATTTCCAAAAAATCGATTGCGTAGCCCCCCTCTAGGAAGATCTGCGCTTTCCGGTTCCGGGAGGGGGGCAGAACCGATCCCATGGGCG